>Ga0207681_10000032_pt1 | contig 168987 bp, 137 predicted proteins | sample KBSS53metaG_FD_184324 | JGI IMG/M metagenome (GOLD analysis project Ga0207681, IMG submission 184324) | Switchgrass rhizosphere microbial communities from Kellogg Biological Station, Michigan, USA - KBS S5-3 metaG (SPAdes) (version 2) | ecosystem: Host-associated > Plants > Roots >...
CGCGGCGTGCTCTGCATGGAGTTCTTCCAGGGCTTCAAGCCGGGAGCGCCCGAGACCCAGGCTCTCCCCGACGAGGAGCGCGACATCCTGGTGGACCTGGGCGCGGCGAGCATCATCCGCATGCTCTTCAAGGACGGCTTCTTCCACGCCGACCTCCACCCGGGGAACCTCCTGGTGCTCCCCGGCCCGCGCCTCGGCTTCATCGACCTTGGGATGGTGGGCCGCTTCGAGAGCGACCTGCGCCGCACGTTCCTCTACTACTACTACACGCTGGTGATGGGCGACGCCGAGGGCGCGGCGCGCTACCTCGCCGCCATCGCCATCCCCGGCCCCGGGGCGGACGTCAACGGGTTCCGCCGCGAGGTCACGGAGATCCTGCTGCGCTTCAACCGGGGGGGAAGCTTCCGCGACTTCTCGCTGGCGCAGCTCATCATGCGCTCGGTCAACCTGGGCGCCCAGCACCGGCTGTATTTCCCCGTCGAGATGGTGTTGATGGTCAAGGCGCTGGTCACCTTCGAGGGGGTGGGCCAGCTCCTGAAGCCCGGCCTCGACGTGGCGGCCGTCTCCCGGGAGCACGCCAACCAGATCTTCCGCGACCAGTTCAGCCCGCAGAACCTGCTCCAGCAGGCGCTGCGGGCCGCCCCGGACATCCTGGAGGCGGTCGCCAAGGCGCCCAGCCTGGTCACGGAAGGGCTCCGTCTCCTGGAATCCGCGACCCGCCGGCCCGAGAACCCGCTCGCCGGCCTGCGCGGCACCCTCTTCGGCGGTTTCTGCATGGTCGCCGGCGCCATCCTCGCCGGCGCCAGGGGTCCCTGGCCGGTGTGGGCCGTGCTCTTCGTGGTCGGGATCGGCGCGGCTCTGCACCGCGACCGGGGCTGAGGGGGGATCGCGAAGGGAACCGCGAGCGTCGCAGGAACCGCCCCGAAGGGGCGAACGTTGAATAGCCTGGGGCTTCAGCCCCAGGTACAGGCCCCACCCTCTCCCTCCGCCCTGAAGGGGCGGTGCTTGTGGAAAAGCACCGCCCCTTCAGGGCGGAGAAAATTCAGGTTCCCCTCTTCCCGGGGCTGAAGCCCCGGGCTATTCAACGTTCGCCCCTTCGGGGCGAGTCCGAGGAGACCCTCTCCACCTCCCTTGAATTCTCGCTTCGCGCTAAACTCAATGCGCCAGTCTCATCTTTGTCAAGAAAGGGAGGGCTTCCTCTTGAAGCTTCGAGTCCGTTTCGGCTTGACCGTCGCGTTCGTCCTGAGCTGCCTGACCGTTCTCTCAGGGACTGCCGCGGAGGCTCCCCCACCCCTTCCCGCCGCTCCCGCCAACATCGGCCTCGAGCCCGCCCGGCCGCTGACGCCGCGGGGCCTCGACAACCTCGTGGCCTTCACGCGCCTGCTTGGCTACGTCCGCTTCTTCCATCCCAGCGATCAGGCCGCCGCGGCGGATTGGGACACGGTGGCGCTGGCGGGCGTTCAGGCCGCCGAGAAAGCCGCCGGGCCCGCGGAGCTGGCCCGGAGCTTGGAGGGTTTCTTCCGTCCCCTGGCGCCGACGGTGCGGGTCTATCCCACCGCCGGCCCGCGTCCCGAGCTGCCTGACGGGTTGGCGCCAGGCGGGGACGGCGCCGAGGCCGTCTACTGGGAGCACACGGGTGTGAAGCTCGGCGACCGGCCCTCGATCTACGACAGCCGGCGGGTCGGCACCCGCCCGTCCGCTCCGGCCGAGGGCGGCGGAATCATCCAGCAGCTCGACGCCACTCCCTATCGCGGCAAGCGGCTGGTGCTGCGGGCGGCGGCCCGCGCCGAGGTGCGAGAGCCGAACAAGGCGGAGCTGCGGCTGATGGCCTACCGCCGGGGCGGCATCCCGATCCCGCCCGGGAAGGCCGAGATCACCTCCGGCGACTGGCGGAGCTATGAAGTCGCGGTCGACGTGCCGGCGGACGCGGCGGGCCTCGTCGTGCTCCTCGGGCTCTCGTCGGAAGGACGGGTGTTCTGGGACGACCTCTCCCTGGAGGCCGCGGGAGTGCCGCCGCGGCTCGAGAACGGCGGCTTCGAGGAGGCCGAGGACCTCTCCGGCTGGGAGCTCGCGAGCTCCGAAAAGCGGGCCGGCTACCAGGCGGTGGCGAGCGGCGACCGTCCGAAGAGCGGCCGCCGGAGCCTGCTGCTCTCCTGGACGAGGCCCGGCCGGCCGAACGCTCCCAGCCCCGGCGAGCCGCTGGCGGTGGACCTGGGAGGCGGCGTCTCCGCGCTGATCCCCCTCGCGCTCTACAAGGACGCCCAGGGCACGCTCCCCCACGCCGCCGCGGAGGCCAAGCCGCCGGCGCCCGAGAAGCCCGAGGGGTTCGCGCCCTCCGGCAACGACCGCACCACCCGGCTGGCCGGCGTGGCCCTGGCGTGGAACGTCTTCCAGCACTTCTACCCGTACTTCGACGTCGTCCAGGCCGACTGGCCGGCCGAGCTGCGCAAGGCCCTGGCCACGGCGGCGACCGACAAGGACGACTGGGCGTTCGTCGGCACGCTGCGGCGGATGGTGGCCGCCCTCCACGACGGCCACGGCAACGCCTTCCAGACCCAGCAGGGCGCCACGGGCCATCTCCCCCTGCTCTGGGATTGGGTGGAAGACCAACTCGTCGTCACTCGCGTGGGCAGCGGCAGCGAAGAAGCCGGGGGCCTGCGCCCCGGCGACGTCATCCTCACCCTCGACGGCAAGCCGGCCCGGGACGTGCTCATGGCCGAGGAGGAGACGTCCTCGGGCGCCACCGGGCAGTGGCGGCGCTGGCGGACGGTCCAGAGGATGATGATCGGCAAGGAGGGCGACGCCGTCCGGATCGAGGCCCGGCACCCGGACGGGCAGGCCGTCACCGCCACCCTCTCGAAGACCCTGCCGTCGTACGGCCCGGGCAGTCTCCTGGAGGACCGGCCGGAGAAGATCGCCGAGGTCCGGCCCGGCATCTTCTACGTCGACATCGACCGCATCAACGACGAGGACTTCGAGGGCGCCGTGGACCGGCTCGCCGCCGCCAAGGGGATCGTCTTCGACCTGCGGGGCTACCCGGGCGACCTGTCGACCGTCGTGCTCGCCCACCTGACGGACAAGCCGGTGAAGTCCGCCCGCTGGACGGTGCCGATCATCTCCCGCCCGGACCGCCAGGGTTGGGAGTGGGATTTCTCCGACTGGTCCGTCCAGCCCAAGGCGCCGCGCTTCAAGGCCAAGGTGGCCTTCCTCACCGACGGCCGGGCCATCAGCTACGCCGAGACCTACATGGGGATCGTCGAGCACTACAAGCTGGCGGAGATCGTGGGCGGCACCACGGCCGGGACCAACGGCAACATCAACCCCTTCACCCTCCCCGGCGGCTACAGCGTGATCTGGACGGGCATGCGGGTGCTCAAGCACGACGGCTCGCGGCACCACGGCGTCGGCATCCAGCCCACGGTGCCCGTTTCGCGGACCCTGAAGGGCGTGGCCGCGGGGCGGGACGAGGTGCTGGAGAAGGGAATCGAGGTGGTGAGCCGGTAGGAAGCGGCCATCCCCTGGCGTCCCCCTTGGATTCTCCCTGGATTCCCCCTGATATAATGATCCTCCAAGCTGGAAGGATTTTATTGAGTTTCTTTCAATCTGCTCGCGGGGCCTCGTCTCCGCCGGAGGCGTACATGACGTCGAGGAGCCTGGCCTTTGTGGTCCTTCTGCTTGCCGCGGGGCTCAACCCCGCGTCGGCCCAGCCGGCTTTCCAGGTGGCGGACGTCAACACGACCCGCACGGGCAGCGTCGCCCAGTGGCCGTACCGGGGCGAATTCGTCCGGCTCGGGAGCGCGGTGCTCTTCACGGCGGACGACGGCATTCACGGCCACGAGGTCTGGATCACCGACGGCACGACGGCCGGCACCCGCCTGCTCGCGGACATCTGTCCGGGCGTCTGCTCCTCGGCTCCGCTGGAATTGACCGCCGCGGGCCCGCGGGTCTTCTTCTCGGCGGACGACGGCGCTCACGGCAAGGAGCTGTGGGTCACCGACGGCACGGCGGCCGGCACGGCGCTGGTGACCGACCTGGCGCCGGGCCTGGAAGGCTCGCGCCCGCTGTACCTGGCGCCCTTCGCCAACTCCGCCGTCTTCGTGGCCCTCGACCCGGTCCACGGCAACGAGCTCTGGATCAGCGATGGCACCGCCGCCGGCACCGCGCGGCTGACGGACCTCTCCCCCACGGACTTCTATGCCATCCCGGTGCCCTGGACCCAGATGGGCGGGCTGCTGTTCTTCCTCGCGGAGGACGCCGGCACCGGTAAAGAGCTGTGGACGACGGACGGCACCCCGGGCGGCACCCATCTCCTCAAGGACATCCTGCCGGGGACCGAGTCGTCGATGCAAGAGGTTCAGGATCCGTATCCGGGCGCCTCTCCCTTCGCGGTCACGGGCGGCCGGCTCTTCTTCGCGGCGGACGATGGCTTGAACGGCACCGAGCTGTGGACGAGCGACGGCAGCGCCGCCGGCACGCTCTTGCTGGCCAACCTGAACCCCCAGCCGGGCACCCATTCCAATCCCCGCGACTTCTGCGTGCTCTCCGGCACCGTCTACTTCTCGGCCGAGGGAGACGGGCAGGGACGGGAGCTGTGGAAGAGCGACGGCACGGCCGCCGGTTCCGTCCTGGTCAAGGACGTCCGCCCGTCCGGCAGCAACAGCTCCGATCCCCGGGAGCTGACTCCCGTGGGCGGCACCCTCTTCTTCCGCGCCTTCGACGACGATCATGGCATCGAGCTGTGGAAGAGCGACGGCACGGAGGCCGGCACCGTCCTGGTGAAGGACGTCCGCCCCGGGCCGCCGAGCGGCGCCTTCTTCTTCGGGCTCACCCTCACCGACCTCGGCGGCCGGCTCGTCTTCTACGCCGACGACGGCGTGAAGGGCCCGGAGCCGTGGGCGAGCGACGGCACGGCGGCCGGCACGGTGCCGCTCGGCGACCTGAACCCCGGCTCTCTCGGCTCCCTGTTCCTGGGCGGCGCCGCCACGGACCGGCGGACGGTGGCCGGCGGGCTCTGGTACTTCCAGGCCTTCACGACCGTCGAGCCCCCCACCCTGGAGGTCTGGACCACCGACGGCACGGCGGCCGGCACGCGCATCCTCAAGACGGTCAACGCCGTGACCTCCGCCGTCGAGCCCTTCCCCGCGGCTCAAATCCGGACCCCGGGGCCGATGGCCGGCCTCGGCGACGACCTGATCTTCCAGGCCAGCGACGGCATCGCCTCCGACCTCTGGAAGACCGACGGCACGGCGGCGGGCACGGTGCCGCTCGGCGACGCCTATGCCGGTCCGGATTCGGGCCTGCCGCAGGAGCTGACGTCCCTCGGCGGCGCCGTGCTCTTCCAGGCGAGCGACGAGGACCATGGCGGGGAGCTCTGGTCGACGGATGGCACGGCGGCCGGCACGGGCCTGCTCGTCGACATCCCCAATCCCCAGGGCACGCTCGGCAGCTTCCCCGCGGAGCTGACGCGGCTGGACGGCCTCGTCCTCTTCCGCGCCGGCGAACGGCTGTGGAAGAGCGACGGCACGGCTCCCGGCACCGTGGCCCTCGGGCAACCCTTCCTCCCCCAAGGCCTCGCGGGCCCGGGGGACACGGCTGGTGTGGCGAACGCTTTCACCGACCCTTACGGCCTCGAGCGCCTGGGCGGCGCCGTTCTCTTCACGGCGACCTCGAGCGCGGGCGAGGAGCTGTTTCGCAGCGACGGCACCCCGTTGGGGACGCTGCGGGTCAAGGACCTAGCTCCCGGGTCCGCGTCCTCCTCGCCCAACCAGATCACCTCCACTGGTAGCCTCGCCCTCTTCTCCGCCATTACGACCGCGACGGGCCGCGAGCTGTGGAAGACCGACGGCACCGACGTGGGAACGGTGCTGGTGAAGGACGTCCGGCCCGGACCGGGCGACTCGATGCGCCAGACCTGGGATTCCCCGGCGCAGCCGGAGGACCGCTTCGCGGCGGTCGGCGGCAAGCTCTTCTTCCCCGCCGACGACGGCGTCGCGGGCGAGGAGCTGTGGCAGAGCGATGGCACCCCGGCCGGCACCGTCCTCGTCAAGGACGTCTTCCCCGGTCCCCGCTCGTCGGAGATCCGCTGGCTGACGGTTGCCGGCGGCCGCGTGTTCTTCGTGGCCGACGACGGCGTCCATGGCCGCGAGCTGTGGGTGAGCGACGGCACGCCGGGGGGAACGCGCCTGGTGCTCGATCTGGTCGCGGGGGCGAAGTCCTCCGTGCCCCAGGAGCTTTCCGCGCTCGGCCACGTCCTCCTCTTCTCGGCCACGGACGGCACGGGAGGCCGGGAGCTCTGGCGCACCAACGGCACGGCGGAGGGCACGCGGCAGGTGCAGGACATCGCGCCGGGCGCCCTGCCGTCGAGCCCCTTCTCCTTCACCTCGCTGGGCACCAGCGTCTACTTCTACGCCAACGACGGCACGGCGGGCTTCGAGCTGTGGGCAGCCCCGCAGGCGCCGCTCCTCGCGACCTACACGGACGTGCCGACCACCTACTGGGCCTGGCGCTTCGTCGAGGCGGCCACGGCGGCTGGCATCACCAGCGGCTGCGGAGCCGGCCTGTACTGCCCGGCCCTGGCCACGAACCGGGCCGAGATGGCCATCTTCCTGGTCCGCGGCATCCACGGCGCCGGGTTCGTGCCGCCTCCCGCCACCGGCACCCGCTTCCAGGACGTGCCCGCCAGCCACCCGGCCGCGCCCTGGATCGAGCAGCTCGCCGCCGACGGCATCACGGCCGGCTGCAACACCCAGCCGCCGCTCTACTGCCCGGCCGCCGGGCTGAGCCGGGCCGAGATGGCCGTCTTCCTGCTGCTCGGCCGCCACGGCGCCGGCTACACGCCGCCCCCGGCCACCGGCACCCGCTTCCAGGACGTCCCCCTCGGCTACTGGGCCGCGCCCTGGATCGAGCAGCTCGCCGCCGAGGGCATCACCGGCGGCTGCTCGCCCAGCCACTTCTGTCCCAGCCAGCCGCTCAACCGCGCGGAGATCACCGTCTTCCTGGGCGTCGCGTTCAATCTCCCCCTGCCATGAAGAACCTGGTGCTGCTCCTGTCGCTCGCCGGTCTTGGCGCCGTGGCGGCGGTCGCCCGGCCCGCCGCCCGCGTCGCGGACCTGAACACGACCGTCCCCCAGCCGGCGTTCTCGAACGACGACCAGGAATTCGCGCCGCTGGGAGACGCGCTCTTCTTCGTGATCGACGACGGCATCGACGGCTCCGAGATCTGGCGCACGGATGGCACCGCCGCCGGCACCCGGCTGGTCAAGGACGTCTGCCCCGGGGCCTGCTCCGCCAACCCCCATGCGCTTACCGTTTCCATGGGGCTGCTCTTCTTCACGGCGGACGACGGGGTCCACGGCAGGGAGCTATGGAGGACCGACGGCACCGTCGAAGGCACCCTGCTGCTGGCGGACATCCGCGAGGGCATGAAGTGGCATGAGCCCACGCTGATGGACGCCGGCGGCCTCCTGTTCTTCCGCGCCGAAGACGAAGTCCACGGGCTCGAGCTGTGGGCGACCGACGGCACCCCGGCGGGCACCCGGCTCGTCAGGGACATCGTCCCAGGCCCGGGCTCGTCGGGCCCGGGGCTGCTTGCCGCCTCCGGCGGCCGGATCCTGTTCCGTGGCTACGATCCAGCTCACGGACCGGAGCCCTGGGTGAGCGACGGCACCGAGGCTGGCACCCAGAGGCTGGCGGACGTGAACCCGGGCTCGGACTCCTCGCTCTATTACACCGGCTCCGACGAGTGGAACAGGGCGGTCGCTTTCCAGGGCGGCTTCCTCTTCGTCGCTGACAATGGAACGACCGGCCAGGAGCTTTGGAAAACCGACGGGACGCCGGCCGGAACGGCCCTCGTGAAGGACATCCTGCCCGGTCCTCGCTTCCCGGACTCCGAGCCCCAGGGCTTGACGGTTTTCAACGGCGCGGTCTACTTCGCCGCCCGCGATTCCCGGGGCTACGAGCTGTGGAAGTCGGACGGCACCGAGGCGGGCACCGTGCTCGTGAAGGACATCTGGCCCGGAACGGGCGACTCCAGCCCGCTGGAAATCACCATGGCCGGAAACCGGTTCTTCTTCCATGCTACGGACGGTACCCATGGGGCCGAGCTGTGGACGAGCGACGGCACGGCCGCCGGCACCTCCCGGGTGGCGGATCTCAAGGCGGGCCCCTCGGATGCCTTCCCGGCCGTCAACGGCTTTAGACCTCGGTACGGGCTCTCCGCCCTCGGCAACGACCTGCTCTTCCTGGCCGAAGACTCGAGCGGGCTCCGGCCCTGGAGGACCAACGGCACCGCCGCCGGCACCGTGCCGGTGAGCCCGGCCGGCCTCACCGCCGTCCTCAACTCCACGAAAGCCGGCCGTGTGGCCGGCGGGCAGCTCTACTTCCTCTCCGGCCCCAAGGGTCTGGAGGTCTGGGCGAGCGACGGCACGGCGGCGGGCACGCGCCAGGTCAGGGACTTCGTCACCGAGACCTCGGCCTTCACCCTCCGCGAGGGGAAGATGGACCAGCTCCACACCTTCGCGGCCCTGGGGGACGTCCTCCTCTTCGCGGCCAGCGACGGCTCCGGGTCCGAGCTTTGGCGGACCGACGGCACCCCGGGCGGAACGTGGCAGGCCGCCGGGATCGGGCCGCCCCCGAACGGCTCCGCCCCCCACGAAATCCACGCCGTGGGCGACCAGGCGGTCTTTCTGGCCGCCTCCAGAGTCTGGGCCAGCGACGGCGCGCCGGGGAGCGCCCAGCCCCTCACCCCTGCCGACTCCCAGGCCAAGGAGAACCTCCTGCCTTTCGGCGGCTCGATCTTCTTTCCGGTCTCTTCCGGCGGCGACTTCTCCGACTCGGACCGGTTGTGGAAAACGGACGGCACCCCGGCGGGGACCCTGGAGGTGGTGGACCTCGCGACGGATACCCAGAGCGTCAAGGTGGCGGGAGAGCTGACGGCGTCCGGCGGGAAAATCTTCTTCCTCCCCTGGGTGAACGGGTTCAATCCGGACGGCCTCCGGGTCCTCGATCCCGACGCGCCCGAGGTCGTCCGGCTCCCCGTCTTCGGGGGCGCGGCGCACCTGACCGACGCCGGCGGAACCCTCTTCTTCACCGCCGACTTCCAGATCAACCGGCTCTGGAAGAGCGACGGCACCCCGGAGGGAACCGATCCCGTTCGCATCGACCTCCAGGTCGGCGGCCTGGATGCGGATTCGGTCGGATACGCGAGCCACGGGGAGCTCGTCGCGCTGGACGATGGCCTGCTGCTCTTCTCGGGAGATGAGGGCACGGCCGGCCTCGAGCTGTGGAAGTCCGACGGCACCGAGGCCGGCACCGTCCGGGTCGCCGACATACAACCCGGCTCCCGCGGCTCCGAGCCCCGCTGGCTGACTCGCGTGGGAGACCAGGTCTACTTCTCGGCGGACGACGGCACCAGCGGCCGGGAGCTGTGGGTGAGCGACGGCACCGAGGCCGGCACCTACCAGGTGGCGGACATCGTGCCCGGCCCGGGCTCGTCGGTGCCCGACAACCTCGCCGCCGTGGGCTCCACGCTCCTCTTCTCGGCCTTCGACGGCATCCACGGGGTCGAGCCCTGGCGCACCGCCGGCACCGCCCAGGGAACGCGGATCGTTGACGACATCGCGCCCGGCGCCCTCTCCTCCAACCCCACGGAATTCACGGCCGCGGGCCCCAACGTCTACTTCGCGGCCAACGATCACTCGACCGGCTTCGAGCTCTGGGCCGCGCCGAAGACGAACGTGCTCGCCACCTTTGGCGACGTGCCCACCGACTACTGGGCCTGGCGCTTCGTCGAGGCGGCCACGGCGGCCGGCATCACCAGCGGCTGCGGGGCCGGCCTGTACTGCCCGGCCCTGGCCACGAACCGGGCCGAGATGGCCATCTTCCTGGTCCGCGGCATCCACGGCGCCGGGTTCGTGCCGCCGCCCGCCACCGGCACCCGCTTCCAGGACGTGCCCGCCGGCCACCCGGCCGCGCCCTGGATCGAGCAGCTCGCCGCCGACGGCATCACGGCCGGCTGCAGCACCCAGCCGCCGCTCTACTGCCCGGCCGCCGGGCTCAGCCGGGCCGAGATGGCCGTCTTCCTGCTGCTCGGCCGCCACGGCGCCGGCTACACGCCGCCCCCGGCCACCGGCACCCGCTTCCAGGACGTCCCCTTAGGCTACTGGGCCGCGCCCTGGATCGAGCAGCTCGCCGCCGAGGGCATCACCGGCGGCTGCTCGCCCACCCACTTTTGTCCCAGCCAGCCTCTCAACCGGGCCGAGATCACCGTCTTCCTGGGCGTCGCGTTCAACCTGCCTCTACCTTGAGGCAGGCCGCTCAGGCCTCTCAGGGGCAGCTCGCCGGGCCGCCGAAGTCGTAGCCGAAGCCCATGGCGTCGTTGACCAGCGTGTCGATCTGGTTTTCCGTGGCGAGGCCCCGGCAGAGCAGGCCGTCGAGGATGTCCACCAGGTCGACGTTGGTGAGGCCACGGTCGACGTAGTTGCCGCTCTGGGTGCCCAGCGGGCCGCCGCCGACGTAGTCCATCAGCACCTCGTTGATCACGTGGTCGTCGGCGTCGGGCGAGCCGGCCCCGCCGCCACCGTCGAAGAAGTCGAACGGCGCGAAGGTTTCCGTGCCGGCCTGGCCCTCGGGGATCCAGTCGTGGATCGGCTCTCCCCCCCACGCGCTCTCGGCGCCGTCGTAGAGGTCCCAGAACACGCGCTGCGTCCAGCCGTAGCTATAGTCGAGCACGTTGCAGCCGTCGCAGAACTGCCACGCCGCGCCCTGAAAGGCGCCATTCTTGAAGTTGGGCTGGGCCTCGATGCTCTCCATCGTGCTGAGCTTGTCGAACCAGATGCTGTTGCCGATCGTGGCCGCCTGCGCGTTGGCGAGCGGCTCGCTGAGCCGGCCGTAGTCCCAATTCCGCAGGTAATGGCGGTGGAAGTAGTGCGCCGTCTCGTGGAGGATCGCGAAGGTGTTCCAGCCATACTCGGGCTCCGCCGGGATCCAGATCATCCCGGGGTCCTTGCTCGGGAGGTAGGTCGCCCACTGGCCATCCCAGTTGCTCGGGGCGTCCGCGGGCTTCTTGCCGGGCGAGTAGATGACGTTCAGCTTGGGCAGGGAACCGACGCCGGGGATGTCCCGGTAATAGGTCTGCCCGGCAACGGCGCGGTCGAGCAGGAGAAAGGCCCTGGCGGCGATTTCGTACTCGGGGACGTCGACGTCGAGATCGAGCCCGCCCAGGCTCTTGGCGGCGTCGGCGGTGTCGAAGGCGCGCGTGTAGGAATGCAGGGCGTAATCCGCAGCGGCGGTGGTCAGGTCGCTCACGCTGCCGATCGCACCGTGCTTCCACTTCGCGACCGCCGCGTTGCGGTTGCCGCTGTTGACCAGGGTCCAGACCGTCAGGGTGCCCTGCCCGCAATTCACCGGCGTCCATTCGAGAGCGTAGGTCCCGTCCTCCGCCGTCGTGCCGGCGATGTTATGGCCGCACCCGTCCTGGAGCACGATCTTGGCGAAAGCGATCCCGCGCGCTTGAACGGTCTGAAGGACTGAAGCGTACTGGGGATAATTCGGGTTGCCAAAAGACGCGAAGAGGTCCTGGACCCGTTTCTGGAAGCGGAAGCGCAGCCGCCCTTCCAGCCGGTGGGTATGGTTGGAGGGAGGCGACGTGAAGTCGAGATTCGGCAGGAACGAAGACCCCGACGCCGCGCCGCCCTGAGTGAGGCGGAGCACGAGCCCGCTACGGGAAACACCCGGCGCGGCACCGCCCCGCTCCAGCTCGACCGTGGCCGAAGCGTGGCAGCCCGCGCTGCCGCAGACCGCCGGCCCCGGAACGAGCGGCACCTGCCAATGACCGTCGCGCCCCTCCTCCACGATCTCGAGGTCGGCCTCACCGGGACGGAGCGGCGAGGGCGAAGCCAGATCGAGCCGCAACGTGCCCGCGGCGCGCGCATTCAGCGCGGCCTGGGAGCGGCTGGCCGGCTCGAAACGCGCGGAGGTGATCGCGGAGGGCGAGGAGGCCGATTGCGCGGCCGCCGGAATGCGCGAGGCCGTTGCGAGGAACCGGCCGGCCGGCGCCTCCAGGAGCCCGGGGCCGTGCGGCAGCCAGGTCACCGAAACGGCTTCCGGCCGCCGCTCGACCCGGTCGCCCAACCGGACCGCGACCGTCAGGGGATAGTCCCCGGCGGGACGCACGTTCCGCGGATCGATCCGGTACGCGGCCCGGTAGCGTCCGCGGCCCAGCTCGGCGACCCGCTCCGCGCCGGCGCGGTACGTCGAATCGACGGCCGAGAAGTCGACCGTCACCCGCGCGCCCTCGACGCCCGTCTGAATATCCAGGGTGACCACGTCCCCCGCCGCGTAGTGTGGACGGTCGAGGATCGCCGCGGCGACCGAGAGCGAGCCGGCGGCCGGCTCTCCGATGGGACCGTCGGGGGATACGGTGGCCGGCACGACGTTCCACGCCGGATCGCCGGCGGCCGGCAGGTCGATCGCGAGGGAGCTCGCGGTCGCGAGCGGGGCCGAGGCGTCGAAGTGGCAGAGGGAATCGCCAGAAGCCGCGGCGGCCGGGAGCGTAAAGAGTCCACAGGTGATTGTGGTAGCAGCGGTCGCGCCGAGGCGACGGAAAAAGGCTGGATAGCTCCGATGATGGTTCATGACGCGTTCTCCAAGGGTTGACGGCGAGCTTTCTCGCCCGCCTGCTTGGATCAACGTCCTGATATGCGATGTTGCTCACGCCACGTAATCAGCTCACCGAAACGGCGGGCCGTCCTCCCAGGGCTCGTCGTCGGCCTCGTTCGCGTAGTCCTCCCTGATTTCCTCGAGTGCCGTACGCATGAGTTGGGACAGGGAGTGGCCCAGCTCCGCGGCGGCGGCCTCAATGACATCGTCGCCGTAGTCGTTGACCGTCCCGCCGGCCATGGCGGACCGGGCCGCGCGGACCCAGGAGAGCAGGCCGGGAGCCAGCATGGGCGGCACCCCCACCGCCATGCGGATGCGAGCCAGGGTGTCGGCGGTGGGCACCTGGGCGCCGGACTCGTAGCGGCTCACGGCGCTCGCCCCCAATCCAGCGGCTTTCGCCAGCTCCGCCTGGCTCCAGCCTTTGAGAGCCCGGAACGTGATCACGGCCACCCGCAGGACTTCCGCATCGTCGGATCGCTTCATCAGGTCACCTCTTCTCCTGTAAGGCATGCGAAATGCCGCCTTGGGTGAACTAATTTACCTCATCTCTGGCACCATGTGCCGGGGAAAGTCGCCCGTTCAGATCACTGGAGAGCTGTCCTGGAGTGGATTTTCCCGAAAGGAGCATCTACATGGTCCGATACAACACCCTCCGCACCGTCGCCCTCCTCGTCCTCTGCGTGGCCCTGGCTTCCCCCCTGGCAAGCGCCGCGGCACCGCGTCCGCAAGGCCAATCCTTCGCCGACCGCTTCACCACGGGGGACGCGGGAGACCTTTTCGGATGGCTACGAGGGGCTCTGGTCTCGCTCTGGAACAAGAACGGGTGCCAGCTCGATCCCCACGGCCTCTGCGTGAAGAACGGCTGCCAACTCGATCCCTATGGCCACTGCTTGAAGAACGGCTGCGAAGTCGATCCGAATGGCAGTTGCTTGAAGCCCCCCGCGGCTCCCACAAGTACAAACAAGAACGGCTGCCAGCTCGACCCAAATGGTCGCTGCCTTAGTTAGGACCTCCGTTTGGCCCTTCTTATCTCCTATCTTCTCCTGAGGAAGAGGGCAGATTGAGGCGAGATTCGGCCCCGCCCGGGCATAAATGCCTGGGCTATTGAAAAGAGCCCCCTAAAGGGGACTCAGTCGGCTTTAGCCGGCTGTTTTGAGTAGCCCAGGCATTTATGCCCGGGCGGGGCATCGGCTGCCTATTCGTTGTTCCCTATGTGCAGTGGCCCCGCCTGGAATCGCAGACTAGGCTCGTGCCGGGCACGGTGCAGGTAGCCTACCAACCCGCGGACCATCTCCAGCGTCAACGACTCTTGCTCGGCGGCCTCGCAGAAAAGGCGGAGTGCGGCGAGTGCCTCCCGGTGAACACCCTGGGTCTGAAATATCCAAAGCATCTGACGTGCAAGGGCACGAGTCTCGGACGTCCGCTCCTCTTCTAGGTAAAGTACGGCGATTTCCAGGGTTGCGAGAGCTGTGTCGTAAGCGATTCCTCGGAACGAAAAATCCTCCCGCACTCGAGCGAGAGCGGAAATCGCCTCCTCCCGGCGCCCTAAGTCCGCTGCCATACGGCCTTCGAGCCAGCGGAGCCGCAAAGTGTCCAGATCGTTGCCGAGCCGGCTAGTCAGTTTCCGCAATTCCGGTAAAAGCGTCTCCGCCTCATTTGCTTTCCTCACCTGAAGAAGGTTGTTCGCCAGATTGAACCGCAATACGCACAGAAGCCTCGGTTCGCTTTCCTCGGAAACGAGCGGTGCTGCCTGCCATAAAGCCGCGATAGCCTCTTCGAAATCTCCTGCCAATTCCAAGGCATTAGCCTTTTTGAGGAGAAGCGTCTTTTTCTCTTCACTGTTAGCCACGGTCAAAGCATGCCCAATCAGTGTCAAGGCTTCGGGAATTCGGCGCTGACCAATTCGCAAGGATGCTTCAAGGTTGAAGATTCTGGCTGCGGCTAGGATCTCAAAGTGCATGGGAGCACCTGCATCCCATAGCGATCGAGCCCGGGCGAACTCCTTATCCGCAGCCGGAAGATCACCCGCCACCCTCCGTGCATTCGCGAGGTGGGCCAACGCATAGCCCTGAAGGCGCTTTCTCCAAGCCGCCTCGCCCGGCGCCAGCTCGGCGATGCGCAAGGCCAAGCCGGCCAGATCCAGGGCACGGTCGGCTTTATCCGCCGCGGCTTCCAGGCTCCGTTCGCAGACCAACTCGCACAGCGCCCAGCTCCGAAGCTCCGGCGTGCTCTCGACGAGCGCCCGCCGCTGATCGGCAGGCTGGCTCTTCAATCGTTCCCAGAGGATCCGGGCCTGCCTGCGGTCCTCTTCGGCCCGGCGCTCGGGGCCCAGGGCGAGCAGGGAGCGGGCGAACACTTCCGCGGAAACCGTCACCTGGGTCACGACAGCCTCGGCACGGCGGCTTCGGATCGCCGCTCCACCCTCCGGAGGGGTCAACGAGCGGAAGCTCTTGAGGAAGGAAAGAGTCAGGTCCACGGCTTCGACCGGAATCCCCAGGGCGACGGCGATCTCGTCCAGACGCTCCCGGGACAACGGCTTGCGGGCCGCCTCGTAGTCGCAGATGAGGGTCGGCCCGCAGCCGAGGGCGTCGGCGATCTCGGTCTGGGGCCGTCTCAGGACCGTGCGCATGACGGCCAGGGCGGTGCTCAGCGGGGGCATCGGGGGTTTTGGCGACATCCAGGTTTCATCCTCCATGGAAAGTCCCTCTCATTGAGTAGGTTGCCGCAGAGCCCGGATTTGTGACACGCCCGGACGCTACCGGCCATTTCGGGTGTGGCCGGGAGAAGAAATTCTACCCGGATCGAGGATACATGATGCAGACAAGGCAGGAATGCTCCGGCACTTCCTTCGAGCACGAGCTTGAGGCTACGGTGAGGCCTCAGACGGGGGAAACGCCAGGCTTGGGGCGCCCGAGATGAGGAGAGACCCGCAATGAGTCAGGCCGAGATCACCGCGCAGGCGGCGCTACGAAGAATCGCGGAACAGTTGAACGCGCTCCGCCTGGAGCTTCTGGGCGTCCACGTCAGCCTGCCCGTGCCGCCCCAGGAGACGGCCATGCTCCTGGGCGAAGAGGAGATGGACGTGTCGACCGAAGTGCGCTCCATCATCGAGTGCGTGGTGAACGACAGCATCGAGCCCGCCATCCGCGACCTGCAAGCCGCGGCGGCCTACCGGTTGGAGAAGAAAAAGGGGCAGAAGCCATGAACCGCGTCCCTCGCAACGGGTTGCCGATGCGCGTATAGAATCGCTCCCCACAGCGGATACAGACCGCGGAGAGGAGCTTCCCTGATGGCGACGGATGCAGGCTCGGCTTCCCTGCCCCAGAATTCCCCGGCGCCGGCCCAGGCAGGCGCCGCGGGTAGCGACCTGTGGCGCACCATCCTGCGGGTCGCCTGGCTGTCGATCGGCCTGGGGCTCTTGCTGGAAGTACTGCTGTTGCTGCTGGCCGCCTTCAGCGGCACGGGCGGGCACACGCCGAAGCCGTTCGTCTCGGACCTGGCGCAGAAGGTCTCCTGGTCCTTCATCGTCTGCGTGGGGCTCGCCTGCGGCTCGACGGCGAGCAAGGCGCGGTCCGGGGTGATGGGATTCTTGGGGCTTATCTCGGCTCCCCTGGCCTTCACCATCGCCCGGTCTCTCCACAAGGGTGTCAACCAGGCGCTGGGCGTCGCCGGCGCCGTGGGTGGCGCCTCGCCCTTTCTCATCGCGGGATTGAAGGCGCTGGAGTACGGCGTTCTCGGCGCGGCCCTGGGAGCGATTACGAAGCGGCGAGGAGGAGGCAGCCTTGGGGCTCACCTCGGCACCGGCGCCGCCATCGGCCTCACCTTCGGCGGCACCATCCTGGCGGTGCTCGCCCGCGCCGCCGCCAACCCCATGACCCCGGTCGACCTCGCGGCCAAGGGGATCAACGAGGTGCTCTTCCCCGTCGGCTGCTCGCTCGTGCTCTACGCCGCGGAGGCGATGGGGAAACGTCTGCCCGGGTAGGGTGCGGGGGGGACAGCGGAGGCACCCCAGAGGCCGCCCCATAGCGGCTCGGTATTATCGCTTTTGAGCACTTGTCTATAAGAGAGCCTCTCGCCTGTTGCTAGAGGCTAACCGGCCGTCAACAGGTGTTCGGGCTCGCGGGAGAGGTCCCACGAAGCAGACAGCGGGCGAGAGCGCGCAACAAGGCCGAATGAGGAGGAGCTATGAAAGACAAGAATGACGAGACTCTTTCGAACCAACCTGAGGAGAAAAAGACCGAGATCGATCGTCGTCGCTTTCTCGGCACCGCGGGTGCGGTTTCGGTCGGCGCGCTGGCCGGGTTGTTCGGAGGAGGGGCGCAGTTGTTGGCAGAACGAGCCGACCCAAGCAACAGATCCCTACCCCGGAAGCGCCTCAGGGTACGAGTCACGATGGACATTTTCTCCGGGCGCCCCAATCCCGTCTGGATTCTCGACGAGCCCTTGGCGAAAGAAGTTCTGCGTCAGATCTCTGCCGAGCCAGGAGTCATCTCCCCGGCGGACCAGGATCGTGGCGTCCTGGGCTTCCGCGGGTTGTTGCTCGAGATCGAGGGAGAAGACGAACTTCCCTGGAAGATTCGCTTGGCCGGCGGATTCAGCAAGAAGGAATCCCGCGGCCTCGAGATCGCCGAGCGGCTGATCGCGAGCCTGGGAAGGGCGACGGTCCTGCCCTCCCATGGCGAGGCCGACCGCAAGGCGTTCGAGGGGCTGGATCTGGCGACGCTGGCGCGGCAGGATCTCAATAACGTCCCGCTGGACGGAGCCGCCGCGCCGGTCGACATGTCAAGCCCTTCGCCGACCGCGCCGGTCCAGAAAGCCGCCAATCAGGTCGGCGGGAACAACGACGTCATCTACGGTTGGACCACCTACAACCAGGGCGCATGCCTGTACGAGGCTTCGGCCTTCAATCCCTCCTACTGGAATGCGAGCAATGTCCAACCGAACAACAACTGCTACAACTACGCCACCAATCGGCGCACCGACACCTACGCCCAGCCCGGCCGGGCGACCGGGGCGGGTACGAATATCATGCAATGCTCCACGGTGGCCAACGGGGCGGTCAGCGACCACAATCTGGCTGATCCCAGTTGCGGCGCCTCCTATCTGGCACCGCGGGATCGCATGGCCCTGGTGATCCGGCCGGGTGCCGACTACCACTGGTACCGCCGCCACAACGGTTCGGGAAATGACGAGTTCTGGGGGCACAAGATGGCCTGGACGCCGGCCCGCAACACCGACGACAGCGGTCGGGTGATCTACAACCCGGAGACCGCAAACCGCGGGGCCTACACGGTTTTCTGCGGCTATTTCTATTCACCGTCGAACGTGGTGATTCTGTAATCCGGATGGGCCGGCCCTGCGATGGGTCCTCGAGGTGATGGGATGCGCATCGAGGTCGACATCTTCAGCGGCCGGCCAGTCCTTTCTGGACCGCGAGCCCTTCAGTGGATCGTGGCCGAGTCTTCGAGAGCCTGGAGGGTGGTGGGGACCACGGGGGTATCCGCGACCGGCTCGTCCTTCTCGGCCAGCAGCTTCTCCAGCCGGCTGAGGGCGTCGTCCAGCCGCCGGACCGTGGGATTGGTCGAGTTGGCGACGTGGGCCTTCTGGCGCTCGAGGTTCACCTGCTCCCAGAGGTTCCGCTTCTCCTCCAGCACGTCGCGGCGCAGCGTCACGCCGTGGCGGGCGAAGACCGGGGCCAGCTCGTCGTAGCGCTCCAGCAGGTCGCGGCGGGTGGCCTCATAGGCGTACTCGCAGACGGCCCGGCGCTCGGAGAACCCGAAGATGTTGGTGAAGAACATCAGGTAGTCGTCGCGCTTGGGCTGGACGCGGACGACGTCGGCGCCCTTGAACTTGGTCTCGTAGGCGGCCATGCCCACTTCCAGGCGGGAGTGGACGAGCGTGCGGAAGGTTTGTGACAGCACCGTCGGCAGACCCCAGTCGAGGAGGTTCGACTTCTTCATGATGCCGGCCTCGACGGCGCGGATCGTGTCGACGGGGACGATGGGGTTGACGCAGATCAGCAGCTCGGCCCCGGCTTCCAGGGCCACCGAGGCGTGGAGGGTCTTGAGCAGCACGCCGTCCACGTAGTGCCGGCCTTCGATCTCCACCGCCGAGTAGAGCCCGGGCAGGGCGCCGCTCGCCTGCACGGCCTTGGAGATGGGGATGTGATCGAGCCCCGGCTCGCCGAACCGCGCGGCCTTGCCCGAATCCAGGTCGGTCGCCACCACCACGAAGCGCTTGCCGAGCTTGCGGAAGTCGTCGGTGCGGCCTTTGATGTTGTAGATCTTCTGGAGATAGGTGCGGATGGGACGGTTGTCGAACAGCCCCACGGGGAGGGCGCGCGACAGCCGCATCAGGGATTCGACCAGTCCGTGGTCGCCCAGGTGGCTGGCCCAGTCCCAGAGCGCCTCGACGAGCAGCTTGGGCACCCGGCCGCCGGCCCGCAGGTAGGACTTCCAGTCGGGAGTGAAGAACGTCTCGGGGACGAAGGGGTGCTCGCCCGGCTCCGGGGAGACGATGGCGCGGCACATCTGCGCGGTCGTCAGGTTGTTGGCGAGGTTGGCGCAGAGGAAAGCTCCCGCGCTCACCCCCACGTAGATGTACATGTCGTTGAAATCCACGCCATCCAAGGCTTCGTCGAGGGCCCGGAGGGCGCCGATCTCGAAGATGGCACCCTCCGGCGCTCCCGCGGCGAGCGCGAGTCCGATCCTGGGGGAGCGGACCTTGGTATCGAAACCGCTGCCGCTGCGCTCCACCGAGGCCCTCCGCTAGACGATGATCTTCGACGGGTCGGTCGGCGTGGTCGCGGTCTCCGGAGTCACGAGGTCCGGACCGGCCGCGGGGGTCACGCGGGGCTTGAGCTGCTCGACCTTGGCGTTGAGCTCCTCGACGCGCAGCGTCAGGTTGCGGATCTCGTCGCGGGTCGGCACGCCCAGGCGATGCAGGGTGGAGGTCAGCGTGTCGTCGAACTTTCCGCCGAGCTTGTCGCCCCAGTTCTCGGCGGCGTTCTCGGCCTTGGCCTTCACCTTCTCGAAGTCGGCCTTCACCCGGTCCACTTCGACCTTGCCGCGCGACTCGACGTCACGCCCGCGGTCCACCAGCCGGCTGAAAAGCCTGGAGCCCTCCTCCTCGGCCGCCGCGAGGGCGCCGAGGCCGGCGAGCCAGATGCGGTGCGCGGCATCCTTGATCTCTTCCTGCACGTTGTCCTTCTGCGTTCCGGTCGTGTTGGTCGTGTCGGTCGTATTGGGGTCCATGGCTTACCTCGTGCTCTTCTTGGTCGTTGTCTTGGTGGTTGGGGTCTTGCGCGCCCGCGCCGCCTTCGGCTTCGAGGCCGCCATCACGGCGGCGGCGGACAGGGAGTCAGGGGTGATGATCAAGGGCGCAGGAGCGGTGAGAGCCTCCTTGCGGGACGCGTACTCGTCGAGCTTCTTCGACAGCGTTTCCAGGCGGGCGGAGAGGAGCTTTACGTCCTCCCGCGTCATCACGTTGAACCGCTTGAGCATCTCGCGGCTCTCGTACTCCACGGTGTCCTGCACGAGCTGGCTGAGGCCCTGCGCCGTGCGGTTGGCCCGGTCGACCACGGCCTCCACCGCTTTCTTCTGCCGGTCCTCGACGGGCTGCCCGCGCTCGACCAGACGGCCGAACAGGTCCCGCGTGCCCTCCTCCACCCCGGCCACGGCACCCAGGCCGGCCAGCCAGAGAGTACGTCCGGCGGCGAACAGCTTGCCGAGGCCGCCGTTGTTGCCATCCATATTCATTTGAGCTTCGCTCACTTGATGTCTCCTTCGGTTTCAATCCGTCCCACGCTCTGCCTCTCGGCGGGACGGCCATTTTTCGGTTCCACGCCCGTCACCCCGGCATCCCCGGTCTCAAGCTCGGACAGCGACGACTCGAGCTGCTCCAGCCGCGCCCGCAGGCTCGACATCTCCTCGCGCGCCCGCCGCACCGGACCCAGACGGTCGATGAGGCGGTCGACACCGTGCTGAACCTGCTCCATGCCGGTGTTCACCGCCCGCTCGCCCATGCGGACCAGGTCGTGCAGCAGCTCGCTCGGCAGGAACGACGTCCCCTTGCGCCCCTCTTCCAGGATGACCTGCGTCAGGGTCTGGGACGTGACGTCGTTGTTCGAGGCGTTGTCCACCACCCGGACCTCCTGGCCCTGGCGGATCCAGGTGGCGATCTCGTCCAGCGAGACGTATCGGCTCTCCTCGGTGTCGTACAGCTTTCGGCTTTCGTAGCGCTTGATGAGCCGGATCATGAATTCTCCTTACCTCGATTGGTCGCGGCACTCCCGGGCGGCCGCGCCGAAAGGAAGATTACCGCACTGCGGCATAGGGTGTCAAGAGATTCTTGACGCGATGCGGCAAGAGGGCCGCCAAGGATGGGCCCTGCCGAAGAAGGAAGGGTTTGTCTCCTCCCCGATGAGGACTATTCTCTGCTGTTAGGAACGCCCTTCCTCAACGCTTTGGCCTTCTCTTCCAGGTAATCCGGGAAGCTCTGGTACCAAGCAGGCTGCTCGGGATACCTTTCCTGGAGCCGACCGACGACCGCCAGAGCTTCCTCATATAACGGGAATGCTTGCTCCACCTTTCCTTGCTCAGACAGGACCGACCCTACTCTTTCCAAACTGAGGGAGAGGTCCCGCAGCCACTCCGGACGATCTGGGTCCCGGGACAGAAGCCGACGCCTCAAACCCAGAGACTCCTCGTACGACGACAGCGCCTCCTCCAGAGAACCCCGCGAGCTCTGTACGTCACCGACCTTGTTCAGGCTCACCGACAGGTCCCGCAGCCACTCCGGACGATCCGGATCCCGAGATAGAAGACGACGCATCAAACCCAGAGACTCCTCGTACGACGACAGCGCCTCCTCAAAAGAACCCCGCGATCTCTGCACGTCGCCGACCTTGTTCAGGCTCACCGACAGGTCCCGCAGCCACTCCGGACGATCCGGGTCCCGAGACAGAAGACGACGCGTCAAACCCAGAGACTCCTCGTACGACGACAGCGCCTCCTCCAGAGAACCCCGCGATCTCTGCACGTTGCCGATCCGCTCCAGGATCACTGATAGGTTCCGCAACCACTCCGGACGATCCGGGTCCCGAGACAGAAGACGACGCCTCAAACCCAGAGACTCCTCGTACGACGACAGCGCCTCCTCCAGAGAACCCCGCGATCTCTGCACGTCGCCGATCCGCCCCAGGCTCACCGACAGGCTTCGCAACCACTCCGGACGATCCGGGTCCCGAGATAGAAGACGACGCGTCAAACCCAGAGACTCCTCGTACGACGACAGCGCCTCCTCAAAGGAACCCCGCGAACTCTGCACGTCGCCAATCCGTCCCAGGCTCACCGACAGGCCCCTCAGCCACTCCGGACGATCCGGGTCCCGAGACAGAAGACGACGCCTCAAACCCAAAGACTCCTCATACGACGACAGCGCCTCCTCCAGAGAACCCCGCGAACTCTGCGCGTCGCCGATATCGACCAAGCTCTCGGCGAGATTGGCGAGCCCATCCTCGCGTTCGGGATCTTGCGCGGCCAATTGTCGTCGGATCCTCAGGGCTTCCTGATAAGAAGTCTCGGCGTTCGCCAGCGTTCCTCTTTCTGCTTCGAAACGGCCCAGCCGTAAGAGTTGAATGCCGAGCGCCGCCAGAGCGGACGCGTCGTTCGGATTCTCGGCCACCCTGCGCCGGGCCTCGTCCACGGCGGCTCTCAGGCGCTCGGGCTCAGAAATGAACCGAAGCTCCTGGTCTTTCTGGCGGGAACGCTCGCCTTCTCCGAAGCTCTCGCGAGGCCCCGCTGGGGTCGGCACTACCGAGATCGTCCCAGCCGTGCTCCGGATCGACCAGAAATCGGGAGCTTCATGGGCGAAGGCCACCTCCAAGGGAGGCGTCAGGAGGAGCACCAGGGGACCCGGGAGATGCCGCGCCAGGACATTCCGCCGCTCGTTCATCCGGCGGAAAAGCTCCCTCCAAGCCAACTCGTCCTTCTCGGTCGCGTTCGAGGCATCGATAACGACGATTGGCAGTTCCGCTTCGGCTTTGGAGGGCACCGACAGCGCCTCCAGCATTTCCGCGAAGTCCTCCGAGCGGAGTGGGTCTCTCGGATCGTGCCCCTTCAAAGAGGGTCGCAGCCGGACAGCCCGGCCCGGTGCGTTCCCTTCGAGGATCGCCAGCACGGCATCGGCCACCCGGGGGTTGTCGCAGACCAGGATGTGGAACTCGAAACCCTCGCCGAGGGCGAGCGCCTGGAGGAGGTGGTTCAGTCCCCAATCCGCCCGCAGTTGGGCCAGGAGAGGATCGGGGGCCTCATCAGTCGCCGGCGTCACCATTTTCAGCCTTGGTGATGGAGGCTTTAGCTAACTCCTCCCGGGCGGCTACGACACCAGGGATCTGCTGGACGGCCGGATGGAGGTCGAACCAGTCGCCGCCATTCATGTAACGCAGCACCGCGTTGTTCTGCAGCATCAAGTCTGCAGACTGTTGGTGTCCTTCATTTTCCATCGTGAGGTAGTGCTCGTGCGCAACTCGGGCCAGCCAGGGGAAGGCGTCGGCGGGGACGACCTTGCGGTACCCGTCCCGGATCTCTCCAATGAGCCGCTCCAGGTCATCGTCCGAGATCGGTGTCTCAGAAAGAGCGAACGCCGAGCGGAGGAGGCGGACGATCTCCCTAGGATATCCACCGGACCACAGGATCAATTCCTTGACCCTACTCTCCACATCAGGACCGAGGAGATCCGTTAGGACATCGTCGGGCACCCGGCGGCGGACCATCTCCCGGGCGGCGTCGATCCCAGGCTGAAAGGGCGAGCCCTCCCGATCCTTTAGCTTGATCATGGGAAGGAACTGTACGAGCTCAAAACGGCGGGCGACCAAGGCGGGAGGAATCGTGTAGAGAACGTGGACCGGAAGCCGGAGGTAAGGAGCGCCCGAAGCGAAAATCCGCTCGGCGCTCTCCAGAACGTCGTTCCAGTTCGAGCTGATGCCCCGCAGCTTCTCCAGAGAGTCGAAGATGATTATGAGACCGTTGTAACCACAAGCCGTGGCCCGGGCGTTCAGCAGGATCATCTCCTCCCGCGCCTCGCCGAGGAAAGTCGTCAGGTGAGCCGCAACGGTCTCGCGGACTCGCCTCCTCAGGGTGGGACGGGTCTTCATCTCCGCGATGAGCTTGGGACCGCCTGGGATAGCCCATTCTCCCTTCCCGAGCTCCACGTCTGTACGGGTGAGCCAGCTCCAGAGACGGGTCAGATACCCCTCGTCCATTGTCTGCTCGGGGTCCTTCCCTTCTTCTTTGAGGACAGCGGCTTCGGTGCACTGGAGGATGGCCGCGATGATCTCCGGGATGTCGATGGGATTGGTTAGATCAACCACATCGTTGGCGTCGATCAGCACTGTAAACAGGTGCGCCCGGTCAGGATCGGATAAACGGACGGCCAGCCGCTTCAACTCCGTAGACTTCCCCGAGCCTTTCAGGCCGGTGAACAGCTCGAAGACGGGCTTGTCCGATAGCTCGATGCGGCTCGCCAGCTTCTCGACCCAGTTGACGCCGCGGACCCGGGCGCTGCCATATTCGTCGAGATCCACGTTACGGTCATCCCCAGGAGCCAGGGGCTCGTTGGGGTCGCAGCGGTTGTAGTACTTCTTCCGGGTCGCGAAGTCCATTCAGGCGGGCTCCCATGAAGAGATCCGGGAGAGATTATCACTCGGGGCGTCAGCCCAACCTCCTAGAGGGTGTCTGGACATTGCGCCTCGGTTGGGAGTTCCACGACGCGAGCCCGGAGGGCGTCAGACTCATAGCCCAGGGCATCAGCCCTGGGGAGGGGGCGTAAAAAGCTTTGAGAGCCCCGCCAGGGGCGGCAGAAATCCTGCGGCTCACGCTCCGAAAAAGAAGTCTGCCGCCCCTGGCGGGGCTCATGGAAGGTGGGGTGCTCGTCCCCAGGGCTGACGCCCTGGGCTACCAGTCTGCCGCCCTCCGGGCTCGCGTCGAGGGACTCCCAACACCGACTTTCCAGAGACTTGTGGGCCCAGGCTAATCTGCCGCCCCGCGGGGCTGAGCTGCGACAGGCGAATGGGCTCACGACGAACGGCTGACGTACCTCTCCCACTCGGCCAGCCGGCCTTCGAGCTGGCGGCCGAGGGCTTCGAGTGCCTTCAGGTCGGTGGGCTCCTCGGGCAGCAGGGGGAGGTCCACCAGGGGCTGCTCGCGGGCGAGGAGCTTGGCCAGCTCGACGAGGCCGCGGCGGTCGCGCTCCCCCGCCCAGGTGAGCAGCTCCCAGCCGGTCGGCCGGCAGGGATCGGTGGACGGCGGCGGCGCTCCTTCCACCAGGAAACGAGGGTGTGCCCGGTTCACCACGATGGGGCCCAGGTGGTAGCCCGCTTCCTCCAACCGGCGGGCGAAGAAGAGAGTGTCGGGGATGCGCTCCTCGCCCGGGCCGGAGACGAGGACGAAAAGAGTCTTCGGCGAGCGCAGCAGATCCTCCACCTGGGTCGCCCGCTCCCGGAAGCCCTCGTAGAGGGGGCCGAAAGCCTGGAAGAACTCCGCCATGTCGCGCAGCAGGTCCATGCCCACCACCTCGTCCAGGAAGCGTTCGGCCCGCCGGCCCAGCAGGCCCCATTTGGACGCCGCCTTGAGGCGTCCCTCCTCGTCGAACCAGGGCTTGAGGGCCACCCGGAGGGCGCCGCTGTCGAGGAAGCCGACGATGCGGGCCGGAGCCTCCAGGAAGTCGAGGGCCTGCCGGGTGGGCGGCGTGTCGAGGATCACCTGGCCGTAGCGGCCGTCCGCCGCCACCTCGAAGAGGCGCTCGACGGCCATGTACTCCAGGATGCCGCCAAGAGTGCCCGAGAGGTGCCGGTAGAAGGGGTTTTGCAGCACGCGGCGGCGCGATTCCTCGTCGGGGGCGTAGCGCTCGATCAGCCGGTCGAAGGTCTGGCTGGCGTCGAGCAGGCTGGCGTGCAGGGCTCCGGGAGCGTCGAGCGCCACCGGCACCTCGCGCAGCTTCGCCTCGTCGCCCACGCCGAGCGCCTGTTTGAGGCGCAGCGAGGGGTCGAAGGTCATCACCAGCGTGTCGCGCCCCTCCTTGGCCGAGAGGACGCCCATGGCGGCGGCCAGCGTCGTCTTGCCCACGCCGCCCGAGCCGACGACGATCACCAGCGGGTGTTGGTCCGAGATCAGCTCCATGCTCCCTCCCCCGTCTCGGCCAGGCACTGTCCGAGGGTCGCCAGCATCTCCGGCCCGCGGTCGAGCGCGAGCTGTGGCAGCTCGGCGAGCGGCCCAGGCCAGGACTCCCTCAGCCGCGCCACCTCCCGCTCATTGAGCAGCCGGCGGCGGCGCCAGAGGGATACCAGCTCGTTCTCCTGGTCCTTCTCGTCGGGCGCGGGCGGGTACAGTCCATTGATCACCAGCAGCTCGGGATCGCGGCTCACCCGGGCCCGGAGAGCGGTCCGCAGCTCCAGGGCCTCCTCGACGGGCATCTCCTCCGCCTGGGTCACCACCACGATGCCGCACCGCACCGGGTCGGCGATCAGCTCGGCGAGCTCCCCCGCCATGCGGGCGAACGGCCCGTTCTTGATGACGTCGGTCACCAGGTGGGGCGAGGCGAGCAGGGTGACCCCGTGGCCCGTGGCCGGAGCGTCCAGGATCACCGTGTCCAGCTCGGGCGTCCCCGGCTCGCCCAGGCCGCGCAGCAGCCGCAGGGCGTGGCCCAGGATCGCCAGCTCCTTCAGGCCCGGGGCGCCGGTCGAGAACTGCTGGTAGATGGGGCTGTCGAGCACGCGCCGGGTCAGCAGCTCGAGCCGAAGCTGTTCGCGCACGATCTGGTCGAGCACCTGCCGGGGCTTGAGGTTCTGCGCCCAAAGCCGCGGCCCGGCCGGCACGATGGCACCCCCCGAGGGCGGCGTGCCCAGCATCTGGTGCAGGTTCTCGCGGGGATCGACCTCCACCACGAGCGTCCGTCGTCCGGCCGCGGCGAGAGCGCGTCCCAGGGTCGCCGAGACCACGGTCTTTCCCACGCCGCCCTTGCCCGTGACGACGATGAGCTGGCGGTTCGAGAGCTGTTCGATCGGATTCATTCGGATAGGTCCCCTCCGCTTTCCCCGCGATGCAAGACCTCTGCCGCAGAGCGGCATAACTATACGCCGAACCCGGCGTTGCCTTTTCCCCCGCCTCGCGGTACAAACCGAACGCCATGTCCTTCCCAGAGACCCGACTCCGCCGCTTCCGCCGCTCGCCCGCCCTGCGCCGCCTGGTGCGGGAGACCCGGTTCACCGCCGACAACCTCGTCCTCCCCCTCTTCGCCTGTCCCGGCGAGGGGATCGCCAACCCCGTGGGCTCCATGCCGGGCGTCTTCCAGCACTCGGTCGACCGGGTGGTCGAGACCGCCCGGGAGGCGTACGCGGAGGGCATCCGCTCCGTCCTGCTGTTCGGCCTCCCCGAGTTCAAGGACGCCGAGGGCAGCGCCTCCTGGTCGCCGGACGGCATCGTCCAGCGCGCCCTGCGGGCTCTCACCGACGAGGTGCCCGGTCTGATCAAGATCGCGGACGTCTGCTTCTGCGAGTACACCGACCACGGCCACTGCGGCGTGCTCAACGGCCACGAGGTGGAGAACGACGCCACGCTGGAGAACCTGGCGCGGCAGTCGGTCTCCCTGGCCGAGGCCGGAGCGGACATCATCGCCCCCTCGGACATGATGGACGGCCGGGTGGGCGCCATCCGCAAGGCGCTCGACGAAGCCGGCTTCGCCATGACCCCCATCCTCTCCTATGCCGTCAAGTTCGCCAGCGGCTTCTACGGCCCCTTCCGCGAGGCCGCCGAGTCGACGCCCCAGTTCGGCGACCGGCGGGCCTACCAGATGGACCCGGCCAACGGCCGCGAGGCCCTGCGGGAGGCCGAGCTCGACGTCGAGGAGGGTGCGGACATGCTGATGGTCAAGCCCGCCCTCCCCTACCTGGACGTCCTGGCCGCCCTGCGCCGGCGCTTCGACCTGCCCCTGGCCGCGTACCAGGTCAGCGGCGAGTACGCCATGATGAAAGCGGCGGCGGAGCGCGGCTGGATCGACTACGACCGGGTGATGATGGAATCGCTGGTCGCCATCCGCCGGGCCGGCGCCGACCTCATCCTCACCTACGCGGCGCGGGAAGCGGCGCGGCTCCTGGCTTCCGGGTGGGTGGAGTAGGTCTTCAAAAAAGTTGTCCCGCTCTTGAGGGTTTCCCGCACCCTACAGCCGTAGCACCTGTATTGCTGTCGATTCGCGGCCTCCCGGGCCGCATTATTTCGGAGCGCCCGTCGCTCCAGGGGGAGACAACTACGTGAAACAGGAAAAGTATGACGTTGCCGTGCTCGGTTCGGGCATCGCCGGCGCCACGCTGGCCGCCATCCTTGGACGCCAGGGCTTCCGCGTGCTGCTGCTCGAGAAGGGCACCCACCCCCGCTTCGCCGTCGGCGAGGCCATGCAGCCGCAGAGCTCGATGCTGATGTGGATGCTCGGCGAACAGTACGACGTGCCGGAGATCGGGCACATCAGCAGCACCGAGAAGATCCTGAAGCACGTCACGCGCAACTGCGGGGTCAAGAAGACCTTCGGCTTCCTCTATCACGAGGAGGGGAAGAAACAGGATCCGGATCAGGGGCACCTGCTGATTCCGCCCGCCACGCCGCTGGTCTCCGAAAGCCACCTGTTCCGGCAGGACATCGACCACTACCTGGTCAAGGCCGCCATCAAGTACGGCGCCGACTACCGCGACAACACCGACGTGCAGGACTTCGAGATCAACGACGACGGCGTCGTCCTGCGGACGGCCACCGGCGAGGAATTCCACGCCCGGTACCTGGTGGACGGCACCGGCCACAAGTCGATGGTCGCCAACAAGCTCGGCCTGCGGGCGGAGGCTCCGCCGCTGCGCACCCAGTCGCGGACCATCTTCACCCACATGAAGGGGTTCCGGCGGTACGACGACTCGATCCCGCCGGAGGACAGGCCCGTCGGCCTGTCGCGCGGGTACTACGAGGGCACGCTGCACCACATGATCGACGGCGGCTGGTTCTGGGTCATCCGCTTCGACAACGTCCCCGGCTCCGAAAGCGACATCACCAGCATCGGCGTGACGGTCGACATGAAGAAGTACCCGAAGCGGGACGACATCACTCCCGAGGAGGAGTTCTGGGAGATCGTCAATAAATACCCGAGCATCGTGGAGCACCTCAAGGGCGGCGTGGCGGTGCGGCCCTGGGTCGGCACGGGCCGGCTGCAGTTCTCCGCGTCGGGCAGCGTGGGTCCCCGCTGCTTCCTCATGTCGCACGCTCACGGCTTCATCGACGCCCTCTACTCGCGCGGCATGATCAACACCTTCGAGCAGATCCACGCGCTGGCGCCCCGGCTCATCCAGGCGCTGCGCGACGACGACTTCTCGCCCGAGCGCTTCGAGTACCCGCAGAAGCTCCAGCAGTCGATGATCAGGGACAACGACCGGATGGTCTTCAACTCCTTCCGCTCGTTCGCCACCTTCGACACCTGGAACGCCTGGCTGAGGCTCTGGCTGGTGAACATCATCTTCGGCGATCTGCGCATGTTCCGGGTCTGCCTCAAGTATCTCGGATCGGGCGACAAGGCGGATCTCGCGATCCTGGACAACGACCCGTTGCCGCTCAGCACCGCGCCCGGGGAGTGCCTGATGGAGGACCTCTACGCGTTCGGCGACGCGACGTTCGACCGCTGGGAGGCCGGCGAGATCTCCGCCCAGGAGGCGGCGGCCGCCATCTTCCAGAAGCTCGGCGAGTCCAACCTGCCGCCCATTCATCCGTGGGGCGACCCCGCGGCGCGCCACCTCGACTTCCTGCCCGAGAAGCTCGGGCAGATGGTCGGCTGGGGCATGACCGCGGCGCCGCCGTCGATCGCCCGCATGTTCGACTTCGATCCGTCGGTGCTCGGCAAGCTGCCGCCGCAGCCGGTGCTGGAGCCCGACCCGGAACCGGCGATGGCGATGGCCTAGCGGCGCATCCCACAACTCCCTTCCCCGATCTCTTGCCTGAGCCGCTCCGGATCTCCGGAGCGGCTTTGGTTTGTCTGGCGACCTGTCCGCTCGGCCAGCGGGCTGCGTTATGCTCAATCCATGAGCCTCCTCCAGCGCGCCGAAAAGATCCTTCCTGGTGGTGTCAATTCCCCCGTCCGGGCCTTCCGGGGCGTCGGCGGCGAGCCGGTCTTCGTCCGTTCCGCCCTGGGCGCCTGGCTCGAAGCCGAGGACGGCCGGCGGTACGTCGACTACATCGGCGGCTACGGCCCCCACATCCTGGGGCACCGCCACCCCGCCATCGTCGCCGCTCTCGAGGAAGCGCTCGGGCGCGGCACGGCCTTCGGCGCCCCCACCCTGGCCGAGGTCGAGATCGCCGAGACCATCGCCGGCGCCCTGCCGTCCGTCGAGATGGTGCGGCTGGTGTGCTCGGGCACCGAGGCCACCATGTCGGCCCTGCGCCTGACCCGCGCCGCCACGGGCCGCAACCGGTTCGTCAAATTCGAGGGGTGCTACCACGGCCACGCCGATCCGTTCCTGATCGCCGCCGGCTCGGGCGCGGCCACCATCGGCGTCCCCTCCTCGCCGGGCGTGCCCGCCGCCGTGGTGGCCGACACGCTGCTCGCTCCCTACAACGACCTCGAAGCCGTCGAGCGGCTCTTTGATGGGGATCCGGACGGGATCGCTGCCATCATCGTCGAGCCCGTCGCCGGGAACATGAACCTGGTGCCGCCCGTGCCCGGCTTCCTGGAAGGGCTGCGCGCGCTCTGCGACCGCCATGGCGCGATCCTGATCTTCGACGAGGTGATGACCGGCTTCCGGGTGGCCTGGGGCGGCGCCCAGAACGTCCTCGACGTCCGCCCGGACCTGACGACCTTGGGCAAGGTGATCGGCGGCGGCCTGCCGCTCGCCGCCTATTGCGGACGGCGCGACCTGATGAGCCGCATCGCCCCCGCCGGGCCCGTCTACCAGGCGGGCACCCTCTCCGGCAATCCGCTGGCGGTGGCCGCCGGCCGGGCGGCGCTCAAAGAGCTGGGGCAGGACGATCCCTGCCCCTACGAGCTCCTGGAGAAGACGGGCGCCCGCCTGCAGGAAGGGATCGAGGAGGCCGGCCGGCGCCACGGCATCCCCTGCCGGATGGAGCGCCGGGGCTCCATGCTCGGCCTCTTCTTCACCTCCGCACCCGTGCGCCAGTTGGAGGACGTCCACGCCACGGACCGGCCGCGCTTCTCGCGGGTTTTCCACAGCCTGCTCGACCGCGGCATCCACCTGCCGCCCTCGCCCTACGAGGCCATGTTCCTCTCCACCGCCCACGGCGACCCCGAGATCGAGGCCACGCTGGCCGCTTTCGACGCGGCTTTCGCGGAGGAGGCCGCCCGTTGACCCATCCGGACGTCCTGGTGCTCGGCGGCGGCATCATCGGCCTCGCCTGCGCCCGCGAGCTGGCGCTGCGGGGTTTCCGGGTGGAGGTCGTCGAACGCCTCCCGGCCGGCGCCGAGGCGTCCGTGGCCGCCGCCGGCATGCTCTCGCCCATGGGCGAGCTGCCCGAGCCCGGGCCCTTCTTCGACATCTGCCGCGCCTCCCGCGACCAGTGGGGGTCCTGGGTGGCGGCGCTAGAGTCCGAGACCGGCCTCTCGGTCGACTACGACACCAGCGGCGCCCTCCTGGTCGCCCTCGACGACGAGGACGAGGCGGCTCTCGACCGCACGGTCCGGGCCGCCCGCGAGTTGGGCGAGCGGGCCGACGAGGTCGAGAGCGCGACCCTGCGCCACTGGGTGCCGGACGTCTCGCCGCGGGTCCGCCGCGCCCTGCACCTGCCGGACGACCACCGGGTGGACAACGTCCAGCTCTGCGCCGTGCTGGCCCAGGCGGCGCAGAAGCTCGGGGTGATCCTCCACTACGACAGCGAGGTCGTGCGGATCGAGAGGCGTCCCGAGGGCACGGTGCTGGTCCACGGCCATCACTGGCGCAAGGAGGCCAGCCTGCTCGTGCTCGCCGCCGGCGCCTGGAGTGGAGGGATCTCCGGAATCCCGCCCCTGCCCGTGCGCCCCGTGCGCGGCCAGATGCTGCTGCTCGGCGGCGTCGAGTGGCCGTGGGGCGGCAGCGTGCGGCGCGGGCTCGCCTATGCCGTGCGGCGCGGCGCCACGGGCCTCCTGGTCGGCTCGACCCTGGAGGAGGCCGGCTTCGACAAGCACAACACCGTCGAAGGGATCGAAGACCTCCTCGCCTTCACCCGCGCCCTCTTCCCCGGCCTCGGCCCCGCCCGCCTGGAGACGGTCTGGGCCGGCCTGCGGCCCGGCACGGCCGACGGCCTGCCTATCGTCGGCCCGCTGTCCGGCTGGCCGGTCCTCGCCGCCACCGGCCATTTCCGCAACGGCATCCTCCTCGCTCCCTGGACCGCCGGAGAGGTAGGCCGCCTCGCATTCGCCGCCGGCGAGAGCGAGATCCCGGCCTTCTCGCCAGGGCGTTTTGGGTGACGTTTGAGTATAATGCGCGCGAGGTTGACGGTTTCCAGAACAGGCGGCCTAAGGAGGGCCCGGAATGACTCACATCATCGCTGAACCCTGTGTCGGTACGAAGGATACGGCCTGTGTCGACGTCTGCCCGGTCGATTGCATCTACGGCAAGGACGAAGACTGGGAGATGCTCTATATCCATCCGGAAGAGTGCATCGACTGCGGCCTGTGCATCGACGCCTGCCCCGTCGAGGCGATCTTCCCCCTGGAAGAGACGCCCGAGAAGTGGAAGGCGTACATCGCCAAGAACTACGAGCATTTCGGCCTGACCCCTCCCTGACCGGTCAAGCCTCCCCTCCTTCGGGCTCACTGAGCCGCTCGACAGAGAACTGAGGCGCGGGGATTCCCCGCGCCTTTTTCGTTGATTCGCACCCTTTTACCCCGCCATATCCCTGCTCCATCCAGCCTTCCAGCCCAGGACTGCCCAGGGAATGGACACCCCCTCCGTTCCGTTCTATGATTTGAGTGCGGAGCACTAAGCTTGAGTCCGCCTACCTCAAGATCCGGGCCGGGGAGACCATCGATTGGACTACAAGGACTATTACGCGACGCTGGGAATCAAGAAGGACGCCAGTCAGGACGACATCCAGAAGGCGTACCGGAAGCTGGCGCGCAAGTACCACCCGGACGTGAACAAGGACCCCAAGGCTGAGGTCAAGTTCAAGGAGATCGGCGAAGCGTACGAGGTCCTCAAGGACGCCGACAAGCGGCAGAAGTACGACCAGTTCGGATCGAACTGGAACCGGGCCCGGCAGGGGCCGGGCGGGCCGCCTCCGGGCTACGAGGGCGTCCACTTCGACTTCGGCAACGGCGGCGGATTCGACTTCGGCGACCTCGGCGGCATGGGCGGCGGCAACGAGCGGTTCAGCTCTTTCTTCGAGATGCTGTTCGGAGGCTCTGGGCCGGGTGGGCGGCGCCGCGGTGGCCCAGGCAGTCCAGAAATGGGGTTCGGCGGCGCCCAGGGCGGAGCCGGCGGCAATGCGGGGGGAAATAATTCGGAGGCCACTCTCCCCGTCTCGCTGGAGGAGGCCATCAAGGGCGGCACACGGGAGATCTCGCTCACCGATCCGAGCACCGGGCAGCGGCGGAACCTGTCGGTGAAGATCCCCGCCGGGGTCCGCAGCGGCCAGAAGATCCGGCTCGCCGGGCAGGGCGGTCCGTCCTTCGGCGGCGCGCCGGGCGATCTTCTCCTCAAGGTCGAGATCGAGCCGGACTCGCGCTTCAAGGTCGAGGGCTCGGACATCCACTCCACCGTGCCCGTCTCCCCATGGGAGGCGGCGCTGGGCGGCGAGGCCGAGGTCGAAACGCCCACCGGCCCCGTGCGGGTGAGAATCCCGGCGGGCTCCTCCTCCGGACGGAAGATCCGCCTGCGCGACCGCGGGCTCTCGAAGCAGGGCGGCGGCAAGGGGGACCTCCTGGCGGAGATCCGCATCGTGATCCCCGACCCGCTCTCGCCGCGCCAGCGCGAGCTGTTCGAGCAGTTGGCGGAAGCCTCGGACCCAAAAATTCGAGAAGCGAGGGATACACACAATGGACATGAATAAATTGACGCAGAAATCCCAGGAAGCGCTCCAGGCCGCGCAGACCAAGGCGCTCCGTTATGGCAACCAGGAGGTGGACGGCGAGCACCTGCTCCTCGCCCTCCTCGAGCAGCCCGAGGGGCTCGTCCCCCGCCTGCTCGCGCGCATGGAAGTGCCCGCCGAGGCCCTCAAGGCCGAGGTGGAGCAAGAGCTCGCCCGCCGTCCCAAGGTCTCCGGACCGGGCGCCGAGGCGGGCAAGATCTATCTCACCCAGCGGCTGCAGCAGATCCTGGTGCGGGCCGAGGACGAGGCCAAGCGGCTCAAGGACGAGTACGTCTCCGTCGAGCACCTGCTGCTGGCGATGATCGAAGAGGGCCCCAACACGCCCATCGGCCGGATCCTGGGCCGCTTCAAGGTCACCCGCGATTCGTTCCTCGCCGTCCTGACGGCCGTGCGAGGCAACCAGCGGGTGACCAGCGCCATGCCGGAGGTTGCCTACGAGGCCCTGGAGAAATACGGCGTCGACCTGGTGGCCGAGGCGCGGCGCAACAAGCTCGACCCGGTCATCGGCCGCGACGCGGAGATCCGGCGGGTCATCCGCATCCTGACCCGCAAGACCAAGAACAACCCGGTGCTCATCGGCGAGCCGGGCGTGGGCAAGACGGCCATCGTCGAGGGGCTCGCCCAGCGCATCGTGCGCGGCGACGTCCCCGAGTGGCTGAAGGACCGCGTCGTCTTCTCGCTCGACATGGGCTCGCTGCTCGCCGGCGCCAAGTACCGCGGCGAGTTCGAGGAGCGCCTGAAGGCCGTCCTCAACGAGGTCAAGCAGGCCGAGGGGCGCATCCTGCTCTTCATCGACGAGCTCCACACCATCGTCGGCGCCGGCAAGACCGAGGGCTCGCCCGACGCGGGCAACCTCCTCAAGCCCATGCTGGCCCGGGGCGAGCTGCACTGCATCGGCGCCACCACGCTCGACGAGTACCGCAAGAACATCGAGAAGGACGCGGCCCTGGAGCGGCGGTTCCAGCCGGTGGTCGTCGATCCGCCGAGTGTCGAGGACACCGTCTCGATCCTCCGCGGCCTTCGCGAGCGCTTCGAGGTCCACCACGGTGTGCGCATCCAGGACAACGCCCTGGTCGGCGCGGCGGTGCTCTCGAACCGTTACATCACCGACCGGTTCCTGCCCGACAAGGCGATCGACCTGATCGACGAGGCCTGCGCCATGCTGCGCACCGAGATCGACTCGATGCCCCAGGAGCTGGACGAGGTGACGCGCCGCGTCATGCAGCTCGAGATCGAGGAGGCCGCCCTCAAGAAGGAGAAGGACAAGGCGAGCCAGGAGCGCCTGGAGGACCTCCGGCGCGAGCTGGCGGACCGCAAGGCCCAGGCCGACGCCATGCGGGCCCAGTGGCAGGCCGAGAAGGCGTCCATCGAGGAGGTGCGCGGTCTTCGCGAGCAGATCGAGAAGGTGCGCCAGGAGATCGAGGCCGCCGAGCGGCAGTACGACCTCAACCAGAGCGCCGAGCTGCGCTACGGCACGCTGCCCCAGCTCGAAGCCCAGCTCCGGGAGCGGGAGGCCGTGCTCAACAGCCAGCAGGCGAGCGGCGGCAAGCTCCTGCGCGAGGAGGTCACCGAGGAGGAGGTGGCGGAGATCGTCTCCCGCTGGACGGGCATCCCAGTGACCCGGCTGGTGGAGGGCGAGCGCGAAAAGCTCCTGCGGCTCGACGAGATCCTCCACGAGCGGGTGGTGGGCCAGCACGAGGCGGTGCAGCTCGTCGTCGACGCCATCCTTCGTGCCCGCGCCGGCATCAAGGACCCGCGGCGGCCCATCGGTTCCTTCATCTTCCTGGGGCCGACGGGCGTGGGCAAGACCGAGCTCGCCAAGACGCTGGCCGAGACTCTCTTCGACAGCGAGGAGAACCTCATCCGCATCGACATGAGCGAGTACATGGAGCGGCACACCGTCTCGCGGCTGATCGGCGCCCCCCCGGGCTACATCGGCTATGAGGAGGGCGGCCAGCTCACCGAGGCGGTGCGGCGCAAGCCCTATTCCGTCATCCTGTTCGACGAGATCGAGAAGGCGCACGGCGACGTCTTCAACGTGCTTCTCCAGATCCTCGACGACGGTCGGGTGACCGATTCGCAGGGCCACACGGTGGACTTCAAGAACACCGCGATCATCATGACCTCGAACATCGGCTCGCACCTTCTGCTCGAAGGGGTGACGCCCGAGGGGGAGATCATGGAACGGGCCCGCGATGCCGTGATGGGCGAGCTGCGGAGCCACTTCCGGCCCGAGTTCCTGAACCGGGTGGACGACATCGTGCTCTTCAAGCCGCTGACGCTGCCCGAGATCGAGCGCATCGTCGACCTCCAGACGGAGGATCTGAGGAAGCGCCTGACCGACCGCGGGGTGCGCCTGGAGCTGACCGAGGCCGCCCGTCACTTCGTGGCCCGCCAGGGCTACGACCCGGTCTACGGCGCCCGGCCGCTCAAGAGGTTCATCCAACACGAGCTGGAGTCCAAGATCGCCCGCGCCCTGATCGCCGGCCAGGCCACCGACGGCTCCCTGGCGCAAGTGGACGTCAAGGACGGCCGCCTCGCCGTGGAGATCGAAGCGCCCAAGGAGGTGGAGGTGCCGGTGGGGGCGTAAGGATCTCTACCCTGCTCTGCTCCGAATCGAAGCCCGGCCGCGAGGCCGGGCTTTTCTTTGGGTCAACCCTCTTTATCGGAGCCTTCGCTGGTGGTCCAGCGGTCCCACGGATCCGGCTCCGCATCAGGAACCCTGGCGAGGACGAGGTCGAAAGCTTCCCGGCTGTGCTGTCGGAGCGCATCCTGGGTCCGGCGGACGGTCTCGGCAGTCAGCGTCTCATCCGGATCGACGGGGATCGCGACCTGCAGCCTCCCCTTCTGGATGATTCGCACCGCTCGCGGAACGGGCTCGATCTCGACCGGGCTGGACTCAGGAGTGCCTCTCAGGATTTCGTCACGCTTGACCTCTTCATGAGAGAGGCACTTCCCTTCCCGAGCTTCGCGCCTTGCTCCAGAGAGTCCGCCGTCCGCATCGTCCTGGTCTGGCTCGTTATCCAGGGGCGCTGCCAACAGGGCTCGAAGCACAGGGTCCCGTACTGCGACGGGAAGTTTTCTTTCGGTCATCGTCTTGATCCTATTCCCTAAGAGGGTGTCTGGAAAGTACGCCTCGCTTGGGAGTCCCCAACCGCGAGCCCGTAGGGCGCCAGACTTCTAGCCCAGGGCGTGAGCCCTGGGGACGAGCGCCCCCCTCTCCAGAGCCCCGTAGGGGCGGCAGACTCTTTCCGAAGAGTGAGCCCTGGATTTCTGCCGCCCCTGGCGGGGCTCCTGAAGATTTAGGGCGCTTGTCCCAGGGCTCACGCCCTGGGCTAGAAGTCTGGCGCCCTACGGGCTCACGGTGGAGAACTACTTTCCGAACACCCTCTAAGGCTCTCTTCCTCACGGCCGCTCGAACGCCAGCACGCGGTTGTAGTAGCTGTCGGCCACGTAGAGGTTCCCCAGGTCGTCGACGGCGAGGCCCAGGGGCCGGAACATGTTGGCGGCCGTGGCCGCTGGTGGCTGGTCGTAGTTGAACCTAGTCCCGGCAGCGTTGAAGCCGGTCTTGCCGAATACCCGGCCGGGAACGCGGCTCTTCAACGGCCGTTCGAATTCCAGCACCCGGTCGTTCCCGGTGTCCGCCACGAACAGCTCGCCTTCCAGGCCAATGGCCAAGCCGGTAGGACCGAACGGGCCGCCGTTGAAGGGGCCGAAACGCCGGGCTCCGGTCCCCCGGAGGGCCGTGTCGAAGCGCCCGTCCTGCCCGAGCACCCGGTCGGCTACCGTGTCGGAGCCCAGAGGATCGAGGAAGATCAGCACGCGGGCGTTCAGGGAATCGGCGATGTAGAGGTTTCCCTGGGCATCGGTGGCGAGGCCTGCCGCCGCGGAGAAATCGGGGGTGGGATTGGGGTTCTCATAGATCCCCAGGCACAGGGTGCTCGCCGTGGGGCCGCGGCGCGCCTGGTTGCACTCGCCCTGGCGGAAGCCGGCCTGGCCGAAAACCCGGTCGGCGGTATCGTCGCCGTGCAGCGGGTCCCTGAACAGGAGCACCCTGTTGTTGGCGAGGTCCGCGACGTAAAGGTTGTCGTGGCCGTCGAAAGCCAAGACTCCCGGGTAGCACAGGCTCCGCGCGCCGCGGCCGCCCCGGTTGCACTCCTTCGAGGTCAGGGAGCCACCCTGCCCCAAGACCCGGTCGGCAACGCCATCCGTGTCGAACGGCCGGTCGAATTCCAGGACCCGGTGTTGAAAGAAATCCCCGACCCAGAGGTTGCCGTGAGAATCGACCGCCAGGCCGACCGGGTAGAAATCGGCCGGCAGGCAGAGTCCGTTACCCCGGCAGTCGAAGCTGGTTCTCTCCAGGGCGGAAGCCTCCGCGTTGAGGATCAGGTCGGCTGGCGCGCCGCTGGCGAAGCCGGCCGCGTCCCGCCAGCCGAGCACGCGGTTGGTGCCGTCGGCGACGAAGAGGCGGTTCGGCGACGAGCTCCGGTCGATCGCCACGGCGTTCGGATACCGGAGCCCTCGGTTGGTGAACTGGAGCCGCCCGATTTTCGATGGTGTGGATGGCGACGGCGTGGACGGTAGCGGCGCATCGAAGACCCAGGTGGCGTTGCTGGCGACCCCCAGGCCGAAGAAGAAGGAGGCGAAAAGGTTCCCGCCGGAATCGAAGGCGAGCCGGACCTGACTGAATTCGAGAGGCAAGAGGGAGACGACCTCGAAGGCCGAGCCCGGGCCCACCGGCGCCGGATACCGCCGAAGCTGCCCGTCCACCGCCGTATACAGGTTTCCGGCCGCGTCGAAGGCGACGAGCAGGAGACCCGGCAGGTTGAAGTCGGCGACGAGGTCGGTCGTGAGCGGCTGACGGAATACGTACACGGCGCTGGGGGAACTGGCAGTGCTGACGTACAGATCGCCGGACGGCGACACGGCGACGGCATAGGGGTCGCAGAAGGCCGTGCCGCCCGCGCACCCCGCAGCGGCGAGGTCGATCACCCGGTCCGGCAAGCTGTCGTGCGTGGAGGGAGCGTCGAACTTCAGCACCCGGCTCGAACCGGCCGGATCGACCATCCAGACGTTGCCCGCCGCATCGACGGCGATCTCCACGCCGGAGCCGAGCCTCCGCGGACCGGTTCGGGTCCTGAAGTCTGGCTGGCCGAAGACCCGGTCGGCCGTCTTGTCCGTGGTGAAGGGACTGTCGAATTCCAGCACCCGGAAGTTCCACGAGTCCACCACGTAGAGGTTGCCGTCAGGGTCGACCGCGAGGCGGGTCGGGACGCAGAAGGTCGTGGCGAGAGGGGCGCCCGGACAGTCCTGAGCCCTCTGGATCAGCGAGCCGCTCCAGAACGTCCCCTGCCCCAACACGAGGTCGGCGGACTCGCCGGCGCGAAAGCGCGCGACGTCGGACCAGCCGAGCACCCGGTTCAGGCCGGCGTCCGCCACGTAGACGCGGTTCGGCACGACGGAGCGGTCGATGGCCACGTCTGCGGCGCCGAAGACGCGCCCGTCCACGAAATAGGGGACGGAGGTGGAGAACCGTCTCTGCCCCAAGACCCGGTCGGCGACCGTATCTCCGGACGCAGCCAGAGCGGCGGCGGAGGCGGTCAGAGCGAGCAGGCCGGCCGCGCAGAGAGGAATCCAGAGTGACAGCCGTTTCGTCTCGCCGTTCATGGTGTTCTCCCGGACCCGGTGTAGGGCGGCAAGCATAATGTTGAAACAGCATATCACGCGATGCGCGTCCTATCTGAGATGCGTCATTACGACTTCGGAATCCATCATCCGGGGCTGGTATGATCGCCGTACATGAGCGCCGATCCAAGGCTTGACGATCTCCCCGCGACGGTTCACCTCCTGGCCGTCGAGCGGTTCCTTCTCCTGCCGGAGACGATTTTGCCGCTGGTGCTCACCGATCCCGGTGTCTGCGAGCTGGTCGAGTCGCTGGCGGCGGAGGGCGGATACCTCGGTTTCGCGCAGCCGCGCAGGGGTGAAGCCGGGCGGGAGAAGACGCCATCGCCATTCTACGAGGTCGGCTGCCTGGGGCGCATCCGCTCTCTGGAGCGCAGCGAGGACGGGCTTCACGTGACGTTCGAGGGCGTGATGCGCTTTCGGGTGCAGGACTTGATGCCGGCCGACGGCGAGGACGGCCTGCCGCTGGCGCGCACCAGCTACCGGGAGTTCGTCCAGGACCTCGGCGAGGCCGAGGAGGTCATCGAGGGGTGGGACCTGGAGAAGATCAAGGCCGCGCTCCTGCAGATCGGGCAGCGGCAATCTTCGGACGACCTCTCGGCTCTCGAGGCGAAGCCTCCCCGCCAGATCATCCGCATGATGGCCCAGACGGTCCCCTTCGCCCCCGACGAGAAGCAGGCCCTCCTGGAGGCGCCGACCTTCCGGGACCTGCTCGAGCTGCTCTTCCAGCTCCTGGCGGTCAACTTCCTGACCACCACCCCCGACGCCTCGCGGCCGCAAGTTCACTGACCGATCCCCAGGGGCCGTGTGAAGCACGACAATCTGCCGTCCGTCCTCCCCCTCTACACCCTGGAGCAGCCGCTGCTGCTGCCCGGGACGGTCGTGCCGTTCGCCGTCACCGACCCCGGGGAGCGGGCCATGCTCGAGGATGCCCTGGAGGCGGACGGCTACGTGGCGGTCGTCCAGCCCCTTGAGGCGGAGGCGCCCGCCGCCCGCTCCCAACGAGAGCAGTGGGAGGGCCTGCCGGCCATCTACCTGGTGGGTTGCGTCGCTTATATCGGCGAGTGCCACGAGACCGAGGAGGACCGCTACCTCGTGCTTGCGGGCGGAGTGATCCGCTTCCGCGTCGTCGGCGAGGCGCCCTGCGACCGGGGGTACCGCCGGGTAAGGGTGGACTACGAGGACTTCCGAGAGGACCCCGACCAGGTCGAGATGGAGCTCCAGTTCCCCCGCCTGCGCGACCTGGTCCGCCAGCGGATCGAGGCCAACGAGGCGGACATCGACCTGTCGATCATGGAGCACATGGCGGGCACGGAGATCGTCACGGCCATCGCCCACGCCATCGCCCTCTCCCCCGCCGAGCGCCAGGTGCTGATGGAGACGCCCAGCCTGCGGGAGCTGGAGGAGGTCCTCCTCCAGCTCATGATGGGCCCCGGCGGCCTGCCCAGCTTCAATATCCAGCTCTCGTCGACGAGCTGACCCCCCCTACGGCCGGTCGAAGGCGAGGACCCGGTTGTAGAAGGTATCCGCCACGTACAGGTTGCCCAGCGCGTCGAAGTCGAGAGCCGTGGGCCGCAGGAGCCGCGTGGCGTTGGCGGGCGGGCCGCCGATCTCCGCCGACTCCCTCACGCCGTGATCGTCGAGGCTCGCGTGCCCGAAAACCCGGTCGGCCATGTCGTTGCGCAAGGGATTCACGAACACCAGCAACCGGTCGTTCGGGGGATCCGCGACATACAGGTCGCCTGCCGGCCCGATCGCCAGGCCGCTGGGGCCGAAGAGGGGAAAGGTATCCCGCGTCGCTCCGCCGAAACGCCGGGCACCCGTGCCGCTCGAGATCGTGTTGAATTTTCCGTCCTGGCCGAGGACGGCGTCCGCGACGGAGTCGGACCGTGAAGCGTCCTTGAAGATCAGCACCCGGTGGTTCAGGGAGTCGGCCACGAAGAGGTTTCCCTGCCCGTCCACGGCCACGCCTCCGGAGGCGGCGAAAGCGGTGGATTGAAAGCCGCCATCCTCGAATCCGAAGCAGAGACTGGCGGCTCCGGGACGGGAGCCGTTTCCCCGGTTGCACTGGCCCTGCCGGAAGTCCGCCTGGCCGAAGACCTTGTCAGCCACCCCGTCCCGCAGCGGAGCCTTGAAAAGGAGCACCCGGTGATTGCCGAGGTCGGCGACGTAGAGGTTGTCGTCGCGATCGAACGCCAGGGCTCCGGGACGGCAGAGGCTGCTGGCGCTGCGGCCACCCGTGTCGCAGCCGCCCTGTCCGAGGATCCGGTCGGGGATCAGGTCCGTGTCGAACGGACGGTCGAGCTCCAACACCCGATTGCCGCCGATGTCCGAGATCCACAGGTTGCCCCGCGAGTCCACCGCCAGGACGTTGGCGGTAACGCGGGAATTGCCCGGGCAGAGACCGCCCGGATCACAAGACAGCACCAGGTCGGCCGGTGCCCCGTTGGCGAACCCGGCGGCGTCCCTCCAACCGAACAGCCGCAAGGTCTCGTCGACGACGTACAGATGATTGGGGGAGGTGCTCCGGTCGACCGCCACGGCCGACGGCCGGCGCAAACCCTGACTCGTCCGCTCCTCCCGCCCGACCCATGGAACCTCGGTCAGATCGGGGCTGTCGAAGATGGCCACGGACCTCTGGCCGGAGGTACCCGTGACGTAGAAATTCCCCCGCGAGTCCACGGCGAACCGGGATGGATCGAGGTAGCCATGGAACTGGCGCAGGTTCTCGGGGAGCGTCCCCTCGGCGAGCTGAGCTGGGTAGCGATAGAAGTAGAAGCTGTAGAAGTAGTAGAGGTTGCCGGCGGGATCGAAGGCCATATCCCTCAGGGGAGTGGGGAACGAGACGGTCAGGTCGGGCTGCAGATCCGTCGTCAGGGGCTGGCGGTAGATCCAGAGGGCTCCTCCATTGGAGGGTCCAGATTCGCTGTCGCGGACGTACAGGTCCCCCGCCGGACTGACCCCGATGGCGACCGGGAAGCAGAAGGTAGCCTGCTGAGCCGTGCCGCACTGGCTGGCCGGCCTCGGCTCGATCACCCGGTCGGGCAGGGTGTCGTGGGCGGGCGGAGCGTCGTACCCGAAGATCCGGCGCGACCCGGCCGGGTCGGCGATCCAGAGGTTGCCCGCTCCGTCGACGGCCAGCTCTACCCCGTTGAAATCGAAGTCCCCGCTGCCTCCCGCGCCGAAGCCGCCGAACTCAACAGGCTGGCGCGAGGTGAAGTCCGACTGGCCGAAGACCCGGTCCGCGGTACGGTCCTTCGTGAAGGGGCTGTCGAATTCCAGCACGCGGTAATTGAGCGAGTCCGCCACGTAGAGGTTGCCAGCGGGATCGACCTCCACGCGGGTGGGCCGGCAGAAGGAGGCCGCGCCGGGAGGATGCGGGCAGCCGGTCAGGAAGAAGAAGTCGATCTTTTCGCCGACGAAGACCGACGGCTGCCCCAACACCAGATCGGCGCTCAAGCCCGCGCGGAAGCGCCCGATGTCGGACCAGCCGAGCACCCGGTTGAGATCGGCATCGGCCAGATAGAGGCGGTTCGGAGCCACCGACCGGTCGACCGCCACGTCCGTGGCGCCGAAAATCCGCCCGTCCACGAAGAAGGGAGTCGAGGTGGAGAGCCGCCGCTGCCCCAGGACCCGGTCGGCGGCCGTGTCCCCACTCGCGGCACCCGCCGCCTGGGCCAAGCCGAGAGCGAGAAGAGAGAGCGCGCAGAGAGCGAGCCCGTGAAGAACCCTCGGCCTGTCCATGATCCGTCCTCCTGGGAGTCGAGCCCCTGCTTGGATTATGCGCTTCCAGGGGCGCGACTCCGTCAGCTCCGCCGGCCCTCTTCGAGAAAGGTGAGCCAGTCTCCGACCAGCTCGCGGATCTCGGACAGGGAGAGCGGATAAGCCTCCCCCGCGTCGTCCATCTCGTCCATGATCTCGGTGCCGTCGGGTGAGAGCGTGAGGGTGTAGGCGTTGCCGGTGCGCTCCCAGGACGACAGCCGGCCGGATTCGACCTCGTCGATGGCGTTCAGCACCTCGATGGTGGCGGCGGTGCTGTCCTGGAGATCGCTCTCCAGAAAGCCGCCGACCACCTTGGCGATCTTTCTGCACCGGGCCCGCGGGGCGCCGTCTTTATCCCAATAGAATTCGAGCTGCATCGGTTGTCTGTCTCCCTCTCCTCAATTTCGGATAAAGATCGGATAAGCCGTGGTGATCCGGCCGTTCTGGTAGTAGCCCTCGATCGCGAAGCCCTTGCCGGAAGGGCCGCGGAACTTCTCCCCGCCTCCTCGCTCGCGGTGCTGGTAGGCGTTCAGGATCGCCTGGACCACGAAGCCTCGGTCCAGCCGGTCCGGATAGAAGGTAGAGCGCTTGGCGAGCCAGCCGCTGCCGGAGCGGATCTCCACCTCGGCCGTGTAGACCCCGGCGCGGTTCGGGCGGTCGATGACGCGCACCACCCGGGCGTTCCGCGGGTTCTTCCCCCCCGGACGAGAGTGGAAGCCCACCGGCTTGCCCCGCTTGTTGATCTGTCCCTCGAAGATGTGGCTCAGGTTGACGGGAGGGGACGTGCGGCTCCACTCTTCCGCCCGCCGGCCGGACGAGCGCGAGAAAGCCTCTCCCCGGTAAGGCAGGGCGAGGCCAAGGATCAGGACGGTGACCGCCAGGAACGGCAAGAGTCTTTTCATCTAGGTCGAACGATACACGAACGGGGCGCCAAAGGCTTACCGGGGCTTCTGCTGCCGCCACACCCGCCAGTCGTCGTTCCAGAAAACGGTGAAAATCAGCACGAACCCGCACGCCGCCGCCAGCAGGAACAGCAGCATGGCGAGGCCCGGGTAGCCGAAGATCCGGAAGGAGGTCCGCACCTGCATCATCAGGGCCGCGCCGACGATGAGGGCCGCCAGCACCAGGCCGAGGGCGATGCGGTTGGCGATCTTCTGCAGGTTGTCCATCAGGCGGCTCTCGTCGAAGGCGTCCACCTTGAGCTCGACCTTGTTGCCCGCGAAGTTGTCGAGCACGGCGTTCATCCGTGCCGGCAGGTGCTGGACGAAGTCCTGCATCTCCAGGGCCGAGGCGAAGACGTTGGCCGGCGAGAGCTTCTTCAGCATGTGGCGGCGCATGATGGTGTCGCTGTGCCGGCGCACCGTCTGGTTGGGGTCGAAGCCGGGGTCGAGGCAGCGGGCCGAGTCGTCGAGCTGCAGCAGGGCGCGGCCCATCATGGTCAGCTCCGGGGCGGGCCGGACGCCGTTCTCGGCCGACAGGCGGGCCAGGCCGACGACGATGCGCCCGACCTGGACCTGCTGGCCCGAGACGTTCTGGTGGCTGCCCACGAGGTCGGCCACCTCGCGCCGGTAGCGCGCCTCGTCGCGGCCTTCGAGGGGCGTGCCGATCTGCAAGGTGAGCTGGGCGACCTCCTGCCCCTGCCCCTCGGTGACTGCGAGCAGCAGCTTCAGAAGCCGCTCCTGCATGGCCGGATCGATCCGGGCCACCATGCCGAGATCGAGCAGGGCGAGCCGGCCATCGTCGGTGACCAGGAGGTTGCCAGGGTGGGGGTCGGCGTGGAAGAAGCCGTCCACCAGGATCTGGTCCAGGTAGGCCTTGCACAGGTCCTCTCCCAGGCTCCGGAAGTCCGTCTCCGTGCGGGCGAGGGGCGAGAGGTCGGTGATCTTGGTGCCGCGGACGTAGTCCATGGTCAGCACCCGGGAGGTCGTGTAATCGTCCACCGGGCGCGGGATCACCAGCCGCTCGTACTGACGGAGATTGGTGGCGAGGGTGACCAGGTTGACCGCCTCGCGGCGGTAGTCGAGCTCGCGCAGCAGGGTCTTGCGGAACTCCTCGAGCATGCCCTGGAAGGCGAAGCGCCGGCCCATCTCGGTGTGCTTGTCGATCAGCGCGGCGATCTGGCTGAAGGCGTCGAGGTCCTCCAGGATCACCTGGCGGATGCCCGGCCGCTGCACCTTGACGGCCACCTGCCGGCCGTCCCGGAGCTGGGCCCGGTGGACCTGCCCCAGCGAAGCCGCCGCCAAGGGGGTCGAGTCGAAGTCGGCGAAGGCCTTGGAGATCCGCACTCCCAGCTCGCTCGAGACGATCTCCTCGACCTCGGCGAACGAGAACGGCTCGACGCGGTCCTGGAGGCGGGCGAGAGCGTCGAGATAGGGCCCGGGCAGCAGGTCCGAACGGGTGGACAGGAGCTGGCCGAGCTTGATGAACGTCGGCCCCATCGCCTCCAGGTCCTTGGCGAGCTTCTCCGGATCGCCGGCGACCGCTTCCGCCGCCACCTCGGTGTCCGGCAGGTCGAGATCGGCGGCCTTCACGAGGTCCGCCCGCCCGTGCTGCAACAGCAACCGGGCGATATCCCGGTAACGCTTCAAGTGCTCTGGCTTGAGCGATAGCGCCATGATTTCCCCTTTAGCCCCCTTTACTGCTTCGGGATTCGGGGAATGCACAGGAAGTGCCAGTTTCCCGCGAGCGCGATTTTGTTTCTCTCAGTCCTTCCCCACCAGCAACCCCAGCAGGTCCAAAGGTTTCCTTCTTCTTGGCGTGTCTCAGACCACCGGAGGATCGATCGCGCGGTCCCAGTTGCGGTGTTTTCCCACCGCCGCAACGAAGGCTGGCAGCTCGCGGACGATGGCCCAATCCGTCGGGTCGTCGAGCGGTATTCCGGCTTCGGCGATCACAGCCTCCCCGGCCCCCATCGCCAGGATCGGCTTGCAGTGCCGGTACTGATCCTTGAGGAATTCGAGTGCCTGGCCGAGAGCCTTCAACTCTCCGGCACCGCCCTCGCCATCGGGGACGATCACGGCGTCGAAAAGCACGGACGGCATCGTCTCGAGGGTCGCATCCGCCTCGAGGACGCTTCCCCCCGCCTCGAACCTGCCCAGACGCGCAGCGAGCAGTCTGACGACGGCCCCGGCCTCGCCGAGGCTCTTCACCATGCCGGCCACCGAGCGGCCGTCGGTGCCGGCGGCGATGAGAATGGCGATCTTCCGGCCCCGGATACTGCCATCGCCGGGCCGCGTGGTCATCGAGAGCGCCGGCGAGCTGGTGATCTCCGGCGGTGGTGCCTCCACGAGCCGCGGCATCGGCTTGGGAAGGCGAATGCCGATTCCATCGGCGACCCGCTGCGCGAGCTCGTCGGACACGTTGCGGAGCATCGAGACCGTGCGCTGCCGGATCGCGGGCACTTGGACCTTGGTCAGCTCGAAGCGGAAGCCGCGGACGATATGCGCCTTCTCGTAGGGCGTCTGGCTGTTCCAGAACAGGGTCGCTTGATTGTAGTGCTCGGCGAACTTCTCCGGCTTTCCCCGCACCTTGTCGTCGGCGATCGGCTCCGGGAACGAGGTGAACCCCGCCGCGCCGGCCTGGTACGGACAGCCGCCTCCCAGGGAGTTCGGCTCGTAGGCGACGCGGCCGCGGTGGATGGCCTGCCGGTGCAGGCCGTCGCGCTGGTTGTTGTGGGCCTGCGCGACCGGCGAGTTGATCGGGATCTCGTGGAAGTTGGGTCCGCCGAGGCGCGACAACTGGGTATCGAAGTACGAATGGATCCGGCCGGCCAGGAGGGGATCGTTCGAGAAATCCACGCCGGGGACCATGTTATGGACACCGAAGGCCACCTGCTCGGTCTCGGCGAAGAAGTTGTCAGGGTTGCGGTCGAGGACCATCCGCCCCACGGGCGTCACCGGCACGAGCTCCTCGGGGATGAGCTTGGTGGCGTCCAGGACGTCGAAGCTGAACTCGCTCGCCTGCTCCTCGTCGAAGATCTGGAGGCCCAGCTCGTACTCGGGGAACACGCCCGACTCGATCGACTCCCAGAGGTCGCGACGGGTGTAGTCCGGGTCGGCGCCACAGATCTTGACCGACTCGTCCCAATCGAGCGAATGGGTGCCGGCCAGCGGCGTCCAATGGAACTTGACGAACCTCGACTGCCCCCGGGCATTGACCAACCGGAAAGTGTGCACGCCGAAGCCCTGCATGGTGCGGAAGCTTCGCGGCAATGCGCGGTCCGACATGACCCACATCAACATGTGGGTCGACTCGGGCATCAGGGAGACGAAATCCCAGAACGTGTCGTGCGCGCTGGCCGCCTGCGGCATCCCGTGGTGCGGCTCGGGCTTGAGCGCGTGCACGAGGTCGGGGAACTTCATGGCGTCCTGGATGAAGAACACGGGGATGTTATTGCCGACGATGTCGAAGTTGCCTTCGTCGGTGTAAAACTTCGTCGCGAAGCCACGCACGTCGCGCGGGGTGTCGGCCGAGCCGCGCTCGCCGGCGACCGTCGAGAACCGCACGAACACGGGAGTGCGCTTGCCCGGCGCCGAGAGGAACGACGCGCGTGTGTACTTGGCAAGCGACTCGTAGCACTCGAAGAAGCCGTGGGCGGCCGAGCCGCGCGCGTGTACGATCCGCTCGGGGATCCTCTCGTGGTCGAAGTGCGTGATCTTCTCGCGGAGGATGAAATCCTCCAGTAGAGCGGGACCCCGAAGCCCGGCCTTGAGCGAATTCTGGTTGTCGGCGATCGGTTGGCCGAAGTTCGTCGTCAGCGCCTGGCCGCTGGAGTCGACGCGCACCCGATCCAGGGGCTCGTTCCCGGGATTGAACCCGGGACGCGCCTGGGTACCCGTCTTTTCAGACGAGGCCGTCTCGGTCAAGGTGCTGCCGGTGACCGCCCGATCCGGTGGCTCCGCCGTGATGCCCGGCCTGGCCTTTCGCTTGGCGCCCCCGAACTCGCCGGGCTTGTTTTTGTTGGCCGGGAAGGCCGCGGCGAGAAGATCCGTATTCTTGGCCTTGAGAGCCGCGGGATCGTCATTGAGGTCGTCGAGGCCCTGGGCGGGGCCACCGACAGTCGACTTGGCAACGGACTTGTTCTTACGCGGCACCTTCGGCATCGGAAATCCCCCCGCCTTCGTTGTAGCCCCTGCCGGAAGCGGCGGGATTGGGAAAGCCGAGCTGCAATTGTCGAGCCGTGAAGGCGGCGGGTCTGCCCGTCAGTCCTCCCCCACCAGCAGCCCCAGCAGGTCGGATGTCGTGACGATCCCCACCGCCCGGTCCTCGCGGGTCACGAGGAGACGGTGGAGGTGGCCTTTGAGCATGAGGGAGGCCACCTCGGCGACGGTGGCGTACTCGGTGACCGAGTAGATCTTGGGGTTCATGATGTCGGAGACGCGGAGGCCGTCCTGGTCGAGTGGGAGATCCTCCACGTCCTCCTCGTCCAGGCCGTCGTCCCAGTCGCGGCCGAAGAAGCCGGAGCTGTCCTCGTCCTCGACGCGCCGGTCTTCGCCGGTGGCGGCGGCGGCGACGTCCACCAGGGAGACGACGCCCACCAGCCGGCCCTCGGCGTCGGCGACGGGCGCGCCGCTGATTTCGTGCGCGATCAGGAACGAGGCCAGCTCGCGCACGGTCAGGTCGTCGCGGACCGTGAGGACCTCGGGGTTCATGAGGTCACTGGCGGTGATGGGTCTCATGCTCGGTCTCCCCCGGCTTAGTCATTCAAATTAGAGAAACTAAGATATCCGAAAATGAGATTGTCCGCCTGAGATTGTCCGCCCGTGACAACTTTAGCGGCGGGCTTCAGAGCCGGATCAGCGCGTCGAACGAGTCGGGGTGGCTCGCCCGCATCCGCCCTTCCTCCACGTCGATAGCGCCTTTTTGCACGAGCTGGGCCAGAGACTCCTCGAGCGACATCATGCCCTGCCGCTTGCCGAGCGCGATCTCGTTGTAGAGCTTCTGCAGGGCGTCGCTGCGGATATGGTGGCGTATGGGGTAGTTGGCGAGCAGCAGCTCGACGGCGGGCACGCGCCCGCGGCCGTCGGCCCTCGGCACGAGCTGCTGCACCACGATGGCGTGGAGAGCGAGGGCGAGCTGGTGCCGGATCTGCGACTGCTGGCCGGGCGGGAAGACGTCCACGATGCGGTGGACGGCCTGCTGCGCGTCGTTGGTGTGGAGGGTCGAGAGCACCAGGTGCCCGGTCTCGGCCGCCGTCAGGGCCGTCGCCACCGTCTCCAGGTCGCGCATCTCGCCGACCAGGATGACGTCCGGGTCCTGCCGCATGGAGGCCCGCAGCGCCTCGTGGAAGGAGCGGGCGTCGCGCCCCACCTCGACGTGCTCGATGACCGAGCGGATCGAGCGGTGCTCGTACTCGATCGGGTCCTCGACGGTGATGATGTGGCTCGAGCGGGTGCGGTTGATCTCCCCCACCAGCGCCGCCAGGGTCGAGGACTTGCCGGAGCCCGTGGGGCCGCAGACGAGGACCAGGCCGCGGCTGGGCTTCACCAGGTCGGCCAGGATGGGGGGCAGGTTGAGGCCCGCGAGCGTCGGGATCTCCGTCGGCAGGGCCCGGATGGCGACCGCCGGCTCGCCGCGCTGGCGGTGGACGTTGACGCGGAAACGCCAGCCGGGGCCCGTGCCCTCGGCGGCGTCATGGCTGGGACCGAGCCGGAGGGTGAAGTCCGTCGAGCCCCGCTCGTCGAGGTCCTGGCGCTCCTTGCCGCCCAGGTGGGGCTGGAACATCTTCCCCACCTCCTCGCCCTCCAGGGCGCCGACGTCGTCCATCCGCATCAGCTTGCCGTTCACCCGGAAGATCGGCGGCAGCCCGGCGATCAGCAGCAGGTCGCTCGCCCCGCGCTGGGCGAGGCTGGAGAGCAGGCGGTCGAGGGGCTCGCCATCCGTCACTAGGGCCTGGGATGGACGGCGGAGCTGGAACGAGGGGTTTTCTGGCGCCAGGGTCTCGAAAGAGAGGGACGGCTCCTCGCCGGCCGCCCGGGCGGCGTTCTCTTTTTGCTGGTTCAGCTCGCGGACGAGCTGGTCGAGGTCGGGATCTCGGAGTTGGTCGGTCATAGCGTCTTCAGCATACGGGCGAGACGGGCGATTCGTCACCCCGTAGAGCTACTCCCGATACCCACCCGCCGAGATCCCCAGCTCGTGGAGCTTCTGCTGCAAATTCTGGCGGTGCAGGCCGAGCCGGCGGGCAGCCTGGGAGATGTTGCCGCCGGCCTCGCGCAAGGCCGCCGTGACGATCTCGCGCTCGAAGCGGTCGACGACGCTCTTCTTGGCGGTGGCGAAGTCGTCCTCCGGGTTCCAGGCGAAGAAGCCGGCAGCGGGCCGTCCCTCCCCGGCCGCGCCGCGCACGTCCTGGGGCAGATCCTCCGGCTGGATCTCCAGTCCGCGGCAGAAGATCGTCGCCCGCTCGACGGCGTTCGCCAGCTCGCGGACGTTGCCCGGCCAGGGATAGGCGAGGAGCGCCCGCTCGGCCTCGGGCGCGAAGGCGAGGCCGGCCCGCGCCGACGAAGCCAGAAAGTGGCGCGCCAGGAGGAGGACGTCGCCGCTCCGGTCGCGCAGGGGCGGCAGCTCGATCTCCACGACACGGAGGCGGAACAGCAGGTCTTCCCGGAAGCGCCCCTCGACGGACAGGGCCTTGAGGTCGCGGTGGGTGGCGGCCAGCACCCGCACGTCCACCGGCACCGGCTCGCCGCCCAGGGGCTCGACGATCCCCTCCTGGAGCACGCGCAGGAGCTTGGCCTGGGCCGCCGGGGCCATGTCGCCGATCTCGTCCAGGAACAGGGTGCCGCCGTCCGCCTGCCGGAACTTGCCGGGGCGGTCCCGGTCCGCCCCCGTGAAGGCGCCGCGGCGATGGCCGAAGAGCTCGCTCTCCACCAGCGTGTCGGGAATGGCCGCGCAGTTGACGGCCACGAAGGGGCCCCGGGCCCGGTCCGAGAGGTCGTGGACGCGCCGCGCCACCAGCTCCTTGCCCGTGCCCGACTCGCCGCGGATCAACACCGAGGCCGACGCCGGGGCGACCCGCTCGACCAGGTCCAGCACCTGCCGCATGGCCGGCGATTCTCCCAGGAGCGCCCTGGAGCCGGCCAGGCGCTTCAGCTCTTCCTTCAAGCGCCGGTTCTCGGCCCCCAGACGGGCGGTCTCCAGCGTCTTCTCGACGACGAAACGCAGCTCGTCGATCTCGTAGGGCTTCGAGAGGTAGTCCGCCGCGCCCGCCTTGACGGCCTCGATGGCGGTGCGCAGGCTGGAGTCGGCCGTGATCACCACCACCGGCGGCGGCGCGGGCAGGGCCGTCAGGTGGGCGAGCGTCGTCATGCCGTCCATCCCCGGCATGCGCAGGTCGAGGAGGATCAGGTCGACCCCATGGCGGGGCTGGCCCAACGCCTCCAGGCACTCCCTGCCGTCGGCGCACTCGACGAAGCCGTAGGCCTCGCTCCCCAGGGCTCGCAAGGCGCCCCGCCGGGCGACCGGCTCGTCGTCGCAGACCAGGATGCGGGACTTTCTCAAGACACGGCCTCCTCCTCCAGGCGGACCTGGAACACGATCCGTCCGGGCTCGTTCGTCACCTCGATGGTACCTCCCAGCTCGCGCATCCGCTGGGCCACCAGGGCCAGCCCGAGACCCGTACCACCCTCAGTCGCGCCGTCCGTCACGAACGGCTCGAACAGGTGTCCGGCGATCTCAGCGGGTATCGCGGGCCCGGCGTTCTCGGTCGCGAAGACGATTCCCCGGCCGTCGCGGCTCAGGCGCACGCTCACCGTCGAGCCGGCCGGAGCGTGCCGCGTGGCGTTCAGGAGCAGGTTGAACAATACCGTCTGCCAGGTGGCGCTGGTGCCAGCGACGCGGCCGACCTCCTCGACGCTGGCCGCGTCAAGCTCGATGCCACGCCGCCGCGCCTGGTGGCCCAGCACGTAGAGGCTGCCGCGCAGCAGGGCGGTGAGGTCGGCCCCGCTGCCATCCTGCGAATCCGGCGAGCGGGCGAAGTCCAGGATCTCGCGGGCCACCCCATGCAGGCGGTCGATCTGCTCGACGATCAGCGCCAGGTCCTGCGCCTGCTCGCTCCCCGGGGCCGACGCCGCCAGCTCCCCGTGCACCGTCTGGGCCAGCGCCTTCATCCCGGACAGGGGATTCTTGAGCTCGTGGGCCAGCGAGGCCGCCACCATGCCGAGAAGGCTCAGGCGCTCGCGCTCGGCCAGCCGGCGCTCGGCGGACAGGCGCGCCTCCAGGAGCCGCCGGACCTCCAGGGAGACGGCGAGCTGGCGCAGGACGAGCTCGACCGTCTCCATGTCTCCCTCCTGGTAGCCGCCGGCGGCGGGGCTGATCTCCAGCACCAGGATGCCCGTCAGCTCGCCCGCGACCCGCAGGGGGAAGGCGGCCTGGAGGTCCCCGCGCTGGAGCTCGTCGGCGAGCCGGGCCGTGGGAGCGTCCAGCCGGTTGAAGGCGCGGGCTTCCGGGTCCGCGAAGTGCTCCCAGAGCACGGGCGAGCCGGACGGTTCCAGGAAGCGCGCCCGGGTGGCGAGCCACTGGCCGACCTCGCGGGCCGTCAGCTCGCGCAGGCGGTCCTCGGGGATGTCGAGGGACTGGAGCTGCCGGGTGAGCCCCTCCAGCTCCTCGGCCGTGATGTTCACGCCCAGCAGGCGCCGGAGCCAGACGAAGCGGCGCAGGGACGCCTGCTGGACCGGCGTGTAGACGGCGGCGGCCAGGAGGGCGGCGAGGATGCCCCAGGCCACGACGCGCCGCAGCTCCGCCGTGCCGCCGGCGCCCATGGCCGCGCCCACCAGCATCACCAGCCCAACCAGGGCGAGGAGCCCGAGGAAGTGGCGCAGACTCCGGTAGGACATGGAGAGCCGGAGCAGGTTGTACCGCTGCACGAAATAGAGGAACGTGAGACCGAGCACGAGTCCGGAAGACTCGACCGAGAGGCGCCACACGGCCTCTCCCCAACCCGCGGCTCCCTGCCAGGCTCCTGGCCCGGCCCGCAGGAAGCCCCCGGCCGCGATCAGCGCCACCGTAACGCCGAGCCCGGCCAGCAGCCAGCGCAGGAACTGGACGAGCCGGGGCTCGCCCGCACTGCGCTGCCACCGCAGCCAATGCAGCCAACGCAGCACCATCCACGCGCTGGCCGTGGAGGCGACGGCGACGTGAAGCACGATCCAGGGATAGACCGCCCGGCCCTCCTCCGCCAGCAGGACCGAGCCCCGCCGCCAGGCGTTCCACGCCGCCGGCGCGAAGAGCGCCAGGGTGACGTATCCCGGAGCCAGCCAGAGCCGGCTCGGCCGGTGCCCTTCGCCCTCCCACTCCAGCAGGCGCCAGAGGCCGTGCGTGAGGAGCGGGAAGCTGGCGAGCCAGGCGAGGCCGCGCAGGAGATCGAGCGCCGTCGCCGCCCGCCCGAAGGGCTCCGGGGAGACGACCAGGATGCTTGCCACCTGGTCGACCAGGCAGCCGCCGTACCAGATCGTGAAACAGGCCACGGTCAGCCGCATCGGCAACCCGGGCAGGACTCCCGGATGGCGGAACAGCTCGCGGGCCAGGAAGCCGTAGAGCAGCGTGCCGGTCACGAAGATCAGCAGGTGGGCGAAGAGGAGGAGGTCTTGGCGCACGGGGTTGCAGGGAGTGTAGCGCGAAGCTTCCCCTCTGCTCGCGTGCTGCGAAAACGTCTTCCCGTGATGTGAACGTCGAGGGGGCGGTGTTTCCCCTCCGGAGGGGAGATGCGAAGGACCAGGGGGGAGTCACTCCCCCGCGAAACTTTGATGCCAAATAGCGGAGGGGAGGAATCCCCCTCTCCACGTTCGCATCTCCCCCCTTAGGGGGAGATGCGAAATAAGAGATTTATGCTGCGAAAGAGCAAGGGGGTGATGCGTAGCTCTGGAGGGGAGCTGCGAAATAGCAGGGGGGTGATGCGCAGCTCTGGAGGGGAGCTGCGAAATAGCGGGGGGGAATCGCCGCGCTCCGGAGTTACGCATCATGGACGCGGGCGCGGGCGCTGCCCCTCTCAGTTTTCGCATCGGGAGGTCAGGAGATCATGAAGCGGGAAGGAGGGGGGAAATCCCGGGCGCCCCCTCCTGACCTCCCCCTGGCCAACCCGCCCCCTCCCCCAGGAGGAGGAACCGCTCCGGGTGCAGCTCTCGCACTGCACCGGGCCCCTCCTGACGCAGTCCCCGGACTGCACCCGCAGCCCTCCTCTCCCCTGTAAAAAATATTGGAATCAAGTACTTACACCGAATCCTCCGTCCGGCATCCCTCTTGCCCTTATCAGGGCCGAACCCAAGGAGGGATTTCCAATGAACGAGACGACGACGTCGCAGATGGGCCTCGAACCTGCCTCACCGGCCGACCAGGGCCTGCGCTCCGGTCCCGGCATCCGCTGGCTGCTGCTGGCCGGCGCCCTGGTGGCGGGGGTGTCGATCTACCGGCTGGTCCAGGCGCAGTGGGCGGCGATGCCGGCGCCGGTCCAGTTCCTGATCCTGGTCGCCGGGGCGCTGGCGATCTTCGCCCTCGGCAACATCACTCGCGAGCGGCTGCACCTGCCCCACGCGGGCACGGCGCTGCTCTGCCTCTTCACCGGCCTCCTGCCGGTGCTGGCCTGGGGCGCCGTCTACCTGAAGCTGCTCGGCACTCCCTGGGGCTGGCTCGCCTTCGGCGCCGGCGCCGCCGCGCTCCTGGGCGCCGCAGTCCACGCGCTGCGCTCCGTCCTCCACTATCCGGGGAAGGTCTACCCCGCCCTGCTCGGCGTCCTGCTGGCGGCCCAGCCGCTGGTGCCGTGGCTCGGCGAGCACTGGCCCGGGGCGACCGGAGGGATCTACGCGATGGCCGCCCTGGTCCTCGGGCTGGTCCTCCACGTCGGCAGCCGGGACGTCAACCGCTTCTTCTTCCACCGCGACCGCCGCGATGGCGCCGAGAGGGCCGTCCACCTCGTTCCTTTCCTGCTCCTCGGCATCCTCTACGTCGGCGCCCTGTCTCTGCTCGACCTCCGGTCGACCTTCCTGGCCCTGCCGCTAGCGGTGCTCGGCATCGTCCTCGCCGGCACGGGCGAGGAGTACTACCGCGCCGTCGCCGATTCGCTCGGCAAGGCTCCGCAGCGCTGGCCCGCGCGGTCGGTCGCGCTGCTCGCCCTCGGGTTCTCCTTCACGGCGGCGGCCCTGCCCCTGGCGATGCTCGACAAGACGGGCCGCTGCCTGCCTCTCGTGGCGATCTGCGGCACCGGCCTGTTCCTGCGCTGGAGCCTGCGCTACGGCCACAAGACCGTCCACGTCGCGGGCGTCGCGGCGGCGTTCGTCGCCTACCACTCCGTGCCGGCCCTGGCGCCCGGTCTGGCGCATCAGCTCGCGGTGCTCGCCCGGGCCGCCCTCGGCCTCGGCGAGTCCATCCCGGCCCTGGTGGGCTGGGGCGACCTTGGCTTCCTCGCCGGCCTGATCGGCCTCGGAACGCTGCTCGCCCGGCGGCAGGCCGCGGAAGGGCTCCGCCGGACGCACGGCGTCCTGATCGCCCTCCAGCTCCTGGGGATCACGGCACTCTCTCTCCTCGACCTCGCGCACGCGGCGCCGCTGCTAGCCGCGGCCCTCGGCATCGCCCTCCTCGGACTGCCCGCGACCCGCCGGATCGAGCCGATGACGGTGGCCCCCTTCACCCTGGCGGCGCTCGTCTTCACGGGCTTCCAGTCCCTCACCGGCTCCAGCACCCTGCCGGCGCTCTGCGCGGTGGGCGCCGCGCTCCTGGCGCTCGCCCTGGCGAGCCGCTTCCTCGAGCCCATCCTCTCCCGCCTGACGGACGCGGACGCCGAGACCGCCCGGCGGACCCTTCTCCTGCCTGCCCTGGCGACCGCCCTGCTCGTCGCCCTCCAGGCCGCGGCCCTGGCGGTCGGCACGACGTCGCCGCTCGTGGGCATCGCCGGCCTGCTCGCGGGCGCCGTGTGGATGGTGGCCGGCTATCGTCTCCGCCACCCCACCGCCTTCTTCGTGGGCGGGCTGATGCTGTCGCTGGGCGCGCACGTAGCCCTCCTCCTTCAGGTGGACGACGCCATCCCCGTCCTCACCCAGGCCCTCTTCGTCCTCGCGTGGCTCGCGTCCCGCCACTCCAAGGGCCAGGGCCGGCTCGACCCCAGCGTGCATCGGAGCGCCAGGGCCCTTGCCCTCCTCCATGGCGTCGTCGGCATGCTCTGGCTGCTGATGGGGCCGCTGACGAACGTGCCGGTCGAGCCGCTGATCCTGCTCCTCACCGGGCTCGCGCTGCTATGGGACGGCCTTACGGACCGCCAGCGCGACAAGCACGAGGGCATCGACCTCGGGCTGGCCCTGGCGGTCGCCTGGGCGCCGGTCCAGATGCTCTACAACAGCGAGCTGCACTCGCTACAAACGATCTGCGTCTCGTTCTTTACCCTTGCCGGCCTCGAGCTCGGTCTCCTCGCTTTCGCGTCGCGGCGCGTCCCCGGCCACTGGCTGGCCAGGCGCTGCGGCCTGGAGCGGGACGACTGGAACGTCCTCACGGCCCTCTCTCTGCGCGGCCTGGTCCGCGTCTGGCTCGTCCTCGCGGGGGCGACCTGCCTGATAGACGCCGGCTGGGACGCCCTGCTCCTGTCCGTGGTGATGACGGGCGTGCTCTTCCTGACCCGCATCGGCATCGAGGGCTGGGCTCCCCGCCTCGCCTTCCCCGCGCGGCTCACCATGCTGCCCTTGCTCCAACTCGCCGTCCTCGCCGCCTCGGGCGGCGACCTCCCCCAGGACCTGCTGGCCGCGATCCTCCATGCCGGCCCGGCCCTGCTCCCCTGGCTGGCGGTTTTCGGGCTCGCCTGGCGGGGCCTGGTCGAAGCCCTGGGTCGGCGGAAATCGCTCCAGCTCTGGACGCTTTCGGTCGGCGTCGCCACCGCCGCCGGTTACGTCGCGGCGTTCGTCGGCAGCGTGCAGCTCACCACGGGGGCGGACGTGGTCCTGGTCGCCACGGCGGCCGGATGGGCGGCCGCCGGCTTCCTCGACGGCCGCCGGGACCGCGATGCCGGCCAAGCCTGGTGGATGCAGGCCTGGGGCGGCCTCGCCGTGCTCCACGCCTTCACCGCCGGCTGGCTCCACCTCGGCACCGGCGTCGCCCCGTACGTCCTGCTCGGCGTGGGCGCGGCCCAATACGCCCTCGGAGCCTTCCTGGAGCGCACGGACCTCGGCCCGGTCTTCTCCCCCTCCTGCCGCCAGGTGGGCCTCGCGCTGCCGTTCGCGGCCGGCATCCTCTCCCTCGTCCGGATCCACCCGGCGGGGCTGGTCTGGTACCCGGCCCTGGCCACCTTCCTGGTCAGCCTCTTCTACATGGTCGTGGCCTCGCGGGAGACCCGGCGCGTCTTCCCCGCCGCCGCCTCGGCCGCGTTCCTCGCCCTGGCCCTGGTCAAGACGATCGCCCTGGCCCAGCTCGGCCAGGAGACGTACTTCCTGGCGCCCGGGCTCGCCCTGCTGTCCCTCGCCTGGCTGCTGCGGACCGAGTTGGGCCCTGCCTGGAGCCGCCACGTGACGGCGGCCGGAGCCTCCTTCGTCTACGCGACCCCCATCGTCGCCCTCTCCGGCGAGATCTCCTGGGGCTGGCTCGCCGGCCTGCTGATCGCGACGGTGGCCTTCGGCGCCGCCTCCTTCGCCCTGCGCAGCCGCTCCCTGCTCACCGTCTCCACCGCGGCCCTGCTGACCGACCTCGGCTTCTTCGTCTTCCGCATCGGCACCACGGCCCCCATGGCGCTCTGGGTGCTGGGCGTCGCCTTCGGCCTGGCGCTGATGGCCGTCGCCGCCTGGCTCGAGTACCAGCGGGAAGGAATGCTCCAGCAGATCCGCGTCTTCGGCCGCGAGCTCCAGACCTGGAGCTGAACGGAACGTCTTTTGAGAAAGGAAACCTGACATGAACATCCTGCAACGCTTCAACCTGCTGGTGAAGGGGCGCATCCACGCCGTGCTGGACGCCATCGAGGACCCGGAGCGCAGCCTCAACCAGCTCGTCCATGACATGGAAGAGGAGCTCGACGCCGCCAAGCGGGCCGTGGCCCGGGCCATGGCCAACGAGGACCGCCTGCGGGCGCAGATCGCCTTCCACACCCAGGACGCCACCGAGTGGCAGCGCGCCGCCGAGCGCGCCCTCGGCAAGGGCGACGAGGCCGGCGCCCGCGAGGCGCTGCGCCGCGTCGAGCGGGCCGAGCGCCAGCGCGAGAAGCTCGCCCAGCAGCTCGAAAAGCAGTCGAAGGAGACGGCCGAGGTCCGCGAGTCCATCGGCGTCATGCAGGAGCGCGTCGAGCAGGCCCGCAGCCGCCTCCAGGTCGTGCAGGCGCAGATGCGGCAGGTGGAAGCCCGCCGCGCTATCGGCGGCGTGCTCGCGAGCGCCCACTCCCACAACCTCCACGGCGAGTTCGAGCGCATCAGCGGGCGCATCGAGGAGGACGCCGCCACCGAGCGCAACTATCAGAAGATCGACGACGAGCTTTCCGGCGAGGACCTGCGGCGGCGCTTCGAGACGGACGCGGTCGCCGACGCCGTCGAAGAGAGGATGGCGCGGCTCAAGTCGTCGGCCGGAGCGCCGCAATGAGACGGCTCTGGAGGCGGCTGCTGCGCCTCCGGGGCCAGTCGCGCATCCGCCTGCCGCGGCGTGCCCTGACGCCTGAAGACCTCCGCAAGGGGGACCGCCTGCAGATCGGCGCGAGGGTCTTCCGGGTCCGCGGCAGCCTCCTTCTCGTCTCCGGCCCCCTCGCCTTCTCCCTGGAGGAATTGGATGCGGTGCCGGGAAGGAGGCGGCCCGTCCGCCTCTTAGCGTCCCCAGGGACCGCGGGGCCCTGGACATTGATCCTGGAAGACAGCCGGGTCGATCTGCCGGTGGACTGCGTGGTCCGGTTCCCGGCGGGAGAGAGCTAGGGTGGGATTCCCGGCGGGTCCGGCGGAACCGGCTCGGCTCCGAGATCGGTGATCAGCCGCGCGCTCCGCTCCCGTGTGAAGTAGGCCCACATCCACTCGCGCATGGTCATCAGCCGGTTGCGGAAGCCGATCAGCAGAAAGACGTGGACGAAAGCCCACAGGAGCCATGCGATGAGGCCGGAAAACTGGAGCTTCCCGATCTGCGCCACCGCCCGGTTGCGCCCGATCGTGGCCATGCTGCCCTTGTCCTTATAGCGGAAGAGGGTGCGCTTCTCGCCCCTCAGCTCGCGCAGGATATTGGCCGCCGTGTCCTTGCCCTGCTGCGTCGCCGCCGCTCCCAGGCCCGGGACGACCTTGCCCTCCGCATCCTTGAGGAAGGCCATGTCGCCGATGACGAAGACGTTCGGATGGCCGGGGAGGCTCAGGTCGGGCTCGACCATCACCCGGCCCGCCCGGTCGGTGGGCGCGCCCAGAGCCTTGCCGAGCGGCGAGGCGGCGACGCCTGTCGCCCAGAGGGTCACGCTGGCCGGAATCCACTCCTCCCCCACCTTGATCCGCCCGGGCTCGACCGCCGACACCAGGCTGTTGGTGCGTACCTCCACCCCCAGCTCCCGCAGTTGCCGTTCGGCCTTGAGCGACAGCTCTTCCGGATAGACCCCGAGGACGTGCGCCGCCCCCTCGAAGATCGTGACCCGGGCCTTGGTCGTGTCGATCGCCTTGAAATCTTGGGCCATGGCGCGGCGGGCGATGTCGGCGATCGCCCCGGCAAGCTCGACCCCCGTCGGCCCGCCGCCGATGATGGCGAAGCTCAGCGGCTCGTGCTTCCCGGTCAGATAGGCGTCCCGCTCCGCGTGCTCGAAGGCCAGCAGCACGCGGCGGCGGATCTCGATCGCATCTTCGACCGTCTTCAGGCCAGGAGCGTCCTTCCCCCATTCTTCGTGGCCGAAGTAGGAGTGCCGCGCCCCGGCGGCGACGATCAGGTAGTCGTAAGGCAGCTCGGCGCCATCCTTCAGCTTCACCCGTTGCGAGGCCAGATCGAACCCGACGGCCTCGCCGAGGATGACCTCGATGTTGCGGCCACGATGCAGAATCCGGCGCAAGGGGGAGGCGATCTCTCCCGGAGAGAGGACGGCCGTGGCGACCTGGTAGAGGAGAGGCTGGAAGGTGTGGTGGTTCTTGCGGTCCACCAGCGTGACTTCGACCGGTTTTCCCGCCAGCGCCTTGGCCGCGTAGAGCCCGCCGAACCCACCCCCGACGATCACCACCCGTGTCGGCACCCGTGTCGGCTGCATAGTCATCGACCTCCGACTTTCTGGACCTAGATCCGAACCACCAGCTTGCCCGTGTTGCTGCCGTCGAACAGCCGCAGGAGAGCCTGGGGGGCGTTCTCCAGGCCCTCGACGACGTCCTCGCGGTGGTGGAGCTTCCCGTCCGCGATCCAGCGGCCCATCTCGGCCTGGGCTTCCGGGAAGCGGGCCCTGAAGTCGAATACCAGGAAGCCCTCCATGCGGGCCCTCTGGACGAGCAGGTTCAGATAGTTGCTCGGTCCCTTCACCGGCTCCGTCGCGTTGTACTGCGAGATGGCGCCGCAGATCACGACCCGCGCGTGCATGGCGAGGCTGCGCAGGGCCGTATCCAGGATGTCGCCGCCGACGTTGTCGAAGTACACGTCGATCCCCTTGGGGCAGGTTCGGCGGATCTCCTGGTGGAGGTCCGCGGTCTTGTAGTTGATGGCGGCGTCGAAGCCCAGCTCCTCGGTGATCCAGCGGCACTTGTCGTCCGTGCCGGCGATGCCCACCGCCCGGCAGCCGTGGATCCTGGCGATCTGCCCCACCATCGAGCCCACCGCCCCGCCGGCGCCCGAGACCAGCACCGTCTCGCCCGGCTTGGCCGCGCCCACGTCCAGCAGGCCGAAGTAGGCGGTCATCCCCGTCATGCCCAGGGGACCCAGGGCAAGGATCGGCGGCACCTCGGGCGGGATGCGGTTCAGCTCCTTCCCCCGCGCCACGGCGTACCGCTGCCAGCCGAGCAGGCCCGAGACCACGTCGCCCGGAGAGAAGCCCGGATGCCGCGACTCCACCACCTCGCCGACCCCGAGGCCGCGCATCACCTCGCCGATCCCGATGGGCGGCGCGTAGCTCTTCACGTCGTTCATCCAGCCGCGCATGGCGGGATCGAGGGACAGGAGGGTCTGCCGCACCAAGACCTCCTCCTCGCCCGGCCGCGGGATGGCCTCCTCGGTGAATTGGAAATCGCTGTCCTTGGGCAGGCCCTTGGGCCGTGCCACGAGCCGGATCTGGAGATTCGTTCCCTCTGTCATCGCACCTCTCCTTTCTCCAAGACCAGCCTATCCCGGTTCAGGACGCGAAGGGCCGTGATATATCGCCTTTCCATGACGAAGACGCCCGATCCCGATCTCCCCCGCTGCGGCTGGGCCACCCCGGACCCTCTCTACCTCGCCTATCACGACGAGGAGTGGGGCGTGCCGGTGCACGACGACCGGCACCTGTTCGAGATGCTGACGCTGGAAGGAGCCCAGGCGGGGCTCTCGTGGCTCACGGTCCTCAAGCGGCGGGAGGGCTACCGGCAGGCTTTCGAGGGGTTCGATCCGGAACGGATCGCCCGCTATGGCGAGAAGGACGTCGCCCGCCTGATGGCCGACTCGGGGATCATCCGCAACCGCGCCAAGGTGGAGGCCACCATCAAGAACGCTCGAGCCTACCTCGCCCTCGTCGAGGAGACCGGCAGCCTCGACGCCTTCCTATGGTCCTTCGTGGGAGGTGTCCCCAAGGTCAACCACTGGCGGACCCTGAAGGAGATCCTCCCCGAGACGGCCGAGTCCAAGGCCATGAGCAAGGAGCTGAAGCGCCGCGGCTTCGGCTTCGTGGGCTCCACCATCTGCTACGCCTTCATGCAGGCCGTCGGGATGGTGGACGACCACGTCCTGACGTGCTTCCGGCGACAGGGCCAACCTATTTCCGAAAAAGCGCCGTAAGCACGCTCTTCCCGTCCTTCTGAACACCCCGGGCCAGGACGACCTTGCCGCCCCCCGGCAGATCAAAGGCCTGGAGGAAGCTCTCGCGCTCGGGGCGAGGCTCGTCTCCGGAGCCTTCGTCGTTTCCCCCGTTGTCCTTCTTAGTCGGGGCGCCCGTCACCTTAAGGGCCCAGGTGGGCTTGCCCGCCAGGGGACGCGAGCCCTTGGGATCTCCCGCGTAGAGGAAGAGGCGGTCCTTCACGTAGACGAGAAAGTCCGGCACGCCGTCGCCCGTCAGGTCCGTCCCGTAGTGCCAATCGGTGGGCTCTTCGTTGAGCTTCCAGCGGCGCGGGGTGGGGTCGAGCTTGCCGCCTCCCAGGCCCCGGTAGGCCCAGACGATCATCTCCCGGCCCCGCAGCCCTCCCGGATGGGAGAGGACGATGTCCTGCCGGCCGTCGCCGTCCGCGTCGGCCGCCGTGACGTCGTGCGGGTACCAGAGCGGGCAGTCGGTGTCGACGGCGAGCGTGGGCGCGGTGCCCTTGCGGGAGCGGTCCTTTTCCAGGACGAAGAGGCGTAAGCGCTTCCTGGCCAGGAGGCCGACCTTCTCGAACGTCGGCACGGCGAGGACCGGGAGGCCGTCCAGCCGGAGGTAGCGCCGGTCGTACGACATCAGCCGCTCCTCCTTGGGCAGGAGCGACCACGACTCGAACGTCTCGCCGCCGGCGGCCGGGACGAGCAGCGTCTTGATCCTTCTCCGGCCCACCTCCTCCGGGCCGATGGCGAAGAGAGCGGGATCGCCGGGCAGCAGGGTCACAGGCGGGCTCGTCAGGCGCAGACCCCAGCGCAGCCGCTCGGCCTTGACGGGCAGCGGGAACGAGGCTCCCCGAGCGAGGCCTCCCCCAGGCGCGGCGCTCAGCAACTCGAGGAGGCCGGAACGGGCGGCGGCGATCCACGGCCGGCCCGCCGTGGCCCCGGTGACCGAGCGCAGGTCGACGTCCGGCAGCTCCAGCACCCGGCGCGCGCTCCCGCCGCTGGCCGTGAAGAGGGCGCCCGGCATGCCGGCGATGGGGGCCGCGGCGCCGTTGCCGGCGAGGTCGAAGCCGGCCACCCTGTTGACTTCCTCGTGGAGGCCTGCCGCCAGGCGCACCACGGCCCGCCGCTCCGGATCGAGGAAGAGCAGCGTCTTGGCCCCTTTCCCGTCCGCCTTCTCGGCCACCAGCAGAGCGATGCCGGGCCGGCCGTCGGGACCGGTCACGGCGGCGGAATCGACCAGGGTGCCCGGCAGGGGGACCGTGAACGATTGGGCCGTGACGGCGGACGAGGCCAGGAAAAGCAGGAGCAGTAGGGTGCGCTGTGCGCACCATGAACGCCCGTAACGGTGCGCACAGCGCACCCTACCTGGGCCGACGCTCATTGCCTTCCTCCGCTCAAGTACAGGTCCAGCCGCACCGGCGCCACGAACCCTTCCTCGGGCGCCCGCTGGGGCTGGACGACGAGGAGGTCCGAACGGCTGTCGCCGTCCAGGTCGCGGATCTGCACCAGGGAGAGGTCTCGCGGCTCCTCGCGCAGGTCGAAGGCCATGTCCGGATCGGCGGGGAACGAGCAGTCCGGCCGGCCGCGGTGGATCGTCACCCGCTTGCCGCGGCCGAGTTGGACGTAGTCGGCGCGGCCGTCGCCGTCGAAGTCGCCCGAGAACAGGGAGAGCTGGCTCACCCGCAGGTCGTTGAGGTCGAAGCGGAAGCTGCCCGAAAGGTCGAGCCCCTTGACCGGGCGGAAGGCGCCGTCCTTCTCCTGGCACCAGACGTGGAAATCGAGCCCCACGGTGAGCCGCTTGGTGGCGAGGCTGCCCAGGATCTTCGTCAATCCGACGTCCATGGTGACGGTGATCAGGTCGGGCCGGCGGTCGCCGTTGAGGTCCCGGAATCCGCCCGGCAGGTCGACCTCGGAGTCGGCGGCCTCGAAGCCCCAACCGGTGACGTCGAAGGTGCGAAAGGGGGCCTTCTCCGGCGCGAGATCCTTGCTCAGGCGCAGAAAGGTGAGCCGGCCGTGGGGCTCGCGCGCCTTCTCGAGCTCCTTGCGGATGCCGCCGTCCTTGGAATCGTCCAGGCTCTGGCGGAACACCACCTCGGCCAGGCCGTTGCCCTCCAGGTCGCCCATCCAGACGGGGTTGGGATCGCGGGGGTTGCCCGTGCCCAGCGCCACCTCGACCGCATCGAGGAAGCGACCCTGCCCGCCGTTGCGGGCCACCCAGACGGAGCGCCAGCGCTTGACCGGATCGCGGAAGACGAGGTCCGGCCGGCCGTCGCCGGTGACGTCCTGGATCTGGGGCAGCGGATAGCGCCGCTCGAGGTCGCCCGTCGAGCGGTATACGTCGCCGGGCACCGGCAGGCGCGAGGCGGCGCGCCGCGCCAGGCCCTTCCCGGCATTTCCATCCCGGCCATCCCGGCCGAGATAGACGGCGAGGCCGCCCCGGGCCGGCAGCAGCAGGTCCTCGACGCCGTCGCCGTTCAGGTCGCGGACCAGGCTCAGATCGCCCAGGAAATTGCCGGTGCCGGCCATCACCGGCGGATCGGCGATCCAGGGCTCCAGGCGCGGCGCGGCGCCGGGATCCATGCGCAGGACGCTCGCGCCCTCGTCGGTGAGGGCGACGACCGGCGTCCCCGGCGGGCCGGGCTCCAGCGACAGCACGGAGAGAGGCAGCGCCAGCGCGCGGGGCGGCTCGTAGGAGCCGTCCGGCAGGCCGCGGTAGACCCGCACCTCCCGGCGGTCGATCACGGCCGGCACGATGGTCATCACCTCTACCAGACCCTGGATGTCGTCCATGGTGCTGCTCTCGGTGATGGCGATCTCGTCCCACTGGTTGTAGGCGACCACCACGGCGAGGTCCCGCCGGCCGTCGCCGTCCACGTCGGCGGAGACCACGGCCGCCGGCGCTCCGGGGAGGCTCAGGCTCAGGGTGCGCAGCGCCGAAGGCAGGAGCCGGCCGGCGCAGGGCACCGGCACGGCGTGGGGGAGGAGGGCCGCCAGAAGGAGAACCGGAAGGGAGGGGCGGAAGCCTTTCCTTTCGGATTTATCGGTCAACCTCACGCTCCCTAGAGTACCTGGGAGCCAAGGCTTTCGTCGTGCCGGGCGAGTTACATCCCCGGGACTGAGAGAGTGGCCGCCGCGATGAGCAGCAGGACGGACGTGAGAGACAGCGCCAACATCTTCACGAATTCTTTCGTCATGACCGTGCCGCCTTTCCGAAAAGATCTCGCCACTCCTATTCAGGCTCCACTCGCCTTCAATGGTTACAACGAACCCCAGGTTCCATTTCCCTCACGCGACTCTTCTCTTCGTATACGGCAAACCCGGTGCCAGGGATCTAGGCCGAGGATCTAGTGGTTTGTCAGCACAGTTTTGATGGGTGCCATCCTGGGAGCGCCGGCGTCCCGCCGGCAACTAACTCAAATTAGTATGCCGGCGGGACGCCGGCGCTCCCAGAGGGGCTCACTCATCAACGTGCCAATTCTGCGTTGACAGACCACTAGCCCGTAAGCGGCGTTTTTCAGGCCCTCGGCGTCCTGTAAAGACGACGGGAGCGTCGGGAAAAGCCGACGCTCGAGGAATACAGACCTGATCCGGTACCCTTTCATATGATCGAGGTGGACCCCCTCAATCTATGCGTTCCCGCACTATTACCGACCTGAAGTGAGGACAAGATTGACTCCGCTGGAGGACGGCGATAGTCTTTCTCTGGACCTAACCAAAAAAAACCTATGTCTCCAGAACCCGTCACCAATCATTGTCCCTACTGCGACCGGGCCATGCAGGTAACCCGGATGACTTGCCCCTCCTGCGAGGTGTCCGTCGAGGCCGACTTCCCGGCCCCGCGCCTGGCCCGGCTCCCCGTGGAGCACCAGCGCTTCATCGAAATGTTCGTCCTCGCCAGCGGCAACCTGAAGGCGATCGCCGAGCAGGCGGGGGTGTCCTACCCCACCGTACGCTCGCGGCTGGACAAGATCATCGAGGCCTTGCGCCAGGTGATCATGGAGAGCAACGAGGGCACAGACGAGGTCTTCGGCGAGAAGGAACGCACCGAAGCCGCCGCCCGTCTGATCAAGGCTATTTAGTACCTCTCGGTGCGACCTACCGGGGCGGCCCTCCGTGGCCGCCCACGTCACACATCCCGGGGCCCTGTACGGCGCCCCGCGGATGGCCTATGCTTGGTCAGTCCTTCGGGAACCTTTGGTCTCACCTTTGCGTAGATTCCAACGAACGGTTCCTTCGAGCGGGAGCGATTGGTAGCACAATCCTCTATGCTTAGGACGGTGACACCATGAAGCTAGGCAACCCGACACTGACAAGAAAACGGCCCTTTCGGCTCGTCCGGGGCGACGGGCGGCTTCCCGAGAAGAAGGAAGCCGAGCAGCTCGATCGCTTCCTGACCGACACCGATCCCATCCTGATCGCTTCTCTCCAGACGGAGGAGCAGGAGTTGCAGCAGGATCTGCGGCTCAAGGAGCGGGGTCTTCGGCGCAGAAAGCAGGGCTCGATCCTCGCCCTCCTCCTGGGTCTCGCGGCCGCGTTCCCCTTGCTCTGGGCGTCCGGCCTCCCGCAATCCTGGGCCAAGCCGGGGGACCGGGCCTCTTCGATCGCCTCGGAGCGGGAAAAGGCTCGCCTGCTCATCGAGCAGGGCCAGGAGATGCTGTCCAAGGACCGGTACAACGAGGCCCTGGGCAACTTCACCCTCGCGACCCGGATCGCTCCCGATTTCGCGGAGGCCTGGACCGTGCTGGGCGACTGCCAACTGGAAAACTATCAGTCGGAGCTGGCCGAGAAGGCCTATCGGCGGGCCCTTGCCCTGGACCCGGGGAATACCAGGCCGTTCCTCGGGCTGGGCAACCTCTACCTCCGCCGGGGCGAGGTAGGAAAGGCCGAGAAGGCCTGGTCGCAGGGCGGCCTGGACAAACAGCTCGCCCGCCTCTACCTGCTCGAAGGAAGATTCCCCGAGGCCGAGACCCGCCTGGCGGCGCTGCTCTCCGACTCGCCCGACGACGAGCTGCTGAACCGCATGGCGCAGGCCGCCAGGTCCAAGCGCCTGGAACCCGGCCTCCGGTCTCTGCTCGAGCCCGAGCCCACCGGCATGAGCTCCTGGGCGGACCTGGGCTGGCGCCTGATCAAGCACGAGCGGTACGACGAGGCCACCGCCGCTTTCGGCAAGGCCCTCGCCGAGGTCCCCCACGACGTGAACGCATTGAGCGGCATGGGCGGGGCCCTCCTCGCCCTCGACCGGACCCAGGAAGCCAAGATCTACTTCGAGCGCGCCCTCGACCTGGACAAGGACCACGTGCGTTCCATGAACGGCCTGGCCCGCTGCCTCAAGAACGAAGGGCGCATCGGTGAAGCCATCGCCGTCTGGCGGGGGATGTCCCAGCTCTACCCCGGCGTCAACTACGGCACCCCGGGCCTGGCCTGGACCTACTACGAGCTCGGGGACTACAGCCAGGCGGCCGTCTACTTCGCCCAGCTCGTGCGGCGCTACCCCTACGACTCCCGGGTGATCGACGCCCTCAACATCGCCGTAGAAAACATTGGATCTCCACGGTCGTATTGACTCTCGAGGGAGAGAGACGAACCGAGAGACCCGTGGCGACGACCAGAAAGCCAACGCTCATACGAGGCGGTAGCGGCGACAAGCCTAAGGGCGACAAGCCCAAGACGGAGACGGAGCGACTCGACCGCTTCCTCGACGGACTTGCCGATCCCGGCCTCATCCACTCGCTCCGGGAGGACGACGAGCGCCGCAAGCGCTGGTGGCTGGCCCTGGCGGCCCTGATCCTCGGCCTGCTCATCGGCGGCACCGGTACCTGGCTCTTCCTCCGGCACTCGGCGGACCAGGCCTCTCCCGCCTCCGCCAAGGTGCGGGAGGAACGCGCCGTGATGCTCGTCGCCCAGGGCCGCAAGCTCATGAACGCCAAGCAGTTCGACAAGGCTTGGAGCTATCTCCAGATGGCGACCGAGATGGCGCCGGACATGGTCGACGCCTGGGACGCCCTGGCAATGTCCAAGTTCTACGGCGGCCAGACCGCCGAGGCCGAGCAGGCCGCCCTCCGGTGCCTGGAGATCGATCCCGAGTACGTCCGCGCCTATCATCTCCTCGGCGATTTCCACTTCTACTCCGGGGATTGGAAGACGGCCAAGGAGCTCTGGAAGAAAGCGGGGAAAAGGGAGCGGGCGTTCGCCCGCATGGCCCTGCTGGAGAACCGGTTCGACGAGGCGGTCCCCCTGATCCGGCAGTTGGCGCGCGACCTGCCGGACGATCCCTACGTCCAGGTGATGGACGACGCGGTCCGCGTCGGCCGCCTCACGCCGGACCTCCGGCAAAGGCTCGAGCCCACCTACCTGGCGAGCTGGAGCCAGGAGACCGCCCAAGGCTGGCGGCTCTACTACGGCAAGCGCTACGAAGAGGCGTCCACCGTCTTCAATCACGCGCTCCAGAAGGATTCCCGGGACGGCTCGGCCATGATCGGCCGGAGCTGGTGCCTGCTCAGGACCGGCACGCCGCGGGAAGCTCAATCGGCCTTCGAGCAGGTGCTCCTCCGCTGGCCCAGCAACTACAGCGCCCTGAACGGCATGGCCTGGAGCCTGAAGGCCCAGGGGCTGGCCGAAGGAGCCGTGAAGCTCTGGAAACGGGTGCTCGATCTCCCCCACCGCCCCCATATCGAGATCTCCGAAAGCTTGAAGGGCCTCGGTACGGTCTACTACGAGCGCGGCGACGACGTCCGGGCCAGCTTCTATCTCGGCCAGTCCTTCACGATGAACCCCTACGACCCGGAGACGGAGAAGCTGCTCAAGGACAGCCTGGCGAGGATGCAGACGCCGGCTCTGGTGGTGCAGTAGTTGTGACCCTCCTCCAAGGCCTCCTCCTCGTCGCCGCTTCTTTCGGAGCCGGCGTCATGAACGCCATGGCGGGCGGCGGCACGATCCTCACCTTCCCTTCCCTGATCTTCCTCGGCCTGCCGGCCATCGCCGCCAACGCGACCTCCACCGTCGCGCTGCTCCCGGGGGCCGTGGCCAGCCTGATCGGCTACCGTCAGGAGGTCCGGGAGCACCGGGGATGGCTGAAGACGCTGTTCCTGCCCAGCCTCGCCGGCGGCGCGATCGGCTCCGTCCTGCTCCTGCGCACCCCGGAGAAGACGTTCGAGATCCTGGCCCCGATCCTCATCCTCTTCGCCACGGCCCTGTTCATGATCCAGGGGATCGTCTCGCGCCGGAGCGCCTCGCCGGAGGCCGCGGCCGGCCCGCCCGGGGCTGGGCGCTGGGCCCTGGCCGGGCTCCTTCAGCTCGGCGTCGCCATTTACGGCGGCTACTTCGGCGCGGGGATCGGCATCCTGATGCTGGCGCTGCTGGGTTTCCTCGGCCTGTCGAACATCCACGCGGCGAACGGGCTCAAGAACTTCTTCGGCGCCTGCATCAATGCCGTCGCGGCCGGGTACTTCGTCTTCAAGGGCGCGGTGGTCTGGCCGGCGGCGCTCGTCATCGTCGTCGGCGCCACCCTGGGCGGCTACGGCGGGGCCCGCTTCGCCCGCCGCATCGGCAAGGAGAAGGCGCGCGCGGCCGTCGTGGTGATCGGCCTGCTGGTGACGGCGATCCTATTCTGGCAGCGGCTGCGGTGAGGCCAAGGATCGAAGCGCGGGTCGATCCGCGCAGGTGTCGTACATCTCCCGCAAAGCATTCCGCACGTTGCCGCCGTGACGGGCGAGCAGATCCTTCGGCGGCGGCTCCTCGCCCAGATCCCGTACGATCCCCGCCAGCAGCTCCGGCGTGGTCCGGCACTCGTAGAGGGTGGGCAGCAGGCCCGGACGGTGGCAGGTGATCACCAGTCCTCCTGCCGCCCGGGTCCGTGCGCGCACCTCCATCCAGGCGAGACGGGCGAGCTGCTCGGCGCCGTCCAGCAGCAGGACATCCGAGGCGGCGAGGCCATGGAAGAAGGCTCTTCGCCCGGCGGCGTCGAGCCGGCGATCTCCCTCGTGCAGGGTGACGGCCCGCACGCGGAAGCCCTGGGCCGCGAGCCGGTTCCCGAGATCCTCCAGCAGGGTCGTCTTGCCGTGGCCATGGGGACCGACGAGGGCGGCGCGGAAGCGGAGGGCGGCGAGGCGCTCCAGCAGCTCTTCCCAGGTGAGGCCGGAGAGGCGGTAGCGGATCTCCAGGACCCGCTGAACGGCGAAAGGGTTGTCGCGGGCAAGCATGAGGCGCTTCTACCCCACCGGCGGCCGTGGAGTAATCAAGATTTCCTGGCGTGTGGGCGACACGGTGATCTCCAGCCGGCTGGCCCGCGATCCCGGCTCGGCGACCAACTCCAAGGCCCAGAGGAGGGAGATCAGCTTGCCGGAGAAGCTGTAGGGCCCTTCCGGGATGCGGACGCGGAAGGCCCGGCGGTCCGCCAGCCCCGGGTTCGCGAAGGGCACGGTCGAGACGACGCCAATGTCCTGATCCCCCTTGCCCTGGGTGTACCAGAGCAGCCGCAGCTCCACGGTCTCCGCCGGAAGGTCGAGCTGCCAGGAGACGGTGCCCTCCACCATTTCCCCGGGCAGGAAGGCGTTGGCGCCGTACTGGGTCTCGATCCCGAGGTTCTCCATCAGAAGGCTCCCGCCGGCCGCACCACCACCTCATACTCCTCCTCGGAGTCGGGCCAGCCGGGGATGTCGCAGGTCACCTTGAGCGACCAGACGATCTTGTTGTGGTCCGCCTTGAAGGATGGCACCGAGTCCGCCGGCACCCCGAAGCTCGCGGAGCCGTTCGCGATGGTGAACGGCTCGCCGGTGTCGGTCACCGTCAGGGTGGCGAAGATCTCGCGGTCGGTATGGGTGTCCGTGCCGCGGCGGTACTGCGCCTCCTCCCGTCCCTGGAGGACGATCGACAGCCGCCGCACGCGGGACGCCCGGCCCGCCAGGCTCCATCGCAGGTAGGCCGTCTCGCCGAGCCTCAGGGCGCCGGGATCGAGCGTCAGGCGAAGGCGTGGGTTGAAGAGCACCAGGAACTGGCGGAGCGTGCCGAGCACCATGGCGACCCCGACCAGGACGAAGGGGATGAGGAAGACGGCCATGCAGCCGTTCGGCTGGCCCGCTCGCCAGGTCTTCACGAGCTGGAAAACGAACACGGAGACGATGCCGTTCCAGAACAGGGAGAGGAAGATCAGGCCCACGAGCTTGCCGCCCGGCGAGAGATCCGGCCGCAGTTCCAGGGGGCCGCCCGCCGCCGCGGCCGCCGGAGGCTCGACGCCGAAGGGCGCGGCCGAGGCCAGGGGGAACGCCGCGGCCCGAGCCTTCGCTTCGCGGCGTAAGCGCACCGCCCATGCCATGCCGCCGCCGCCCACGACGATGAACACCAGGGGCAGGAGGCCGAGCAGCCATTCCCAGGACAGCTCGCGGTCGAGCACCGCCTGCTCGGGATGAAGGGGATCGACCCAGCAGGGGACCCGGCTGCCGGGAGGATAGCGGGCCACCTTCCGGGCCTTCCCGTCGTAGCCGCTCGAAGAGGCCTTCAGGAACCCGAAGCGGTCCGACCGATAGCCCCGTCCGCCGAAGCTGTAGGTGTAGACGACCTCGATGCTGTAGGTGTCGCCGTCCGAGTCCGGGTGCTCGGCCACCCGGCTCTCGAGGACCGTGCACGTGGTCTCCTGCCAGGAGCGGGAGGCGAGGTACTCCCGTGCGGGGCGCAGGAGCGCGACGTAGAAGACGAAGCAGCCCGCGAAGAAGAAGAGGGAAAAGAACAGAAGCAGGCAGCCCGTGGGCTGCTGGCTGCCGCTACGCCGGTTCGAGAGAGGCTGGGTAGGCATGGGGCCGCCGCGATTCTACGACGCGGCGGCCCTCAGGTCATCAGGGCTTGAAGCTCAGGGCACGGTGACCGTCACGAGACCCGAGTAGTCGCTGAAGTCCTTCTTGAACTTCGCCCGCACCCGGAAGGCGTTGGCGCCGGGCTTGAGCTTGGCGACGGTGAAGCTGGTGGTGTTGGCGGGCAGCGACTTCACCTGCTTGAACTTGCCGTTGGCCAGGCGCTGCTCGACGATCCAGGCGGTTTCCGTCGAGAACGGATCGACCCAGGAGAGCGTGGCACTGCCGGGAGCCCCTTCGCCGGTGAGCGCGTAGGGGTCGTTGGTGCGCGCGAGGCAGGCCGGCGCGACCGAGCCGACGAATCCGCCCATGACTTCCACCACGCGCTGGCTGTCCAGACCGTAGCGGCCGGGCTCTCCCAGGGAGAGGAAGGATGGGTTGCAGTAGCTCATCACCGATCCGCCATCCCCGGGCGTCGTCTCCGGGCCCACGTAGCACCCCCGCTCGCCCGAGTGGCATTCGTCGATGGGCGGGTTGTAGCAGTGGGTGTGCTTCGACCCGAAGATGTGTCCCAGCTCGTGCGCGGTAACGACAGCGTCGCGGCGTCCCCTCGTGAGCACCACGACGCCGTAACCGCCATAAGGACAGGCGCTCGGCTTCTCCTTGTAGTTGCAGAGGCTGGAGAGCCAGGCCTGGCCGCCGATGTCGTTGGATTGCTTGCCCGTGAAGAACACCGCCCCATTGCGCGGGAACCTCGCGACGGGCCGTGATTTCTGCCAATAGCTGCCGAATTCGCAGAGCACCTCGGCGTTGGCGCCGCTGTGCGGGTTGGGCGCGTTCCAGGGATCGTCGGGCGTCGTGTAGAGGGAGAGGCTGGAGATTTCCAGCGCCACGCCGAGCTGCCGGAAATACAGCTCCGAGACGCTTCCCATCAGCTTGGCGATGTAGTCGGTGGCGGACTCCACGGACCCGAAGGCCTGGAACAGCTCATGATCGGTTTCGACGGCGATGCTCGCCTGGTACTCGCCCCCGGGAGCGGCGACGACCTTGTTCCCTGCCCGGCCGAGCTCCTTGGCCAGGCCGGCGGGAGGCTCCAGGCCATCCGAAAGGGACCTCGGCATGGGCTCGACGGCGGTCCGGCTGACGGCCGCCGAGTCCGCCAGCGAGCCGCGGGTCGCGCCGGCCGGCAGCGCGACCTCATAGAGCTGATCGCCGGCGACGACATAGCCGCTCCAGGCTCCCGTCGAGCCGTTGACGGTCAGCGCCACCGACGAGCCCGGCCACTCCTCGACCGTGCCGCGAAGGAACGTGAGCCGGGCCGCGGCGTCTCTCCCGAGGTCGCGGCCGTCGACGTAGAGATGAAAATCGGCGCTGAAGAGCGGTGCCGTTTCGAGATCGAACGTCAGGGCCTCGCCGTCGGCGCCCCGCAGACCCTTGAGGCGGACCAGGGCGCCCGAGGAGTCCGCGTGAACGCCGCGGGTCACCTCGGCGGGCGTCGCGGTCGTGGCGTCGAAAGAGCGGACGGGGAGCGTTCCCGCCGCCAGGAGGGCAGAGGAAGAGAGGAAGAGGGCAAAGGGAGCGATCAGATGGAAGCGGCGATACCGCACGTGGCCTCCTTGTCTTCGAGTCAACACTCAGGGAGCGGCAAACTCCTATTCTAAATGAAATCAGACTCCCAAGTATTTCATCCCAGGCGCTACAGCTTCGCCGACGCCGCCCTCCTCTGAAGCTGCAGCACGTGGACGTCCGGGTCCATCACCACCCGCTGGGGCTCGAACGGACAGCGGATGCGCACCAGCTTCGACTCGCCGGGCCCGAGCACGATCGTCGTCCGGGCGTCCCGGTACTCGGGCGAGAACCGCCCCTTGTCGTCGAACCGCGGGCCCCGGGTGGCGGCGACCTCGACGGGGAAGCGGCCCGTGCCCGCGTTCTCCACCTTCACCGTGACGTCCCACGCTCCCGCCCCCGCGAGCTGCTTCCTGGCCCCTTCGAGCAGGTACTCCGGGGTGGCGGTCTCGAAGAACATCTGCCGGGCGACGTCGTCGAAGCCCTTCTTGTCCGGCGCATAGGGGCGCAGCACGGCCACGAAATCCTCGGTCACCGGATGGTCGGGGTTGTTGTGATAGGTCCGGAAGAACTGCTGGACCCCGGCCAGGAAGGCGTCCTTGCCCATTTTCTGGTAGAGCATCCAGAGGGCCCAGGCCCCCCTGTCGTAGACCACCACGATGTCTCCCGGGCGGCCTTCGCGCTCCACCGTCTCGGCGAGCGGCTTCTCGTCGCTCGGCAGGCGGTACGCGCCATAGAGGGCCTCGAGGGTGGTGGCGTAATATTGCCGCGCCTGGGGCCCTCGCATCTGCTCCAGCAGCATCAGCGTCGCGAAGTCGGCCGCCCCTTCGGCCAGGACGATGCCGCCCGGCCCCTCACCCGGCGACATGATGTGGCCCCACCACGAATGGGCCGCCTCGTGGGCCGCGATGGCGAAAGCCTCGTCGTTCCCCGGTGTGGTCTCGGTCAGGAACCCGACCCCCTCGGAGAAGAAGATGTTCGTGGCGTTGCCCCGCGCGTACTCGGCGTAGGCCGGGAACTCGTTGAGCCGCAGCTCGCGCCAGGGGAAGGGCGCGTACCAGGCGGCATACCAGCGGCGAGCGCCGTTCAGGGCCTCCAGGAGGCTGTCCACGTTGTACGTATGGCTTGGATGATAGAAGACCGCCGTTCCCGGTCCGCGCTTGACGGCCCAGCGGCCGGCCGCCACGTTGAAGACGCGCACGGGGTAGTCGCTCACCCAGAGGGTCGTGCGCCGGCCGGCCTTGACCGTCTGGCCGGCCAGGATGCCCGTCGAGTTGACCGTGTACTCGGCCGGCGCCGTGATCCGAAGGCGCTGGGTGAACGCCGAGCGGTCGAGGTCGGAGTCCGTCCTGCCCTCATGGAAGTGGGGAGGGAAGATCCGCGACTCGGAGCGGTTCTTCTCGTCCACCCCGATGTTGCGCTCGAAGCCGATCTTCGGCACGAAATCGGGGTTACGGCCCGTCAGGATCACCCCCGAGGGGAGGATGAACTCGCCCAGGGGCAAGTCGCCGCCGTTCTTCGAGATGCCGGGGAGCATCGTGCCCCGGTAGCGGAACCCGAGCCGGACGGACCGGCCGGGCGCCAGCGGCTCATCGAACCGGAAGACGTAGAGGCGCGAGCGATCCTCGGGTTTCACCGGCCGGCCGTTCAGGGTCCATGCGAGCCCCTGCCAGGACGTGCCTCCCGTCACCGGCATCCAGTAGAGCGGCTTGTCCTTCTGGTTCTGGAGGTCGTAGAAGCCGCTCACCCGGAAGCCACGGGTGGCGGGCTCGAGGTCGAGGTCCATCTCGACCCGGGTCAGGTATGGCAGCGGCTCGGCCGCCCAGGAGTTGAGGTTCTTCCGCCAGTACTCCTTGTGCTCCTTCTCCACCGCCCCGCCCTGGAAGCCCTGGTTCACCTGGCCCCAGAGCGTGAGCCCGAGCGCCAGGGGAGGCAGTGCCAGCAGACCGGCCGCTCGGAGCGTCCGCCGCCGCTCGGCGGGAGGCAGGACCGGGTGCAGCCGGTCGCGCTCCCGGCGCGGCAGGAAACGCCCGGCCGTCCAGCCGAAGAGGGCCGCGAGGGCCAGGACGAACAGCCGGTTGAGCACCAGCGCCAGCCGGTCGACGTCGAAGCCGCCCATGTCGGTCCACGCCATGGCCGTGCCGTGGCCGGTGTTCCCGATCAGGACCCAGTTCCCCACCCAGTTCATGTGGCCCCGCGTGAACAGGAAAGCGGTGAGCAGCCCGGCCGCGAGGCAGACGCCGTAGGTGCCGAAGCGGCTCCGGGTGAGCGCCAGGACCATGGCCGCGAAGGCCATCCAGACGATCATCGTGGGCAGGAACAGGAGCCCCCACACCACCAGGAACGGCCGGACCTCGATCGGGACCGTGCCCGTCCCGTACATCGACAGGGCCGCCGCCCCGAAAGCTCCCAGCAGGGCGACCCCCAGCACCAGGGTGTTCGCCAGGAGCTTGCCGGCCACGACCGCTCCCGTGCGGACCGGCGTGGCGAAGAAGAGCGGCGCCACCTCCCAGGTCCGCTCGCGCTCCAGCGACTCGACCGTATAGAAGAGCAGGAGCAGCCCCAGGGCGAACGTCAGGAAGGTCATTCCCCGGGTCGCGGCCGTGCCGGGCGTCAACAGCAGCGGGCTGGCCGCGGTATCGAACTGGCCGTAGATATCCCGGTAGATGACGTAGAGGAACACCAGGATGAAGGGGATGAAGATGTAAAGCCCGGGCTGGGAGCGCAGCTCCTGGAGCTCGAAGCGGGCCACGGCGAACGTGCTCTCGAAGAAGCCCGCCAGGCGCGACTTCATGCCCAGCGCCGCCAGGGGTCGAGCTTCTCCCAGCGTCTTCCCCAAGACCTCCGGCGCGGCCGACGGGACCTCGACTTGCCGCGCGCGCGCGGGCCGGCGCAGCCGGCCCGCCAGGTGACGGCGGGAGAGGTCCACGAGCAGCAGGCCCGCCAGCGTAAAGGCGGCCCGGCTCCACAGGAAGGGCGCGTCGAGGCTCATGGGCCGCGTGTTGTAGAAGGTGAGACCCCGGTCCGTGAGCAGCCACGTCTCCTTGAGCCAGCGGAAGCCCGAGGGGTCGGCGTAGCGAAGGAAGTGCGAGAGCTCCTCCGAGATGCGCGGCGGGTACGTGCCCCAGAGGAAGCTCTGGCAGAGCAGGAACAGGGCGACGGGGAACAGGAAGACCAGGATGGGACGGCCCGTCCAGCGCCCGAGGGCGAAAGCGACGCCCGCCGTGAAGACGACCGCCGGCACGAGGAAGACCAGGGTGGGCCGTAAGTAGGCCATCAACCGGAACGGGCCGTAGAGGTCCGGGCTCCCGGGATCGGGCAGGAGATGGGAGAGGAGCCCCGTGCTCACCGGCAGCAACAGCATGGCGGCGAAGCTGGCGGTGAGCGCCGCCAGGAACTTGCCCCACACGTACTCGGCCGGCCGCAGGGGCGTCGAGTGCAGCAGGTCGCCCACCTTCTGCTCGGCATCGCGAATCAGCGGCATGCCCGCGGCCACGGCCACGAAGAACGAAATCATGAAGTAGTTGATCAGGGCGTAGACGTAAGCCGTCTGGAACTCGGAGTCCACCCAGGCCTTGGGCCTGCCGAGCGACGTGTCGATCGACTGGAAGACCCAGGCCCCCCGCGACATCCACCAGCCGTTCAAAACCATGACGGCCGCGAAGATCAGGAACAGGGGGCGGCGGAGATCCTCGCGGATGTCGAGGCCGGCGACCAGCCCGAGCCGGCGAAAGCTGAAGCCCTCCCCGGCACCGGCGATGCGGGCCTCTCGAGTCGTGGGTGCCAACGTTCGTTCCATGCGGACCTCCTACCGACCACTACGGTAGTCGAGCCCGAGGGTTTCAAAAAGGTGAGGTTTACCGGCTGCGGATTACCACGAACGTGATGTCGTCCGGATCAACGGGTTCTGGTGGGCGTCAGGCGTCGTCCAGGACCGTCAGATCGGCAAATCCCGGAATCCGCTCCACGGTGATCCCGCATTCCCCCTGGAGCCTGCGGACGAGAGCGCTGGAGATCGGGATCTCACGGCCTCGCCGCCAATGCTTGCGCTCTCCTGCCGGACCGAAGAGAGCCCATCCCTCTCCCCTCGACGGATCGTGTCGTAGCCAGTAGACAACGCCCTCGAATCGCGCCCCGTGCAACCTTGCCGCCCACTCCTGAGGACCTGCATACGGAACGATCGTACCGATCTCCGAGGTGATCCCGAATCCGGCGGCTCTCCGGGAAGTCAGATCCGCAGCCGTGAGATCCCTGGGAGCCCGCAACTCGCGAAGGCGGCGCTCCGCGAGGAACTCGGCGGAGACGAAGCCACCCTCGCGGCCGGCCCCCAGGAGCTCCAGCAGGGCGGCCAGTGGATCGCCGGCCAGATAGCACGTGCCGAAAGGAGCCGGCAGATCGAACCGTCCATCCATCGAGTTGCCGAACCACCAGGGCCCATTGCCGCGCCGGACGACGCGATAGAGGTGGATATCGAGAGAAAGTGGGCGGTCGGGAAAGCTCCTGAGGGCGGCAGGATCTTCCGGCGGCCTGCCGAGGCTCGATGTCTGCCGGTTCAAGCGGCGAAACGCCGGGCGGCGTCCCGGGCGAGGGCCAGCGCGAGTGCAAGCTCGCCGCCGGACCGCAACCACTGGATAATGGATTGACCCTGCAGAGCCTTCAGGGGAGAGACCAGCCAGCCCGCGACCGTCCAACCGTCCACATCGCCAGCCTGGAAGGCCTGAAGGATCTCCGCCAGGCCTGGCAGCACCCGGTTGGCCTCATCGAACTGGAAGGTGGGATAGACGACAACCCCGTCGGCCGTCTTCAAGCCCAGAAGCGTCCGCCGCTCCCGGCGGTCGGCGACCGCCTGCCGCGAGACCCCGCCGAGGATCTTCGCGACCTGGGCCGTGCCATAGAAGGGACCCAGGACATCGTCCCAGCGAGATGGGAGGGGGACGATCTCCAGCATACGCTGGGCAACCTCCCGCGCGGAGCCGACCTCGTCGAGCGCCCGGCCCTCGTCGGAATAGCCCGATAGCCTCTCCTCGAGTCCCTGCTTTACGTAATGGGTGATCTCGTCGATCAGCGCCGTGGCCTTCCTCGTCATGTCTCGACGATACGCGAGAAGAGCCCCGGCGTCAAGGACGTCAAGGAGCCCCCGCCTCCTCCACCGCCACCTCGTCCGCCGCCTCGACCACCGGCGCCTCTCCGGCATCGGCGGGCAGGTGGAAGAACGCCCGCAGCAGGGTCAGGATCTCGTCGAGGTTGGCGCGCCGGAACTGGCGGCGGTAGCCTTCCTCGAAGAGCTCGCTGACCTTCTTCCGCTCCTCGGGCTCGAGCTTGCTGAAGGGCCGGCCGCCCAGCGACGCGTCGAAGGCCTGCTGGGCGGTGGCGCTGCGGCCGGACCACCAGGTCTGCAGCCGGTCCTCGTCGTCGTAGAAGGCGTAGACGGGGATGCGCTGGGCGTCCTTGCGCCAGAGGAAGAAGCGCATCAGGTCCGGGTGGGCATCGCGGGAGAAGATCCGCAGTTGCCAGCCCGGGAGCTCTTCGACCATGCGCACCCAGGTCGGCAGCGTGTGGTAGACGTCCGGGCACCAGTCCTCCCCGATGGCGAGCACCCGCAAGGGCGGGAGCCGGCGCAGGAAGGCGAGGTCCGCTTCTTCGTGAGTGGGTTCCCGGAAGACCTCGTCGAAGGTCTTGCCGTTGCGGCGGACGGTCCGCCGGTAGTCCTTATAGAGGAGGCCGCGTTCCCAGAGGTCGATCGAGAGAGGGTTCATGGGCCAAGGATATCGCAACGACCCGCCGGGGTCTCCTAACTTCGATCCCGGCTTCTAGCCCAACGCCGCCCGCCGGCCCGCCAGACGCGCCACCGTGGCGACGAACTCGGAGGGATCCACGGGTTTCGCGAGGTGGGTCTGGAACCCCGCCTCCAGGGCGCGCAGGCGATCCTCCGCCCGGGCATAGGCGGTGAGGGCGGCCGCGGGCACGTTGCCGCCGTCGGCCGCCCTGCGCTCCCGCACCTTGCGGATCAGGGAGTAGCCGTCCTCGTAAGGCACGCCGATGTCGGAGACCAGGACATCGGGCACGGCGCGGTCGAGCTCGGCGATCGCCTCGGCGACGGAGGCGAAGGCGGCCACCTGCGCCCCGCACTGCTCGAGCGCCGTCACCAGCAGGTCGCGGGTGTCCGCCTCGTCCTCGACGACGAGGACGCGGACGTCCTTGAGCAGGTCCGGCAGGCTCCAGACCCTCGACGACGACGCCTGCCCCAGGTCGATCGGCGAGCCCTCGGCCAGCTCGGCCCGCAGCGGCAGCCGGACGGCGAAGGAGGCGCCCTGCCCCTCCCCCGCGCTCTCGACCTCCACCGTGCCGCCGTGCAGCTCCACAAGGTGCCGGACGATGGAAAGGCCGAGCCCCAGGCCGCCATGGGAGCGGGTGAGCGTGCTCTCCGCCTGGCGGAAGCGGTCGAAGACGTAGGGCAGGAAGTCGGGACGGATGCCGATCCCCGAGTCGTTCACCTGGAGGACCGCGCTGGCTCCCGTCTCGCGCAGGCGGATCTCGACCTGGCCGCCGCGGGGAGTGAACTTGATGGCATTCGAGAGCAGGTTCCAGATCACCTGCTGCAGGCGGTCGCTGTCGCCGAGGACGGGGCTCGCCAGGGGAGCCAGCGAGAGGGAGAGCTGGATACCCTTGGCGTCGGCCGCCGGACGGAGGCTGTCGAGGGCGGCGTCGATGATGCGATGGAGCTCGACCGGCTTGGAGTCGAGCCGCAGCTTGCCGGTGATGATGCGGGAGACGTCCAGCAGGTCGGCGATGAGCTGCGCCTGGGCCCGCGAGTTGCGCTCGATGGTCTCCAGCGCCCGCGCGCCCGCGGCCTCGTCCAGCTTGCCGGTGCGCAGCACCTGCACCCAGCCGAGGATGGCGTTGAGGGGCGTGCGCAGCTCGTGGGAGAGGGTGGCCAGGAACTCGTCCTTCATGCGGTTGGCTTCTTCGGCCTGCTGGCGCGCCGCCTGCTCCAGCACCAGCAGCCGCGCCCGTTCCTGCTCCGCCCACTCGCGGACGCGGATCTCCCGCTTCAGCTCCTGGTTGGCGACCGACAGCTCGGCCGTGCGCCGCTCCACCAGCACCTCCAACTCGTCGTACATCTTGCGCAGCGCCTCGTTGGCCTCGGCCAGCTCGGCCGTGCGCTCCTCGACCTTGCGGCGCAGGGCCACCTTCTCGATGGCGTTCCGGACGGCGTGCTGGAGCCGGTCGCGGGAGACGGCGCCCTTGAGCAGGTAGTCCTGGGCGCCGCTCTTCATGGCCTCGACGGCCACCGCCTCGTTGCCCTGGCCCGTCAGCACGATCACCGGCACCAGCTTCTCGCCCAGCAGGCGGGTGAGGAACTCGAGCCCGTCCACGTCCGGCAGCTTGTAGTCGAGGAGCAGGCAGTCGGGGTCCTCAGCCAGCGCGATCCGCAGCCCCTCCTCGCCGAGGTCCGCCTCCAGGAACTCGTAGACGTGCTCCCGGTCCTGGACGAGCAGGCGCCGGTAGAACTCCCGATCTTCCGGGCTGTCGTCGACGATCAGGATGCGGACCGGCGCGTCGGTCATTCTTTGACTCTGGGAAGGATGACGACCTCGAACCAGTAATCGTTGAGCCGCTCGATGGCTTTCATGAAGCCCTCCAGGTCCACCGGCTTCTGGATGTAGCTGCTGGCGCCGGCGCGGTAGCAGGCCTCGACGTCGCGGTCGTCGCTCGAGGTCGTCAGCACGATCACGGGGATCTGCTTGAGCCCGGGGTCGGCCTTGACGTCCGACAGGACCTCGCGGCCGTCCGTGCCGGGCAGGTTGAGGTCCAGCAGGATGACGCCCGGACGCGGGGACTTCTCCGGGTCGGCGTAGCTCCCCCGCCGGTGGAGGTAGTCGAGCGCCTCGTCGCCGTCCGCGCAGCGGAAGAGCGGGTTCTTGAGGCCCGAGCGGCGGAAGGCGCGCGCGGTGGTTTCGAAGTCCTCCGGGCTGTCCTCGACCAGGAGGATCGGCTGGCTTGAGCTGTCAGGCACTTACATCTCCTTCTCGCAAGGTGAAGTAGAACGTCGTCCCCTCGCCGGCGGACGATTCGAGCCAGATTCTGCCCTGGTGGCGCTCGACGATCTTCTTGACGATCGTCAAGCCGGCGCCCGTGCCGCCGCCGAACTTGTCGCGGCCGTGCAGGCGCTTGAAGATTCTGAATACCGCGTCGTGGTGCTTCTCCGGAATCCCGATGCCATTATCGCGCACGTGGAAGACCGGCGGGCCGCCGCCGTTCCCGGCCCCCTCCGTGGCGCCGATCTCGACCCATTTCTCCGGCTTGTCGTTGTACTTGATGGCGTTGACCACCAGGTTGTAGAAGATCTCGCCCACCCGCGCGCGGTCGCAGCGCACGGTCGGCAGCGGCCGGGGCACCCGCAGCTCGGTGCCGGTCTCCTTGAGGGTGATGGCCAGCGAGTCGGCCACCTCCGCCACGATCTCGTTGAGGTCCACCTGGTCGATGGCGAGGTCCACCCGGCCGAGGCGGGAGAAGTGGAGCAGCGAGTCGATCAGCGTCTCCATGCGGCGGGTCAGCCGCATCAGCGTCTCGAGCTTGGAGCGCCCCTCGTCGTCGAGCTTGTCGGCGTAGTCCTCGATCAGGAAGTTCGAGAAGTTGTGGATGCCCCGCAGCGGCTCCTTGAGGTCGTGGGAGGCGATGTAGGCGAAGTCGTCCAGCTCCTTGTTGCTCTGGTGCAGCTCCTCGTTGCGCCGCTCCAGCTCGCGCGTGCGCTCCTGCACCCTCAGCTCCAGCTCCGTCTTGGCCCGCTGCAATTCGGTGTCGCGCTCCTGGATCTGCACCAGCATCTCGTTGAACGCGTCGACCAGGCGCCCAAGCTCGTCGGCGCCGCGCTTCCCGGCCCGGATCGAGTAATCCTTCTGCTCGGACACCGTGCGTGCCGTCTCGGCGAGGTCCAGGATGGGCTGCGAGATCAGGCGCTGCAGGCCCGAGGAGAGGAACAGGGCGGCGAGGCCCGAGGCGAGAAAGACGGCGCCCACCGTCGCCGCCTGCACCTTGACGCGGCCGGACAGCTCGGCGAGGTTGCTGCGCAGGTAGACCGTGCCGATCCGCTGTCCCTTGAGATCGATCGGCCGGAATACCACCAGGGCTCCACCCCGAAAGTAGGCGTCCTCCCTGTTTTCCGGCCTGGCGGGGAAGATCATCCCGCCCTTCGGGTCGTAGCGGACGAACGCCCGGCCCTGGTCGTCGTAGATGGCGGCGGCGACGATCGAGCCCTGGGGCCGCAGCGCCTGGAGCGTCTCGGTGGCGTCGGCCTCGTCCCGGAAAGACAGCGCGGCGGTGCTGTTCTGGGCCACGATGTCGGCCAGCGTCGTCAGGTCGCTCGCCATCTCCTTCTTGAAGCGGGCGACGTCGAAATAGATCAGGGCCGCCCCGGCCAGCAGCAGCGCGCCGCCGGTCGTCAGCATGGCGATCAGCGTCAGCTTTCGCCGGATGGGGACGTTGCGCAGCATGGCGGTCAGGGTCCCGGCTTCGTGCCGGGCGTCAACCGGACGGCCAGCCGCAGCAGCTTGGAGCTGATCTTGAGCCCCGCCCGTTCCGCCGCATCCTGGTTGATCTCGAAACGGACCTTGGTGCCTTCCAGGACGAAGTTGATGATCCCCCCGCGGTCGAGGAATCCCCGGTTGTCGCCCACCGTCAGCACGGGCTCGCCGCGCAGCGAGGAGAGCACCTGGGACGTCCGGTCGACGCTCTCCGACGGGTCGACGAACAGGACATGGCAGCCCGCCAGCTTGCCCGGGTCCTCCACGCGGCGCACGGCCAGCCTGTGCCCCCCCACCTCTTCGCCGGCCACCGCTTCCAGGCTCTTGCCGACCAGGTTGTCGCCGAAGACGCAAAGCTGAAGCGCACCGCCGTCGTCGGAGAACGCGGCGGACGGCCACTCGACGAACTTGGTGAAGTTGAAGAGGAAAGCCGCCTTGACGTCCTGCTCCGAGGCGGCCGCCTGCGCCCGGACGGCTGCCGGCAACGCGAGCGGGAGGGCCACCAGCCCGAGGAGCGCCGCGGGCAGCAGGCGCCTCAGAAACGCCATGTGACCTTTCCGGAGAGGCCCCGCTCGACCTCCTGGCGCGTGGGGCTCGGAATGCCGAATTCCGGATGGCTGCCGTGCAGCAGGTTCTGCCCGACGAGCGAGAGGTCGAGCCGGTCGGTGGCCCGCCAGCCGAGCCGCAGGTCGAGCTCGGTGTAGGCCTCCACGGCCGGGAACGGCAGCTCGTCGACGTAGCGCAGCAAGCCGTCGAGCTCGAAGCCGCCCGGCAGGTCCGCCAGAGAGCGCAGCATGAAGCGGTGGCGCGGGTCGTTGCCCTCGAACTTGCCGCCGGTGGGGTCGCGGCTGTCGGGGTCGAGGCGCAGCTCTTTGTCAAAAAGAGCGTAGCCAGCGTACAGGCGCCACCAGGCCAGCGGCTGATAGCTCGCCCGCAGCTCGAGGCCCCAGGTCTCGGCCTCCAACTTGTTGGCCAGCACGACCGGCAGGCCCGAGGGAGTGGCCGAGGTCTCCTGGCTGCGCAGGTTGTCGTAGACGTTGTAGAACAGCGCGGCGTCCAGCACCAGGTTCCGGAGCGGCTGGCGGCGGTAGCCGAGCTCGTAGGCGATGAGCTCCTCGGACTCGAAGTCCCGGTCGCCCCGCACCGTGACCACGGGCCCGGCCAGGAAACGCAGATCCTCGTCCAGGCGGGTCGGTGTGCGCACGGCCCGCGAGACGGCTGCCCACACGGTACGGGTCTCGCTGGGCGTCCAGGCGAAGCGCACGCTCGGCTGCACCTCGAGCCCCGTCGAGTCGTTGACCTCGAGCTTGGAGCCCGCCGTCAGCCGTAGGCTCGGGGAGATCTCGACCTCGTCCTGCAGGAAGGCGCTGAAGAGGCTCTGGGTCCGGTGATCGGGCAGGAAGGCCACCGACGCGCTGTTCTCCACCTCGTCGCTGGTGACCCGGTAGCCCCCTCCCCACACGATGTCGTGCCGCCGGCCCAGGGGGAAGCGTTGCTGGAAGTCGAGGTCCACCGTGTCGCGGTGCTCCTCGAAGCTGTCGGGAATGAGCCGGTGGGTGCGGTCGTAATAGACCTGGACGTCGAGCCCCGCGTCCTCGGCGGTCGACCGCGACCAGCGTCCCAGCAGGTTGCCGCCGTCGAGGTCCGTGTCGGCGCGGATCGCTTCCCCGGAAGTGCCCTTGTAGGCGTCGCCCTGGAGTGTGAAAGACCCGCGGCCAGGACTTTTTGGGTCCATGTCCCTGTCCACCCGGAAGCCGGCCTGCGCCCGCCGCAACGGATCGCGGGCGCTGCTCCCGTCCTCGAACGCCAGCGCGTCGCGGTAGGAGTACTTGCCGTAGGCCCGGTAGAAGGTGCTCTCCCCGATCTTCCCGCCCTGGCGGAAGCTGCCGAACGCCCTCTCCTCGCTGCCGCCCCCGAGGTTCGCCAGCCGGTCCTGGGTGTCCCTGGCGCTCTTGGTGAGGATGTTGATGACGCCGTTGACGGCGTTGGCGCCCCACAGGGTCGCGCCGGGGCCGCGGATCACCTCGATGCGCTCGACGTCCTCCAGCATGATGTCCTGCACGTCCCAGAAAACCCCCGAGAAGAGCGGGGTATAGACGCTGCGGCCGTCGATCAGCACCAGCAGCTTGTTGGCCGTCGTGATGTTGAAGCCGCGGGCGCTGATGGCCCACGTGCGGCCGTCGAACTGGGCCACGTGCAGGGAGACGGACAGGCGCAGGGCGTCGGGGAGATTGTTGGCGCCCGAGCGGCGGATGTCCTCGCCGGTGATCACGGTGATGGCGGCGGCGGCTCCGGAGACGCGCTCGCTGCGCCGGGAGACGGAGGTGACGTCGATCTCCATCAGCTCCTCGATGCTCATCTTCTTGAGCTCCGAGGGCTGGACGGCCGCCCCCCGCTCCTGGGGCACGCTGGCCAGCGCGGGCAGAGCCGCGAGCAGGGCCCCGAGCAGGGCGAGACGACAGGCGGCCGTCCCCGGGACGTGATTCTTGAAATCCATCGTCAGCTTTTTCCTTCCCGAGCCAGGCTGGCGAGCAGCCCCAGGAGCGCGTCGAGGTCCGCGGGTTTGGTCAGGTGAGCGTCGAACCCCGCTTCCAGGGCGCGCCGCCGGTCCTCATCCTGGCCGTAGCCGGTGAGGGCGATCAGGAAGGCCGTTGCCGGCAGCTCCGGGTCGGCCCGGAAGGCGCGGGCCAGGCCGTAGCCATCCATCGGGCCGGGCAGGCCGATGTCGCAGACGACGACCTCCGGCAGGAACCGCCGCGCCGTCTCGAGGCCCGCGATGGCGTCGTGGGCCACCTCGGCCTCGTGCCCGGCCAGCCGCAGCAGCAGCGCCATGCTCTCCGCAGCGTCCTCATGGTCCTCGATGACCAGACAGCGGCGCGCGGGCCCGGGCTGTCCCTTCCTTGCCTGCTCTGCCATGGCAATCTCCTCCTCCCCGGCTTCGACCGGCAGCGTCAGCACGACCTCCGAGCCCAGTCCGAGCCCGGCGCTGAAAGCGTCCACCGAGCCGCCGTGCATCTCGACGAGGGCTTTGACCAGGGCGAGCCCCAGACCCAGCCCGCCCCGGCTCCGGTCCGGTCCCCGCTCCGCCTGGCTGAAGGGCTCGAAAACCCGCGCGAGCAGCTCCGGCTCCATGCCGATACCGGTGTCGCGCACGCTGATGGTCACCTTGCCGGGCTCCTCCCCCTCCCGCAAAGCCACGCCGATCCGTCCCCCCTGCTCGGTGAACTTGCCCGCATTGTGCAACACATTGCCGATCACCTGCGATAGGCGGGTGGAGTCGCCGTCCATCCGGACGGGCGAGGCGGGCAGATCCAGCGTCAGGACGAGGCCGGCCGCCTCCAGCTCCGGCCGCTGGTCCTCCACGGCCGCCCGCACCGTCTCCACCAGGTCGAGCCGCTCCCTGCGCAGCAGGACCTTGCCGCGGGAGATGCGGGAGATGTCCAGCAGGTCGTCCACCAGCCGCGTCATGTGGCCCATCTGCCGCTCGATGGTCCGGTGGGCCCTCTCCCTCTGCTCCGGGGAGATGCCGGGGGAACGGAGGACGTGCAGGCAGTTGCGGATCGGGGCGAGCGGGTTGCGCAGCTCGTGGCCGAGCATGGCCAGGAACTCGTCCTTGCGCCGGGCCTCCTCGCGCAGGGCCTCCTCGGCCCGCTTGCGGTCCGAGATGTCGCGGTCGATCCCCGAGGCTCCCGCCAGCCGGCCGTCCGCGTCGCGGATCGGCGAGAAGCTCAGGGAGATGTCGAGGCGCCGGCCGTCCTTGCACACGCGGACCGTCTCGAAAGGCTCCACCTTGACCCCGCGGCGCAGCTGCTCGAAGACGCCGACCAGCTCGTCGTAGCGCTCCGGCGGCACGAGCAGGTCGATCGGGTGCCCGATCATCTCCGAGGCCGAGTAGCCGTACATCTTCTCGGCGCCGGTGTTCCAGCTCGTGACGATCCGGTCCAGCGTCTTGCCGATGATGCCGTCCTGCGAGGAGTCGACGATGGCGGCGAGCTTCTCGCGCTCCTGCTCGGCCTGCTTGAGCTCGGTGATGTCGAGAAACGTCATCACGACGCCGTCGATGACGTCCTCCACCGTCCGGTAGGGCAGGATCCTCAGCAGGTACCAGGCCGGGCCGTCCGCGACGAAGACCTGCTGCTCGCGCGTCGAGAGCGTCCGCATCACCTGCCGGATGTCGCCGAGCAGATCGCCGTCGGAGAAGCGGGGAGCGACGTCGGCGACCGGCCTCCCGACGTCGCCGTCGATCAGCCGGAAGACCTCGACGGCCGCGGGGGTGAACCTCTTGATCCGCAGCTCGCGGTCGACGAAGACCGTGGCGATGCGAGTGCTCTGGAAGAGGTTCTGCAGGTCGCTGTTGGCGCGGTCCAGCTCGTCGACCTTCTTCTTGAGCTCGGAGTTGACCGTCTCCAGCTCCTCGTTGACCGACTGCAGCTCCTCCTTGGAGGTCTGCAGCTCCTCGTTGGCGGATTGCAGCTCCTCGTTCATCGAGAGGAGCTCCTCGTTGGAAGAGACCAGCTCCTCGTTGGAGCTTTCGAGCTCCTCCAGGGTCGTCTGGAGATGGTCCCGGGTCGACCGCAGCTCGGCCTCCAGCCGCCTCCTCACGGTGGAGTCCTCCGAGGCGACGGCGCCGGTGCCGGCGGCCGCCTCGGGGTACCCCTCGTCAACCGCGCCGGCCGAGCCGGCCACGATCTCCTGGAAGACGACCATGAACAGCCCGGGGTCCTCGCCCAGCTCCGGCACGGGGCGCACGACGACGTTGACCCGGTGCGTCTGGCCGTCCGCCTCGAAGGCGACGTTCTCGTGGACGATCGCCACGCGCGAGCTGGCGGCCTTGTGGAGGGCCGTGCGCACGTCGAGCCGCAGCCCCTTGCGCGCCATGTCGACGACGTTGACCGAGGGAGCGCCGGCGGGCGGCTCGAGGTAGCGCCCCGTGCGCGGCGAGAAGTAGACGATGTCGCCCCACTCGTTGGCCACCACGCAGGCCGGGGCGTAGTTCTCGAGCAGCACCGTCTCGAACGTCCGCGCCACCTCCTGCTGCCGGGGCGCCGGCCGCCGGTGGGGCTCGTCCGCCGGCCGGATGCCCAGCCGGCCCCGCTCGCCCAGGGGGAAGCTGAACGGCGGGCGGGCCACCGTGTCGCGCGACTGGAAGACGCGGTGCCGCTTGTCGACCGTCCGGAACAGCTCCGGCTGGCCGGCCACCATCTCCGAGGGGCCGAGGAAGAGATAGCCGCCCGGGCGCAGGGCGTAGTGGAAAAGCGCGACGACCTTCTTCTGCAGCTCGCTCTCGAGATAGATCAGGAGGTTCCGGCAGGAGACCAGGTCGAGCCGGGAGAACGGCGGATCGGCGATCAGGTTGTGGAGCGAGAACAGGCAGATGTCCCGGATCTCCCGGGACACCTGGTACATGTTGCCGTGCTTGACGAAGAAGCGCTCCAGCCGCTCCGGGGAGACCTGGCCCGCGATCGCCTCCGGGTACAGGGCCTGGCGGGCGGCCTCCAGGGCCTCGGGGTCGATGTCCGTGGCGAAGAGCTGCACCCGGGGCGGCGCCGCGAGCCGGACCATGTGCTCGCGCAGCAGGATGGCCAGCGAGTAGATCTCCTCCCCGGTGGCGCAGCCCGGCACCCAGACGCGGACGAAGCCGTCGGCGTCCTTCCCCTCGAAAAGCTGGGGAATGACCTTGGCGGCCAGGAGATCGAAGGCCTCGGGGTCGCGGAAGAAGTGCGTCACCTTGATCAGAAGGTCGCGGAAAAGCTGCTCGACTTCCTTGGGGTCTTTACTCAGGAGCTCCACGTAATCATATACCGAGGCCGACCGCATCTCGTTCATGCGGCGGCGCACCCGGCGCACCAGGGTGCTCTGCTTGTAACGGCGGAAGTCGTGCCCGGTCTCGCGGCGCAGGACCGCGCAGATCTTGCCCAGGTACGCCGAAACCTCCTCCCGCAACCGCTCGGGGTCCCCGCCCTGCCCCGCCCGCAGGCGCGCCAGGTGCTCGGCGAGCTTGCCCGGCATCTGCTCGACCGGCACCACGTGGTCGACCGCGCCGGTCAGCAGGGCGCTCCGGGGCATGCTGTCGTAGTGCGCCAGCTCCGGGGGCTGCACCAGGGTCAGCCCGCCGCGCTCCTTGACGGCCTTGAGGCCCAGCGCGCCGTCCGTCCCGGTGCCGGAGAGGACGATGGCCACGGCCTCGTCCTCCTGGTCCTCCGCCAGGGAGCGGAAGAACCGGTCGACCGGCGCGCGCCGGCCGCGCATCCGCGACGTCCGGGTGACGTAGAGCACGCAGTCGTCGATGGTCAGCGTCGCGTCCGGCGCCATGACGTACAGATGGTTGGGCTGGATCACCGTCTCCTCCACGACCTGCCGCACGGGCATGGGCGTCAGCGAGGAGAGGAGCTCGGGGATGAGGGTTTCGTGCCGCGGCGAGAGGTGCTGGATGAGGACGAAGGCGTAGCCGGTGTCCGCGGGCATGTGGCGGAAGAGCTCCTGGAAGGCCTCCAGCCCCCCCGCGGAGGCGCCGATGGCGACGACCGGGCACGGATGGGCGTTCCGGGACTCCGTCCCGCACCCCTCCTCGGGCCCGGCTCCAGTCCCTTCCTCCGTGCCGTCGCTCAGCTCCGACATGCCGCCCTTCCTCCAGCGCAGACCTCGATTGGACCCGAATACAGACGTTCGACTTTCTTCCAAAAAACATGCCAGTGCCGCTGTTAGAATCCGCGCAGGCCGGAGTGGCGGAACGGTATACGCAGGTGACTTAAAATCTCCCACCCGAAAGGGTTTGCGGGTTCGAATCCCGCCTCCGGCACCAGGCGCCTCTTGACCTTTCCCAGGGCATCGTGTGGTAGGATCGAGGCTCCTCTTTTCTAAGGAGCCTTATACATGAAGAAGGTAGCCGTGCTGTGCGGCGTGGCCCTGGTGAGCCTCGCCACGTTCGGACTTCCTGCCGTCGCCAACGCGGCGGGCAAGAAAGCCACCGTCAAGGTCGTCAACAAGTCGGATTGGGAGCTCAACCACTTCTATCTCTCCCCCACCGGGGAAGACGAGTGGGGTCCGGACCAGTTGGGCGATGAAGTGATCGGAACGGACGAGGCGTTCTCCCTGAACCAGATCCCGTGCGACAGCTATGACGTCAAGCTGGTCGACGAAGCCGACGACGAGTGCATCGTGGAGGAAGTCGACATCTGCGGCGGCTCCGAGTCCTGGGTGATCACCAACAAGATCCTGCTCGCCTGCCAGGAGAGCGAGTAGTCCCTCATCATCTCCGTCCTATCCGGCCCTCCTCTCCCACGGGGAGGAGGGCCGGATAAAATCCCCCGCTACGCCGGCCCGACGATCCGCTCCCGCCCCAGCATGCGGGCGAACAGCTCCCGCGAACGCTCCAGCAGCTGCATCCCAAGGTCGGCCCGCCCCATGCGGCCGGCGACCAGGGCGAGATTGAGGAACAGGGCGGCACCGTCCGCCGGGCTCAGCAGATCCGCCTCCACCCCCATCCGCTCCATCGCCTCGACGAGCCGCGCGAACGCCTCTCCACGGTCCCCCGAGGCCTCCTGGGAGATGCCGATCTCCATCAGCTGGTCGAAATTGCGGTAGGCGTTCAGCGACATCACGTTCATGCGGATCTCCACGGGCGAGCCCGTATCCTGCGATACCAGCGCGCCGTTCATGCCGTTTGATTAGCCGTTCGGCTATGAGAAGGATTGTACCAGCCTTCCGAGGGCAACGCGCCTACGCCGCTTCCAGCACCTGGCGGATCTTCGCCGCCAGGCGGTCGGCCGAGAAGGGCTTTTCCAGGAACTCGAACTCCCCTTCGAGGATGCCGTGGCGCAGGACGACGTTGTCGGTGTAGCCGGACATGAAGATGACGCGCGTCTCGGGGCTCTTCGACCGGATGCGGTCCACGACCTCCTGGCCGCTCATGCCCGGCATGACGACGTCGCAGATGACGAGGTCCACGGCCCCGCCGAGCCCCTCGAACGTGGTGAGGGCCTCGTTGCCGTTCGCTGCCGCGGTCACCCGGTAGCCCAGCGCCTCCAGGATGCCCCGGGCGGCCCCGCGCAGCTCGTCGTTGTCCTCGACGAGCAGGATCGCCTCGCTGCCGCCGGCGAGGCGGCCCTTGGCCGCGGCCTGCCCCGCCGGCGCGGTCCGCGCCTCGCTCGACCGGGGGAAGTAGAGGCGGAAGGTCGTCCCCTTCTCCACCTCGCTGTAGACCGCCACGTGGCCGCCGTTCTGCTTGACGATGCCGTAGACCGTGGCGAGCCCGAGGCCGCGCGCCTCCGTGCCCTCCTTGGTGGTGAAGAAGGGCTCGAAGATGCGGTCCCGGATCTCGGGTGCGATCCCCGAGCCGCTGTCCGAGAAGGCGAGCAGGACGTACTCCCCCGCCTTCACCGTCGGGTTGCTCCTGAGATAGTCGCGGTCGAGGACGACGTTGGCGGTCTCGATCGTCACCTTGCCGCCGCGGGGGCTCGCCTCGCGGGCGTTGACCAGGAGGTTGACGACGATCTGCTCCACCTGGGCGGGATCGACCCGCGCCGGCCAGAGGTCGCCGGCGAGGAAGGTGTCGAGCTGGACGTCCTCGCCGATCAGCCGCATCATCATCCCCCGCAGCCCCTCCACGACGTCGTTGAGGTCGATCACCCGGGGGTCCACCGGCTGCTGCTTGCTGAAGGCCAGCAGGCGCCGGATCAGCCCGGTGATCTTGCCCGCCGTGGCGATCACCATGTCCATCTTCTCGGCCGTGCGCGGCTCGGCCTTCATCCGCACCAGCTCGCACTGGCTGGTGATGGCCGTGACGTAGTTGTTGATGTCGTGGGCGAGGCCGCCGGCGAGCCGCCCCACCGCCTCCATCTTCTGCGACTGGAGGAGCTGCGCCTCGCTGTGGCGCAGGGCCGCCTCGGCGCGCTGGCGGTGCCGCTCCCGGCTCGACAGGCCGGCGGCCGAGACGGCGATCAGCGACAGCCAGCCGAGCAGCAGGAGGCCGAGCCGCAGGCCGGCGCGCCTCTCGTCGCGCCGCATCTCCCCCTCGACGGCGGCCTCCAGCGTCCGCGCCTCCCGCGACAGCTCGCCGAAGATGCGGTCGAAGTCCGCGTCGGAAGCCGAGCCGATGCCGATGTCCTCGCCCCGGTCCAGCCCTTCCTGCCGCTGGAGGGCGCTCGCCCGGAATTTCTCGATGTGGGCGAGGAGAACCTGGGCCTGCCGCCGCAGGGCCGGCGCCTCGAAAGGCTCGAGGGCCACCGCCATACCCTCGGACCTGCCGCCGTCCAGCAACGCCCGCGCGAGATCGCGGGCGCGGTCGAGGTTGGCCCAGATCTCCCCCAAGTTCTTGCCCTCGTCGCCGCTCAGGTACTCCTCCAGCCAGAGGTGGGAGCTCGTCAACGCGACCCGGATCTCGCTCGCGGCGCGCATGCGGGCAATCTCCTGCGCCGCCTGGCGCGCGCGCAGCACGTCGGTGCCGATCCACAGGACGGCGGAGAGGAGCCCCAGGGCGAGGATCGCCGCCGGCAGGCGGAAGGGCGAGCCGAGCAGCTTGCGCACGGCCGCGGGCTCAGCCGCGCTGGTTCTTGAGGACGTACCCCACCCCCTTGAGCGTCTGGAGGAGCTTGTCGGCGCGGTCGCCGTCGATCTTCTTGCGCAGCCGGTGGACGGTGACGTCGATCACGTTGCCGAGCGAATCGAAGGAGTCGTCCCACACGTGCTCCGACAGCTCGGTGCGGGTCACCACCTCGTCCTTGCGGTTCAGGAAGTACTCCAGCAGGGCGAATTCCTTGGGCGAGAGGTCGAGCGCCCGGCCGGCCACCAGCACCCGGCGGGCGGCGCGGTCCATCACCAGGTCCCCCGCCGAGAGCGTCGTCTGGAGCGGCTTGTCGCGGCGCCGCAGCAGGCTGCGCACCCGCGCCAGGAACTCGGGCAGGGAGAACGGCTTGGTCAGGAAGTCGTCCGCCCCCGTGTCGAGGCCGTCGACCCGGTCGTCGATGCCGCTGCGGGCCGTGAGCATCAGCACCGGCGTGTCCTTCCCCTGCCGGCGCCACGCCCGCAGGAGCTCGATGCCGGTCGGCGGCGGGATCGTCCAATCGAGGACGATCAGGTCGTAGGTGTTGATCTCCACCATTTCCGAAGCGGTCTCGCCGTCACCCGCCAGATCGACCGCGTAACACTCCCCCTCAAGGACCTCGACCAGGGCCTGAGCGAGCACCGCCTCGTCCTCGACGATCAGAATCCTCACGGTGCGCCCTCCCTCTTCAAGAGTGCGGCAAGCAAAAGAATACAGGACAGAAGCAGACGGAGGATTATTGGTTACCTCGGTATCGATTACCATGGTACCATGGTAATATCTTACCCGGGAGGAAACGGAGATGAGCGAGGGAGAACGCCTGGGAGACCGCGTAATAGACCGGGTAATCGTCGAGAGGGTGCAGACGGGGGTCCGGATGGAGAAACGCCTGGTCAAAGTGCTGAAGGCGCTGGCCGAGCTCTACGACCTGTCGCTGGGCGACCTGCTGGAAGGCATCGTGCTCCACGCCTTCGACGGCAAGTGCCCCTTCAGCGAAGAGACGCTGCGGCGCATCGCCGACTTGAAGCGGATCTACGGGCTCGACCTGGACTCCACCGCCAGCCACCGGCTGATCGAGACGCCGGAAGGGGGAGGGCGATGACGAGCATGACGACGATGGACGACGCCGAATTCCTGCGCAGCTTCGAGGACTGCACGCTCCCGGGTTCCGCCTTCCACCACCGGGACCACGTCCGGGTCGCCTGGCTCTACCTCCAGGGCTGCCCGCCTCTGGAAGCCCTGGCCCGGTTCACCGGCGGGCTCAAGCGGTTCGCCGCGGCCAACGGCCATCCCCGGCTGTACCACGAGACCATCACCTGGGCCTACCTGTTCCTCATCCACGAGAGGTTGTCGGCCGGCGAGACCTTCGAGGCCTTCGCGGCCCGCAACCCGGACCTGCTCGCCTGGAAGCCGTCGGTCCTGGACCGGTATTACGACCGGGAAACCCTGGGATCCGACCGCGCGCGGCGGGTGTTCGTGATGCCCTTCAGAAAAACTTCACGAAGGACAGCGACGCCGTCTTGATCCGGCTCGAAATGTCGACCGCGGCATCCACCTGCAGGTTCTCTCGAATGACCAGGCCCACGCCGGCGGCACCGTGGATCTCGTCTTCGCCGGGGCGAAAGCGCGTGCGAAGGGGCTCGTCCGGCCCGGTGTATTCCACGGTATGGGCGGGGTCGTACCAGGCCCCCAGGCGCAGGGTCGCCACGAGTTGAGAGCCGATCCCCAGGATGTTCTCAAACCCCAGATGGATCTCGTTGGCGTCGTCTACCTTGTAGTCGGACCGCTCGAAGTCGTTCACCTCCCGGGCCAGGATGTTGATGAGGTCCTTGACGAGCTGCGAGTACTGCACCCGGTCGTAGTCGAGCGTGATCTTGGTCTTGCCCTCCGACATGGTCCAGGCGACTCCGGCCCCGTAGACGTCGGGGATGTGAAGGATGCCCTGCCCGCCGACGCAGTTGCGGGTCTGTAAGGGGGTACACAGGTTGGGGCTGGCGGGCTGGCCGGGATTCTCCCCTCTCGGCCCGTAGACATAGCGCGCCTTGATGTCGAAATCGGGGCCATGGCGGTACGCCGCGCCGACGCTCCACCCCGCATTGATCTTCCAGAGCACTCCGGCGTTCACGCCCCAGGCGTCGTCGTCCCCCTCCTGGGTCTGGACGTTGTTTAGATTGTCCCCCAGCAGGTCCGGAGGACCGAAGAAACCGCCGGGCTGCCGGCTCAGCCGGTCGTCGTCCGCATCGACATCGCCGTCGTGGTCGGCATCCTGCTCCGCGCGGAAGAAGCGCTCCGTCCGCGAGGCGAGATCGAGCTGATAGTAGGAGACCCCGGCGCCGATCGAGATCCTGTTGGCCAGCTCGTAGGCACCCGAGAAACCATAGTTGACGACCTGCAGGTCCAGGGTGGACCGCGCCGGGAAGATCCGGAAGAGACGGCGCTCGCCGTTCCCGCGCCGGTCTCCCACGCCGGTCAGGGCTCCCTCGCTCTCGATCCCGGCTTCGAAATTGGCGAGCTCGTGACGGTAAAGGGCGATGGTGAAACCTTTGGGCAGCACATAGCCCAGGGAGAGGAAGGAGAGCCCGCTCACCTCGCTCTTCGATTCGCCCTGCTGGATACCGCTGATGGTGTCGACGCCGACTCCGGACGGCCCGCCGAAGGAGTGCCCCCGCTGGGTGAAGACGTTGGAGTAGCGCCACTGGCGCAACTCCAGGGAGACCTCCGATCCGCCGACGGTGAGGTTGGTCAGGCCGGCCGGATTGGTGTAAGCGGCGGTGGCGTCGTCGGCGAGGGCCAGGAAAGCCCCGCCCATGGCCAGGCTTCGCGCTCCGGGTGTCGAGAAATTGAACTGCAAGCCGGAGTTGATGTCGTCGTTGGTCTGCGCCCCGAGGCTGCCGGCGGCCAGGCAGCAGCCCAGGAGCCAGAAGGCCATCTGTTTTCCGTGCATCTTGCCTTGCATTAGCGCACCTCCCCCGCCGTGGGAACCGCCTTCTGGATCTCTCGCCTCAAGGTAGCGACGCATCGTTTCTTGAACTTTCTCAGCTTGTCGTAGCGCTTGTCATCCTGGATGGCTCGCTGGGTCTCCGAGCGCCCCCATTCCCGGAGAGCCTCGCCGCAGCGGTTCTGCTTGTAGAACGCCAGCCCGAGGTGATACCGCGGCAGATAGGTCGTATAGCGCATCCCCTGGAGGTGAACGCTGCCACCTTCCTGCGGCAGATATTGCAGCGACTGCCCCATGAGGCGCTCGGCCTCGGGCCAGTCCTTGATGCTGACGGCCCTCATCGCCCGCCGGTAGGTCTCGTAGGCGATCTCGCGCACCGGGGCGACGTTGCGCAGGCAGTTTCCCGGTAACCACTTGTTGATGGTTTCGATGACGGGACCGATCGGCAGCGCCTGGCCATATTGAACGCCCGGCTCCGCACCGATCTCGATCCCGTTCGTGATGCTCACGTTGATCCCGATGAGGGCCCCCGACTCGTCGAACAGCGGTCCCCCGGAGAAGCCCGGCGTGATGGGTGCGCTGTGGTAGAGGAACTCCGGATCCTGGCGGATCAGCTTGCCCGGAGCGAACGCCCAGCTCGTGGCGACCCTGCCCTGGCCTTGATCGGAGCCGATAGCGTAGACCGTTGGCTCTCCTCCCTGGGCCTCGCGTCCCGAGCCGGCCGGCGCGGTGCTCAGCACCGCGGTCGCCGGCAGCACCGACTGGAGCGGAATGGAAAGGAGAAGCAGATCTCTGTCCTTGCCGGCCCGCTGCTTCGTGATCACCCTCTCCTCCTTGTTCTCGACGACCTGAGGGGCCAGGTTCGTGAAGAAGCTGACCGCGATCCGGGTGATCTCGCTGGCATCAGCCTCGTGAGCGGTCCCCTGGGGCTTGCCATACAACACGTGGCGGGCGGTGAGGATGTAGGCCTGGCTCTCGTCCTGGCACAGGACGATCCCGGACCCGGCCTCCGTTCCTCCGCTCTCGCGGCTCACGGAGATCATGACGGTCTGGGCCTTGAGCAGAGGCGTGAGATCGTCTTCGCCCGCGCCTGCGGCGGGAATCGAAGACAGGGCGATCAACGGCAGCAGGAGGGCTCCAATCCGTCGGATCATCGATTACCCCTTGAGCCAGCCCAGCAGCTTGAACACCGCCAGGCTGAGAGCCGAGACGTAGGCCAGGGTGCCGTAGATGAGCCCGCCCAGCCGGTGTGTGAGGAGCCACTCGAAGTAGCTCGGCAGCCGCTCGACGCGCGTTTCCGGCGTGGGTCCGATCCGCAGGCTGGTGGGCTCTCCCCAAATCAGCATCTCCAGCCCCTGGCTCGAGAAGTTGAGACTGCGCAGGACCAGCGGTTCCCCGGGTCTGGTGGCCAGGGAGACGAAAGAGTCCGCCTCGAGCTTGACCGGCTCCTTTTCTCCCGCCGGGAACCGGACCTCTCCTTCGACGACGAAGCTCTCGGCTTCGAGCTGCACACGACGCGCGAGCTCCAGGTCACGGATCTTGAGATCGGACCTCAGCAAAGAGACCGGCCGGTCCGCCGCGGGCACAGGATCGATCAGCACCAGCCGGTCCTTCCAGGGAAGAGAGCGCGGCTCGGAGAGAGCGAACGGCAGGCTCTTGGGCTCGGAGACCTCTCCCGTCTCCGGGTCCAGCACCCGGAGCACGGACGAGGGTCCGGGTGGATGCGGCAAGGCCAGGCTCAACCGGCTGTCACGCTGCCCTCCGGTGACGCGGAAGCGGGTGGCGTCCGCGGGAACGTGATAAGGCTCAAGCTCGGAGAAACCGTTGACCGCGGTCTCGGCCGGCCCGGTCCCCTCGACGCCCCGCAGCTTCAGGAGCAGTCCCTCCCCCGTGGGCAGGAAGCCGCTCCATCTCTGCTCTTCCCCGGCCGCCTCCGTGCAGGGCCGAGACCGGCCGGAGCCGGCGGCCACGATTCGCCCCCGCGGAGCCGGAGCCTCCACCGCCCCGTCCTGCTCCAGCCAGATCGTCACCTTGTCCCGTCCGGTGATCTCGAAGGTGAGGGGAGTCGGCTCGCGGAGGACCAGCCCAGGATGGAAAGGCTCGTCCGCCCTGACGCTAACACTGCCGCCGGGCTCCGTCCGCAAAGCCACCGGCCCGGTCTCGTCCAGGGTGGTCTCGACGCAGTCGGCGTCCTTCACCTCCAGGGCGTTGACCGAGAGTGTGGGTGGAAACAGCGAGATCTCCTGGGCCGGCAGGAGCCCGGAAGCCCTAGGATCTTCGGCGTCTTCCTCGGCTTGGACCGGCGGGAGAACCATGAACGAGGCGCTCCGCACGGTTACCTTCATCTCCACCAGCGACGGCTTGTTCTTGAACGCCAGGAAGCTGACGATCAGCAGCGTCACCAGGAGGATGCTCCCCAAGGGGAGGATCAGCCTGCGCAAGGGGGACGGTGACGAGGCCTCACTCGAAGTTGCCATAGTGTTGGAAATGGAGCATGTAGTTGAGGGGTTCGATCGTCTCTCCTTCGAGAGTGCCCTTGAGCCGAAGCACGTACGTCCCCGCGGCGGCCAGCTTGCCCTGGCCGTCCAGCCCGTCCCAATGGAGCTGGACCGGCCCACCGAATTCCTCCTCGACGGGGAAGCTCCGAATGGGTACCAGCTTTCCGGCGACCTCACGCTCGATGGTGCCCTGTCCACTGATCCCGCCACCGCTTTCCAGAACGAAGGCGTAGGAGCCGACCGGCGCAGGCTTGTCGCTCGTGGACAGGAGGGCCGGGAAGTAGACCTTCCGCGAAGAATCCTGGATCGTGGTGTAGAGGGTGTCGACTTTGACTCCGAGCGGCACGATCACCTCCTGGCGCGGCCAGGAGAAGCTCTGAAGGCCCTTGGAGTACTTCTTCTTGACCGGTTCCATCATGTAGTTCGTGCTGGGCTGCCAGACGAGGATATCGGGCATCACCGGCTCGGGTAGCCAGAAGAAGAGATGCAGTTCGGGGGCGCTGGTGTTGATTTTATCTTTTCGCTCGTAGTGGACGCCGAGAATCTCGCAGCAGCCGCCGGACACCTTCCGGCCCTGAATCCCTTCGAACCGTTCGGACTGGTCCTTTCCCCGTTTCGAATACTTGCAGGTCTCGCACAGCCCCCAGACGAGATTCGCGGATCCGAGCACTGTGAACAGAACCAAAAACCATTGCGTCCGGCTGTTCCTACTCATCACTGCACTCCTCTCCAGACTGCTCTGGATGTGGCTATAAAAATTTCTCCATGTATCTTCTGCTTACCTTAATTATACATGAGCTGCACAGGCGGCTCGACCGAAGGATCTCAAAACCATTAGACGAACACAGGCTTGGATTTCCCCGGGTGGAGCGGATCGGGCGCGCCGGACCCACGCCCGGCGCGCCTGAAAGGCGCCTCCTCAGGCCTTCATCGCCTGCGTGATCAGGTCGGCCATCCCGAACTTGCCGTCCTTCTGGAAATCCTGGAACGGCTCCCAGGTCGGATCCTGGTTGAGGAACGAGTGCTTGTCGTAGAGCAGCAGCCCGACGAACACCTCGCCGACGATCCGCCCGCCCACCGGTCCGAGATGGATCGGCGTGTCGTTCTTCCTGAACTGCTGCTGCGCCTCGGCCAGGATGTAGGTCCAGAGGGGAGCGTTCTTCCTGAAGCGCGGCGAGATGTCGACCAGCCGTGGATTCTCCTCGTGGTCCTCCTCGGTCGCCGGTCCGATCCGCAGGTCGTCGTCCGGGATGGGATCGATCTCCATCTTCTTCGCGACCTCCTGGCCGGACGGCAGCCCCATGCGCAGGCCGCGCAGGAGGTTGCGCTCGGCGAGCGAGGGGAACTTGCCGCCGATGGGGACCGGCAGCTTGCCCAGCGGATTGACGATCGACGAGTCGATCTTGTACGCCTTCTGGACGCGCTCCGGCCCGGTCCCGGGCGGTTTCTTGCCGAAATCGAAATAGAGGCTCCAGTCGATCGCCCAGACGTCGGGGAACTCGCCGAAGCCGACCAGGTCGGGGAAGATCGGGAAACGATTCGGCAGCGTGGTGTTGAGCCGGTACTCGGGCCGCACCATCGAGTGCCCGAAGCGGTAGGCCGCCACCGAGAACTCGACCGGGATGAACTGCTCCTTCTTGGGATCGTAGAAGCGCAGGTCCGGCTTGTCCTTGCGGATCGAGCCGCCCTTCTTCTTCAGGTGCGGCAGGATGCTCTCCAGCGTCTCCCGCCCGATGATCCTGGGCAGGAAGTCGTGGAGGACGACCCACTGGTAGTGCCAGCGCACGAACCGCTGGACGTCCTCGAAGATGGCGTCCGTCCCCTGGACGAAATCCACCACCCGGTTGTGGAAGCGCAGGAAGATGCCCTGGAGCTGGGAGACGATCACGTTCTCGTCGTTGCGGGGATCGCCGATCAGGGCGCGCTTCGGGCCGGAATCTGGGGAGTTCCGGGGCAGGTCGCGCGTGTTGGGGTCGTGCGGGTTGCCGGACAGCGGCCGGCCGAGGAGCAGGCGCAGGCCGTCGTCCTGGTAGAGGTACGGCTGATCGTCGGGGCCGCGGCCGTAGACGCAGTCGAGATCGAAGCGCGGCGTGCGGAAGTCCACCAGCCCCTCGGGATCGTTCTGCTTCTGCAGGCTGCTGTTGGGATCGAACGTCAGGTCATGGTCGATGAACTGGCCGAGGTAGGTGAAGCCCGCGTCGATGACGCCCTCTTCGGCATCGACCTCGTTCTCGGAGCCCTCCTCCTCTTCCACCTCCGCCACCATCCGGGCCGCCAGGCTCTTCAGATCCTCCTCGGTGAAGCGCGCGGGCGGCAGCGTGCGGAACATGCGGCCGAACCGGCCCTCGAATTGCGGGGAAGAGCCGACGTCGTTCAGGCCGCGCACGACACCATGAAAACGTGGCAGTTTACCGACCATGAGTCACCTCTCTTGTTGGGCGCGCCGGGATGGGCGCTTCTAGGTCTACGATCCTCGTCGGGATTTCCTGACATCTCCCTCCTTGGGGCTCGGGGCGCGGCCGTTTCGTTACAGGACGATCCTCGCCGTCTCTCCCCATCCTCGGGGAGACGGAGTATCCTGGCGAACCGTGAGCCTGCTCGAAACCTCCTCCCCCACCCTCCGCCGGATCGAAGCCCCCACCCTCGTCGACCGCCGGGGAACGGTGTGGACGCCGGGTTTGATCGACGTCACGCTGCGCTACCGCGACCGGCCGGTGCTCGTCGAGTCGCCGCCGCCGGGGATCTCCCCGGAGATGGCGCGCTCCCTCCGCGAGGCCGCCGCCCGGTTCGCGGGCGCCCGCGGCGCCGCCGGCGCCTTCACGGTGTCGTTCCTCGCCGATCCGGCGACCGGCGAGCACCGGTTCCTGGGCACCAGGCCCGGCCTGCCGGAAGGCGCGGCCGTGATCGAGGCCCGCGACGAGACCGATCTGGCCGCCATCGAGCTCCACCTCTCGCGGGGCGGCACGCTCGACGCCCAGCCGCCGGAGGCCCGCGGCTACGCCCTGCAGGTCAGCCTCTCCGCCCGCGACCCGGAGGACGGCTTCACGCCCAGCCCCGGCGTCGTGGAGGCCCTGCGCCTCCCCGCCGGGCCGGGGCTGCGCGCCGATCCCGCCGTGGAAGAGGGGGACAAGCCCGCGGACGGCGAGGAGATCGCCCGCGTCACGGCCCACGGGCGGACCCGCGCCGAGGCGCTCGCCCGCCTGCAGCGCGGCCTCGCCCGCACCGAGGTCGCGGTGCGCGACGGCGCCACGGACAAGGCCTTCCTCGCCGAGATCCTCGACCGCCCGGAGCTGATCAACGGCGACAGCCCCGGCTGGATCGACGCCCTGGTGGCGAGCGGCGAGCACCTGCCTCGGCGCGGCTCCGAAGCGGCCCTCCTCGCGGCGGCCATCGCCGGTTACGAGGAGGAGATCGGCGCCTCGCGGAGCCGTTTCTACGCCTCGGCGGCGCGCGGCCGGCCGGAGGTGGCGCAGGAGGCCGGCTCCCCGGCGCCGCTGCGCTACCGGGGGGAGACCTACCTCCTCCGCGTCTGCCGTCTCGACTGGCGGCTCTTCCGGGTCGAGATCGACGGGCTCCGCCTGCACGTGATCGCCGAGCCTCCCGGGCGCACGGGCCGGCGGCTCCTCTGCGGCGACCGGAGCTGGCGGGCCGCCCTCGCCGCCCAGGGGAACCGGCTGCTGGTGGAGATCGACGGCATTCCCCACCGCGTCGAGCGCGGCGAAGGCGGCAGCGATCCCTCCGAGTCTCTGGAAGACCCTCGCCGGGTACGCTTCGAAAGCCTGATCCCGCCCGACGACGCCCCCGTCTCTCCCCGCCGCGAAAGCCTCGAGGAGGCGCGGCGGCTGATGCTCGGCTACGACGCCGATCCGGCGACCGTCCAGCGCCTCGCCGCGAGCGGCGCCACCGGGGGCGCCGAGACCGACCCGCGCCTCGAGGAGATCGCGGAGGATATCCTCCGCGCCTTCGCGGACGTGGGCTCGCTCTTCCACCGCCGCCCCGAGGAGGGCGCCGAGAACGCCGGCCGGCGCAGCGCCGAGGAGTACTTCTTCAGCTATCTCTGCGACCTCGACGCCCGCGCCGAAGGACTGCCGGCCGGCTTCGTCGACAAGCTCCGCCGCGCCCTCGCCCATTACGGCGTGGGGAGCCTCGACCGCTCGGCGGAGCTCGAAGAGAGCCTCTTCCGCATCGCCATCTCCCAGCGGCGGATGGCGGAGCAGGCCGCGCCCATCCTGGCCCTCCTGGAAGGCTGGCAGGAGCGGGCCGGCAGCCCGGAGCTGCGGGAGCTGCTCGACCGCGTCATCGCCGAGACCCAGGGGCGCGAGCCGGCCGTGCACGACCTCGCCCGCGAGGTGCGCTACCGCGGCTTCGACCGCCTCGTCCTCCTCGCCGCCCGGGAACGGATCTACGCCGACGCCGAAGCCGATCTGGCCGTGCTGTCCTCCGGGGCGGAGCCCGAAGAGCGCGACCGGCGGATCCGCTCGCTCGTCGAATGCCCGCAGCCCCTCCACCAGATCCTTTCCGGGCGGTTCCACGAAGCGGGCTCCCCCCTGCCTCGCAAGGCTCTCCTGGAAGTCATGGTGCGGCGCTACTACCGCATCCGCGAGCTGCGCAGCCTCTCCTTCACCACGCTCGAAGGACAGGTCTTCGCCGTCGCCGGCTACGATCACCGGGGCACCCACGTCCACCTGATCGCCACCCACGCCGGCTACGAGCGGCTCGCCTGGAGCCTGGAGGCCGTGCGCCGCCTCGCCGCGGAGGCTCCCGAAGGCTCCGAGATCGTGGCCGACCTCTACTTCTGGCGCCCAGGCCCGCCCGCCGCCGAGGACGCGGTGGCCGGCGAGGTGGCGGCCCTGCTGGAGAGCCCCGCCCTGCCCTCCAGCCTGCGCCGCGTGGCCGCCGTGCTGTTCCGGCCCGAGGGCAGCCAGAGCTTCACCTTCCGCCGCTCCGCGGACGAGGGCGACGCCTTCCGGGAGGACCGGATCTATCGCGGCATCCACCCGATGCTGGCGCTGCGCCTGGAGCTGTGGCGGCTCCAGAACTTCCATCTGGAGCGCCTCCCGGCGCCCGACGGCATCTACTTCTTCCACGGCGTGGCCCACGAGAACCCGCGCGACGAGCGCCTGTTCGCCGTCGCCGAGGTCCGGGACCTCACTCCCGTGCGCGACGGCGCCGGCCGCGTCATCCAGCTGCCGCAGCTCGAGTACATGCTCATGGAGGCGCTGGCCGGCATCCGCCGGTTCCAGTCGCGCCGCGCCGCCGCCGAGCGGCTGCAATGGAACCGCGTCCTGCTCAACGTCTGGCCGCCGGTGGACCTGCGGCCGGACGAGCTCAACGGCATCGTGCGCCGCCTCGCCCCCCTGTCCGAAGGCCTGGGTCTGGAGAAGGTGGCCGTGCGCTGCCGCATCCCCGACCGCGAGGGCGGCGAGCTGCGCGACTGGGTGCTCCAGATCTCCAACTTCGAAGAGGCGGGAACGGTCCTGCGCTTCCGCAAGCCGTCGGAGACGCCCCTGAAGCCGCTGCGCGAGTACGCCCAGAAAGTCGTCGAGCTGCGCCGCCGGGGCCTTCCCTACCCTTACGAGGTGGTCAAGCGGCTGGCGCCCTCCCAGCGCGAGGCGCAGCTCGACCTGCCCGCCGGCCAGTTCGTCGAGCACGATCTCGACGCCCAGGGCCGCCTCGCGCCCGTCGACCGTCCCTACGGCGGCAACACGGCCAACGTCGTGGCGGGGGTCATCCGCAGCTTCACGGACCGCTACCCCGAGGGGATGACCCGCGTGATCCTCCTCGGCGATCCCAGCCGCGGCCTGGGCGCCCTGGCCGAGCCCGAGTGCCGGCGAGTCGTGGCCGCCCTCGACCTCGCCCGCGAGATGGGCGTGCCCCTCGAATGGTTCACGCTCTCCGGCGGAGCCATCGAGTCCGCGGACGGGGCCGGCCTCGTGCTGCGCCGCCTCGTCGAATTCACCCAGGCCGGAGGCGAGGTCAACGTCGTGGCGACGGGCGCCGGCCCCCAGCCCTTCTGGAACGCCGCGGCCACGATGTTGATGCATACGCGCGGCATCCTGATCGGGGCTTCGGAGGATTCGGACGGCCAGGCGCAGCACTCCGCCCGCGACCTCGGCGAGGCCTGCCGCATCCTGCTGCGCCATTACGACCACACCTGGGCGGCCCCGGGCGAGCGCTTCCCCCGGCCCGCCGCCACCCGCGATCCGCGCGACCGGGACGTTCAAGGCCTGCTGCAAGGCGAGCCGCCGTTCGAGATCCGCCACCTCATGGCCGCCGTCGCGGACCAGGACCAGCCGCCCCTCGAACGCTGGTACGCCCTGCGCGACGCGGAGCTGGCCGTGGCCTGGGACGCCCACCTGGGCGGCCATCCGGTCTGCCTGCTGGGCTGCGAGCCGGAGCCCCTGCCTCCCCTGGCGCTGAAGAAGCTCGCGCGGGCCATCGACGCGGCCAGCGGCAACCGGCCTCTCGTGGTGCTCGCCAACCTAGCGGGCTTCGACGGCGCCCTGGAGCAAGGCGCCGAGATCGTCCGCGCGCTGGTGGGCTTCCAGGGCCCGATCGTCGTCTGCATCGTCTCCCCCGGCCCCGGCGGCGCCTTCTCCAGCGCTCTCCACGACAACATGCAGGTCGTGGCTCTCGACGAGATCGAGCTGAAGACGCTGCGCCCCTACCTGATCGAGGCCGTCGAGAAGGGAATGGAAAGGGAAAGCCAGGTCAAGCCGCCGGCGTGTCCGTAGAGCGTCCCGAATAGTGCACGCACTGCGTGCACTATCCTTCCGCCCCGGCGGCCTCCGATGCCGCCGGGATTGCGGCAACCTGACGGCGGGCCAACTGAACGGCTTGCTTGAGCTTCTTTTCGAGGAGCGGCCGCGGAGGGAGCTCCATCAGGTACTCGGCGACATGGATTCCGCTTTCCTCCAGGCGCAACAGCTCGACGTGCTCGGTGGAGCGCTCCGCGCAGAGGATCAGCCCCAGGGGCGAGTCTTCGCCGGGCTGCCGCTCGTGACGATTGAGCCAGCAGAGGTATAGCTCCATCTGGCCCTTGTCCGCCGCCCGGAACTTCCCCATCTTGAGCTCGACCGCCACCAGCCGCCGCAGGACACGGTGGTAGAACAGCAGGTCGAGGTAGTAATCCTCGTGGTCCACCGTGATCCGTTTCTGCCGGGCGACGAAAGCGAAACCGGCTCCCAGCTCCAGGATGAACCTCTCCAGCTCCCGGAGGATGGCCGTCTCGACGTCCTTTTCCCCGTAGGTGTCCTTGAGCCCCAGGAAGTCGAGGAAGTAGGGATCGCGGAAGATGAGGTCGGGGGTCACCCGGTCTCCCTCCCGCAGGGCCCTGAGCTCCTGGCTGGCCAGCTCGGCCGGCTTCCTGGAGAGGGCGGTCCGCTCGTACAGGAGCCCTCCAATCTTCTTCTCCAGGGTCCTCGTGCTCCAACGCTCCAGACGGCACATCTGGGCATAGAAGTCGCGCTGGATGGGATCGTCGAGGCCGACGATGAGCCGAAAGTGGGTCCAGCTCAATTGTGCACTCAGTGCGTGCACAATCCTGGAATCGGCGAAGACCTCGGACAGGCGGATCATGTAGAAGAGGTTGCGGCGCCCGAAGCCCTGTCCATATTCGGCCGTCAGCTCTCGCGCCAGGTTCGCGACGACCTCCTCTCCATACCCTGCTCTTTCCCCCTTCAATAGCTCCTTCTGGATCCGCTGGCCGATGTGCCAGTACAGCATCACCAACTCGGTGTTGACGAACTGGGCCGTCCGCGTCCGGGCGGAGCCGATCAAGCGGCGGATGTCTCCCAGCAACCGCCTGGGCGGCGCCACTACCCGCAACTTTGCGACGAGGCCTGCCTTCACACGCGTTCCCATCCTCAACACCCCTCCCTCGGAGCACACGCCTCACGGCGGCAGGCAGCCCGCTCTGACCACTGAGTAACGCAGCAATGATACTTGTGCTGTCATTGCGTGTCGAGGTCATCGAAAGCTCGCGGCTGTCCCCCCTGCGCGGCGGAGTCTCCCCTTTCGAGGGGGGTCTCCCCCCTTTTGGGGGCGGAGCTCGCCCTCCGGACCGCCGAGTCCGCCCTCCCGGCTTGCGGCTCTCCCCCTCCGACGCCGCGTTCTCCCCTTTCGAGACGAGAGTTGCCCCTCGCATCGCCGGGCTCTCCCCTCGAGAGGGGGAAGTTGGAGCTTGAAAGGGGACGCTCGCCCCTCCGTACGTTGAGTCCTCCACCGCCGGGGGGAGAATCGCGCGCCTGGAGGGGAGAACCTCAAGTCCAGGGGGGAAACGGAAAAAGAGGCGCACGGAGAGGCAAGGAGCCCCCGAACGCCTTGGGTGTGGCGGCGGCGCGGGGCTAGCTGCCCCGTTCCACAAGAGGAGAACGCCGCGCGGCGGGCGATCCCCTCACCGAGCAGGCGAGAATTACGGGATCAATCTCCCTCGTTCTCGTTCCTGCCCCCCGCAGGCCACAGGGAGGTCAGGAGATGGAGGACGAGCGGGACCAGGGCGGCGAGGAGGAGGGCCCGGACCTTGCCGGAGGCGTCCCGCTCCCGCCGGAGCTCGGCCCGGACCGCTTCGAGGTCCCGGCGCAGAGCCCGGTCGGACCGTTCCGTCTGGAGCGTCAAGGCATCGAGGCTTTCCTGCAAGCGGGCCAGGGCCGCTTCCTGCTCGTCCTGAGAGTCCCGGACCTGCTGCAGCGCGCTGCCTCTGCCGGACTCACCCCGGCGCAGCACGGCATCGGGGAGCGGCCCATCGGCGGGCGGCTCCCGGGATTCCTCCGCCGTGCGGCGCCGCGCCAGGATCCCGGCTCTCGAGCGGGACTCCGCGAGCGCATCCTCGCTCAGACGGGTGGCCGCAAGCCGCTCCTCCTCCGGACCCGGCCCGCGTTCGAAGAGCTGGACGTAGAGCGCCATCGCCGTGGCCGTCAAGGCGAACAGGACGAGAGCCACCTTCCAGGCGAGCCGCACGGATCGTTTCCCCATGCGCGGCTCCTAAGGGACGGGCGGCGGGGAGGGACGGCTCGCCGCGCGGATCGCGTCGACGATATGCACGATGTCGTAACCGATGACGATCCCCGAGTTGGACCGGGTGTACAGGTCGTTGTAGGCCCGGGCCTCGGGGTCGTCGAGATCCGTCCTCTTGAGCACCGGCAGCGCCTCGTTGCGGTATCCGCGCACGACTCCGGCCACCCGGAAGCCGCGGCTCGGGGGGTGCCAGAACACGATGGGACCGCCGGAGAAGCCCGGATTGTTCTGTCCGTCGAGGTAGAGGATGCTCGCCTCCGGGTCCCGGTCGTCCACGGCCGAGACGATGCCGCTCTTGAGGAACGGCAGCTCGCCGAATCCGGGTGGAGCCGGCGCGGACGTCGAGGTCCCCAGGCCGTAGGGATAGCCGAGGAAATAGACCTGCTGGCCGAGCGTCAATCCCCCGGAGGACGGCTCCAGGGGAAAGGTGACGGTGACCGGCCGGCCCAGGTCGAGGGCGGCGACGTCCACGACCTCCTTGGCGGGATAGATGGCGCGCGCCCGCACCTTGCTCCACCGCCCCTCGATCCACAGCTCGACCTCTCCGTCATTCTTGAAGTCCGTCAGGAGATGCCGGGCCGTGATCAGGTACTGCTTCCCGTCCACTTCGATGGTGAACGCCGAGCCCGTCGAGCCGGCGGTCCGGATCCGCAGGACGCGGTAGAGCACGTTCGACGTCGGCACCTGGGCCCGTGCCACGGCACCGGCAAGGCACGACAACAGAAGAGCCCAAAGCGCTGTCCTCCTCACGGCGCCATGCTATCAGGGGCCGCGGACGGCCAGACATCGTCCAGCCGCGGGATCAAGCCAGAACGATCCGCCGGCCGAACCGGGACCGCAGCGCTTCGATGCCCCACTCCGTGAAGGAGTTTCCGGCGACCCGCAGCCGGGTCAGCCGTTCCAGCGCGGGAGCGTTCGCGAGCAGCTCCGCCTCCGTATCCCCGAGCGCGGCGTAGCTGAGATCCAGCTCCCTCAAGTGGCCCAGGCAGGAAGACGCGGCGAGGGCTTCGATACCCCGCGGGCCGGGCCGGCTGCCGTGCAGCTTCAGCATCCGCAGCCGGGCGAGGCTCGGCGCCTGGGCCAGCGCGACGACGCCCGCTTCGGCGATGCCGGCGTTGAACAGGTCCAGCAGCCTCAGGTCGGTCAAACCCGGAGCGGCCGTCAGCCAGGCGATGCCCTGATCGTGGACCTGGTTTTCCCCCAGGCCGAGAACCTGCAGCCGGGACAGGTCCGCCGATTCCAGGAGCGCCCGCAGGCCGGACGCGCCGATCTTGTTGCGGTTGAGGTTGAGCGCCTGCAACTGCGGCAGCCAGGCCGCGCCTGCCAGGGCCGTCGCCCCCGCGTCGCCGATCCCGTTGTCGTCCAGGTCCAGCATTCTCAGCTTGCTCCAGGGCGGGGCGAGGGCCAAGGCCGAAGCCCCAGCGTCGCCGAGATCGTTGGCTTCCAGGTCGAGCACTTCCAGGTCCGACAAGTAGGGCGATGCCGCCAGGGCCTCGATTCCGGGCACGCCGAGACCGCTGCTGTTCAAACCGAGCGTCCGCAACCCCGCCGCACGCGGCGAGTCCGCCAGCACGGTCACGCCGGCATCTCCCATCTCGAAAGAGGCAAACCCCCCGCCGCCTCCCAGGAGCAGCACCGTCAGCCGTTCCATCAGGGGCGACCTCGCCAGCGTCTCGACTCCCCTCTCCTCCGTCAGGAAGGCATTGCTGCCCAGGTTCAAAGCCGTCAGCCGGGCAAGATTCGGCGAGTGGACCAAGGCCTCCACGCCCCGGACGCCGATGTCGTGATAGCTCAAGCCCAGGGTGGTCAGGTTGGACAGGTACGGACAGGCGGCCAGCGCGGCAAGGTCCGCGTCGCCGATGCAGTCCATGTTGTGGTGATAGATCGACGCCTCGCCGAGGTCGAGCGCCGTCAGCCGGGCCAGGACGGGCAAGGCGGCAAGGGGCCGGATCAACCCCGCCGGCCGGTAGAGCCAGACGTCGTGGATCGGAGCCGACCGCAGGAGGCGGTCCGCATCCTTCACGAAGGCCCGGGCTTCCATTCGCACCGTTTCGACGAGCCCGCGGCGGAAATCCCAGCCATACAGGGGCTCGTCGATCCGCTTCGGCCTCTCCAGGAAATCCCGCAGCTCGCCCGGGCTCATGGGGCAGGGTCCGACCGCGTCCCGCACGGGACCGATCCAGGTCTCCTCGTTCTGTTCCAGCAACCGCCCTTCGAGGTCCATCAGATCGGACTGGCGTTCGAACTGCCAGGCCGGCGCGGCCGTCAGGCTCGCCAGATCGACATCCCAGTCGCCGAACAGCCAGTAGTCGAAGGCCGGCAGGGCGGGATCGTGATCCAGGCTCGCCAGCTCACACTGCACGCGGATCAGCTCGCCCCGAGGATCCCCCCGCTCGTCCAGCCAATCGGCGAACAAGAGGCGCGGGCTGTAGTCGTCAGGGCTCTCCAGGATCGCCTGGAGGAAGGCGTCTTCGCTGGGCACGGGTTGGGACAGTATGCCAAGTCCCCGTCGGAGCGGAAGCCGGTACCGGGAGTCCTTCGACTCGAGCCCGCAGGGCGGCAGACTGGGTTTGCGGCACGTCCATCTCGGAATGCAACCCTCGCCCCGCAGTCTCCAGGGCTCGCATCGCGGGAAGAGATGTCCGCCTCGTCTTCCAAGACGCAAAAACCCTCGGAGAAGCCACGGCCTTCTGGAATTGCGGCGCAGGATTGGCCAACGGCAACGCTCGTTCCGCTTTCTGCGTCACACAAACCTTGGTTTGCGACGCTCAGACCGCGGTCTGCATCACACAAACCGCGGTATGAGTCACAAAAACCTTGGTATGAGTCACAACGACCGCGGTCTGCATCACAACGACCACGGTTTGAGACACAACGACCACGGTGTGCATCACGACGACCAAGGTTTGCGTCACAGCGACCGGGGTTTGCGTCACAGCGACCGCGGTCTGCGTCACACAGACCTTGGATTGCGTCACGACGACCGCGGTCCGAGCGCCGCAGACCGGAGTCGCGGCGTCTCGGACCGTGGGGTTTGTGCCTGCTAGTGTTCGTTGTGTCGCAAGAAGGGGCGTCGCCCTACCCCGCCTTCGCCCGCGCCTCGGCCTTGTCCACGACCACCTCGCTCAGCTTGGCGGTGCGGGAGGCCGTCTTCCCGATCGCCTGGAGGAGGGCGAGACGGTTGCGGCGGACGTTCTCGTCTTCGGCCATCACCAGGACTTCGACGAAGAAGCGGTCGAGGACGGGGGCGAGGCCGGCGATGAGGCGCAGGCAGCGCTCATAGTCGCCCGCGGACGCGGCTTCCTCGACCTCGGCGCGCAGGCCTTCGAAGGCGGCGGCGAGGTCCTTCTCGGCGGGCTCGACGAAGAGGGACTCGTCGATGGGCTGCTCGGCGGCGTCCTTGACGATGTTGGCGATGCGCTTGGCCGCCAGCACCACGGAGAGGAAGGCCGCCTCCTCGCGCACCTTGTGGAGGGCGTCCACCCGCGCCCGCAGGTCGGGCAGGTTGGCGACGCCCACCGCGAGACCCGCCTCGATCTCGTCGTAGGCGAAGCCTTCGAGGCCCAGGATGTAGCGGATGCGGTCGTAGAGGAACGGCCGCAGGTCGTCGAGGATCTTCTCGGCGCTCCGGGTCAGGCGGTCGCCGTAGAGGCGCGCGGCCTCGGTGGCGACGGCCTCCAGGTCCAGCGGCAGGCCGCCTTCGAGGGCGATGCGCACCACCGCCTGGGCCGCCCGGCGCAGGCCGAACGGGTCCTTGCTGCCGGTGGGGATCAGGCCGAGACCGAAGATGCCCACCAGGGTGTCCATGCGGTCGGCGAGGCCCATGATCTGCCCCACCTTGCCGCGGGGGATCGGGTCGTCGGCCGAGGCCGGCAGGTATTGATCGTAAACGGCCTGCCAGACATCCTCCGAATGCCCTTCCTCGCGGGCGTAGATGCCGCCCATGACGCCCTGGAGCGAGGTGAACTCCTTCACCATCTCCGTCGCCAGGTCCACCTTGAGCAGGCGCGCCGCCTCGGCCGCGTGGAGCCTCTCGGCCTTCAAGCCGAGCTGATCGCAGAGGAAGGCCGAGAGGGCCACGATCCGCTCGGTCTTGATGGCGTAGCTGCCGAGCTTCTCCTGGAAGTTCAGCCGCTGGAGCTGCTCGGCGCGGTGCGCCAGGCCCGCCTTGCGGTCCTCGCCGTAGAAGAAGCGGGCGTCGGCGAGACGGGCGGCCACCACCCACTCGTTGCCCGAGCGGGCGCGGCCCGCCGGGTCGTCCGGACGGTCCATGACGGTGAGGAAGCACGGCAGGAGCCCGCCCTCCGCGTCGGCGACCGTCAAGGCGCTCTGGTGGTCGCGCAGGCTGGTCGAGAGCACCTCGGCCGGCAGCTCCAGGAAGGCGTCGCCGAAGCGGCCTTCCATCACGCCGGGGATCTCGCAGATGGCGGTCAGCTTGTCGAGCAGGGCGGGGTCGTCGACGAGCGTGCCGCCCAGGGCCTCGGCCCGGGAACGCATGGTGTCGTGGAGCACGCGGCGGCGCTCGGCCGGCCGCACCTCGACGTTGCGCTCGGCGAGCAGGCGCTTGTAGTCGGCCACGTCCGCGACGCGGAACGGCTCGGGCGAGAGGGTGGGATGCCCCTCCGTCTCGGCGCCGGCCGCGATGCCGAAGAGGTCGAACGGCACGATCTCGCCGTCGAGCAGGGAGACGACGCCGTGGACGGGCCGCACCCACGGGCCCTCGCCGCTCCCCCAGCGCATCATCTTGGCCCAGGAGATGCCGGCGAGCACGCGCGGCACGATCTCGCCCAGCACCTCGCGGGTGGCGCGCCCCTCGATCTTCTTGGTGGCGGCCAGGTACTCGCCCTTGTCGGTCTTCACCCGCGCGAGCTGGTCCGGCTCGAGGCCGGTGCGCTTGGCGAAGCCGAGCAGGGCCGGCGTCGGCGCGCCGTCTGCGGCGAAGGCGGCGCGCACGGGCGGGCCCATCACCTGCTCCTCGCGGTCGGCCTCGCGCTCGGGCAGGCCGGAGAGGATCATCACCAGCCGGCGCGGCGTGTAGCCGGTCTCGACCTCGCGGGGGCCGATGCCGCGCGCCATCAGCTCTTCGAACACGCGCGTCGCCAGCTCCTTCACCCCCGGCTCCAGCATGCGGGCCGGGATCTCCTCGCTCCGTACTTCCAGAAGGTATTCACCCTTAGGCACTGGCCACCTCCACCGACACTCCCAACGCCTCGCGGGCTTCGGCCGTGAGCAACGGGAAACCCTGTTTTTCGCGGCTCTCGACGTAGGCCTTGGCGCAGCCGACGGCGAGGTCGCGCACGCGCTTCATGAGTCCCACGCGCTCGGTCACGGAGACGGCGCCGCGGGCGTCGAGCACGTTGAAGGAGTGCGAGCACTTGAGGGCGCACTCGTAGCCCGGCAGCACCAGCCCGGCTTCGAGGCAGCGCCTGGCTTCGGCCTCCCAGCCGTCGAACTGGCTCTGGAGGAAGGTCACGTCCGCCAGCTCGAAGTAGTACTTGGAAAGCTCGTACTCCTCCTGCTTGCGCACCTGGCCGTAGGGGATGCCCTCGACCCACTCGATGTCGTAGATGCTCTGCGAGAGCGAGAGGAACATGGTGAGGCGCTCCAGGCCGTAGGTGATCTCGGCGCTGATCGGCTTGAGCTCCAGGCCGCCCGCCTGCTGGAAGTAGGTGAACTGGGTGATCTCCATGCCGTCGAGCATCACCTGCCAGCCGACGCCCCAGGCGCCGAGGGTGGGCGCTTCCCAGTTGTCCTCCTCGAAGCGCAGGTCGTGCTTGGTGAGATCGAGGCCGATGGCCTCCAGGCTCTTGACGTAGAGCCGCTGCACGTCGAGGGGCGAGGGCTTGAGGATCACCTGGAACTGGTGGTGCTTGCCGAGGCGGAACGGGTTGTCGCCGTAGCGGCCGTCCGCGGGGCGGCGCGACGGCTGGACGTAGGCCACCCGCCAGGGCTCCGGCCCGAGGACGCGCAGGAAGGTGTCGGGGTGCATGGTGCCCGCGCCCACCTCGAGGTCGAGCGGCTGCTGGAGCACGCATCCTTCGCGGGCCCAGAATTCCTGCAGTTTGAGGATGAGCTCCTGGAACGTTTGCATGACCTTGACTGAAACCCCCGCCTTTGGACTTGGCTTGCTTGTGCCCCGTAGGGGCAGAATTTGAATAGCCCGGGGCTTTAGCCCCGGGAACGGAGCCAAAACGGCCCCTTGAGCCCCGAAGGGCCGGCATTCATCCTATCCGACGTTGAGTGCCGCCCTTACAGGGCTTGGGAGAGTGGGTGGCTCCGGTACCTGGGGCTGAAGCCCCAGGCTATTCAGATTCCGCCCCTGCGGGGCGTATCCTGCCACAATTGCAGCGATCCTCGATGCTTCAAGACCGCGCGAGCGTCTTCTGGATGACGTCGTAGCTGCGCAGCTCGCGCTGGAGGAAATGCCGCCGCACCTGGGCGCAGAGGTCCTCGACCTCCCGCAGCAGCGACGGCGACGGCGCCCGCTCGGCGGCGGCCGGCAGGCTTTCCCGGCCGATGCGCCGCAGCAGCTCCAGCGCCGCGGGCGAGACGGCGAAGCCGCTCGGGCCGCCGCAGTCGAGGCACAGCAGCATCTCGCCCGAGCGCGGCAGCATAGCCCCTTCGGGTGGGAACGGCGAGCCGCACTCGGGGCAGGCGTGAGGCGCCGGGAAGACGCCCGCCAGCCGCAGGATCCAGGACTCGAAATACCTCGTCGCGAGGTCGCGGTCCACCCCCGCCAGCAGGGCCTGGATCGTCGAGTCGAGCAGCCGGAAGAAGTGATCGGCGGTCTCGCCCTCCTGGGCGAACTCCAGCATGTGGTCGGCGAGGTAGGCGCCGAGCAGGATGCCTTCGAGGTCCGTCTGCAGGAGATGGGCGGTGCGCACCAGCTCCACCGAGGAGATCCGCCCGAGGTCCTGCCCCTCCTTCTGGAACCAGGTCACCTGCACCTTGGCGAGCGGCTGGAGCTGGCCGCCGAAGCGGCTGTGCTTCACCCGGGCGCCCTTGGCGACGCCGCTCGTCTTGCCGTGCTCGCGGGTCAGGAAGGTGACGATACGGTCGCGGTCGTGGAGGTCCCGGACGTCGAGGATCAGCGCCTCGGCGGTCATCAAAGCCATCGCCGCAAGGATAGCACAAATGTAGCGTAAATATCTGATCCTGCGGGATTAAGACCGCTGCCGGAATAATACCGCACAGCGTTCCGTTGCAAGCTGATCCTGACCCGCGGGAGCCCCGCTCCCCCATCGATAACCTCCGACAGGAGAGCTCACCTCATGAGAATTTCTACGCGTACGCTCACCCTGGCCGCCCTCGGCCTCTTCCTGCTGGGAGCCGCCGGCGCTTCCGCCGCAACCTTGAAGGTGAACCGCAACCGCCTCTTCGCCGACTGGGCGGCCCGCAAGGGCCAAGCGAATCTCTGTACGGCCTGGAACGGCCTGAGCAAGCCCGCCCAGGGCGCGTTCCTCACTCTCTCCAACCGTCTCCAGATCTCCTATCTGCCGGACGGCTCCGTCCCCCTCGACCACGTCACCAAGCTCTATTCGATCCAGGGGGATCCGGACAACGACTGCCACGGCGGTGACGACAACCGGATCTTCGTCTCCATGGACGACTATCTCTGGGAAGCCATGGCCTACGCCAACATCGGCTACATCACCACGGTGGACGCCAACGGCAACAACGACTGGAAGACCAGCGGTGACGCGGCCGGCCCGCACTCCCCCTTCGACGCCAGCAACGACACCTCCTACGGCCACCCGCGGGGTCAGGTCCACTTCTGGATCACCGACGACGGCTTCTACTACCCGGTCTGCCGGGTGGACCTGGGCTGCAGGGTGGACGCCAACATGCTGGAGATGGACCAGGACTACGACTGGAACCACCCGTCCAGCACCGAGTGCACCTATGACACGGACGGCTGCGACCAGTGCGAGGCCGGGGCGAACCGGGCCAATTTCAACGACGGCACGGGGCGGATGATCTACGACCGCCAGCATCCCGGGGCCAACTACAACTGGGCGCCCGAGGGCTGCGAGAAGACCTGGTGCAACGGCGCCAAGACCTGTGAGGCGCAGACGACCTCCGGCTATCTCCTTGGCTACCGGGCGACCGCCTGCTCGCAGGTGCCTTGCAGCACCGATTACTTCTGCACGCTGGATGGCGTCAAGAAGGCCTGCTCCAACGGCAGTTGGGTGCAGGTGAACTAAGGCTCTCCGGCGTAGCGCCTCCGTGGGGGCGCTACGCCAGCATTCCCGCCGGGAATCCAGAGGCTCCTCTTCTCAATATAGAAGTTATCATCTACTCTAAAATTTAACGATCGAGCCCTGGAGGAGAATTTGCCATGAAAGGTTTCTGCCGTCTCGCCGCCCTGCTGTTCATCCTGGCCGCGATGCTCCCGGCCCCGAAAGCCGCCTTCGCCATCCTTCGCTGCGAAAACCTCCAGGGCCAGCCCTGCGCCCAGGCTGGAACGACCGTCAATTGCATCTGGAGCTCCCCTGAGCCGCATGCCGGCTCCTGTATCTGTGAGCCGTATTGGCCCGGGTGGCAACCCTGGACTTGCGCCTGAAGCCCGGGCGGCCCTCCCAAGGGCGAGGAGGAGAGCGGGTGAAGTAGGAAGTAGAATGCCGCCGCATGAGCCTCGCCGCGGATCCCTTCCTCGCCACCCTGGCCCTCGTGGGGGCCGTCATCATCATCTCGGCCCTGCTCTCGGGGCTGATCGAGCGGAGCGGTTTTCCCCAGGTCGCCGTGCTGCTGGGGCTCGGCGCCGTCCTGGGTCCCTACGGGCTCTCCCTGATCCATCTCGACCTCGGGTCGCCGGTGCTGCGGGCGGTCTCGACGCTCAGCCTCGCGCTCGTGCTGTTCACCGACGCGCTCTCCCTGGATCTCGCCGAGATCGGGCGGCACCTCAAGCTGACGCTGCTCGTGGTGGGACCCGGCACTCTCGTCTCCACGGTCCTGATCACCCTCGCGGCCCACGGGCTGCTCGGGTTGGGCTGGCCGGCCGCGGCGATCCTCGGCGCCGCGCTGGCCTCGACCGATCCGGTCCTCCTGCGCGGGCTCCTGCGCCGCACCGACATCCCCTCCTCCGCCCGCCTGGCGCTCCGGCTTGAAGCCGGACTGAACGACGTGGTCCTCCTCCCCGTCGTGCTGGTCGCGATGGCTCTCGTGGGGGGAGCCCAGGGGGCGGCCCACTCGTGGTCGCGCATGGGCATCGACCTGTTCCTGCTGGGGCCGGGGGCGGGGGTCGGCATCGGTTTCCTCGGGGTCTCGGCCCTGGATCTCGCCCGCAAGCGCCTGGGCATCCGCCGCGACTACGAGTCGCTCTACTCCCTCGGCATCGCCTTCGCGGCCTACGCCGCCGCCGAGAGCGTCCACGGCAGCGGCTTCCTCGCCGCTTTCGCCGCCGGCATGACGATCTCGTTCTTCGACGTCGAGCTCTGCGACTGCTTCCAGGAGTACGGCGAGACGACCGCCGAGCTGGCGCTGCTCTTCACGTTCGTCCTGCTCGGCAGCTCGCTGATCTGGACCGGCGTCGCCATGGCCGACGGCCCCACGCTCCTCTTCGCCGCCATCGCTCTCCTGGTGCGGCCCCTCACCATCCTGGCCTCCCTCGGGCCTGCCAGGCTGGTGGACCGGAAAAGCCTGGCCCTGATCGCCTGGTTCGGCCCGCGCGGCCTCAGCTCGCTCCTGCTGGTGCTCCTCCCCGTCTTCGCCGGCATGCCGGGCAGCGAGCGCCTCTTCTCCATCTGCTGCCTGGTCGTCCTCCTGTCGGTCATTCTTCACGGCGGATCGCTGATGGTGCTCGGACGCTTCAAGGACCGGCGGCGGCAGGAGCCGGAGCCGCCCGCCGCCCGGTCCCCGCTGCCGGTGCTCAACCCGCATGGAGAGGAGCCGCCGGAACGCATTCCCGAGCGAATCGACGTCGCGGAGCTTCAGAGGCTCCAGTCTCTCGGCGAGCCGGCCATCCTGCTGGACGTCCGGACCCAGCGGTCGCTCGAAGCGAGCGGCGCGGCCATGAAAGACGCGGTGCGGATCGATCCGGAGAGATCCGCCAAGGAGGCGGAGAGGCTCCAGCTCCCCAGGGAGGCCTGGCTGGTCGCCTTCTGTGCCTGAAAGAACGAGGCGACGAGCGCCCGGGTGGCGCTGGAGCTGAGGAAGGCGGGCTGGCCGAAGGCCGTGGCCCTGACGGGCGGGTGGGACGCGCTGGCGGCGGCCGGGTTGCCCGTGGAGCCTCGGACCTCGTAGTCTGTCAGGCCGCAGCACGCGGGAGGACCCATGATCGTCAAGCCGTCATTCCTGCCGGATCCCGAGGATGCCACTCGCGATCTCGGCTTCGGGGCCGTCGTGGCCCGGGAGAGCCGCAAGCGGCTGCTCAACCGGGACGGCAGCTTCAACGTCGTGCGCGAGGGGCTGAGCTTCTTCCAGTCCCAAAGCCCCTATCTCTACCTGCTCACCACGACCTGGCCGCGCTTCCTGGGGATGGTGATCCTCTTCTTCGTGGTCACCAACACCCTCTTCGGGATGGCGTACTTCGCCTGCGGCCCCGGCCAGATCGCGGGCTCGGCGGCGACCACTCTCCCCGGCCAGTTCCTGGAAGACTTCTTCTTCAGCGTCCAGACCTTCGCCACCATCGGCTATGGCGGCATGCATCCGGTCGGGCTGGCGGCGAACGTGCTCGTCACCCTGGAGTCGCTGGTGGGCCTGCTGGGCTTTGCCCTGGCGACCGGCATTCTCTTCGCCCGGTTCTCGCAGCCGAGCACGAAAATCCTGTTCAGCCGGAACGCCATCATCGCTCCCTACCGGGGGATCACCGCCTTCGAGTTCCGCATCGCCAACGCACGCAGCAACGAGTTGATCCAGATGGAAGCCCAGATCCTGCTCAGCCGGGTCCGGTTGGACGGCAGCGGCAACCGGGAGTTCCTGCCCCTGAAGCTGGAGCGCGACAAGGTCGCCTTCTTCCCCCTCTCCTGGACGATTGTCCATCCGATCGACGAGGAGAGCCCGCTCTGGGGATTCGGCCAGGAGGACCTCGCCGCGTGGGACGCGGAGTTCCTGATCCTCCTGTCGGGAATCGACGAGACCTTCTCCCAGCGGGTCCACGCCCGCTCCTCCTACAAGCACAACGAGGTCGTCTGCGGCGCCCGCTTCGCGAGCCTCTTCAACCCGCCCAGGCCGGACGGCGTCCTGTCCGTCGACGTCGGCCGCCTGGACGCCATCGAGAAGCAGTTGCCGCCGGCGGGGTGAGGGCCTAACCTCTTTAGTCTTCGGAGTCCGACTCGGATTCCGGCTCGTCGGGGCCTTGCGGGAACATGTCCATCGCCAGCCCCATGTCCACGTCCCGGTCCAGCGAGGCGAGCACGCCCTTGTTCTCGCGCCAGTCGGGCTCCAGGCGGACGTTGAGGTCGAGGTAGACGCGGCGGCCCAGGTACTCCTCGAGGTCGATGCGGGCGGCGGTGCCGATGGCCTTGATCATCTGGCCCTGGTGGCCGACGACGATCTTCTTCTGGCCGGGGCGGTCGACGAGGATGCTGGCGTAGATGAGGACCAGGTTCTTCTCCGGCTCCTCCTCCCAGCGCTCGAGGACCACGGCGGTCGAGAACGGCAGCTCCTCGGTGGTCAATCCCAGAACCTTCTCGCGGATGCGCTCGGCGACCAGGAACCGCTCCGGGTGGATGGTGAGCAGCTCCGGGTCGAACATCGGCTCGCCCTCGGGGAGCAGGTTCCAGAGGACGTCCAGCAGCCGGTCGCAGTTGATGCCCGTGGCGGCGCTGATGGGCACGATCTCCTCGAACAGGCCGGTCTTGGCGTAGTGCTCGATGCGCGGCAGGATGGCCGGCTTCTTGACGCGGTCCACCTTGTTGAGCAGCAGCACCCGCGGCCCCTCGGCCTTGGCCGCCAGGTCGAGCACGTAGGCGTCGCCCGCGCCCTCTCCCGCCGAGGCGTCGACCAGCAGGCAGGTGACGTCGGCGTCGTTCATGGCGTCGAGGGCGTAGCGCACCATCTGACGGTTCAGGCGGTGCAGGGGCTTGTGGATGCCCGGGGTGTCGTAGAACACCATCTGCCCCCGCTCGCCCGAGAGGATGCCCACGATGCGGTGGCGGGTGGTCTGCGGCTTGTCGGAGACGATGGCCAGCTTCTCCTCCAGCAGACGGTTCAGCAGGGTCGACTTGCCGGCGTTGGGCCGGCCGACCAGGGCAACGGTTCCGGACTTCTTCGGCATCTCGGGCGTCTCGGGCGTTTCGGACATTTCGGACATCAGGCTTCGGCCTCTCGGGCTTCCTCGGTCGGTTCGATCCGCTCGATGCGGACGGTCTGGATGCGGCGGTCGGCGACCGCCTCGACGATGAAGCGGAGGCCGTGGCTCTCCACCGTCTCCCCCACTTGCGGCACGTAGCCCAGGACGCTGAAGATCAGGCCGGCCACGGTCTCGTACTCGGGGTCCTCGATCTCCACGCCGAACAGCTCGTCGAGCATCTCGATGTGGGCGCGGCCGTCGAGCCGGTAGGCGCCGTTCTCCAGCGGCTCGAGCTCCGCCACCAGCGCCTCGTGCTCGTCCATGATCTCGCCGACGATCTCTTCCAGCAGGTCCTCCACCGTCACCAGGCCGGCCGTGCCGCCGTACTCGTCCACCACGATCGCCACCTGCTGGAAGCGTGCCTGTAGCTCCTTGAGCAGCTCGTCGAGCGGTTTGGTCTCGGGTATGAAGAGCGGCGGCTTGAGCATGTCGCGGATCTGCGGCGGCTCGGCGGAGCGGACGGCCCGCAGCACGTCGCGGATGTGGAGGATGCCGACGATGTGGTCCACCGAGTCCTCGTAGATCGGGATGCGCGAATGGCCGGACTCGACGAAGCGCTCGGCCAGGGAGTCGAGGGTCGAATCCACCGGCACGCAGATCATGTCGATGCGCGGCGTCATGACGCTGCGCGCCTGGGTATCGGCGAAGCCGACGATCCCCCAGAGCCACTCCCCCTCCTTGGGCTCCAGGATGCCCTCGCGGGTGCCGACGTCGATGAAGGCCGCGATCTCCTCGTCGGAGGCCTCGCTCTCCTCGCCCTCCTCGTGGCGCTGGAAGGCGCGGGCTGGGACGAGCGGAGCAAGCAACGCCACCAGCGGCGAGAGCAGCCAGAGGACGATGCGGTAGACGCGGGTGAGGGTGCGCAGCGCCCGCTCCGGGTCCTGCCCCACCAGCGCGCGGTTGAGCGCCTCGGTGATGGCCACCAGCGCCAAGACGGCGGCCAGGGACCAGAGCAGCGGATAGGCGCGGTGCCAGCGGGCCAGCAGCGTCGCCAGAAGCATGGCGACGACGATCGGCAGCGTCCGGGAGAGCAGCGAGAGGAGATAGCGGAAGACCCCGAAACGGGCGGGCGCCTCCGACAGCGCCAGCAGCGAGCGGCCGGCCTCCTCGGCCCAGTGGCGCAGCCGGATGGGGCCGCTGCGCTCGAGCAAGGCCGAGAGCGTCGCCGTCAGCACGGCCAGGGGCCCGAGCAGCAGCAGCCCCCAGATCAGGACGGACGGCGAGAAGAACGGCTCCGCCTCAGCCATGCTTTTCCTCGCCCTCTGGGATCCAGGTGCGGCGCAGCCGGCGCTCCAGCCGCTCCATCTCTCCGCCGTCGGTCTCGTGATCGTGGCCGAGGCAGTGCAGGACGCCGTGGAGGAGCAGCACCTTGAGCTCGCGGTCCACGCCGTGCCCGGCTTCGCCGGCCTGGCGGCGGGCGGTGGGCACCGAGATCAGGATGTCGCCCAGGGGGCCTTCCTCGCCCGCGTCTCCGGGAAAGGAGAGGACGTCGGTGGCCTTGTCCATGCCGCGGAACTGGCGGTTGGTGCGCCGCATCTCGCGGTCACCCACGAAGCGCACCCCCAGGCTCTCCGCCTTGGGCGCGAGGGCCGCCACGAGCCGGGTGAGCCATGGGCGCAGGCGGCGCGTGCCGGATTCCGGGTAGTGGTTGGGATTCAAGAGGACGATCTCGGGGCCCCCCCGCTCTCCCTCCGTCCCGGCCCCGGGCTGACTCTGACGTTTCGCCGGATCCTTCACAGTCTGTTCTTCACGATCGATGGCTCACGATTGATCTCTTCATGATTGGCTTCTCAAGAGGCCTGGCGGATGGCCCTTTTCTCCCGTTTCGGACCCGCGTTGAAATCGAAGCCCGGGTAGTCGATCCGCTGGTGGAAGATGTTGGCGAGCACCCGGAGGAACGACTCCGTGACGGTGCGCAGGTCCGAGAGCGTCAGGTCGGTCTGGTCGAGCTGGCCGTCCTGCAGGCAGTCGTCGAGGATCGTCCGGATCAGCCCGCGGATCTTGACCGGCGTGGGCTCGATCAGGGTACGGCTCGCCGCCTCGACGGCATCGGCCAGCATGAGCACTCCCATCACCTTGTTCTGGGGCATGGGGCCGGGGTAGCGGTACTTCTCCTCCACCACCTCGCCGGCGTCCGGGTCGCGCTGCTCCAGGGCCCGATTGTAGAAGTACTTGATCAGGCGCGTGCCGTGGTGCTGCTGGACGGCGTCCACGATCACCTGCGGCAGGTTGTGCTCCCGCGCCAGCTCCACCCCGTCCTTGACGTGGTTGATGAGGATGAGGGCGCTCATCGACGGCAGGAGCTTGTCGTGCCGGTTGTGGCCGGGGCGCTGGTTCTCGATGAAGTAGTCGGGGCGTAGCGTCTTGCCGACGTCGTGGTAGAGCCCCGCCGCGTAGGCGAGCACCGGGTCCGCGCCGATCGACTCGCACCCCTCCTTGGCCAGGTTGGCCACCATCAGGGAGTGCTGGAAGGTGCCGGGAGCCTCGAAGGCCAGCCGGCGCAGCAGCGGCAGGTTGGTGTTGGAGAGCTCCACCAGCTTGATGTCGGTGGTGAGGCCCAGCATCCATTCCAGGATGGGCAGGGCGAAGCTCGCCGCGGCGGTGACCAGGAGCCCGCTGGCGACGGCGCAGACCAGGTCGAAGCTCACCTGCATGAGGCCGCGCTCCACGGGCTCGAAGGCGGTGAGCACGAAGACCAGGATCAGGTTCACCGCCCCCACGACCAGCCCGACGCGCACCATGACCAGGCGGTGGCGGAACTGCGAGCGCTCCAGCGTGTAGATGGCGCTCAGGCAGCCGGCGAGGCTGTAGAAGACGATCCACAGGCCGTCGCCGTCCACCACCAGGCGGGAGGCGAGGACGGAGAAGAGCACCGACAGCACCAGGGCGGCGTTGCGCCCCAGCAGCAGGGCGGCCACCAGGGCCACGGCGCCGAAGGGGCTGGCGTAGGCCCAGCTCCGGAACGAGATGAGGGGCGCGGCCTCGAAGGCGCCCGAGAGGGCGTTCGCCACCAGGAAGCAGAACTTCGCCCCCAGCAGCGAGAGCAGCAGCAGCAGCAGGCTCTCCGAGAACAGCCGGCCGCGGCTGTGGTCCGCCACCCGCTCGCGCTGGCCGCCGAGCCAGACCACGCCGGCCACCAGCGACAGCAGGGCGAAGGTGGCGGCGAGCGGCGGGAGCTGCCGCCGGAGCTGCCGCTGGCCGCGCATCTGGGCGATGATGCGGGCGTCGCCGGCGTCGACGAGGTCGCCCTTGCGGACGATCACCTGCCCCTTGCGGATCTGGTTGAACACCTGCCCGACGCCGGACGCCGCGGCGGCCTGCCGCACCAGCGTCTCGCTGCGGTTCAGCAGCAGATTGGGAGTCAGGTTGTCGAGCAGCAGGTTGACCAGCGTCAGCCGGTCCTCCGAGCCGTAGCCGCTCCAGCCGCGCACCTCGGACTCGAAGAAATCGCGCGCCTCGTCGGGATAGCCGAGGTTTTCGAAGAGATCGAAGTGCACCCGCTCGGTGCCGTTCGCGAGGTTGCGCAAGGTGACGCCGCGCATGCGGTTCTCGAGCAGCAGGTCCTTGTTGGCCACCACGCCGCGGCGCAGAGCCTGGGCGAGGGCGCCGCGGACGCGGTCCTCGAGTTCGGGCGAGAAGCCCTTGCGCACCAGCAGCCGGGCCTGCTCCTGGTTGAGCCGCACGCCCTCCGGCGTCAGCGGGTCCGCGGTCAGCTCGCGGACGGCCGCCTCTCCTTCTCCGCCAGCCCGGTCCGCCACCCGGCCGACCAGGCTCCGGCCGCGGCCGAAGAGCTCCGCGATCTGGGCGTCGCGCTCGGCGGTCGCCCCGGGGTCGAGGTCGTAGACCGGCAGCACCGCCTCGCGGGCTCTCTGCTGCTTGGCCCGGGTGGCCTCTTCGTCGTTGAGCAGCAGGTCGCGCGAGGCCATGTAGTCGTGGTCGGCGATGGTCCCCGGCTCCGCCCGGCGGGAGAAGAGGAAGGCTCCCGGCATCAGGCACCACGTGCCGACGATCAGGAACAGGCCCAGCCAGAGGAAGGGCATCTCGACGGCGCGGTCCCACGCGTCGCGCCCGCGGCGGCGCTTCCTGACGCGGATCGTCCCCGTGACGGGACGGATGTCGGTTACGGAGGTCGAGTCCCTGTCGCGGTCTCGAGCCATGGGAATCAGCGCGACGCGCGCGCCTCCGCCTCGCGTTCGGCCTTGCGCTGCTCGAAGGCGTCGTAAGCGGTGACGATCTTCTGCACCAGGGCGTGGCGCACCACGTCCCGCTGATCGAAGTAGAAGAACTTGATCCCCTCGACGCCCGAGAGCACCTCCTGGGCGTCGCGCAGGCCCGACGTCCGGCCATGGGGGAGATCCACCTGGGTGACGTCGCCGTTGATCACGGCCTTGGAGTTGAAGCCGATGCGGGTCAGGAACATCTTCATCTGCTCGGGCGTGGTGTTCTGCGCCTCGTCGAGGATGATGAAGCTGTCGTTCAGCGTCCGCCCGCGCATGAAGGCGATGGGCGCGATCTCGATGATCCCCCGCTCCATCATCCGCCCCACCTTCTCGAAGCCGATGATGTCGTGCAGGGCGTCGTGGAGGGGGCGCAGGTACGGGTTCACCTTCTCCACCAGGTCGCCGGGGAGGAAGCCGAGCTTCTCGCCCGCCTCGACCGCCGGCCGGGCCAGGATGATGCGCCGCACCCGCTTCTCGAGCAGGGCGGCGGCGGCCATGGCGACGGCGAGGTAGGTCTTGCCGGTGCCGGCGGGCCCGATGGAGATGACGATGTCGTGGTCGATCATCGCCTGCACGTAGAGCTGCTGCTTGTGGCTGCGGGGCGCCACCAGCCGCCGCACGGAGGCCATCATGCCCTCGGGCAGGAAGAAGTCGGTGAGCGACGTCTCGGGCGCCTCGGAGATGATCCGGATCGCCGCCTGCACGTCGCCGGGCCGGAAGCGGTAGCCCTTCTCGGTGACGGCCGTGAGCTCCGAGAGCAGCCGCTCGACGAGGGCCACCCGCTCGGGCTCGCCGTTGATGTGGATCTCGTTGCCGCGGGCGGTCAGGTTGACTTCGAAGGTGCGCTCGATGCGCCGCAGGTTCTCGTCCTGGGTGCCGAAGAGGGTATCGAGCCCCTCCTCGGCGAGTGTGACTTGGGTCATCTCGGTCCGTTTCTCGATGGCGTTTCTGGCTGATACCTGAAGGACGGCGCCGCGTGGCGGCGCCGTCCCGGAGGGGCCAAGTGTAGCAGACCTACTTCTTGGCGTATTCGTAGAACCCGCGGCCGCTCTTCTTGCCCAGCCGGCCGGCGAGCACCATCTGCTTGAGCAGCGGCGGCGGCGCGAAGCGCTTCTCGCGATACTCCTCGAACATGATGTTGGCGATGTAGTACGTGGTGTCGAGGCCGACGAAGTCGAGCAGGGTGAACGGCCCCATGGGATAACCGCAGCCGAGCTGCATGCCCTTGTCGATGTCCTCGACGCTGCCCACCCCCTCCTCGAGGGCGCGGATGGCGTCCAGGAGATAGGGCACCAGCAGGCGGTTGACCACGAAGCCCGAGTTGTCGCGGCAGGCGATGGGCTCCTTGCCCAGCGAGCGGGCGAATTCGAAGGCGCGCTCGAAAGTGGCGTCCGAGGTGAGGATGGTGCGCACCACCTCGACCAGCTTCATCACCGGCACCGGGTTGAAGAAGTGGAGCCCGACGAACTTCTCCGGCCTCTTGGTGAACATGGCGATCTGGGTGATGGTGAGCGAGGAGGTGTTGCTGGCGAAGATCGCGTCCTCCTTCACCACCTCGTCGAGGGCGCCGAAGGTCTTCCGCTTCTCGTCCAGGTTCTCGACGATGGCCTCGACGACCACGTCGCAGTCCGCGAAGGCCGCGAGGTCCACCGTGCCGGAGAGGCGGGCCACCGCCTCGTCGCGGGCCGCGGCCTCCATCTTGCCCTTCTCCACCGCCTTGCCCAGCGAGCCGCGGATCTTGTCCAGGCCCTTCTCCACCAGCTCGCTCGTCACCTCGCGCACCACCGTGTCGTAGCCGGAGCGCGCGGCGATCTCGGCGATCCCCGAGCCCATGAGCCCGGAGCCGAGGACTCCCACCTTCTTGATCTTGGCCATACCATCCCTCCTATCTGGAATCTATTCCGAAATGTTGGTTTCGACGATCTCCCGCCCGTCTCCCCCCTCGATCCTGGCCAGCCGCAACGTCACGGCGCCCGGCACGGCGAAGGGCAGCCGCTCGGCCCACTCTACGATCTTGATGCCCGGCCCGGCCAGCAGCTCCTCGAGCCCGAGCGCGGCGGCCTCCTCCGGCTCCAGCCGGTAGAGGTCGACGTGGATCATGGCACCGCCGGCGCCCCGGTGCTCGCGGATCAGGGTGTAGGTCGGCGACTGCACCTCGCGGGGCTCGATCCCCAGCCCTTCGCCGATGCCCCGCGCCAGCACCGTCTTGCCGCTGCCCAGCTCGCCCGAGAGGAGGAGGATGCCGTCCGGAGCCAGCTCCCGGGCCAGCTCGCGGCCCAGGGCGCGGGTCTCCTCCTCCGTGCGGGTCCGCCAGCGCCTCAAGGCCGGCGTCTTCCCACCGGCCACAGGCCGTGGCCTCGCCGGCTCTCCGGGGTGTGCTCGTGATCGTGGCCGTCCTCGCCATCCTCCTCGGCGCCGTCCTTCAGGGCGGCGAAGGCGGCCGGCAGGATCTCGATCAGGTCGCCCGCGGCGAGCGCCATCTCGCCCAGCCTCCCGGCGACGAGGTCGCCGGCCAGGCCATGCAGGTACACCGCCAGCACGGTCGCGTCCAGGGCGTCGAGCCCCTGCGCGATCAGGCCCGCGATGAGGCCGGTCAGCACGTCGCCGCTGCCGCCCGTCGCCATCCCGGGATTGCCGGTGGGATTGACGAACACCGCCGTGCCCGAGGCCACCAGGGTCAGGTGCCCCTTGAGCACCACGATGGCGCCCGTCTCCTCGGCCGCTCCGCGGGCCGCCGCCACCCGGTCCTCCTGGATCTGGGCCGTCGAGATGCCGAGCAGCCGCCCCAGCTCGCCGGGATGCGGCGTCAGGATCGTCTCCGCCCGGCGGGCGGCGAGGTCCGCGGCGCGGCCGGCGAAGACGTTGAGGCCGTCGGCGTCGAGCACCAGCGGCAGCGGGCACTCCAGGACGATCCGGCGGATGGCCTCCACCGTCGCGGGCTCCTGCCCCAGGCCGGGTCCCAGGGCCAGAACCGTCTTGCCCTCGGCGGCGTCGAGCACAATATCCACGGCGCCCTCGCCAAGACCCGCAGGCAATCCCAGCGTCATCGACTCGACCGAGCCGAGATCCACCGTCTGCAGGATCGCCTCCGGCACGGCCGCCGTCACCAGCCCGGCCCCGGAGCGCACGGCCGCGCGGGCGGCCAGGATGGCGGCCCCGGCCTTGCCCGGCGATCCGGCCACGATCAGAACGTGCCCGTAGTCCCCCTTGTGGCTGCCGGGCTCGCGCTCCGGCAGCAGCCCGGCCAGCTCCTCGCCCATCAGCAGATGGAGGTCCCCCGCCTCCTCCTCGACGTCCTCGACCAGCCGCGCCGGAATGCCGAGGTCCGTCACCACCATCTCGCCCACGGCCTCGGCCGCCGGCGGGAAGACGTGGGGCACCTTGGGGGCCGCGAAGGTGACCGTGAGGTCCGCCTCGACGTGCGGGCCGATGAGCTGCGCCTGGCTGCCCGACAGGCCGCTCGGCAGATCGACGGCGACGCAGGGCGCCGGCAGCGCGTTGATGGCGTCCACCACCAGGGCGAAGAGGCCGTTCAGCGGCCGGTCCAGCCCGGTGCCGAACAGGGCGTCGACCACCAGGTCGCACTCCGCCGCCGCGTCGAACGCGGCGTCCATCACGTCGGCGTTCGCGATCTCCATGATCGGCAGCTCGGACTTGCGGCAGATGCCGAGCTGCACCGCGGCGTCGGCCGAGAGGTCCCGGCCGCCGGTGACGAGGAAGATCCGCACCTCCCAGCCGCGCACCGAGAGATGGCGGGCCACGGCCAGGCCGTCGCCGCCGTTGTTGCCCGGCCCGCAGAACACCGCCGCCGACTCGGCCTCGGCGAAGGCCTTGCCCAGCGCCTCGACGACGCCGATGGCGGCGTTCTCCATGAGCACCAGACTGGGGATGCCGATCTCTTCGATGGCGGCGCGGTCCACCTCTCGCATCGCTTCCGCGGTCAGGATCCTCATGCTGCACCCCCGGCTAGTTTGAATTTCAAGTTTTGGATTAGATCTCGAGTACGGGGACAGCCGAGATCGCCTTCGGCCATGCGGGCGGCGAGGCGGCGCAGGTCGTCCGGCGTGTCGACGTCCGAGGCCATCGGGAGCAGCTCGACGGCGAGGCCCAGCTCGCGGCAGCGCTCCAGGGTCGCGGGCAGCACCCGCTCGGTGCTCCAGGCGATGTCCTCGAAGAGCCTGGGATGGACGGCGCCCGCCCGCAGCGCGATCAGGTAGTAGCCGCCGTCCTCCGCCGGACCGAGCACCACGTCGGCCCCGGCCTCCACCCTCTCGAAGGCCCGCTCGACCAGCTCCAGAGGCAGCGTGGGATGGTCGCTTCCCAGGGCCATGACGGAGCCAGCTTTTACGGAAGACAGCGCCCGATACAGCCGCTCTCCCAGATCGCTTCCCTCCTGGCGCACGCCCGGCACCGGTCCGGCCGGGATCTCCTCGCCGGCATCGAGGGCCCAGGCGAGGCGCAGCTCGAAATCGCCCGCCCGCAGGCGCTCCAGCAGGTCTTCCAGGAACGCCGCATGCAGCCCGGCCGCCTCCGCGGCGGTAAGATCCCCGATCAGCCGCGTCTTCACCCGGCCTTCCCGGGCCGGTTTGGTGAACAGGAGGAGGCGGCGGGCGGAGGGCATGGCGGGCGGATTGTATCCGAAGGGCACCCTCTCCTCCCCGGCCCCACCCGGGCATAAATGCCCGGGCTAGTCGAAAGAGCCCCCTGAAGGGGACTCAGTCGGCTTTAGCCGGCTGTTTTGGATAGCCCGGGCATTTATGCCCGGGCGGGAGCCGGAACGAGCGCCAACATGTCCATCCTCACCCTCCTGACCGACTTCGGAACCGCCGACTACTACGTCGCCGCCGTCAAGGGCACCGTCCTGCGGCTGGCGCCCGGGACGGTCCTGGTGGACGTCTCGCACGAGGTGCCGCCGGGGGACGTCGAGACGGCGGCCTTCCTGCTCGCGGCGGCGGCGCCGTCCTTCCCCGCGGACACCGTCCACCTGGCGGTGGTGGACCCGGGCGTCGGCAGCGAGCGGCGGATCCTGGCGGTCCGGACGCTGGCGGCCTGGTTCCTGGCGCCGGACAACGGCCTGCTCACGCCCATGCTCGACGGCGCGCTCGCCGTGCGGTCGGTCGAGAGGAGCGATCTCTTCCTGCCGTCCCCGGGCCAGACGTTTCACGGCCGGGACCGCTTCGCTCCCGTAGCCGCGGCGCTCCTGCGCGGCGAGCCCGGCGAGTCGCTGGGACCGGAGATCGCGGATCCCCAAAGGCTTTCGATTTCGCCACCACGGCGGAGCGCCGGCCGCCTCGCAGGCCGGATCGCTCATATCGACCGGTATGGAAACCTGATCAGTGACATCCCCACGGCCTGGCTGCCGCCGGGCCCCTGCCGCGCGGAGGCGGCGGGACATACAGCGACTCGCCGAGCCGATCACTACGCCGGGATCCCGGCGGGCGAGGCGGCCCTGCTCCCGGGCTCTCTCGGCACCGTCGAGGTCTCGCTCAACGGCGAGGACCTCGCCCGCCGCTGGGGAGCACGCCGGGGAGATAAAATCGACATCCTCTGGAATGAATCTTGAAAAGGGATGATCGCGCCGCGATGTCAATGTGACAATGCGGTAACGTCGAGCTTCAGGCTTCGGCTACAATGGGCAGGTTCGAGGTCGCGTATGCCCGATCGATCTTTGGGAAGGAGCGTGGGCAATGAACAAGTGGGAGTACAAGATCATCAACATCCGCAGCGAGAACTATCGCCTCGATCCCAATGCCATCTCGCAGTTGAACCCGCTGGGCGAGGAGGGCTGGGAGCTGGTCTCGATCACCTCCGTCAACTTCAAGACCGGCGCCACGGACAACATCGCCATGGTCTTCAAGCGGCCCCTCGCGGGCTGATCGTCCGGATCGTCCGCCTCCTGGCGCGGCCTCCGCGGAGGCCGCCATCCGATCGCTTTACTTCTTGAGCTTCTTCCGGCCGCGCTTGCCGCGGCGGCGCAGGGCTACCGCGAAACCCGCGGCGCCGGCCGCCAGCGCCATCACCCAGTACTTCCTCTTCGGCACGATGCCCACCTCGGTCTTCACCGCGGTGCGCACCTCGGCGAGCCGCATCTCCGCCTCGCGGCGGCTCTCTTCCAGGCGGCGCTCGACTTCCTGCCGCGCTTCTTCCAACCGGTTCATGGCAGATCCCTCCCCAGCGGCGCCGCGCCCTCGGCGGCCGGCTCCACGTCCAGCGTCTTCGGTTGGGCGAGCAGCCCGTGCTGCCACCAGTCGAAATGATTGTCCACCCGCCGCCGGACCGTCTCGATCGGGCTCTCCACCTGCTTCAGCCACTTGACGCCGAGGCGGACCAGGAGCCCCGCCACCAGGGTGAAGAGGACCAGCACGATCAGCGCGGCGGCCCACCACTCCAGCCAGATGTGGAGCAGCGCGACCAGGGCGAAGAGCAGGAGGCCGGCGATCCAGAACCCCAGGGCGGCGGCGCCGCCCAGGAACCCCAGGGCCTTGCCGAGATGGCGGCCGGAGCGGTGGAAGTCGTCCTGGAGCGTGTCCAGCTCGGCCCGCCACACTTCCAGAAGCGAATCGCCCAACGAACGAAAGAGATCGATCCAACCTGCCATCCCACCCCCCTTCCCGCCGTTCAACGGCCGACTTTCAATCCGCGGCTCACGAAAGAGGCTTGAGCGGCGATGTCGTCCCGCACGCCCACGGCCACCCTCTGGTCGCCGCTGCGCATCAGCAGGGTCACCTCGTAGACGAAATGCTTGTTCACGGCCGTGGCCACGTCCGCCTTCGCGACGCTGATCGGCACCGGCGTCTGCTGCACGTCGGAGGTGCCGCCCTCCGAGTCCAGGGCGGCGATGAACAGCCTCACCCGGGCGTCCTCCGACTTCTCCCGCGGCACCAGCACCAGCTTGCCGATGGGGATGCGCACCATCACCGGCACGAGGAAGTAGCCGTCCTCCCGCGGCCGCGGCTGGCCGAACTCCACGGACACCCCGAGCGGGTTCTCCTCGAAGGGAAAGTTCAGGGCCGCCAGGGTGCCGTCGGACATCCGCGAGTCGGTGGTCTTGTCGCGGTAGCCCTCGCGGTGGCGCACCTGGAGGTCCTTGCGGTTCTTCACCTTGACCTCGATCTTGTAATACCGGCCGTCGCCGTAGTGGGGCGGCTGGTAGCCCAGCGAGTAGTAGGTGTTGAAGTCGTTGGCGATGCGGTCGAGCTGCGGCGTGGCCACGTTGGTGTTGATGATGGCCACCCCGCCCGTCTTCTCCGCCATCATCTGGATCGTGCTCTGGAGGTTCGAGAAGCGCACCGAGTCGACGAGCTGGGTGAAGCCGGGCGACTTGGCGCTGCCCTGGTTCTCGGCCGTGTTCGACTCGTAGACCCGCAGGCCCGCGGCGTCGATGGTGTAGAAGGTGATGCGGTTCGCGTTGGCCTGCGCCGTCAGCTCCGTCAAGCGGCGGGAGACGTCGAACTCGAGGGTCTGGGTCAGGCTGGTCGTCTGCTCGCTGTACTTGTTCTGCACGGCGTAGAACACGTCCTGCCCGGCGATCATCTCGAGGCCGTCGCTGACGTAGAGCACCGCCTTGCGCCCCGGCATGCCGGCCAGCGCGTCGACCATCTTCTTGAGCCCGTCGATCGAGAACGCGAGGTCGTTGTAGCTGGACTGCGCGTAGGTGCGGGCGTAGTTCTCGGCCTCGGTCACGCTGCGCGAGTCCTCGATCTTCTGCAGGATGTCGCGCCGGTCGGAGTCGGCGTGGACGCCCTGGGCCGAGATCTTCTCCAGCTCGAGCATCGCCGCGGCGATCAGGCCCGGATCGCTGGTGAACGTGCGGCGGATGTGCAGCTCGCGGTCATAGGTGACCAGCATGAGCAGGTCGTCCTTGCTCAGCTTGTTGCCGATGAAGGCCCGCAGCTCGCGCATCACGCGGTTGCGGTTGAACGGCCGGAGGTTGAAGTTGTCGATGTAGACGATCAGCCGCAGCCGCTGGTCGTCCGGCTTGCGCACCACCTCGGCGATGCCCGAAGGGTCCGGAGGGGCGCCGGGAACGGCGGGCGCGGCTTCCGCCGTCTCGGTGGCGAGCGGCGTCACCGGCTTCCCCGCCTTTTCGGCGTAGAAGTTGGTGATCTCCACCGGCCGGCCGTTCTCGAGCACCTGGAAATCTTCCTTGCTGAGCCCCGTGACGGGCTGGCCCTTCTTGTCGGTGACGTAGACGTCGACGTTGACGACGCTGACGTTGACGATATCGGCGAACTGCTCCTGCTGAGCGCTCTCCGAGGGCGGGGGCGCCGGGAGCGGCTGGCCCGGCTTGCGCATCTGCGCGCCGGCCGGCGTCCTGAACGCTCCGGCCGCTCCAATCGCCAGGAGCAGGCAGGCTGCGGTGAGAAAACGCTGGGATGGCCTCATAGATCTGGCTCTCTCTTCTTTCTGGACTGCGTCCGTCGCGGGATTATAGCTGTCCAGGCCTCACTTCGCGGGCGGCACCACGTCCACCTTCGCCGTGAGGATCTTGCCGCTCTGCGGATCGAAGACCGCCAGCGTCAGTTGGTGCGGCAGCCGCCGCAGCCGGATCCGGGTCTCGTACTTGACCGCCGAGCCCGCCGCCGGCTGGGCCGCCGTGCTCAGCGTCAGCGGCAAGACGGGCATCGGCGCCCGGTTCCCCGCCGCGTCGAGGGCGCCGACGCGCAGCTCCAGCTCGGCCGTGTACTTGCCGTCTATCGGCACGAAAGTGACCGCGTCCACCGGGATGGCGAGCGCGATCGGCAGGTCCATCTCCCGCCGCCCCACCGGCACCGGCTTGCCCACCTGCACCGCCATCGGCAGCGAGTCGGGCGAGCCGCCGAAGAGCATGGCGCTCTCCACGATCATCGAGGTCTCGGCCTTGCGCGAGAGGTCGAGGAAGTCCTCCCGCGAGCGCACCTTGAAGCCCGGCCGCGTCACGTCGACGGCCACCCGGTGGCGCTTGTCGTTGCCCTGCCAGGTCGGGGTGAAGCCGAGCCAGTAGTAGGACCGGGTGTCGGCCTCCACCGTCGGCAGGCGCTGGGCGCTCTGCGAGTTCAGCAGCGCCTGGCCGCCGGTCTGATTGGCGACGAACTGCAGCGAGGCCTGGTGCTCCTGCTCGCGGATGTTGAGCCCGCTCGCCGACGGGCTGGCGAGCGAGGCGTCCGTCACCCCGCTCTCCACGCCCGGCACGTCCACCGGGTAGACGGTGTAGCCGAGGCGGTTGGCCGTGTCCACCAGCGGCCGGAAGATCACGTCGCCGCGCGGCACGTCGCGGTCCAGGATGGGCCGGTTGGGGTTGTTCACCACGTAGTCGACGGGCGAGAACGGCCAGCCGCCGGAGAGCAGGAGCATGACCTTGCGCCCCGGGGGCGAGGCGAAGCCGCGCAGCGTGCTGGCCGCCGCCGACACCGCCCGCTCGGTCTGGGCGGCGAGCCGGTCGGCGAACTCCAGCTCCTCGATGTCGAGGCGCTGGGCGAAGGCCGCGCGCGGCCCCGGCTCGATGGTCTGGCCGGTCAGCCGCCGCGATCCCTCGAAGCTCCGCAGCTCGGCCAGCCGCGTGACGCCCTGGGCCCGCTCGCCGATCGCCCGCTCGATGGCCTGCCCCAGCTGGCGCGAGGAATTCGACCAGCTCGACAGCATCTCCACCCCGCCGCCGTTGTAGGCCACGATGGCCATGCGGTCCTCCGGTCCGAGCCGCGAGAGCTGGTCCTTCAGATTGCGCAGCACGTCGTCCCGCCGCGGCGCGACCGAGAAGAAGTTGTCGATGAACACGAGATAGCTGGTGCCCACCGGGGTCCCCGGGGCCAGGCTCGGCAGGCCGCGCACGGCCGACTCCCCGCCGCCGGCGCTCTCGGCCAGCGCGATCGCCTGGCCGCCGCGGACCTCGTTGAAGTACTCGACGGGGACGACCTTGCCGTCCACCTTGAGGCGGAAGTCGCCCGGCTTCAGGTCCGCCACCCGGTTGCCCTGCTTGTCGGTGACCACCACCTCGACGTTGACCACCCGCACGTCGATCTGCTCGCCGAAGACGCTCGGCGTCTGCTGCTGAGGCTGCTGCTGCGCGGCCGCCGGCCCGACCGCGGCGAGGAGGACCGCGGCGGCCAGCCATCTTGAACGGAACATTTTCATGCAATGTCTCCGAATGTTTCCGGGATTTTTCGTGGCGGAACGGCACGGGCCGCCCCGGGATCTCTCAAGGGAGACAACACCCGGGACGGGACTTTCATTCTCCGAAGACCGCCGTCGAACCCTACGGCTTGACCTCCAAGTCCGCCCACGACTGCCCGCCGCCCGTCGCGTCCTCGACGGAGAAGACCAGCTTTTGCGGCCCCCGGCGCAGCTTCAGGGTGGTCTCGAAGCGGGCGTAGACGCCCGGACCCGGCGCCGCCGGCAGGGCCAGCCGGAGCGGCACGCTCTCCAGCCGCGAGCGCCCGCCGAACTTGTCCAGCGCGCCCATCGAGAGGATCGCCTGCACCTCGTAACCGTCCGCCGTCGGCAGGGGCGTCATGGCGCTGGCCGGAATCTCCAGCGTCACCGGCAGCTCGACGAGCCAGAGGCCGGACCGCCGCGCCGTGCCGGTCTGCACCCGGATGCGCTCCATGCCCTCGGTGCCGAACAGCAGCAGGCTCTCCGTCTGCAGCTCCGCCCGCGCCTCGCGCGACAGGTCGGAGAAACCGCTGCGCGCCCGCAGCCGCGCACCGGCCTTCTTCACCTTGACCTCGATGTCGTGCCGCTGGTCGTCCGCCCGCCACTCGGGGGTGAAGCCCAGCCAGTAGTAGCTCCGGGTATCCGCCGCCACCCGCTCGAAGGCGTTCAGCCGGGCGGAGTTCAGCACCGCCTTGCCGCCCGTCTCCTCCGCGAGGTACTCCAGCACGCTGTCCGTGCCGCGCTCCCAGTTGGAGGTGATGAAACCCGCGTCCCGCGGCTCCGAGGAGCGCGCGTCGGCCCAGGTCGACTCGGGATCGAGCCCCTGCACGTCGACCGGATAGATCGTGTAGCCCAGGAGGTTGGCGGTCTCCGTCACCCGTTCGAACAGCTCCTCCGGGCGCGGCGTGTAGGTGATGCTGGGCACGTCCCGCAAGGGATCCGCCAGGAGTTGATGGGGGTTGGTCAGCGGCCAGCCGCCGGAAAGCAGAAGGAAGACCTTGCGGCCCTCCGGGACGGCGACACCGCGCATCGCCGCGGCGGCGGCCGTCACGGCGGTCTCGGCCTCGGAGTAGAGCAGGTAGGAAGCCCCGGTATCCGCGACCAGATCGCCGGGAGCCCCCTCCGTGCGCCGCATCGCCAGGCGGTTGATGCCCATCGCGGGGCGCTCCTGCGCCTTCGCGAGGGTCCGGCGCACGGCTTCGGCGTCGCCCGTCCAGTCGCTCAGCAGGTCGACTCCGCGGCCGTTGAAGGCCACCACCGCCACGCGGTCCTCGGGACCGAGCCGCAGATCGCTCGACAGCCGGCGCAGCACCAGGTCCCGCTGGACGCCGATCGAGAACGAGTCGTCGATGAAGACGAGATAGCTCGTCCCCACCGCGCCCCCGGAGACGGGCGAGGCCACGGCCTCCGCGCCTCCAGCCGCGGCCTTCGGCGGTGCGGCCGTCTCCCCTTCCACCACCTCCGTGAAGTAGTCGATCGGCACTTCCTTGCCATCTACGAAAAGCTGGAAATCGGAGGGCGAAAGGCCCTTGATCCGGTTACCCCGGCGGTCGGTCACCACGGCCTCGACGTTGACGGCCCGAACGTCGATCGACTCGCCGAAGGAGCTGGGCGGCTGCGGGCTCTGGCGCTGATCCACGGAGGCCGCCATGGCTGGAGCCGTGAGCACCAGGGCGAGGCTTGCGAAACGGAAGAGCTTCATGCGGGATCCTCCTCCTCTTAAGATTCTAAGGATCAGATCTTTAGCAAGACAGGTGCCCGGGAAGTCTAGCAGGAGGGCGGAAAATTCCCGTCCTATAGAGAGGACGAAGGACGGCCATCCGGAGACGGAAGGAGGACGGTCGCTTCAGCTTCGGCGGCCTGCGGCTCGCCCGGGTCGGCCGGTCGATGCTTAGGAGCCCACGACCCGCAGCTCGAAGTCCTCGAGCTTCAGCACCCCAAGGGCGTAGGCTACGGCCATCCGCGTGGCCATGGGGTGATCCCACGCGTACACGGGCCACTCTTCCGTCTCGAGCTGGCCAGTCTTGCGGAACGACACGGATGCCACGAAGTGGCGGACCTTCTTTATAGCCATCAAAGTCCTCGTCAAAGCGCCTTTCGGCAAACCATTCAAATCCATCAAAGGAGTTCTGAGCCTACACGATGGCACCGCCGCCGCCAAGCGGCGCAGGCGGGGCAGGAGATCAGCCTGGCGTCGTTTCCTGCCGCCCTGCGGGGCTTTGGGGGGGTTGGTTCGCTCGGGTTCCCGGGCCTTACGGCCAACCTCTTACACATATCTCGACTGCTCCGAACGGACGATGTTGTTCTCGCCCTGAAAGGGCGGTCGTTGAATAGCCTGGCCGCTTTAGCGCCAGGAATGGGGCACCACCCACCCATCTCCGCCCTGAAGGGGCGGTCCCCAACGGTCCGAAAGGCACCGCCCCCTCGGGGCGGGTATGGGGAGGGAGAACTGCCAACCTGGCGCTAAAGCACCAGGCTACTCAACGTTCGCCCTTTCAGGGCGGGAAATACCATCGGCATTTGGGGCCGGAAGATGTGTGTAAGAGAGTGGGCTGACGCCCTGGGCTACAAGTCTGCCGCCCTCCGGGCTCGCGTCGAGGGACTCCTGACTCCGACTTTCCAGACACCCTCTGAGGCTCGACGAAGAGCTACGCCACAGGCGCTGCCCCCTCTCGCGCCGCGCGTCTGCCTTCCTCTACAACGGCACCAGCTCCGTGGTCGTGGCCCTGGACTTCTCGCTGCCGAGATCCTGGGCGTACTTGATGGACCCGGGCGTCTTGTACTTCTCCAGGTAGGCGCGGTCGATCGCGTCCTTCAGGCGCTCGCTCCTCGTGCGGACGGCGCGGATCGGGATCTCGCGGTCGCCGACGGTGATGGCGCCGACGGGCTCTTCGAGAAACGTCCGGTACCAGCTCCGCGGCTTCAGGCTCCAGGACCGCACGAAGACGCGGCCCTCAACCACGACCGCCCAGATGCCGATGACACGGTGCGGCCCCGTGCCGGCCCGGATGCCCAGGATCTTGCCGTCGCGGATCGCGGCCACGATATCGTCCGGGAGACGCTTCGCTGCCATGCGTGCCTCCTTCAAGTCCTGTCGCCTAGATTACGATGAAACCGACATGACGACGATCTCAATGCTCGCCCGACTCGCCCTGATCCTTCTCCTGGCGCCGGCCGCGGCCTCTGCCGCGGGGCTCGCTCCTTGCTCCGAGGCCGGAGCGCCGAAGGACGCCGAATGCGGACGTATACGGGTGCCCGAAAACCGGACTGAACCGGAACGCCGGGCTCTGGATCTCTTCGTTCTGCGGCTTCCGGCGACGGAGCCGGGACCGGCGCGCGGGGCCGTGTTCTATCTCGATGGCGGTCCGGGAGAGGCCGCGAGCAAGACCGCCGCCGATCTTCCCGGCGTCCTCGCGGCGTTGCGGTCTCGATACGACCTCGTCTTCCTCGACCAGAGAGGCACGGGCCGGAGCCATGCACTCTCGTGTCCCCCACCGCCTCCCGGCCAGGAATCCCGCGAGATCTCGGCCGGGGAGGCCCGCTCCTGCCGCCGGATCCTGGAACGCCGGGCCGATCTGCGACGGTACACCACCTGGGACGCGGCCGCGGATCTGGAGTCGGTCCGCCAGACGCTGGGGTACGACAAGGTCGTGTTCTTCGGCGCATCCTATGGAACCCAGGTCGCCCAGGCGTATCTCCGGAGGTATCCAAAGCGGGTGCGGGCGGCCGTCCTCACCGGCGCCCTGCCGTGGGCCCCCGAGCCCCTGCTCTTCGACGCTCGGGACGCCGAGCGGGCGCTCTCTCTGCTGCTGCGGGACTGCGCCGCCGATGCGGCCTGTGGCAAGGCGTTCCCGCGGCTCGCTCAGGAGACGGCCGACGTGCTCAAGCGGCTCGAAGCCCAACCCGTCCAGGTGACGGTCGAGGACTCCGCGACGGGTGCGGCCCGCCAGATCACGCTGGACCGGCAATCTTTCACCCGAACCCTCCGCACCCGCCTCTACAGCCCCGAGGCGTCGGCCCGTGTGCCGCTGGCGCTTCACCAGGCGTTCGCGGGCGATTACCGCTCCATGGCCCGCGCGGCCCTGGCCATCGCGCGGGCCCAGAAGCGGAACGAGAGCCTCGGCATGTTCCTCTCCGTGATGTGTTCCGAGGGGCTGGCCTTCATCGATCCAGAGTCCATCCGGCGTCTCGCCGCCGGCACCTTCTTCGGCGCCGAGCGCACCCTCGCGTGGCACAGGGGCTGCCAGGAATGGCCTCGGGGAGACCTGCCGGCCGACTTCGCCGCGCCGGTACGGGCGGACGTCCCGGTCCTGATCCTGTCGGGACGCCTCGATCCGGTCACCCCGCCCTATTGGGGAGAGCAGGTGGCCGCTTTCCTGCCCCGTGCGCGGCAGGTCGTCTTCGCCGCCTCCTCCCACTTCCCGGACGGCGCCTGCGCAGCTGGCTTGGTGACCCGATTCCTGGAGCAGGGCCACGCCGAAGGCTTGGACATCCGTTGCGCGGAGTCGGAAACCCGGCCGCCTTTCGCGCTGCATTAAGGATCCGAGGTCGAGGCTTCCTGGGCGAGGAACTCGCGGATCGTCCTCTGCTCGTTTTCGTCCTTGATGCGGGTGAACATCTTGTCTCCCAGGCCGACGATCGTCTCCGCTTGGTCGAAGGGAAGGCGCTCGTACATCTTGCCGCCCGCGAAGTGGCAAGGCTGGCAGCGGTTTTCAAGGATCGGCTGGACCTCGGCCGGGAAGCTCACGACAGGGGAGACATGGGAAGAGACCGTGACCGGAACGGCCGCCGGCGCTGGTACCCCGGCGGCCGGATGCTCCGAGCTCACCGGCCGGGGGTATCCGCAGGCAACGCAGGCGACGGCGCCGACCAGCAGGAAACGGGCCTTCATGCCGTCATTCTAGTCCTTGTCAACGGCAGATGCAGGTGTGTTGACTCGTGCAAACCCCTGCCAGGGCTCCAGATTCGTAACATCCGCAATGCTCGTCCACGGTGCAGGGATTACCGTCCACGCAACTGTTGAACCTGCAAAGCGTCGCGGCAGAGACTTCAGCCGGCTCCATTGAAAACAAGGACGTTCCGAGGACTCCGGCGAGCGCGACAAAGCGTAGCGTCTTTTTCATGGGGATCTCCCTGAGAGCACCGAGGACACGCCCCCGGGCCTGCGCACTCTAGCTCATCCTCAACGGCCCCGAGGACACGACGACTAGCTCTTGACCCAATATATCTACACCCAATATAATCCCGCCATGCTCCTCCGAGACGATCTCGAAAGCCTGCTTCCCCTTCCTCCCGCCACCTTCCACATCCTCGTCGCCCTGTCCGATGCCGACCGCCATGGCTACGGCATCATGCAGGAGGTCGCCCAGCGGACGGGCGGCAGGACGAAGCTCAACCCCGGCACGCTGTACACGACGATCCAGCGGCTGCTGGAGAAAGGGCTGATCGTCGAGCTGAACGAACGGCGGGATCCGGAGGAGGACGACGAACGCCGCCGCTACTACCGGCTGACGGAGCTGGGACGGCGCGCGGCGCAACTGGAGCTGGCCCGGCTCACCGAGCTGGTCGCCCTCGGCCGGCGCGCGGGCCTGACGGCGGAAGGAGCGTGACGCCATGGGATCTCCTTCCCACGCTCCTTCCCGCGTCCCCGCCTGGGCCGACCGGGTCTACGCGGCCCTGCTGCGGACCTATCCGGAGTCGTTTCGCGAAGAGTACGCCGGCGAGATGCGAGCGGCGTTCCGCAGCCGCTGGCGCGAGGAGCGCCAGGCCCGCGGCACGCTCGGCGTGGCCAGCCTCTGGATCGCCGTGCTCCTGGACACCCTGGGGACGGCCGCGCGGTCGCAAGGCGAGATGCTGAGCCGGGACGTCCGCTACGCCTGGCGGTCGCTCAACCGCCGCCAGAACTGGTCCTTCACCACGGCCGCCCTGCTGACGCTGGCGCTCGGGATCGGCGCGGTCACCGCGATCTTCACCCTCGTCCACGCGGTGCTGCTCGCGCCGCTGCCCTTCCACGAGCCCGACCGCGTCGTCCGCGTCTGGGATACGAACCCGTCGCTCGGCATCGAAGAATTCTCGACCTCGACGCCCAACTTCCACTCCTGGCAGCAGTCGGCGCACGGCTTTTCGCACCTGGTGTCCCTGCGCAACGCAAACTCGAACCTGACCGGCGGCGGCGAGCCGGAGCGCGTGACCGGGTTCGAGGTCTCGGCGCCCTTCTGGGAGACGATCGGCATCCCGCTCGTCGCCGGACGCCCGTTCACCGCCGCGGACTATGCACGGGGGCATGCCCCCGTCGCGATCATCGGCGAGGGGCTCTGGAAACGCCGCTTCGGCGGGGAGAGATCCGTCCTCGGCCGCGCGATCGACGTCAACCTCGTCCCGCACGTCATCGTCGGCATCGCTCCCCAAGACGTCGGGTTCGCGACCAACGCCGACCTGTGGGTGCCCATGGGCTACGACCCGCAGGGCGCGGACGAGAACCGCGGCGACCGCCAGATCGCCGTCCTGGGCCGGCTCGCGCCTGGCATCACCCTCCAGCAGGCCCAGGAAGACCTCCAGCGGGTGGCGTCGCAGCTCGAACGCGAGTTCCCCGAGGCCAACAAGGGCTGGACCGTGCGCGTGATTCCCATCCGGGACTGGATCGTGAACGCCGAGGTCAGCCAGCGCCTGCGCATCCTCCTGGCGGCGGTCGCGCTGCTCCTCCTGGTGGCGGCCACCAATGTCGCGAACCTGCAGATCGCCCGGTCTGGCGGCCGCCAGCGGGAGATCAGCGTCCGCCTGGCCATGGGCGCGAGCCGTACGCGGCTGATCCGCCAGATGCTGACCGAAAACCTGCTGCTGGCCGGCGCCGGCGGCATCCTGGGCCTGGGGCTCGCCTGGGCCGCCGTCCGCGGGGCCGCCGCCTTCCTGCCGGCGTCGATCCCCCGCCTCGCCGATCTCTCCCTCAACCTGCCCGTGCTGCTGGTGGCCGCCCTCTGCATCGGCGCGACGGCGCTCCTGGCCGGGCTGCTGCCCGCCACCATGGCCCTGCGCTCGAGCGTGCACGAAACCCTGCAGCAGGCGGGACGCGCCACGACGGGCGGACGGAACCCCGCGCGCCAAGCCCTCGTCGCCGTGCAGCTCGCGCTGGCGACGACGCTCGTCGTCTGCGCGGCGCTGCTGACGCAGAGCCTCGTCCGCCTGCAGGACGTCGACCTGGGCTTTGCCGATCCGGACCACCTGCTGACGGCACGCATCACGCGCTCGGTGACGACGGACGAGATGATCGGGCCCAACCGCGAGTTCTTCGAGGGGCTCCTGGAGGAGATCCGCGCGTTGCCCGGCGTCACCGCCGTGGGAATGAGCAGCGAGGTCCCCTTCGGCGCCCTGGACACCACCATGCCGGCCCTCCCGGTCCCACGGCCCGAGGCCGTGCCCGCGGAGGGCGTCCAGGCCTCCTGGCGCATCGTCACGGGCGACTTCTTCCAGACGATGCGGATCCCCCTGCGCCAGGGGCGGGTCTTCCAGCCGCGCGACGAGCCGCGGCACAGCATGATGCTGAGCGAAGGGCTGGCGCGGCGCCTGTGGCCGGACGGCGAGGATCCGGTCGGCCGCGAGGTCAAGCTGGGCAACGGCCAGACCTACAGCATCGTCGGCGTGGTCGGCGACGTGCGGCAGATCGGGCTGGCGGACGACCCGACGCCGACCATGTACATGTCGACCTCCTGGTTCCTGTGGCCGACGATGACGCTGACCGTGCGGACCCGCACCGAGCCGGAAGCGCTCGTCCGGGACATCCGGCGGACGGTGGCGCGCCTGGACCCGCGCCAGCCGGTCTCCGACTTCCAGACGATGCGCACCGCCATCGCCGAGAACGCGGCCGCGCCCCGTCTCAACACCGTCCTGCTGGCGTCGTTCGCCGGCCTCGCCCTGCTGCTCGCCGTCGTCGGCGTGGCCGGCGTCGTTGGCTACGCCGTCAGCCAGCGCACGCGGGAGCTCGCCGTCCGCCTGGCGCTCGGGTCCTCCCACGGGCAGGCGATGTGGCACGTCATGCGCGACGGCCTCCTGATGTGTGCGATCGGAATCCTCGCGGGAATCGGCGCCGCCCTGGTTCTCGGACGCACGCTGTCGAGCGTGCTCTACGGCGTGGGCGCCCACGACCCCATCACCCTCCTCGGGGCCGCCGCCGCGCTGTTTGCCGCCGCGGTCCTCGCCTGCTGGCTTCCCGCGCGCCGCGCAACGCTGATCAGCCCCAGTCTGACGCTACGCGAAGGGTAGAAGGGCAGGATCGAAGGTAGATTTCCTCGCCGTTCCGCTTCTCCAGTCAGCCACAGGGAGAATCGGAGAGAAACGGCGAGAAGCGGGAGCCCGGAGGCACAATTCAGGCTCGATCCGTGTATTTAAAGGGCCCTCGAGGCAGCTTGACCCCGTTCTCTACACAGTTTCGCGTCAATCCTAGTAGGAAAATGCGCGCTCTACACCTTTTCGCCGCCCAACGGTGTATTTTCTCTGTCCGTTGGGCTTGGATTCTTCTCGAAATACACCGCCAGACTCCAAACTGGTGTACCCACTCTCCAAACCCAGTAAATTTACCGGAAAATTACACCACTCGCCATTAAACTGTGTACGAGCACCCTTTTTATACACAGATTCCCGTCGGTTGGTGTAAGCTGACGGCCAAACCACAGTTTGGGGAGGATGGGATGAGAATCAACGTCGAGGTGGACGAGAATCTTCTCACGAAGGCGATGCGCCTGACGGGAATCAACACGTACCGGAAAACTCTGGACGAAGCGCTCGCCGCTTTGACTCAACTTTACGAACAGGGAGAGGTCCGGGGCCTGCGCGGCAAGCTTCACCGCCAGCCCGACCTTCCCCGCGAGCGGAAGAGGCGCTGACATGAAGATCCTCGTCGACTCCACCGTCTGGATCGACTACTTCAACGGCGCCGTCACGCCGCAGACCGACTTCCTCGACCGCGCCCTCGGCTGGCGCCGGATCGGCGTCGGCGACCTCATCCACGCCGAGGTCCTGGGCGGCTACCTCGACGAGCGGGAGCGCGAGCTGGCCGAGGACGCCCTCGGCCGCTTCCACCGCATCGCCATGGGCGGCTTCGACCTCGCCCGAGTCGTCGCCCGCAACTCGCGCATCCTCCGAGCCAAGGGCCTCCCCGCCCCCGGCACCATCGAATGTCTCATCGCCACCTGCGCCATCGAGAAGAGCTGGGCCCTTCTCCACTCCAGCCCCAGGTATGCGCCGTTCGAGGAGCACCTTGGGTTGAAGGTGCCGGAGTTGGGGGTAAGCCCAACGTCGCCGAAATGAGACGAGGACCGCCACCATTCCCGTGAAGCTGAGGCGGCCCTGTTCTCCCAACTCCGTCTTCGGCACTAATCTCGCGGGGAAGGGACACCGCGTGAGCTACGAAGCCTTCGACGAAAGCCAACTCGGCAGCGACCCGTCCGGTTTGGGGGCCCACAGCCAAGGCACGTTGCTTACTCGGCCGCCGAGAAGGAGTGAAGATACACGTCACAAACCACCGGCTGATCCAAATGGGTGTTGATCTCATCAACCAAGGCAAGCCGAAAGTTCTTCTCCTTCGACTTAGGCCAAGCCCGCCAAGTCTCGGTACGAAGCATTTTCTCAATCACAGAGACGACTTGCTTCTCTTGCCTGCGATCTACTTGCCGGAGATCAGCCTCGCAACCAATTAGCGCAACCTTAATCCCAAACTGCCGAGATCCCACACGGACCTCGACGCTCCTGCCCTCAGCAATTTCCCGAAATATAGGACGGCATCGCGACCCTGGCCACGACGACGTAATCCAAACTGCTGCTGTAATCAGTAAGCCAAGGCACAGCAGAAGCAGCCACCAAGATTTGCGCATGGCGAACCTCATGGGCGGCCTGCCACCGACCGCTTCAGGCAGCCTAGCTGAGCGTTTGAAGCCAGGCACTCAAGCTCTTCACAGGACGCATCACGGTAAGGGTTGAAAAAGAGTCGGCGTATGTGATCCTGCTCGTGAACACAAATGCAGTAGTCCACGCAAAGATCACCCTGAGGTCTGTACCAGGCTTGCCCGGTATTCTCGTCTATCCCACCACGAGCTCGAGTTCGAAGCTCCTCTTCAGACGCGCACTTCTTACCACCTCCACAGAAACCCTGCTTGTTCGACTGCACGTGGATTGACGCTGCCTTCACCTTCTCGGAGTCGCAACCTCTGCAGGGTTTGGGCAGGGTGATGTCCGCATTCCAGAGACTCGCACCGCAGCCCTTTGCATCCGGTGGTTTGGGAAACCTACCGTCTGGATCTATGAAGTTCAAAGGAGAGGATGTGGCGTAAACGTAGTGGGTCAATGAACGGAATAGTCCTAGTGGATCCGCCTGCGTATACCTTCCCGCTTTCGGCGCATACCACCGGTGCACGTTGTAATACAGCCCTTCAGGCACCCCCTGAGAATGGAAGCTCGGACCATCCCACTGGCCGGGGAAACGCAGGATGGTGGGCGAGGAGCTGTAGTCGGCGCCGAAGGGCTCGAAGCCTCCCTGCCAGAGCTGGGTGCCCGCCGGATTGGTTACCAGAATGGGCGTGCCCAGATGGTCTACCGTCAGGTACTGCCAGGAGGAGGTCGTCGTCTCGAGGTTCGGCGGGCCCTCGGTCACCTTGTCCAGTGTGGCGACCGGACGGCCGGCGAAGTAGAAGACGAAGAGATGGCTTTTTTGTACCGAGCTCAACCGGGTGCCGGATAGGAGATTCCGATGAGCGAAGCGATGGAGCAGCAGGCCTTCCGAGCTGTAGGTCGGCACGGTGTAGTCGTCGTAGAGGCCTGTCGGCAGAGGCATGGTGGACTGGCTCAGAAACCCTCGGCCGTCGTAGGTATAGGTGGCGGTGCCTTTGGCATTGCCGGAGCTCGTCAGGCGCTTGTCGTCGCCATAGGAGAAGGAGAGCCGGCCGTCTTCCAGGAGGTTTCCCGCGGCGTCGAAGGTGTAGCGTCCGGCCGGCTCGCCGCCGGGGAGGAGCCGGTCGATCTTGGGCGTATTTCCGCCGGTGGCGTTGGAAAGATAGAGGTAGGTGTCGGTGGTGGCGCCGCGGGTCTCCGTCAAGCGGTTGCCAATCCGATCATAGGTCCAGTTCCTCGCGCCCCAGGGTCCGTTGCCGCTCGTCAGGAAGTATTGAGAGTCCTGGTAGCGGTAGATGCGGCTGTTGGCGGTGTTCAGGGTGTCGGTGATCGAGAGGACGTTGCCGACCGCGTCGACGCTATATTTCCAGCTGAGCCGGCCGGGCACCTCGATTCCTTCCGGAAAGTAGCGGCTGTCGAAAGAACGGAGCTCGGTGGTGCCATTCCCCAGGGCGAGACCGGAGAGCGGCCCCAGGGGCTTGTAGGTGGCGCCGGCGACGAGCTGGAGCGGTGGCTTGGGCCCCACCTGCACGGTCAGGCTCTGCTCGCGGTCGGCGAAGTCGTAGGCGTAGCTCGCGTTCACGTTTTCCGGGTAGCCGATGGTGACGCGGTTGCCATTCTTGTCCCAGGTGTAGGTCAGTGCGCCGTCCTGAGTCAGCCGGCCGAAACGGTCGTAACCATAGGCCACGGTCTGGCCGCCGCGGGTGATGCCGGTCAGCCGGCCCTTGGCGAAGGTGCCGGTGTCGTAGGTATAGGCCGTGTCAAGGTCGCTGTCGTGATAACTCAAATCGGTGACCCGGTCCAGGACGTCCACGGTGCGGGTGACGACCACGCCTCTCGCGTCGATCTCCGTCACCGGCTCCCCGTGCTCATTGTAGGCGGAAGCCGTCACGCCGGATACCGGCGAGACCTCCTGCGTGATCAGGTCGCGGTCGCTGTACGTGTAGGTCGTGGTGTTTCCTTCCGCGTCGGTGACGGCGGCCAGGTGGTCCTGCACGTCATAGGAGTAGGAGGTCACCGCCGCCGGGCCGCCGGCTCCCGTCCACGGCTGGGTCACGGAAGACAGCCGGTCCAACGCGTCGTAGGCATAGAGCTGGGTCGGCGCAGGGTTGGTGGCCTTGGGGTGGTTCGCGTCCCAGACCTTTTCCAGATTGCCGTCGCAGTCGTAGGAGTATTCGGTGACCGCGCCGCCGCCATGGACGACTTTACCGATCTGGCAGCGGTTGAGGTAGACGTAGTCGGTGAAGGACTCGGTGATCCAAGCGGCGCCACCCCAGCGCTGTAGCTTCTCCTTCACTCGCTGACCGGTCTGATCGAGCGTGTAGAGCGTGCGCTCTCCAGGCGTCGTAGCATCCGGTTTTCTTTCTATCGAGAGAAGCCTGCCCGCCGCGTCGTAGCCGTACTCGACGACGTTGCCCCGTGGGAGGGTGGTGCGCGTCAGATCGCCCAGGGCGCTGTACTCGTGGGTGGTGATCAGATCGTCCGCGGAGGTGGCGCCCTTCCGGCTGACGATGAGGACGCGGTTCAGGCCGTCGTAGGCGGTTTCCGTGCGGACGCCGTTGGGATCGATCGCGGCGGTCTGGCGGTTGAAGGGGTCGTGCTCGTAGGTAGTGGCGCCGACGAGGGGATCGATGCGGCTGTCGGCCACCAGGGAGCCGCGTGCCGGATCGTAGGTGAAGCTCGTCGCGTCGTTGCCGCCGTAGCCTGGCGGATCGACCGAGAGCGGCTGTCCCGCGGCATTGAAGGTGGTGACGGTCTCCAGGTCGAAGAAGCCGCCCGCCTCGACGCCTTGCGACCTGCGGCGGGTGAGATTCCCCGCGGCGTCGTAGCTCAGCAAGGTGGCCCGGCGGCTCGCTCCGCCCGCCGTCGAGGGCGTCTCGATGCGGGTGGGCAGGGCCGGGAAAGCCGCATCGTAGGTCCAGGTGGTCGTGCGGCTGAGGGGCGTGCCGGCCGCTTCCGTCTTCGTGATCACCCGGCCGTGAGCGTCGTAGCTCAAGAGGGTCTGCGCGCCCCGGCCGTCGACGATGCGGGTGGGGAGCTGCGGGTTCGCCGGGTCGTCGAAGAAGAGCTGGGAGCTCGGTCCGAGGCCGCAGCTCGAGCAGTCGCCCGAGATGGAGGTCACCCGCGCCTTGGCGCCCACGCCGGCCGCCGTGCGGGAGAGGGTGTAGACCACCACCTCGCGCTCCGTGTCGCCGCGGTGGATCGTCACCGTGGTGCGGGCCGGCTCGACCGCATTGTCGTAGGCGAGCTCGTAGCGGTCCACGCCGGTGGCGAAGTCGGGCGAACCGCTCCAGGCCCGCGCCACGTTGCCGGCGGCGTCGTACTCCCAGGCCGCTTCCACCCGCTCGGGGCGGACCGTGGCGGGATCGCCGTCGTCGGCTCCCACCAGCAGCCGGCGGGTCATGGACCCCGGATGGCGGCTGTCGCCATATTCAAAGCGCTGGCCCGTGCCGTCGGGCGCCTCCACGGCCGTGAGATCGTTGCCCGACCAGGTGTAGCTCCAGGTCCGCTGGGCCACGCCGCCGACGCCGACTTCCGTGAGGCTGGCGAGCTTGCCCGAGGGGTGATAGGCGAACCGCTCGGCGCGGCCGTCCGGCATGGAGACGCCCGTCAGCCGGCCGGCGGTATAGGTGGCCGTCTTGCCGTTGCCGTTGCGATCGGTGGCGCTCAGCCACAGACCCGCGGCATCGAACGCCGTCACGGTGCCGTCGAGGTCGCGGAGAATCCAGCCGGCGGCGGTCTTCGTCAGGCTCCGATATTCGTCCTCGGGCGAGGCCTTCTCGTACAGGCCGTCGTTGTTGGCGTCGGTGTATTCGCGGAAGCTCGCCGAGCGGGTGATCAGCCAGGCCTTGCCTCCTGTCGCGGGCACGATCCGCTCCGCGTAGTCGTGGGACCAGCCGCGGCCGAGGATGGCGTTCCACGCGGCTTGGCCCGGGTTGCCGGGACTGCCCGCGCCTCCGGCCAGGTAACGCAGCCGCGCTCCCGGCCCCAGAGCCGGCCGGCCGGGCTTGCCGCCGAGAGCCGGTCCGCCGCCGCCCACACCCACGCCGCCGCCCGGACCGGTGCAGGCCTCGCAGCGCTCCTGCTGGTCCTCGCACCCGGATTTGCGCGGCGGCCGGGGACAGCCCGGCAGCGCCGCCGCGGCGACGGCCCGGGTCTCTCCGCAGGCCACGGCGACCGCCTCGACCCAGCCGTTGGTCCCCGGAGAACAGGAGACGTTCTTGCGCCACGTGCCCTCGTGCTCGGTGGGGCTGAGAGTGCCCAGAGAGCCCCCGGAAGGGGCCACCCGCAACGTCAGCAGGCGCTGGTTGGAGCTTCCGGTCTGGGGAAAGGAGAAGGCCACGGCCGCCACCTGGGTGCCTTCCGGCTGGGTCGGGTCCAACGGCGTCAGCGACACGGAGACCTCGGGTTGATGATCGACCTCGACCGGGGTCGCCGCCTCCGCCCGAAAGGCCGCATCGCCGCCTTGGCCGCACGCCACCGCTACAGCCTTGATCTCATGGCTCCCCTGCCTCCAGCAGGCGGTGACATGCGTTTTCGTCCAGGTACTCGAGACCTGCGATCCGTAGGCTTGGTCGAGCAGTAAGCCGTCGACATAAACCCACAGGTGCCGCTGAGGGTCCGCAAGGAGGGTGTTCGGGAAGGAGTATGGGACGGTCAGCGCCAGGAGACCGTTCAGGTCCGGCCCGCTGGGCGACACCCCAACGGAGGGCGTCGTGTCGACGAAGAGAGGGGCCTCGGCGGTCGCCACCTCGGGATCGTCGGCGCAGTAGGAGCCGCCATCCGAAAGGGGGAAGACCTTGCCGCACCAGCAGGTGGCCCTGGCCGTGTAGGACCCGGTACGCCGGCAGCTTACAGTGGTGGCGAAGGTGAGGCTGCAACTGGTGGATCCAAAGCACTGCTGGCTGGCGTAAGGGATCGCGGCGCCCTCGAAGGAGAATTCGATCTTGGGCCGCGATGGGCAGGCGCCGGAGCTCGTGCCGTTGAGCACCAGATCGGGCGCCGAAAGGTTCGCCGAAATGGAGCAGGAGCAAGCGGCGCCAAGGGGAGGAGCCGCGAGGACCGAGACGAGGAGGACCAGAGCCAGCGGGAGAGCGAAAGCTTTCATCACCACTCCTCATGGAGATTTACTCGGCGGTGGTCGAAGGCCATCGCCTCCCGCGAAATCAGACGGCTGGGTCACGACAGCGTATGAGCGCCGTCACGTCTCGTCAAGGTTTGGGAGTTTCGTCGTGAGGCAGGCTCAAGGGTTGTAGCCCACGGAGGGGCACCTCTTCGGGACCAGGCTCAGCGGACAACTGAAGGCCTCCAGTGGGTTCTGGCTGCTCTGGGTCCAGTAGTAGGCGGTGGTCGTCTGATTTCCACAGGTCCGGAAGGTGATGGGCAGGCCGTTGATCGTAATCATTCCGGACAAGGGGCTGAACGCCGCGGTGGAGCTCATCACGAAAGTGGCTCCCGTGAGACCGTCGCTCCCCCTGAAGGTGGTTTCGACCTTCTGGCCGTTGTTCTTGTATTCCCAGTCGCTGCGAAAGATCGGGTAAGCCGCTTCCGAGCCGTTGGTCCGCCGGATGACGATCCTGGGCATGCGATAGCAATGATAATTTCCGCCTCGCTGAATGCTCAGGCCCGCGATACCCGCGATGGTCGGATCGCTGGGGATGTCACAGTGGAGCAGCTCTGCCTGGCCGATCGTCGCGCAGTCGACCTGGGCCCTTGCCGTCATGGGACAGAGCACGAACAGCAGCAGGCACGCCGAAATCAGAAAATACCTTTTCATGTCGATCTCCTTCGTTGGAAACGTTGGTTGCAACGTTCCATACGGTGGGAGAACGAAATCCGGATGAACCCGCAACGAAGTCCGGGGCCACGCGAAACTAGGGGGAAGGGGCTCGCCAGCCGCTTATCGGATGAATCGGATCGGGCAGATCCCGGCCTGGGCAATGACATCAAGCTCGTGGTGGTCGCTGGTCACCAGGACGCCTTCTTCGCGGATCGCCACAGCGAGAGCAAAGCAGTCGGCCAGCGAGACCTTGCGCCAGTCAGCCTTGAGCTTTCCGGCGATCTTCCAGAGATCCGAGGGCAGAGCTTCAAGGAGCTCAAGGCCATATTCGGCAAAGATCGTTTCCAAGGTGTCCGCGTCTTCGGCATTTCCACGACGGCAGAGATCGTAGTAGACCTCGCAGGCACTGATCGCGTGGACGAGACAGCGGTTCGCGGGCTCTTGCAGGAGATCCTCCACCACTTCGGCTCCTGGCTCGTCTTCCAGGATGGCGATCAAGGCGCAGGCATCGAAGACGAAAACCGGCTCAGCGGCCAAATTTCCGCTCCTCGATCTCGATCTCCTCGCGTTTCCGCTTCGCGTGCTCTTCGCTGCCTGAAGTCAGCCCACGGCCGGCTCCCCGCAAGCGCCGTAGACGCGCCCGGCGCTCTTCCGGAGCCAGCTCCCGGAACGGCCTTGGGTCTCGCGCCAACTCCGAGGCCAAAGCCGCGAGGCGCCCACGACCTTGCGGCGGAGCCTCGGACTGTTCCGACGTTTCTCCTGCCAGCGGCACGAGCACGATCAGCTCCACCGGACCGGAAGGAATGGTTGCCGGGAACTCGATCGTCGCTCGGTGATTTTCCGGAACCACGACATGAATTCTGTGCGCTTGCATCTCTGGGTGTTCTCCTCGTCTTGAGTTGAAATCTACCATAGTGGCTTTTGCCCCCCTCACCACCGTTCCAGCGTCACCCAAACCCCGTTGCGAGCGCGCAGGGTGATCCCCGGCTGGGGGGTGACGGTGTGGCCCGGAGCCAGGCGCGGCTTCCAGCGGCTCGCGATCATGGCGATGACCAGCAGGGCCTCGGCCATCGCGAAGTGGGTGCCGACGCAGAAGCGGGGGCCGGCTCCGAAGGGAAGGTAGGCGAGGGGCGGCCGGCCCTCGGAGCGCTCTTCGGTGAAACGGTCGGGATCGAAGCCGTCGGGGTGATTCCAGAAGGCCGGATGACGGTGGGTGACCCAGGGGCTGACGACAACGGTCGAGCCCGCGGGGATGAGGTGGCCCCCCAGCTCGTCGTCCTGGACGGCCCGGCGCTCCAGGGCCCAGATCGGCGGGTAGAGCCGCATCGACTCGCGCAGGACCCTCTCGGCGAACGGCAGCCGGGCGAGGTCCTCGTAGGACGGCGCGCGGCCACCCAGGACCGCCGCCGCCTCGTCATGCAGGCGCTCCATCGCCTCGGGGTGACGAGCGAGGAGGTAGAAGGTCCAGGTGAGGGCGTTGGCCGTGGTCTCGTGGCCGGCGAGAAGGAGGGTGAGGGTCTCGTTGCGGATTTGTTCGTCGGTCATGCCGCGGCCCGTGTCCTCGTCGCGCTCCCGCAGGAGGTTCGAGAGCAGGTCGTTTCCTTCTCCATCTCCGGTAGTCCGGCCGCGCCGCTCGGCGAGGATCCGGTAAACGACACGGTCGACGGTGGCCCGCGCCTGGCGGTAACGGCGGTTGCCGGGCGTGGGCAGCCACTCCGGCGGGTCGACGACACGCTGCAGGCGGCGGTAGGTGTGGGCGAGGAGGACGGCGATGGCCTTCTCCACCTCGTCGGCGTCGCCGCTCACGTCCGCGCTGAAAAGGGTCCTGCCCACGACGGTGTAGGTGAGGCGCATCATCTCGGAGGCCAGATCGAACGGCTCCGCCGGACGCTCCCAGCGCTCGAGCATGGCGGCCGTAGCCTCGCTCATCCGCTCGACGAAGCCGGCGACGGCGGCGGGACGGAAAGCGGGCTGGATCAGCCGGCGCTGCCGGCGCCACAGCTCTCCACTCGCCGTGAGCAGCCCGAGGCCGGTCATCCCCCGAATCTTGGAAGAGCTCCGCGTCTCCTTGTCGTAGACCTCGTCGCGCTCCTGGAGGACCTGGCGGATCAGGTCCGGGTGCGCCACGAGGTGCAGGACGTGGGGACCGAGACGGAAGCGCACCACGTCGCCGAAGCGCTCCCGGGATTCGAGCAGCAATCCCAGCACGTCCCGCCGGAAGGGGACGACGCTGCCGAGCAGCGGCAGGCCGCGGGGGCCTGGGGCGATTCGCGGAGCCGGCGCGCTGGTCATCGTTCGACGGGCTCGACGGGGTATCCCCACTCTTCGAAGCTGCGCCGCCAGGCCTGGGCGACCCGGGAGCGGACGTCCGCGGGGATTTCCTGGTAGCGGTTCTTTTTGTAGCCCCCCAGGGACTGGACGTAGGCCCGCAGCCGGGGCTCGAGATGGCCGAAGCCGGGCATGCCGAGAGCCTCGTAGGCGGTCGCGACCTGTCCGACGGGGTCCGCTTCCAGGTCGGCGAAGGCGATCTCGTGGAGCCGGCCCGGCGGGATCAGGCTCCTCTCCTCGAAGTAGGCGCCGTACATCACGGCGTAGCGCTGGAGGATGAGATCGTCCAGCCCGTCGAGGTCGGGACGCTGGAGGTAGGTGTACCAGCCGGCGGTGTCGTAGTAGTGCTGGAAGGATTGGAAGACGACGTAGGGATCGCGGTGGATGTGGAGGAAGCGCGCGTCCGGGAACATCTCGAGAAGCAGCCGGACCCGGGCCGTGTGGGGCGGCGACTTGAGGACGAGAGGGCGGCCGTGCTTGACGGTGAGCTTGCGCAGGAACCAGAGGAACGCCGCCTGCCACTCCTCCACCTCCTTCGGCGGGACGCCCCGGAAGGTGAGGTAGCGCTCGTAATAAGCGGTGTTGCGCGGAAAGGAGATCCCCGGGTAGAGAGAGCGGAAGCAGGCCAGGGCCGGCCCGAACTCGTCCTCCTGCGGGGCGTCGAAAGAGAGCGCCACGTTGTCCATGGGACGGGTGTCGGGCAGCAGGGCGCGGAACCGCCGGGCGTTGAAGGCCTCGGTGGTGAGGAAGGTGTGCGGATTCACCACCTGGTAGGTGTTGGCGAAGGCGAGCCGCTCGTCCAGGGCGAGCAGATTGTGCAGGTGGGTGGTGCCGCTGCGCCAGTGGCCGAGGACGAACAGGGGCGGCCCCGCGAGGCTCGTCCGCTCCACGGTCTCGCCCCAGAGGCGCTCCTCCTTACGGCGGTACCAGGAGTTCAGGAGGCTGAGGGCCGTGACGAACAGACCCCTGTGCCAGTAGGCGGGATCGACGGCGAAGCGGTTCTCGCGCAGCAGCCGCCACCAGGCGCCGGCCGTGATGCCGGCGAGGTAGTTGTGGCCCAGACTCCAGCGATGTTTGAGCTTGGCAGGCATGTCGTCGCCGGGCAGGCCGGCGCGGGCAGTATACCGGCGCCGGCGCGGTGCTCGCCTGCCGGCCTTGAGAGGTTAGGGGTTGCATCGCCAAGAAACATAGATATAATTGCATTTCTCAGCGTCCTACTTCAGGAGGCCAAATGAAAACCTCGTCCTCGCTTCGTCGGCTGCAGGTCTGTTGGTTCGTCCTTCCTCTTTTCGCCCTGGGGTGCAATGGCTCGGAGCACAGCCCCACGGAGCCCGCCGCACAGCCCAAGGCGGCTACCGCCGCGGTCGTGGCGACGGCCGGTGAGCAGAGCGCTCCGTTGGTGGCCGAGGAGGGCTCCGAAGGGCTCCGCCCTGGCGCCGCCCGCCTCCGAGCGGCCCGCGCCCGGGCCGAGAACGTCCAACCCTCCGAGGCGCCGAGCACCGTCGCCACCCGCCGTGGCGGCAATGGGAATGGCAACGGCAATGGTGGGAACGGGGGCGGTAATGGTGGCGGCAACGGCGGGGGCGGAAATGGCGGCGGCAATGGTGGAGGCAACGGTGGCAATGGTGGGGGTGGGAACGGTGGCAACGGCGGTGGCGGGCACGGAGGCGCTTTGAGCTTCGAGATCGCCTCGACCTGGAACACGAACTGGGTGAATGCCTCGGGCAACGTCCAGGGGTTCGTCCGCGGCCAGGACGTGGCGAAGATCGACAAGGCGTCGGTCGAGCTGGTGGCCGACGGCGGCTCGCTCGCTCCCCGCTCCGTCCGGATCGCCGGCGGGCAGCTCGTCGCCACCTTCGACAAATCCGAAGCGTTCGAGCTGCTCGGCGAGGTCCACCCCGGCGACCGGGAGACCGTGACGCTGCGGTTCAACGTGATGGACGAGACGCGCGAGCTCGAGGATCAGGTCCGGATCGTCGGCCCCGATGGCGGCGGCACTGGCGGCGGCGGCACCGGCGGCGAGTTGGAGCTCAACATCCAGCCGGACGACTGGAACGTCAACTGGGAGCGCAGCAACGGGCAGGTCCACGCGTTCCTCCGGGGAGGGGACCTGAGCAAGGTGGATCTCGACTCGGTCCGGCTGGTGGGCGACAAGGCCGGCGCCGAGCCGCTCGAGGCCCTCGACGTGCGCCGCGTCGGCAAGCAGGTCATGGCCCGCTTCTCCAAGAGCGCCGCCTTCCTGACCCTGGACGATCCGGACGCCGGGGAGACGCACACGGTGAAGATCCGCTTCACCCAGGACGGCACGGAGAAGGAGCTGTCCGAGGACGTCCGGATCGTCGGCCGGCAGTAAGAGTCAGGATCTAGAGTCCGTCAGGATTCCTTCGCCGGCGGCTCGGGGATAGTTTCGGGATCGATCCCCAGGCCGTCGGCGAGCCGGTTGTAATAAGCGAAGAATCCCGTGATCTGAACGATGTCGTGGATGGCCGTGTCGCCGAAGCCGGCGGCGCGGAGGCCCTCGACGTCGTCCCGGGTCGTGGAGCGCGGCTCGCGGGTGAGCTTGACGGCGAAGTCGAGCATGGCGCGGTCGGCCTCCGCGAGCGGCGCGCCGGGACCGTGGTCGCCGCTCCCCACGGCAGTAACCGCGGCAATCAGCGCCTCCCCCTCATCTCCCTGATCCGCGACCTCGACACGGAGGTCGTCCGAATGCGCCTGCGTTCAGTAGTGGCATAGGTTGGCGCGGGAGACGGCGACGGCGATCATCTCCCGCTGCGCCCGGCTGAGCGGGCTCCTGGGCGAGAACATCAGCTCCTCGTAGAGCTTGACGCCGATCTCCAGCACCTCCGGCCGCGGGCTCTGGACGCGCACGACGTTGAACACCTTGCCCGCCCGGGCGATGGCTTCGTCGTAGAGGCGCCGGAGGAGGCCCGTGGCCTCCCCCGGGGCGATGGTGCGGATCCAGGCCATGGCGAGCATGATAGCGCGGCGGCGCTCCTCGTGCAGCCGTAGAGGAAAGTCACTGGCTGGTTTTATCCGCCAAAGGCCGCAGCTTCTCCATGATGTCGATGGTCGGATCCTGGGCGGACTGAGCCCAGCCGGATTGAGCCTGGCCCATGAACAGGCCGATCATCAGCAGACCGGCGACTCGCGTCATCATCCGTCTTCTTTTGTTTGACATGATCGAATCTCCTCTTGCGATGGTTGGGTGGCTGCCCGTGCACAGACGCCGGAGGAGACCCCGCGGTCTCCCCCTGGAGCGATGGCAGGTAACGCTTAGCCCGTCCCGCCGGGACAGATGCCCAGGGAGGGCGCCTGCGCCTGTCCGCCGAGAAGCCGGAGACAGTTCAGGACGAACATCAAATTGTTTGCATACGTGGCCATGCCGCAGGAGGGAGACGGCGTACCGCCGCTATCCCCAACCGTTCCGGAATTGCCGATGACGACGACCGTCCCCTTCTGCCATGGCACGAGCACGGAGTAATACCAGTCGGAGGGGGGAGCCTTGCCGGTTTCGTAGTTGATGGCTCCCGGCGGAAACTTCGCCAGCCAGGTGCCACCCCCAAACTCAGGGGTGGAAGGCGCGAAGGAGATGCCGCACGAGTCGTGTGCCGCAAGCCCGTCGACGGCGAAGAGATAGGTGCTCGCAAAGTCCGCCGCGTTCAGCAGGTCTCCCGACATTGCCATGTATCCGCCCGTGCTGACGGCGAGATCGATCTGGGAGATGAATACATTCTGCAGCACGATGCCAAACCTCGCCGCCAGCTCGATGTCGTACAGCGGATAGGGTGTGTGGTTGGACATCAGCAGAAGACCGCCGCCCTGGGCCACGAAGGAAGCGATCGCATCGAGCTCCGCGTCGCTCCACCTGAACGCGGGGTTGGGAGCGTGGCTCACCGGATGGTGCGTCATGACGAAAAAGACGTCGTACCCCTGGAGCTGCTCTTCGGTGATCGGTCCGCACGAGAAGCAGACTTCCCACTCCGGATGCTCTACGCCAGGATCGTCAGAGTTCCACGGCTTCGTCAGCGACGCGCCGGCACTGTGCATGGCTCCGTACAGCGTATTCAGGCGGCGGTGCGGCGGCGTGCCCTGCAATTGCACCTGGACTTGTGAGCCGAGACTGTCGACAAGAATCCGCATGGTCATTTCTCCTTGGCCGGTTATTGACCGATTATTTGGCCGGTTATTGACCGATTATTTGACCAGTTATTGACCGGTTATTGGGCAGCAGGCGACGGGCAAGCCGTCGACGGGCATGGAAATTCAGGGCGTTTGCTTTGACACTTTGGCACCGAGCTGAGCACGGAGATCCCCAGCGCGCACTGATAACCGCAGTGATGCTGCCACCCCGCCTCGGCCGCCCAGTCCATCTTCGTTCCAGACCCGGTGTAGACGGCACCCGAGAGCGAGTCCCGAGTCGTATCGATCTGGGTATAACCCTTGTCCTTGACGAGAGAGCGCAGGCCGTCGATCAATACACGCTCCGCCGGGTTCGCCCGGGTGAGCGGCTCGTAGAGGTCCTCCATCTTGCCCATGGACTCGTGGTTCCACGCCCGGGGAACGAGATCGAAAGGATTCCAGAGACGCTGGGTGGAGCTGCCGAGAGCGCTTTGATAGTAGGCCGCGAAATCGGCGTTGCCGGATGTCGGGCCGGCGAGGGGAAACACCGAGATCCGCGCCTTGTCGGTCAACGTCTCGGACAGCAAAAGGGCGAGCGCCGGCGCAAGTGCCCCGCCCAGGCTGTGGCCCGTGACGTCGAGACGGAGCCCGCGCGGATACTTGCCCGTCTCCGCCTGGAGGAAGTCCGTCAGGGTCACGTTGGGAACGGGTCCGCCCTCGGGCGTCATGGATCTCAGGATCTGGAGGCCCTCGGAGATCGCCTTGGAGGTCTTCGGCTGGCCCGGCGGCGTGCCTGTGGGCCACGCGACCTGATCGACCACGTCGAAATCTTCCACCAGCCAGTCGAGGATCGACTTGAGATTGGTGCCGCGAACCGCGACGACGAGACGGGCGGGATCCGCTTTGTCGCGCACCACGTACATCATGTTGTCGTCGAGCTTGCCGAGCGAAAAATGGTAGACCGCGGGCCCCCAGGCCAGCTCCCAGCGGTCCATGCCTTCCTGCCTTCTGAGCGCCTCGCTCATGCATGGGTCGAGGTGCTTTTCCACCCACTCATCGGAGCCTTCCAGTGCGTCCCCGAGGTAGGCGAGGAAGGAGAGCGTGGCCATCTCACGCTGCTCCGGGGTGGGCGGCTGTACCGCCGTGACGGGCTGGGGAACGTTTGACTGACAGCCCGTGAGAAGACCGATGACGAGACCGCAGGCGAAGAGACGGGTGTGAAGTCGCATTGGATCCCTCCTTGAAGGGGAATGACAAGCTCACTCTAAAATTGCTGCAGAGCGGCAACCTCCGGGCTGGCCGTGGCGGCCGGCGGCAGGACGAAGGAGCTGCCCGCGAGGTCCGATTCGGGCTCGGCGATCTCGGGGAAGCACAATCCCCGCAATATCTGCACGTCGAAGATCTCCTGGACGAGCCCATCGAAGCGCAGAAACCCGACCGTCTTTCCGGTCCGGATGTCGAGCGCCCAGACGCCGCAGAGCCTCTCCTCCATGCGATCGTTCAGGGGGATGCCGCCGAAGGCGTTCGTCTCGCGCACCTGGGACAGGCCGACGAAAGCCAAGGGGCCGGCGAAAGCCAGACCGCGGGTGAAGCCGGGGAGCTCCGCGACGGTTTCCACCCGGCCGGTGGCGGGATCGACGGTGGCGACGGTGCCCCGGCCGGACTCCAGCACCCAGAGCTTGCCGTCATACCAGCGCGGCGAATGGGGCATCGACAGCCCGCGGGCCACGATCTCGCCCGAAGGGACCGCCATCAGCACGCCACCGTTCGCCTTGTTCTCCCGCCAGCCCTGGAAAGTATCGGTAGCACCGAAAGCGGTCACCCAGCACACCCGGCCGTCCTTGATGGCGAGGCCGTTGAGATGGCACCGGTCCTCGGGGGCCAGAGCCGTGATGAACGGCGGCCGCCAGCGAGGGATGAAGCTGTGTCTCACGCCGAGCATGGAGAGACACGAGAAGCGCGTGTTGACGATCCAGAGCCCATCCTCCGCGAAAGCGATCTCATGGACGTTGATCTGGCCCGTGACGTGGCAGGCCCGGGGCAGGAAGCAAGCGTCGTGGCGGCCCGGCGGATCGAGCTTCGAGCCGACGTCCGGCTCGTCGTGATAGTCCCAGACGGACTGCTGGGTACCGATGGCGAGATGGTGGGGCGCAACGGCGATTCCCATCGGCCGGGGAAAAGCCCGGAAATGAGTGTTGATCTGATCCCCGTCGGCTCGCACCAGGACGACCCGGCCACTCTGATAGGTGGAGATGGCCAGCGACGCCCGGATCTCGCGCAGCAGGCGCGGCAGATTGGCGCTGTGGTAACTGCGGAGATCGTCAGAGCTCGTAACGGCGGAAGCCGTAGACCGTGGAGCGCCAGGCTGGTGGGCCAACTCACCCGCCGTGCGCTCGATACCGGAAGACAATGGCCGCTCAACCAGACCCGATTCCACTCTCATGGATCACTCCTCGTCCGCGGTGCCGGACGCTCATGGCCGTCCCGCGCGGCGATCTCGTCGCCGCCGCGCGGGACGGCACCGTTCTCATCGATTGCCGGTGCCTTGATCCGATGCGTTTCGCACGTCCAGATATATGGAATACCCGTAGGCTCCCCCGATCTCAACGGGGTTGCCGTTCGAGATGACCGTGCCGGTGATTCTGGAATAGACCTTCCGGGGTGGAATGCTGACGGCCGTTTCGGCGAAGAGAGTCGCCGAGGACACCTCCTGGCTCAGTTGCTGGATCTCGGCCGTCGCATTGACCTTGTGATCGTCAATGCTTTGCAGCTCGATGCTGAGCTCTTTGATCGTGTTGGACTGGGCGCCCTGGACAGTGGCAAAGACGTTCAGCTGGCCTTCATAGAAACTGGCGCTCCAGGAATAGAGATAGACATAGGAAACATCCGCCCGGACTCCCTTGACACCCGAGACGGCGGATCTCTTCTCGCCCTGGCCGCGCCGGGCGCGGATTTCGGCCCGGTGCTTTCTGTTCCTGGAGGCGTGCTCGTTCAGCACAGCTCGTTCTTCCATGATCGTTTCTCCTTTCAGAGTGAATTGGACTTCTCCTTCGGCGGAGGACGGGCATCGCAAGCATCGTGCCCGTCCCGCAGGGGGAAAAAACACCGTCAAGGCGGGAAACGACGACCGTCCCGACGCTCTCCCCCACCGTCGGACGGTACCGTCCGGCCGGCCGCGGCCACCGCGCCCTTGCCGGCAGCCTGGGCTCCAGGGATTGGAATGGTTTATGCTAGAAGGCTGATCCTGAACTTGACTCTAAAAGGAGGGCAGGGTATGGCAGATCCGACCTTGAACCGCTATAAGTTGACCGTGTTTTTCGACACTGAGAAAGTCGGCACCGGCGAAGACCCGATTAAGATCGAAGGCCCCTTCGATCCCCCGGGCTCTAAAAACCTACCCATTCCCCAAGGGATCGGCTTGATCGTCCTCGAGGTGGTCACCCTCCCCTTGGGATCCGTCCCCGAGGCGCAGTTCCCGACCTATCCGATCGAGTGGTTCGTGAACAACGGAGGGGAGTTCAATACACCCATCGCCCAACCGGAGTGCTTCCAAGTTCACTGGTACAACCCCAGGCAATGCACGGTCGTCGACACCAATACGGCGCTCTTCGAGAACTCTCACCCGTTCAACGTGGTGGTCGCCTATGAAAATAAAACTTACGGCTCGGACCCGGCGATCGTCAACGAGCCGCCGGACGGCTAGGGCCAGGAGCTTCGATCAACTCGCGGAAGGCCGGCTTCTTCCGCAAATGATCGAACCAGGGCAGAGAGAACCAGCGCCGATCGTAGCCGCTGCCCAAGGCGCGTTTGGCGCTGGCGAACGCGGAGGCGTTGTCACCGATCACGGCATACACCAGCGATGCCGTGAAGGCGACCTCCGGGTTGTCCGGAGCGGCCCGGACAGCTTGTTGGATACTGGTGGCGGCCTCGGGGGCTCTGCCGAGGTGAGCCTGCGCCTGCGCCTTGATCGAAAGCGTCTGCCAGAAGCCCGGAGCGGGGTCCTGCGCGACTAATTCGAGAACACGCCGGTACAGGACCTCGGCCTCGGTCTGGTGTCCCTGCAGCGCCTCGGCATCGGCCAGGTTCAGGGCCCCTATGGGACTCTTGGGGGCCAGGGCGGCGGCCCGCCGGTGGCTCGCGGCCGATTCGCCGTAGCGGCCGAGGAGAAGTTGTGCGACGCCGAGATTGGAAAGCTCGGCGAAACCTGGACGGCGACGGGCCAGGCGGGCATACAGCTCGGCGGCCCGGGCCGGGCTGCCAGCCTCCAGCTCGAGTTGGGCCAGCAGCTTCTCGCCGCCGGGATGTTCGGGGAGCCGCCGCAACAGGTTCTCCAGCGTGCGCCTCGCCGCCGGGATCTCTCCCAGGCGCATCTCCAGGTTGGCGAGATCCATGAGGAATTTGGCGGAAGGGTGGCGCTCGGCCGCGGCCCTCAAAAGGTCGAGCGCCTGCTGGCGGTCTCCCCTCTGCTCGCTGAGCAGCGCACGCTGATGCACGGTCCAGACATCGCCGGGAAGCTTCTGCTCCAGCTCGCGCAGCGCCTCTTCCGCCTCGTCCAGGCGGCCCGCGGGAAGGGCCACGCCAATGAGGGTGATCAACGGCAGGGGATCGCCGGGGGCCACCGCCCGTGCCTGTGCAATCAGGGTGAGCGAGTGGTACAGATCCCTGGCGTCGCGACTGTCGAAGAAGCGGCGCCCCCTCAGCCTCGCTTCCAGCAGGTAGGCGTCGAGAAAGAGGGGAGAGCCCTCACGGACCCGGACCAGCTCCGTGAACAGCGGCTCCAGGTCGGACGGCCGCGTTTCGTCCCAGAGCCGTTGTACGCGCAGGAAGCGTTCATAATCCTCCGCGCGCACCTGGAGCCGCGAGGCTTCCGGACGGGTTTGAAAACCTTCAAATCCGCGTCTCAGATAAGTGGCCACCGCGGTGTCCAGGAGACGGAAGTCGTCCAGCGGCACTTCGAACGTCTGGACACTGAGGAGGCTGCCGTCCGAGCCGCGGACCCGGCGCAGCACGGCGATGCATTGGCGCGGCTGGCAATCGAGGGACGAGGTCAGCACCTCGTCCGCGGCCTGGAGACGGGAGAGCTCCCGGGGAGAAGGGGCGGGCTCGCCGGCTTGCGGGACTCCGGGCGGGAGCGCCGCGATCCCTTCCAGCGAGGACAGGCCACGGAGGGTCGCCGCTTGCAGGGCCGAAGCGGCCAGCGCCACCTCTTCCCGCTCCGCGCCGAGACCGACCTCCGGCCGGGCCACGGCCACGTAGAGCGGCTCGCGCGGGGAACGGAAACGCCAGACCAGAAAGGATCCCACGGCCGCCACGAGCACCAGGGCCAGGACGAGCGGCAGGTGGCGAGGGTGGCGATAGCCCCGGTACGGAGTGACGGAAACCGGCCTTGCGGTCTCGGTCCCGGCCGCGGCCGTCCCGGGAGAGGCGGAAGGGGCCCACGCCTCGGTGGGAGCCGCCGAGGCGAGATCGTCACCGGTTCCCAGACGGGCCAGCGTCTCGCCCGCGCTCGCCGGCCGGCGTTCGAGATCTTTTTCGAGCAGCGCGTCGATCAACGCCGAGAACGGCTCCGAAACGGCGGGAGCCAGCTCGCGAACGGGTGTCTGGAGACGGGTGCAGACCTTGGTGAGAGTTTCGATCGGAGTGTCTCCCTGGAAAGGGGAGACGCCCGTCGCGGCCTCGTAGAGCAGGACGCCCAGGGAGAACAGGTCCGACCGGGGATCGAGAGGGAGGCCGTTGGCCTGCTCCGGAGACATGGAGCGGTAGGTGCCGACCAAGCCTCCGCTGACGGAAGTCGCGGAGGAAGCGGCTCCGCTCGCCGGCGAGCCGGGCGCGTAAAGCTTGGCAAGCCCGAAATCGAGCACCATGGCGCGGCCGGAATGGGCGAGGATGACGTTCTCGGTTTTCAGGTCGCGGTGCAGGACGCCCTGGGCATGCGCCGCCTCCAGGGCGCTCAGGACGTCGCGGGCCAGGGAGACCACCTGCTCGGGCGCCAGAGGGCCCTGGCGCAACCGCTCGGCGAGCGTGACGCCTTCCACGTATTGGAGGACGAGCCAGTCGCCTTCCGGAGTTTCGAGCAGGTCGTGGATGCGCACGATGGCGGGATGGTCGAGCTTCGCCACGGCGCGGGCTTCGCGGCGGAAGCGCTCGCGGCGGCGCGGATCGTCCGCTCCTTCCGGCCGGATCTGCTTGAGGGCCACGCGACGTTCCAGCCGCTCGTCCCAGGCGGCATAGACCACCCCCATGCCGCCGGCCCCGAGCTTGCGCTCCAAACGGTAGGGGCCAACCCGCCGGGGCTCCATGATCAGTCGATCCCGAGCGCGGACTTGCGGATTTTGAGGCCGTGGGGCGAGACGCGGAGGTCGTCGGCGGCGGCTTCCAGATCGCCCTGCGCGCGCTCCAGGGCGGACGCGATCTCCTCCCGGCCGAGATCCGCGGCTTTGCGGACTCCCCCATGGCGCTCGACGAGGGTGTAGAGCGAGGTCCGCGAGACGCGCAGCCGCTCGGCCGCCACGGCGAGATTCCACCGGCTGGCGCGCAGGGCGGCGAGCAGCTCGTCCTCCTCGACCTCCGAGACCGGCCGATAGGCGGCGCGGGGCCGGAGCGCCGGCCGCTCCTCTTCCTCGACGGAGTCTTGCCAGAGAGCGGCCGGCGTGGACGCGCGTTCGAGCCCTCCCGGCAGCTCGGCCCGCCCGGCGTCGCGGCTGCCCACCGCGATGCGGCGCGCCACGTTGCGCAGCTCGCGCACGTTGCCGGGCCAGTCGTGGTCCGCCAGGCGCGCCACCAGGCCCGCCGGCAGCCAGGGCTCGCTCCGTGGGCCGGGATCGTCCAGCAGGCGCTCCTCCCCCATCGCCGCCAGCTCCTGCCGCAGGAAGTGGACGAGCAGCCGGCCGACGTCGTCCCGGCGCTCGCGCAGGGGCGGCAGCCGGATCTCGTAGCCCCGCAGGCGGTGCAGCAGCGGCGCCCGGAACCGCCCCTGCGCGGCCGCCGTCTCGAGGTTGGCGTCGGTGGCGGCCACGACACGCACGTCGACGCGCTGCGCGGCCTCGGCGCCCACGGGCTGAATCTCGCCGCTTTCGAGCGCCCGCAGCAGGAGGACCTGGACCTCGGGCGGCGCCTCGCCGATCTCGTCGAGGAACAGAGTGCCGGAATCGGCCCGCTCGAAATAGCCCACCCGCCGCCGGTCCGCGCCGGTGAAGGCCCCGCGCGCGGCGCCGAAGAGCTCCGAGGCGGCCAGGGCCGGCGGGACGGCTCCCAGGTTGAGCGTGAGGTACGGCCGTGCCCGGCGCGGCCCGGCCGAGTGGATGGCCCTGGCCACGAGCTCCTTGCCGGTGCCGGTCTCGCCGTTCAGCAGGACGGGCGTGGAGAGGCCGGCCACCCGCCGGATCTCGCGGCGCAGGAAGGCCAGGGCCGCGCTGTCTCCCACCAGATCGAAGCGGTCCGTCCCGCGCGGCAGGACCGGCGGCAGGAGGTGAAGGAGCAGCGCCACCCGGTCGGCGAGCACGACGACGGCGCCCCGCTCGAGGCCGGCGGCCGAGACCTCGCCGCATGAGGAGGCGCCGAGGAGATCGAACCGGCCCCCGCCCTCCGCGACGAGCCGCACGGAGACCGGCTGCTCGCCCGGAGCGCATCCCGGAATCAATTGGACTGGACTGCGGCTCAGGTAGGAATCGGCGAGCGGGCGCTCGGCGCCGCCGCCAGGTTGCGCGAAGAGGGGCGCGAGGCGCGACAGCGCCACCGTTCGGCCGGAGCCCAGGGCCGGCAGCAGGACCCGCTCCCCCACGCGCCGCGGGTCCGGATGCGCCAGGAGGGTGAGTGCCGGCACCCGCAGCTCTGGCAGGCTGGCTGGACGTGGAGCGGCCACCTCGGTCGAGACGTCCAAACCCCTCTCCCAATCACTTCGGGAGCTCTTCATGGATGAGAAGAGTCTAAGGGACGGGCGCGCCCCAAGGCAACCTGCCCCAAGGCAACAACGATGCCCTGGGGGTGAAGCGTTGCCTGGGCGCCGCTCCTACTCGTAGCGCAGCGCTTCGATCGGGTCGAGCCCCGCGGCGCGGCGGGCGGGCCACAGCCCGAAGAAGACCCCCACGGCGCCGGAGAACAGGAAGGCGATGACGATCGCCTGGATGGAGACGGCGGTGTTCCAGCCCGCCAGGCGCTGCAGGGCCGCGGCGCTGCCCACGCCCAGCAGGACCCCGATCAGGCCGCCCGCGAGGCAGAGTACCAGGGCCTCGATGAGGAACTGCATGAGGATGTCGCGGCGGCGGGCGCCCAGGGCCTTGCGGACGCCGATCTCCCGGGTGCGCTCGGTGACCGAGACCAGCATGATGTTCATGATGCCGATGCCCCCCACCAGCAGCGAGACCAGGGCGATGCCGGCGAGCAGGAAGGAGAAGGTCCGCGCGGTCTCCTGGAAGGTCTGCACCAGGGTCGTCTGGTTGCGGACGGTGAAGTCGCTCGGCTGCGCCGGGCGGCGGCGGTGCTCGCGGCGCAGGACGCGGTCGATCTCCCCGAGGGCGGCGTCCATCTGCGCCTCGCTCACGGCCTGGACGTCGATCGACTGCACCCGGTCGGTGCCGAAGACGCGGAACTGGGCGGTCGACAGGGGGATGTAGATGCCGTCGTCCGGGTTCTGGAAGCCGGAGGAGCCCTTCGGCCCAAGGACGCCGATGACCTCGAAGGGCACGCCCTGGATGCGGATCGTCTGGCCGATCATGGCCATCTCGGAGGCCTTGAGGGCCGTGCCCGCGGTGGCTCCCAGCAACGCCACCCGCCGCCGTCCGCGCTCCTCGTTCTCGTTGAACAGGCGGCCGGCGGCGAGCTGGAAGTTCTGGATGGAGAAGTAGCTGGGCCAGCTGCCCGTGACGTTGATGTTGCCGTTGCCGTTGCCGTACTCCACCTGGATGCGGCGCTGCATCACGGGGCTGACGTCCAGGATGGCCTCGGGATTGCGCACCAGGGCCTCGGCGTCCTTGGCCGTGAGCCTGGCGTCGCCGCGGTCGACGCCGCCGGAGAACTCCTGGCCGGGGCGGACGGTGAGCGTGTTGACCCCCAGCGACTGGAGCCGGGACTGCACGGTGCGCTGCGCCCCCTCGCCCAGGGCGACCATGGCGATCACGGCGGAAATACCGATGATGATGCCCAGGGCCGTCAGGAAGGAGCGCAGCTTGTTGGCCCGGATGGCCTCGAGCGCGACGCGGAAGACTTCACTCAGCAGCATGACTTTTCTCTCCTGTTTCGCCTACTGGCCCGGACCACGGGAACCGCCCCCACCACCGGAGCCGCCGCTACGCTGGCCACCACCGCCGCCGCCACCAGGGGCACCGCCACCGCCGCCAAGCATGCCGCCGCCGGCCCGCTGGCGCATGCGTTCGGTCGCCTGGGTCTGCTGCTGCTTCAACTGCGCGACGGAGATGAGATAGACCTGGGTGCCGGGCTCGAGCCCGCGGATCACCTCGCTGTAGTCCCAGTCGGAGAGGCCCAGGAGCACGGACTTCGGCTCGGGGCCGTTGGCGCCCCTGACGAACACGATGCCGGGCCGCACATCGCCGGACGAACGGCTTCCGGAGCTGGCGCGCATGGCGCCGCCGCCGCGACCACCACTGTCAGCACCGCCTCCGGTGCCACCCGTACCCCCGCCAGTACCGCCACCCGTACCGCCGCGCCAGCCGCCCCGGCTACCGCCCGATCCCCTGCCGGATTCCCTGGATCCCGTGGAACCAGCGCCAGCACCGGGTCCACCGGCAGCCTGGTCATTGCCTCCCGCGCCGCCGGACCGCCCGCCAGCCTCACCTGACCGGCCGCCACGCGACTGGCGCATCGCGGCCAACTGATCTCGGAGCTGGTCCTCGTCGAGGCCGAGGGCTGCCCCGGCCGTCGCCGCGTCGCGCGGGTTCGCCACCGCCTCGTTGGGCACCGCCACCACGTTCTCGCGGTGGGCGATGGAGACGGAGACCTCGGCGTTCATGCCCGGCTTGAGCAGACGGTCGGGATTTTCCAGCTCCACCAGCACGGGGAACATGGTGACGTTCTGGTCGACCACGGCCTGCGGCTCGATCTTCGAGACGGTGCCGCGGAAGGTCCGGCCGGGATAGGCCTCGACCGTGACCTGGGCCGGCTGCCCGGGCTTGACGCGGCCGATGTCGGTCTCGTCCACCAGGGCGCGGGCCTGCACCTTCGACAGGTCCGCCATCTTCACCAGCGTGGTACCGCCCGAGACGTTGCCGCTCGCCGAGGCGATGATCTGCCCCTGCTCGACGGTCTTCTCGATCACCATCCCGGAGATGGGCGCGCGGATGTCGACGTCGCCCGCCTTCTCCTGGGCCAGTTGGAGATTGGTCTTCGCCTTGACGAGCTGGGCCCGGGCGTCGGTCTCCTGGAGCTGAGTGGTCTCCAGGTCCTGGGCGCTGAGGAGGCCCTCCTTGGCGAGCTTCTCGGCCCGCCGGCGCTGGGCGGAGCTGTTCGCCACCCGGGCGCTCGCCAGAGCCTGGTCGGCCTGGGCCTGGGAGAGGGCGTTGCGCACGTCGCGCGGGTCCACCATGGCGATCAGGGCGCCCTGCTGCAGCTCCTGCCCGGTCTCTACCGGCATCTGCTGCACCTCGCCGCCCACCCGCGACTTGACCTCGACCACCCGCAAGGGCTCGATCTGGCCCGAGGCGTCGGCCGAGATGTCCAGGCTCCGGCGCTCGACCGGCGCCGTATCCACCGAGGTCGACTTCTCCTGGCTCTCACCCCGGTTGCAGGCCGCGAGACCGGCGGCGAGCAGCAGGGGAAGACCCAGAGCCATCGCCCGTTTGAAGGTATTGATCATTTTTATCGTTCTTTTCATGGCAGTCTCCATTACGGCCCTCCCCGAGGTTTGCCGGTTGGTTTTCCAGTCGACGTACCGGATTCGAACCGGCCTTCCATCCTTCGCCAGCGTTCCGCCATCAGGCGGTCGTACTCCGCGAGCTGATCGGGGGTTAGCACCCGCGAGAGATCGTCCCGGGTGCCGGCGACGACCTTGCTCAATCTCGGCTTGACCTCGCTCCACGCCGCCCCCGCCTCGGCCCGCCGGCGTTCGAGGATCTTCTCCACCTCGGCCTTCTGGCGCGCGTCGAGGCTCAGGCGGTCCAGGATCTCGGCCTCCATCCCATGGCGGCCGCCTCGGTGCCGATCTCCGCCGTGGCCCCCGTGGGACCAGCGGTCGCCGAGGGCCCGGTCCGCCGCCGCGCCGACCAGGCCGCCGGCCACGAAGACCACGGCCAGCAGGGCGGCGCTCAAGGCCCGGGCGCGGCTCAGGGGACGGCCGGACTCGCTCATGGCTGATTCCCTTGCACGGCGAACGCCAGGTCGGCCACGGTGGGCGGCTGATCCTCGCCCAGCCACAGGGCGACGGGCGCGGGCAGCCGAAGCGCCTCGGCGGCGAGGGCCGGCTCCGGCGTACCGGATGTCCCCTGGAGGAGCATCGCCAGGGCGGCGGCGGCGCACAGGGCCAGCGCGGCGGCGGCGGAGAGCGCCGGCCGGAACCAGCCCAGCAGCACCAGCGACGGGCTCTCCGACGCGGCGGCGCGCCGGGCCAGCTCAGGCCGCGCGAGGGCCGAGATCGTCGAGATCCGCCGCTCCCACCGCTCGCGGTCGAGCGTGGGGTCCAGGGCCGTGAGGTCGATCGGTTGCTCGTCCATCCTCTTCAATCTCCTTCTGATCCCTTCTTTTCCAGCTCCTCCCGCAGCCGCCGCCGGGCCTGGAGAAGCCTCACCCGCAACGCTCCTTCCGAGACGCCCAGGAGATCGGCGATCTCCCGGTGCTTCCAGCCTTCGAGGTCGTGGAGCAGCACCACCTCGCGCTGGGCCGGCGGCAGCACGGCGAGGGCGGCGAGGAGCCGGCCGCGCAGCTCGGACCGCTCCGCCTCCCGCCTCGGATCGTCGCCGCCCGCCGCCTCCGCCACCCGCTCCAGCGGCTCGCCCTGGCGGAGCGACCGGCTCTCCAGGACGTTGAGCGCCCGGTTGCGGACGATCCGCATCAGCCAGGCCGCGAACCGCTTCGGGTCCCGGCATTCCTCGAGTTTTTCAAGCGCTGTCAGGAACGCGTCCTGGCAGACGTCCTCGGCGTCGGCCGGATTGCCGAGCACCCCCAGAGCCACGGCGTTGGCCGTCCGCAGGTGCCGCCGCACCAGCTCCTCGAAGGCCTTGGCCTCCCCCGCCAGCGCACGTCCCACCAGGCGGGAGTCGGTGTCGGCCACATTCATAAGACAGGTGAGGTCTGCAAAACGTTAGCCCCCTCGTGCTACCCTCGGTCGGAAACCTGTTTCCACCCGGCAGCTTACCTTTCGGACCGCTCTCAGAAGGAGCTCGCGATGAACTTTCGCCGTCCCCTCCCGTTGCTGCTCCTCTCCCTCCTCCTCGCCGGTGCCTGGTCCTGCGACCGCACCAACAGCGGTGCCCCGGTGGCAACCCAAGGCGGCGGCTCGGCCGAGGCCGAACGCACCCGTGAAATGGACGCCAAGGCCGCAGACATGCAGCGCCAAGCCGATTCCATCCGGACCATGGAAGGCAGCGAGCAGGACAAGATCGACGCCGTCAACAAGCTGGAGCAGGACCGGCAGCAGTTGAACGACACGGCCGAGGGGAGCCCCGCCGAAGGCGGCAACTGAAGAATCCGGCGCGACGCCGCCGAGAAGAGGGAGAAGTTTGGCTGAGCCTGGAGAGCCCTCCTGGAACCTCTCTCCCAGCGAAGGGTTCCTCCACCTGGGGCGGAGGCGGGTTGGCCAGGGGGAGGCCAGGAGGGGGCGCCGGGATTCCGGATGAACGCTTGCTGATTCCCGCCAATGGCGCTAGCCTCGATCTGCCCAGCCCGGCGTAGCCAAGGCTTTTCGCCGGCCGGCAGGGCCTTTGAAATCCAGTTCCCAGTGCATCGGGAACCAACCCCCATCCCGCGGCGGCGTCCGCCCGGTTGACGGAACCGGCTGCCCCACCGCGGCGGTCGTTTCCCCAAGATCCGGACGGCATTGCCCAAACGCTGGGCGCGTTTCCCCGGCCGCTGGAACCGTCCGCCCTAACGCGGCGGACGGTTCCCCTAACGGAAGCATCGATTCCCCCAAATCGCGACACGCTTCCCCCAACCGCCAGGACGACCGCCCAATCTCAACGGACGGCCGCCCTCGCGCGGCGGGCCGTCCGCCAGCCTTCGCGGTCGTCGGCGAGCACGTCCAAGCCGGGCGTAAGACCTCGCCCTGCCCCAAGGTGGGCCTCAAGCGGGCCGTTGGCTGAGGTGGTCAGGGATTGGGGAGGGTGACCGCGCCGGGATGGTCCAAGGCTTCAGAGGTGGCGCGGAGCAGATAGCTC
>Ga0207681_10000033_pt1 | contig 166731 bp, 116 predicted proteins | sample KBSS53metaG_FD_184324 | JGI IMG/M metagenome (GOLD analysis project Ga0207681, IMG submission 184324) | Switchgrass rhizosphere microbial communities from Kellogg Biological Station, Michigan, USA - KBS S5-3 metaG (SPAdes) (version 2) | ecosystem: Host-associated > Plants > Roots >...
CGTGCGCGCCGATATCCGCCTGCCGGACGTGCGGGCCGCCCTGACGGAAATCCGGTCCCTCTGGCCACGGCTGGTGCCGGCGCCGCCCGAGGGCACGCCACTCCAGGGCTCCCTGACGGCGGACGCCCGGCTTTCAGGGCCTCTCGCCGCGCCGGACGCCACGTTGAACGCGACCTGGCTCCCCCGGGCGGGCTCGCTCGTGCGGATCGAGGCCAAGGGCAAGCCCCTGACCCGCAGCGGCTCGGCCAAGGTGCGGACGGAGGCGCTGCAGCTCGCCATGCTCGGCGCCTTCGCTCCCGGTCTCGCCGGGACCGTCACCGGCACGGCGGAGATTTCCGGCTCGCCGAGCGCCTACCGCACCCGCGTGGAGGCGGCCACGGCGGACCTCGCCTATCCGCCGGCCCTGCAGGGATTGGCGACGGGGACGGTGACGGCTAACGGGACGGTGAGCCTCTCGCCTCTCTCCTATCGCGGCAAGCTGTCCGTGGACGGCGCCGGCCTGGTCTCCAGCGCCAACGCTTCGGGCACGGCCCGCGTCGAGCGGTTCGCGCTCGCCGGCGACGGCCTCCTCCAGGCGTCGCCGCTCCGATGGGACGGCATGCTCACGCTGGACGGCGAGGGCGCGGCGATGGAAGGAGTGGGCCGTCTCGCCGGCTTCCGGGTGGAGACCGACGGGCGCTTCCGCGGCGACCGGCTCTCCTACACGGGGAAGATTGCGGCTTCCGGCGTCGACGCCGAAGCTCCCGGCGCGGGCCGGGCGGAGCGCTTCGAGGTCAAGGGGGATGGCACCCTGATCGCCCAGCCCATGGCCTGGGACGGCACGCTCTCGCTCGACGGCACGGGCCTCGAGAAGCCCGGCACGGCGCGAGTGGACCGGCTCCGCGTTTCCAGCGAGGGAAAGATCGCGGCCGATCTCCAATCCCTCGCCGCTCACGGGCGGGTGGACGCGGACCGCGTCGCCCTCGTGGAGCAGGGCACGGAGATCCGCAACCTTCACCTGGAAGCGGACGCTCAGGGGCGCGAGGTCCGCTTCTCCGATCTCTCCGGCGAGCTGCCCGAGGGGCGGACCTTCAAGGCCGCCGGGCGGTTCGTCACCGATCCCCTGCTCGCCGAGGCCGATCTCGATCTCCGGCTCGTGAACCCCGTGGACGCCGTCGCGGCGGCCGACCTCACGGCCAGGCTGCGGAACGGCGTCCTGGAAGTGGACGCGCCGCACCTCGAAACGGCGAGCGGTCCCGGGAGCCTGAAGGCCCGCGTTCCCCTGGGCACCCTTGCCCAGATGCCGCAGCTCGCGGCGGCTCTGGAGTCTCTGCCCGGGGCCAAGGCGCTGGGGCCCGTCTCCCTCTCCCTCGCCTTCCCGGGCGTGGACTCCGAGCCCCTCCTGGCGGCCCTTGGAATGGAGCCCCGGCCCGAGCGGGTGCGGGCGGGCGTCACCGCCGATTTCACGCTCGATCCCACGGCGCCCGCGGCCGGCACGGGCGAGGTACGGCTCGCCGGGCTAACGGTCGAGACCCCGGACGGCAACGTGACCGCCGAGGGCCCGGCCGTGCTCCGCCTGGCCGGAGGGCGGCTCGTGCTCGATCCCGTCCATCTGCGGATCGACGGCAAGGCCGTCCAGGGCGCGGGCATCGATCTCCAGGGGAGCGCGGACCTCGCCCGCTCCTGGCGTCCCCTGGAGGACCCGATCGCCGCGGCGGTGACGGGCATTTCCGCCCGGGGGAGCGGCACGATCGACGCCGCGCTCCTCAATCCCTATCTGGAGGGCGGCGCGGCCGAGGGCTCGCTCACCTTCGTGGCGACCGCCTCGGGTCCGCTGGACCGCCTCGCGGCCCACGTCGAGGCGAGCGGCCCGGGCGCGTCCTTCGTCTGGCCCGCGGCCGGCGCCCGGATCGAGGACCCGCGGCTGGCGCTCGATCTCGCGAACGGGCTCTGGACGATCCTCGAAGGGCGGATGGAGGTCAACGGCGGCCGGGTCGACCTCGCGGGCGGGCTCTCGCCCCAGAAGGGCCTCGACGTCCAGGCGACGATCTCGAAGGTCCGCTACCGGCTGGACTACGGAGTCGACACCCTGCTCTCCGGCGCTCTCAACCTCAAGGCCCCGCCCGAGGGGCGGAGCCGCCTGACCGGCAAGCTTACGGTCGAGCGCGGGGTGCTCGACCGGGACGTCAACCTCGACCGGGAGGTCTTCGGCCTGCTCTTCAAGCCCGAGGACACGCCGAGCACCGAGGAGAGCGCCCTCGACGCCGTGGACCTCGATCTCGAGATCGCGACCCGGGACGGCGTGCGGGTGCGCAACAACGTGGGCGACCTCCGGGCCTCCTGGGACGAGCTGAAGCTGACGGGGACGCTGGAGAACCCGGTGATCAAGGGGCGGATCGACGTCGATCCCGGCGGCCTGTTCTACGCCTACGGGCAGACCGTGCGGATCGACCGCGGCTCGTTCCTGTTCCGGGGCGATCCCCTGACCGATCCGGAGATCGACCTGGCCACCACCACCTCGCTCCAGGACCCGACGATCGCCCAGCTCCAGGGCGGCAGCCCGCTCGACCTGCTCGTCCGCAACGAGGACGCCGGCGATCCGACCCTCCAGGAGTCGATCCAGACCGGCCTGACCGGCTACTACGGCGCCCGCTTCGTGCAGCGGCTCGGCGAGTCGATCGGGCTCGGCGGCTTCTCGGTGCGCCCCGTGCTGGTGCTCGAGGAGGACCCCAGCGCGCGGCTCACCGTGGGGCGGGACCTGTCGCGGAACGTCTCCCTCGCCCTCTCGATCGACCTGCGCAATGCCGAGCGGCAGACCTACCTCTTCTACGTCCGCGACATCAGGGCCCTGCCCGGGCTGCGGGTCGAGGGCTTCACCAACGACATGAGCCACGAGGGCGCGAGCCTCCAGCAGGTGTTCGACCTCGGCGGCACGACGGCCCGGGAGGCCAAGGGGCCGCGCCTGCGCCGGATCGACGTCTCGACGCCCAAGGGCGGGGTCCGCAAGGGCGAGGTCCGCCGCGCCGTCCGGCTGGAGAAGAAGCGGCCCGTGCCCGAGGGGGTGGAGTTCGGCGCCGAGCTGGACGTGGCCGATCTCCTGCGCCGCAAGGGCTATCCCGATCCGCGGATCGCCGTCGCCACCGCCGAGCCGCGGCCCGGCTGGGTGGACCTGAAGGTGACCGTCGAGCCGGGCCCCAGGGTGTCCTTCCGTTTCGAGGGCGACCGGCCGCCGCGGGCGCTGCGGCCGGAGATCACGGCGCTCTACCGCGCGGATTTCTACGAGCCCATCGCCCTGGAGGATATGAAGCAGGCCGCCGTGCGCGCTTTCCGGAGCACCGGCCACGTCGAGCCCAGGATCGAGATCGGCGTGCGGCGCGAGCGCCCCGGCGATCCGGACGGCCCGCGCACCGTGACGGTGCGCGCCGAGGCCGGCCGCCGCCGCTCCCTGGAAGAGCTGGGGATCGCGGGCCTCGGCGCCGAGGAGGAGAGCCTGGTGGTCCAGGCCTTCCCGGGCACCCTGGCTCGCGCCGAGCTGGCCGCGGGCGGGGCGGACGCCCGCCGGCGGCTGCTCGCCCAACTGCGCGCCCTGGGCTATCCCGAGGCGCGGATCGCGTCCCGGTTCATCAAGGGGGACGGCTCCCGGCTGGTGATGGGCGTCGAGCCGGGGCCGCGGCAGACCGTGGCGCGGGTGGAGATCGAAGGCGTGGATGGCGCGGAGCGGGAGCGGCTGCGCGCCCTCGTCTCCCTGAAAACGGGCGATCCCGCCCGGGTGGACCGCATCAACCGGGCCAGCCAGGAGATCGAGGGCGACCTCCGCGAGCGGGGCTTCGCCGACGCCGTGGTCCAAGCCTCCCAGGTCGCGGTGGCCGGCCGGCCGGAGGAGACCGAGGTGGTCTACGCCGTCACCGCCGGTCCGCAATACCGCCTGGCCGGGATGGATCTCGAAGGCGAGCGCTGGTCCCGGCAGGCGCCGCTGCTGCGCGAGGCGGGGCTCGACGTGGGCAAGCCCTTCACGCAGGCGGACGTCGAGGACGCCCGCGGCCGCCTCTTCCGCACGGGCGTCTTCTCGCGCGTCGACGCGGAGGTCGAGAAGGGCGGCGACGGCGAGGCCCGCGTCACCTTCTCGATCGCCGAGCAGCCGCGCTTCCGTTTCGGCTACGGCGTGCGCTGGGAGAGCGAGGAGGGCACGAGCGGCGTGCTCGATTTCGTGGACCAGAACTTCCTGGGCCGGGCCCTGACCTTCGGCCTGCGGGGGCTCTACCAGCAGGACGACCGGAGCGGCCGGCTCTACCTGAAGACCGGCGGCATTCTCGGCACCCGTATCTCGCTCGAAAGCTACGCCGAGGGGCGGCGGCTGCTCTCCCCGGACGACAACCTGGCCGAGGACCGCCGCGACGCGGCCCTCCAGGCGAGCCGCCCGCTCGGCCGGTACGACACGGCCCGCCTCTACGCCCGGTACCGCACGACCCACGTCTTCGAGATCGAGCCGTTCACCGGCTTCGAGGCCGAGACCCGCCTGCCCTACCTGGGCGCCCAGCTCCTGCGGGACACCCGGGACGACCGCATCGATCCCAGCCGGGGGCTCTTCGCGAGCCTCGACCTCTCGGGCAGCGGCACGTTCCTGGGCAGCGACTTCCAGTTCCTCCGCCTGTTCGCTCAAGGGTCGTCCTTCCGCGGCCTCTCGTTCGCCGGCCGGCGGTGGATCTGGGCCCAGGCCGTGCGCCTGGGGCTCGCCCACCCCTTCGGAGGCGAGGAGCTGATCTCCAGCGAGCGGTTCCTGGCCGGCGGCCCCTTCTCGGTGCGGGGTTATGAAACGGAGAGCCTGGGGCCGCGGGAGATCCTGGGGGACATCATCGACCGGGCGGCGGGTGGAGAAGCGCTCTTCATCCTCAACGAGGAGCTGCGCTTCCCGCTGCCCTGGGACCTGACCGGCCTCGTCTTCTTCGACGCCGGACAGGTCTGGGCCCACCCCGAGGACGTGGACTTCGATCTCGCCACGTCGCTCGGCCTGGGCCTGCGGGCTCGAACTCCCCTCGGTCTCCTGCGCCTCGACGCGGCCTACCCGTTCGACCCGCGCCCCGGGCAGCCGAGGTACAAGCTCTACGTCGGCTTCGGCAACGCGTTCTAGCCGGTTGTCCCCCTTTTACTAGCGCTTCACGGAGTTCAGGATCGCCTTGGCGTTCGCGGCTTCCGGGGCGTTGGGAGCCAGGGCCAGGAAGCGCCCCATGTCGTTGACCAGGAGGTCCTTGCGGCCCAGCTTGTCCTGGACGAGGGCGCGGTAGTAGTAGGCGTAGGCGAGCCCCGAGTCCATGTCGATGGCGCGGTTGAGCTGCTCGGCGGCGGCGGACCAGTTCCCCTGGCCGAAGCGGGCGACGCCGATCTGGTAGGGGAGGAGCGCCGGCTGCGGCGCCTGGGCCCCCTCCAGGGTCGCCACGGCGGCGTCATACTGCTTGAGCCGCGACTGCGCGACGCCCAGGTAGTAGGCGGCGGAAGAGCCGCCCCGGGCCTGGGCCACCTCGGCGGCCTTGCGGAAGGCGTTATTGGCATCGCCCTCCCGGCGCTGCTGGTAGTAGCTCTCGCCGAGATAGACGAACGGCGCCGGATCATTGGGCGCCAGCTCGGTGGCCTTGCGCAGCCGGCCCTCCGCGTCGCCGTACTTCTTCTCCTGATCGAGCACCCGGCCATAGGCCATGGCCACGTAGGCGTTGGCGTCCGCCTGGTCCATGAACCTGCCGAGGGCGTCCCGGGCCGGGCCGGTCTGGTAGTGCCAGAGCCGCTCGTCGACGCCGTCGATGCCGGCGGGCGGCGTCTGCTCCGCTCGCGCCGGCTCGCTCTGGGGCTGAGCGGGCTGCTCCGGGGCCGGCTGCTGCTGGCCCGGCTTGCCGGGTTTGCCGGGCTTCGGCTTCTTCGGCGGCTTGGCCTCCGCGGCGAACGGGGCGAGGAGGAGGGCGGCGGCCAGGCTCAGCGAGAGCGTAAAGCGGGCAGTTTTTGCGTTCATGGGTTTCTCCGTAAGGACACCGAGTATAACGTCCGGCCGCCGGGCCCTCTTCCCGGCTGCACTAAGATGGACGCCTGATGCCTGAAAAACCTCTTTTCGAAACGATCTCCGAGCTGGCCGGGCAGGGAATCTCCCGGCTGCCGGAGTCCCTGGGCCTGACGACGAAGAACGAGCTTGTAATCCTCAAGGAGCTGCTCATGGACGCGAGGCCGCCGAAGCTGATGATCCTGGGCCGCCGCGGAGCGGGCAAGTCCTCGCTGATCAACGCCATCTTCGGCGAAAAGGTGGCGGCCACCGGCTCCGTCCTCTCGGAGACCGGGCGCCCCGCCTGGTACTCGTACCCCAGCGACCGGGGGGAGATGAAGATCCTGGACACCCGGGGCCTCGGCGACCGGACGCGGCCCGAATCGGCGAACTTCCAGGATGCCCTCGAAGAGATCTTCGCCGTCCTCCTCGACGACTGGCCGGACGCCATCCTCTTCCTCTGCAAGGCCAAGGACGTCGACTCCCACATCGCCCAGGACATCGCCAACATCGAGGCGGTGCGGAAGTTCATCGCCGAGAAGCACCGCTACGAGGCCCCGGTGGTGGCGGTGGTCACCCAGGTGGACGAGCTGGACCCCAAGCGCGTCGAGCCGCCCTACGAGAACGAGAACAAGCGGCAGAACATCGAGACCGCCGTGCGGGCGATCCAGGAGGCCCTGACCGAGCGCGGCATCGCGCTGGCCCGGGTCATCCCCGTCTCCACCTACGCCGAGTACGAGAAAGACGAGAAGGTCTACGACAACTACTGGAACGTCGACGTGCTGATCGACTACCTGGTCGAGGTGCTGCCGCGGAGCGCGCAGGTGCAGATGGCGCGGCTCACCCGCCTGCGCGCCGTGCAGGAGAAGATGGCCCGCAAGATGACCGCCGCCGCGGCCGCCGTCGCCGGGGGAATCGCCGCGGCGCCGATCCCCGTCGCGGACATCCTGCCCATCACGGCCCTGCAGATCGGGCTGGTCGCCGGCATCGCCTACGTCTCCGGCCGGGAGATGTCGAAATCGGCGGCCCGGGAGTTCCTCGTGGCGCTGGGCGTCAACGTGGGGGCCGCGTTCGTCCTGCGGGAAGGCGCCCGCGCCCTCGCCAAGTTCGTCTTCCCCGGAGTGGGGTCCGCCGTCTCGGCCGGCATCGCCTTCGCGGGGACCTGGGGCCTGGGCGAGGCCGCGATCGCCTACTTCATCGAGAAGCGGCCGATCGAAGAGGCTAGGGAGCGGTTCCAGCGGAAGAAGAAAGAGAAGGAGAAGGAGGCGCCGCGGCCGGAAAGTGAGCCCTGACCGCTTTCCTCAGCCGCCGGTCCACCCAGCGGTTGGCGAGGTCGAAGCCTTTCGCCAGCAGGGGATGGCCCGTGACGGCCCGCCGCTGGAGATCCAGCAGTCCTTCCCTCTGCTCCGGGCGGAACGCGGGCATCGAGGCGTAGAATAGGGCGGCGTTCAGGGCGACCCGGTTTTGCATCAGGCGGCGGTCGAGGGCCCGGACGTGGTTTCCCACCTCGGCGCAGGACATGGTGTCGTGCTCCCAGTAGGGGGCCATGCTGCGGAGGTTGTCCATCACGCGGAGGCCGAAGCGCTGGCGGTTCTCGGGCTGGAGGAGGGGGACGCCTGCGACCCGGGTGCTGAAGGTGGCGAGGAAGTAGAAGTCCGGCGGGCTCTCGGCCAGGAAGCGGTAGGTGCGGTCGAGCGTCTCCGGGGTCTCGCCGGGGAAGCCCACGATGAGGCTCACGATGCTCGTCAGGCCGTGCTTGCGGCAGTTCTTCAGGGCCTGGGCGTTCGACTCGACGGTGCAGGCCTTGTCCATGTTGGCCAGGAGGCGGTCGTCGCCGGACTCGATGCCGATCTGCACCTGGTGGGCGCCGGCCGCCTTCATCAGCACGACCGTCTCCTCGTCCGCGAGGTCGTCCGCCCGGGCGTAGCAAATCCACTTCACCTTGACGTGCCGCTCGATCAGCAGCCGGCAGAGCTCGCGCAGGCGGGCCTTCGGCATGGTGAAGAGGGAGTCGAGGCAGGTGATGGTCTCGACGCCGAGCTCGCCGGCGTACCGCTGCCAGTCGTCGGCGATCCTGGCCGCGCTCTTGGTGCGGAACTTGGTGTCGTCGAACAGATAAGGGTAGTTGCAGAAGTTGCAGCGGTAGGGGCAGCCGCGGACGCTCTCGTAGTAGATCATCGGGGACGGGGCGGCGAGGCTCCAGTCGGGGGTCGGAAGGAGGTCGAGGCTCAGGCCCCGGGGCACGCCGCTGTAGAGGAAGGCCGTCGAGCCCTTTTGGACGAGCCGGCCGCCTTCCGGGGGCTCCAGGGCCGTGAACCCCGAGCGGATCCAGGCGGCCAGGGGCTCGACCAGCATCTCGCCGTAGCCCACGGCCAGCACGTCGAGCTCCGGCGTCCCTTCCCAGCGGCCGTGGAGGATGCCGGCCAGCGCGCCGCCGAGGACGATCCGGTTGTGGGGGCGCTTCAGCCGCCGCACGAGGGGCTCGACCTCCGAGAGGTCGTGAAGGTAGGTGCTGGAGAGGAAGACGCAATCCGTCTCCGCTAGCTTGCGGTCCACCTCGTCCGGGTCGGAGAAGATCTCGTCCAGCTCCATCCGCTCGTAGGGCAGGCCGGCCCGGTGGAGGAGGGTCGCCAGGACGACCTCCGTCAGCGAGGGCGGCTCGATCCCCTTGGGGCCGCTCAGGCCTTCGAGCCTGGCGGCGAGCAGGGGCTCGGCCATCACCAGCTTTACCTTGAAGTCGAGCCAGGCCTCGTCGGCCTCCCGCCACTGCGCCCACCACTTGCGGGCGGCCAGCAGGAAGGAGCGCTCCTTGCCGGTGATCATGCCGCCCGTGGCAATAAGAACCTTGCCGGTCATGCGGCCGCCCGCCGCCGCTCGAGGACCATCCGCGTGCCGTGCCTGGGGAGGATCAGGACCAGCCGCCGCTCGGGGCGGGCCTCGTACCCCGGCGCCAGGGCCAGGTCCGCGAGGCGCAGGATCGTCGAGGTCATCAGGATCATCTGCCGCAGCACGAAGTGGCGGCCGATGCAGGTGCGGGGGCTGAACCCGAACGGGAAATAGGAGCCCTCGTAGGTGCGGCCCGCCAGGAACCGCTCCGGCCGGAAGCGGTCCGGCTCCGGGAAGACCTCGGGGTTGCGCTGGGCGAGGTAGGCCGACGGGAAGATCCGGCTGCCGGCGGGGAGGTCGTGGCCGCCGATCCGCAGGCCGCGCCGGGCGACGCGGGTGACGTGCACGACCACCGGGCAGAGCCGCATGCTCTCCTGGAGGCAGGCTTCCAGATACGAGCCCTCCTCCCGCGCCCGTTCCAGGGCCTCCGGGTGCTGGTGGAGATGGGCGAAGGCCCAGGCCAGCGTGGCCGCGCCCGTGTCGTGCCCGAACAGGAGGAGAGCCAGGACCTCGGTGGCGATCTCGTCGTCCGAGAGGTCCCGCCCCTCGCTCACGATGCGGGCGAGACCGCTGCCCGCGGGAGCGGTCCCCCGCCGGCAATCCGCGATCCGCTCGCCGAGGTACCGCCGCAGCCGCCGGCGGTTGCGCACGGCCCGTCCCCAGGGTGAGAACGGTCCGAGATCCACCTGGAGAGGCTTCAGGAAGAGCACCCACGGGCTCTCGAAGGAGAGGAGGAAGCGGTCCACGAGCCGCTCGGCCTCCCCATCCTGAGCTTCGCCAAAAGTCAGGCGCACGATGGCGCGCAGGGAGATCCGCCGCGCGAGGTCGTAGACGGAAAGCTCCCGCCCCGCCTCTTCCAGGGCCTCGGCGGTCGTCCGGACGGTCATCTCGTCGAGGCGCTCGATCTCCCGGCCGAAAAGGGGGGCGACGATCCGGCGGCGGGCCGCGTGGTCCTCGCCGTCGAGGGTGATCAGCGAGCGGTCGCCCATCACCGTCCGCAGCGCCGCGATCCCCCGGCCGGCGTCGAGGTCCGGGTGGCCGGTCATCTCCCGGATCAGCGCCGGATCGCCCGTCACGAAGGCGCGGCCGGCGAGGGCGAGGTCGAGCCAGAAGGTGAGGCCGTGCCGCTCTCGCGCCTCGTTCAGGACGGCGTAGGGATCATTGAGCCAGCGGAGGCCGGTCTTCACGCCTTCTTCCGCCGGTACTTCCTCTCGAATGCCGCCAGAGCCTTATGGAAACCGGTGAGGATACGCCGGCCCTTCGGGTCGTCGACGGACCCGAGCCGTGCCCCGAGAGCCTCGATGCAGGCGGCCCCCCGCCGGTGCTCGTTCCGCAGCCACTCGCGGACGGCGGGCGCGTCGAGGAGCGGCTCGGCGAGGACCGGCCCCTCCGTCCAGCCCGCCGCCTCCAGCACCTCGCGGGGGACGTTGATGAGGCCGTGCTCCCAGTCTTTTTCGAGGTCGCGGACGGGCGAGACCCAGCAGAGGGCGCCGATCAGGTCGGGCGCGTCGCCGGCCCGCAGCCCGGCCCCCGCGAGGCGGAGGGTGAGGTCGAGCGAGAGGAAGAAGGTCTTGCGGTGATGCTCGGCGAGGGTCGCGGCGGGCATGGTCCGGCGGGCGTCCATCCGCCGCCGGTCCTCCAGGAGCACCTCGAACAGCTCGATCAGCTCGCCCTTCTCCTCGGGCCTCATCTCGTACCCGACGTACTCCGCGAGCTGATCCGCCGCCGTCTCGCGGAAGGGCGCCTCGCCCTTGAGGCCGCTCAGGATGGCCAGGGCGTAAGCCTCCGGATCGCTCGGCGCGCTCTTCACCCGCCGGTCGCCGTCGAGGACGTCGTCGACGTGCTGGGCCAGGCAGTAGGCGGCGCGCAGGACGCGGGTCTTGCGCCAGTTGGGCAGGCAGGCCTTGTAGAGGGCGAAGAAGACGAGCAGGTAGCGCGGATGCCGGCGGACGAACGAGACGAACTCCTTCAGGCAGAGCGCCTCGATGCGCAGCATCGCCAGGGTCTCTTCCCGCGAGGCGCGGGGGAACACGGTCGCCACCGAGACCAGACCGAGCACGATCCCGCCGGCCAGGTCCAGGATGTGGTGCTCGTGCAGGAAGAGCGTCGAGACGGCGACACCCAGGGCCCAAAGGAAGAACAGGGTCCGGCCCAGCCAGCCGCAACGCCGCCCGAAGATGATCGCCGCCGTCACCGCGAAGGCGATGTGGAGGGACGGGAACTCGTTGTAGTCGAGATTCATCCGGTCCGCGAGGTGGAAGATGGTGCTGCCGAACCCGGACGCGACCCTCTTCGGGTAGGCCTGGGCCATCGGCAGCAGCAGGAAGAACACGCCGGCGACCAGCGTCTCCACCGTCAGGGTCAGGAAGAACGGCGTGAAGTTCTTCCACGTCCGCAGGATGAACGGCGTGAGCAGCAGCAGCAGGGGCACCGTGAGATAGACGATCGCCAGGGAGGGCACGAACGGCAGCTCGAGCTCCCAGGAGAAGTGGAAGTCCGGCCGGGCGCCGCGCAGCTTGGCGAGCAGGCTCGCGCCGCCGTAGACGGAGAAGAAGATCTTCGAGAACAGGTAGGACAGCGGCAGAGAAAACCGCAGGCTCGCGATTCCGGGCCAGGCTACGAGGGGCTCGACGGGCCGAAGGCTACGTGCTTCCATGAGACTTCACGGCGCCTCCTCGCCCGGCCAGGGCCGGGGTCCGCGCCACATCCTGAGGTAGATCCGCAAAAAAGACGGGCGCTCTTCCGAGAAGTCGACGTACTTCGGCAGGTGAAGCCACGGCACGCTCGGATGCTGGTGGTGCGCCCGGTGATGATGATAGTTCAGGAAGAGGTATTGCACGACCCGGTTCACCTTGAGGTTCCAGGCGCCGTCGTGCACGTCGCGCACGCTCCAGGCGTGGTCGGCATACTGGAGCGAGCTCCAGTTGAGGGCGAAGGCGGCGTAGCAGGCGAGCCACCCCGCCAGGCTGAGGTCGAGAGCCCACGCGATGGCCGTCTGCATCAGGATCGAAAACAGGATCTCCAACCGGATCCTTCCTTCGGGCGCGCTCTCGAAGCCCGAGAGCATGGCGTCCGCGCTGGTCTGCCGGGCCGCCCCCGGGCTCAGCAGGGGGAGCCGGAACAGCCACGGGCAGAGCAGGTAGGCCACGCAGGCGAGGGGCGGCAGCAGCCAGTAGACGCCGGTGAGGATGCCGTACCACTGCGCGGCCTTGAGGGGCCGGTTGTCGTCGGGCAGGAAGTAGTCGAACAGCTCCACGTCCGACCGGTTGCGGCGGTGGTGCCCCAGGTGGCAGACGCGCTGGAAGGTGTAGCCCGTGGGAAAGAACGCCGCCGTGAGCCGCCCGAAGGCGTCGTTGACCGCCCGGCGCGGGTGGAAGATGCCGTGCACCGCCTCGTGGAGCAGCGAGAAGATCGTGTTGTTGACGTAGGAGAAGGCCACGGCCGCCGCGATCCGCCCGGCCCACGACTCCGTGTGGGAGGCGAACCAGAGCAGGAACAGGGCCGCCGGCACGGCCGCCGCCGTCACCGCGAGGTTGAGCCGGCCCGGGACGGCCTCGGCGCGTGAAACCGCTTCGTTCATGCCCGGCGCCGCTTCAAAAGGAGGACTCCCAGCAGCAGCCCGGCCAGGATGCCCGCCACCAGGCCGATGCCGCCGCCCTTGAACGCCGCCAGCCGCGCCTTCTGGGTCAGGATCGGGTTGTCGAAAGCGTCGGGAGAGGCCTGGAAGGCGGCGATCTTGAAGCGGCCCTCGTGGCGCACGAAGGCGCAGGTCCAGCGGGTGCGGATGGGCAGCTCCATGCCGTTGCGCATCACGTAGACGGCGTCCGAATCCCCGAAGGCGAGGCCGGTGTCGCCGTAGAGGTCGGTCAGGCGGTCGACCTTGATGTCGAACCGGACGCTCTTCAGGACCGAATCGGGCCCCTTGAGCATGCGGTCGAAGTAGGCGCGCACCTCTTCCGGGCCGCGGCAGACGTGGTTGTTCATGGGGGTGAACACCACGTTGGGATGGAGGTGGGGGAGCATGGCGGCGAAGTCGCCGCGCGCGATGGCGGCCAGCATCTCGTCCCGGATCTTGCGGATCTCGTCGTGGAGCGCCGCGGGCGAGTTGACCGGGGAGGTGGCTACCGGCGCGGCCGCCGGAGGTGCGGCGGTCTCCTGCGCGAAGGCGCGCGGCGTCAGGACCAGGGCGAGAACGACGGCGAGCTTCAGTGTCTTCAAGTCCTTCATTCCACTCCTCCTGCCCTCAGGATCGGGCTCGATGAGACGTCGTCCACGTCCTCCGGCAACTGCCGCAGATACTCCAGGAAATCGTTGAGCGCTCCGTCGTACGGTCCGCCCGCGCTGGGATGGAACCGCATGTCGTCCATGAAGGCCACGTCCTTGCGGATGAACCCGGAATAGAGCCAGCGGGCCAGGTGGACGCGCGCCGCGTCGAGCCCGCCGAACCGGCCCCGGTGGACGCCGAAGACGGGCACGATCTCGACCTGATCTTCCACCGGCCGCAGGCAGAGCATCAGGGCGCTGCGGGTCCGCCCGAGATCGCTTTCGACCGTGATCGCCGTGCCGCCGAAGCAGGTCACCGTGACCCGGATGTGGTCCCCGGAGAGCCGCTGGATCGTCCGGTCCTCCAGCGACCGGCCCGTCACCCGCGAGACGTAGCGCATCCGCAGCCGGTAGGCATCGAGCCGCTCCAGCACCGGCTCCGTCCGCAGGGCGCGGCCGTGGACCGTCCGCAGGTGCTGGATGTCGAAGCCGTTCGCCGCGATGGCCACCCAGGGGCAGCGCAGCCGCACCGGCGCGCCGGCCAGGGTGCGGATTCCGCCCTCTCCGGCCGTGCTCCAATCGGGCACGGGGTAGCGGGGGACGGGGCCGTTGAACAGGAAGACGGAGCCGTGCCGCTCCGCCACGGGATAGACGCGCTGGCGGAGCGACCGCGGCGCGCCCTCCGTGCCGGGGATCCGCAGGCACGCGCCGTCGCCGCCCCAGTCCCAGTGATGGAGCGGGCAGCGGAGGCCGTCGCCCACCACTTCGCCATGGGCGAGGTGCGTCCCCATGTGGGAGCAGTGGGCCGCCAGGGCGTGGACCTGGTTGTCTTCACGGCCGCGATACACGGCGAAGGAGCGGCCGGGGAGGTCCCACCGCAGCACCTTCCCAGCGGGGAGGTCCCGCGATCCGCAGACCCGGTACCAGGACTGCAGCCGGTCAGGGATGCGCCAATCCGTTGCCATAGAGTTGTTCAATCGCCTCTATTGTAGACTTTGGACCATCCGGGAAGTGGAGAAAGGGCGAGCGGTTTCACGTCGCCGAGCCGCTGCCCCCGCTCCCGGCACCGCCGGAGGTAGCAGGAGAACCCGTCTTTCTCGATCCGGAAGACCCTCGCCGGCGCGAGCTGTCCCAGGGCCACGCAGGTCCGGTAATGGGGATTGGCCGCCAGCTCCTCCTCGACGATCCCCGCCAGCCCTGGCGGCAGCGTGGCCTCGATATAGAGGACGTACCCTGGCGGTGAGCCCTCGTCCGGAGCCAACAGGGCGAACCGGGGCACTGCTCCCAGCCGGCGGAAGGCGCGCTCCAGGGCCCCGGCCACGAAGCTCTCGTGGAGCTTCTCGCCCCGCAGATCCGAGACGTGCCCCTCCTTGCCCAGAAACCGCAGCGAAGGCGTGCGTCCGACGAAGCCCGTCACCTCCACCCGGTCTTCCAGCCGGTACCGGTACAGCCCGCCGCCGGTGGTGAGGACGGCCGAGTAGACGCCGCTCCTTTCCAACTCGTGGGCCAGGCGGGAGCGGCCGCCATCCTCCGGCAGAAACTCGAAGAAATGGGACCGGATGGCGAGCGGCCGCTCATCCTGGAACGGGATCGACACGAACCCTTCCGTCGCCAGGAGCCCCTTCGGCTGGATCTCGACCCCGGGAAAGGACTGGCGCAGCTCTTCAAGGTGGAGCGCCGCGTGGCCGTCCCCCCAGCAACTGATGAGACCCAGGCGGGGCCAGATCCGCGTGAGGTCGTCCGGATCGATCCTCCTCAGCTCCGGCACCCGGCCCGAGTCCCGCACCAACTCGTCCCAGAACCGCGGCAGGGCTCCCATCAAGAGCGTCAGGAAGCTTGGATGCCAGACGGAGATCACCGTCAGGTCCCGCCGCCGAATCAGGTGCCGGAGCGTGGCGTAGCGGAAGGAGTCCACGTCCCGAGCGAAGCGCACGGAACCCGGCACCGCCAACGTCGAATCCACCAGGCGCTTCCAGAACCCGCCGAGGTACTCGGAGTCCTCCTCGAACCCCACCTTGACCGGCCCCTCGGCCCGCTCCTCCTCCAGCGCGATCGGCGTGATCGACCAGTACGCGCACCCCATCGCCAGCCGGGGCCGGTCCTTGTAGAGGTCGAAGATCCACGGCGCCACCGCCCGCCGGATCTCCGCCTGCATCGCCGCCGTATAGGGAATCCGCTTCGCTGCCGCCGACGATCCGCTCGTCACCTCCAAAGTCCGCACCGGCCACCGGGTCAGGACCCCCGCCTCGCCTCCGGCGATCCGCTCGATCCACGGCGCGAAATCCGAATACGAAGCCAGGGGGACCCGCTCCTGGTACTCCTGGGCCGTCCGGATCTCGAAGAACCGGTATTGCCGGCCGAAGGCCGTCGTAGCGTTCTCGCGGAGATATCTGAGGAGGATGGCGCGCTGGGTCTCTTCAGGATTCTCCAGGGCCGAGCGGAACCGCCACCAGCCGCCGGCGTTCGCCGCGATCCAGGGGATCGTCTTCATGAGCGATCAGCCCCGCCACATCCGCCGACCCGCCGCCGTCAGGTTTCCCTCCGCCAGCTCCGTCAGGCAGACCAACTCCTCCCCTCGCACCCACCCTGGATTCTTCTCCAGGAAGAAAGCGACGTGCGGGTCCGCGAGGCGCCCTTCCGGGACCTCCTCCAGCCCCTCGCGGAGCACCTGGGGCTCGGGGAAGCGGACGACTCCCTGCGCAGGATCGTAGAGGGACCCGAAATGACGATCCGCCAGGAAATTCATCAGCGACCGGACCTCCGGCGGCGTCGGGGCGTCGTGGCGGGGCCAGAACTCCCGCCAGAAGACGGGGAGGAACCGGTAGGTGCGGAACCCGGAGGTGAGCAGGAGCCAGTAGAGCGGCCCCCGGGGATGGCGCTCGCGCAGGGCCCGCACGGCGGCGATCCAGGATTTCGGCAGGGCCGCAGTGGCCCAGGCGCCGCGCTCGACGATGGTGTCTCCCGAATAGACCACGGTGATGGGCTCGCCGTCCGGCCCCGCCGTCTCGTAGATCTGGAGCGTCGAGAAGCCGCGCAGCCCGCCCTCGTCCTCCAGCAGAAGGACCCAGTTCTTCTCCGCGAGGTCGGCCGCGAAGCGCTCGGCCGTCACCCCCTGGAAATGGGCGGAGAGCAGCCCGAGCATCCCCTTTCGCTCCGCCTCCGTAAGATCCTTCCTCGGAACCAGCCGTCCTCTCACAGCAGGGCCACCTCGACGTGGGGCATTCGCCCGTCGAGCGCGGCCACGGCGCCCGCTCCGTCCTCCCAGTGGACGGCGTAGAGCGTGCTCGCGTACTCCCGGGGCCGGAACCGCCGCTTCAGCCAGGGCAGCCAGGGGTGGCGGGACGCGAGGCCGATCGCGAGGTAGACGTAACGCCGCGCCCGGGCTGCCGCGAAGGCGGCTTCCACCAGAGCCTGGAAGATCGCCGGGTCGTCCCCATCCACCGCGAGATGGGAGACGTAGGCGTGGGGCAGGATCTGGCCGGGGTCCGGCAGGCGTGGCATTCCCAGCAGGGGAGAGAGGCGGTTGATCCAGGGACGCCAGCGGGAGAGGCGCGGGCCGTAGCCGCGGACCACCACCTGCTTGAAGCCGCTCTGGTCCCAGAGGGCGAGGCATCCCACGATCTCGCCTCCTGAGAGGACGACAAAGAAGTCTTCCGGCGCCAGCCCCCGGCTCCGATCCGACAGGAGATCCTCCACGGAGAACCGCGGCGCGAATTGATACCGCCTGCGATTCCGCTCCAGACAGGAGGCGATCCCAGCCATGCGATCCCGGGTCCCCCGTTCGATGTTGGGCGCCGTCCGGGGCCGGGACGTGGTCGGCAGCACCAGCGTCGTAAACCCTTCGATCTCCCGATAGGACGGCAGCCCCGGCAGCCCAGCCCCCAGAATGCGGCGGGCAACCCGGTTGTCGGAGACGATGCTGGTGAGGTCGAAAGGAAGCTCGTCCGGCTTCCGGAACGAGCGGATCAGCTCGTAGCCCCCGGTCAGCAAGCGCTTCCTTCCCCGATAGGCGCGATCCACGCGGAGTTGGGAGAGGTAGCCCAGGCGGCGCGGCTCGCCGTTCACGAAGACGGTCCGGACCGAACGGCTGCCCATCCCCACGACTCCGCCGCCGTCGCGGGCCACGATCGTACGATGCGGCTCTCCCTCGACGGCCGCCGCCAGGAAAGCGTTCGGCTCCCGCTCCAGGGACACCCGGATCTCGCCGTCCATGGGGTTGTCGCGCAGGAGGCGCCGCAGCTCCGGGTCGTCCTCCGGCCTCGCCTCCTCGACGACGACCCCCGGCTGCCGGATCAATTCGCGGGGAGCAGCGGTCCTTGCCAGTCCTCGGCCCCCAGAGGGAAGTGGTTGCGGCCGTCGACGTCGGCGCGGTGGAGATGGTTGATCAGGAAGAAGTTGCGGAACATGAAGAAGTCCGACCGGTTCACGGGGTCCACCGACCGGCGCAGGATGCTCGGCCACGAGTAGAAGGATCGCCGGGCCTCCACGCAACCGCGCTCGACGTCCTCGGCCGTCATCCCCGCCGGCCGGAAGGGGACCTTGTTGTAGCTGTAGGCGTCGTCCAGCCACCAGGAGCCGTAGAGGAGCTTCCCCTCCGCCTCCAGCCGCCGGTACAGCTCCGTCCCTGGGAACGGGGTCAGGTGGTTGAAGGCGGCGATGTAGAAGCCGTGCTCGCGGGCGAACGCCTCGGTGGCCTGGAAGTCCTCCGGCGTGTCGTGGTCGTAGCCGAAGATGAACGTGCCGTAGAGCCGGATGTCGTGCCGCCGCAGGTTGTCGAGCGCCTTCACGTAGCCGCCGCGCATGGTGTTGAACCCCTTGTTCATGGCGCGGAGGTTCTCGGGGTTGAGGCTCTCGAAGCCGATCAGCACGCCCATGCAGCCGCTCCGCTTGAGGAGGTCGAGGAACTCCTCGTCGTGGGCGGCGTTGATGCTCGCCTGGCTCACCCAGCGGACCTTCAGGGGGATCAGGGCGCGGAAGAACTCCTTCGCCTGGGCCAGGTTGGACGTGATGTTGTCGTCGACGAAGAAGATCAGCCGCTTCTTGCCTTTCAGGGAGGCGATCTCGGCGAGGATCTCGTCCGCCGGCCGGCGGGTCTGGGTGGCGCCGAAGACGGTCTGCACGGCGCAGAAGTCGCACTTGAAGTGGCACCCGCGCCCGGCCTCCACGAGCCCCACGGGCAGGTAGCGCTTGCCCTCGAAGATCCGCCGGGCCGGCCGGGCCCCGGCCAGCGAGGTCCGTCCCTCCTGGCGGTAGAGCTTCTTCGGAGTGCCGTGGCGGTAGTCGTCGATCACCTCGGGCCAGAGCGCCTCGGCCTCGCCCACCACCACGGACTCGGCGTGGCGAGCGACCTCGTCCGGGCACAGGCTGGCGTGGAAGCCTCCCATCACGACGGGCACGCCGCGCCGCCGGTACTCGGTGGCGATCTGGTAGGCCCGCTTGGCCGTGTAGGTCTCGACGGACATCGCCACCAGGTCCGTGGGCTCGTCGAAGGGGATCCGCTCCATCCGGTCGTCGTAGAAGCGCGTCTCGACGTCCGGCGGCGTGAGCCCCGCGATCAGGGCCGGCGGCAGCGGCTCCATCTGCCAGGTGCGGATGTACGAGGTGTCCCCCGCGCGCCGGCCGATGCAGGGGTGGACGAGCGTGATCCTCATGCCGCCGAGCGCTCCCGGCCCATGCCGAGTATCCAGTCGCAGTTGTAGAAGCGCTGCAGGTTGTGGGCGTAGAAGCGGTAGCCCAGGTTGGTGCCGATCCGCACCGGCAGCGGGCTGGGGGAGGCCGCCAGGCGCTTCACGATGGACGGGAAGCTGTAGGCGTGCTTCCAGGCCGTCTCGATCCCCCGTTGGAGCTGCTCGACCGTCATCCGGGCGGGCTGGAAGACCACGTGCTGGCCGTCGTACAGCTCCCAGTCGCGAGTGAGGATGCGCCCCTCGCTCTCCAGACGGTGGTAGAGGGCCGTGCCGGGGAAGGGCGTCACCACGGCGAAGCGGGGGAGGTCGATCCGCGCCTCGACGGCGAAGCGGGCCGTCTCCAGGAAGACCTCCGGCGTGTCGTGGTCCAGGCCGAAGACGAAGCACCCCTGGAGGGCGATGCCGTGCCGGTGGAGCCGCTCCACCACCTCGCGGTAGCGCTCCGGCGAGTTGAAGCCCTTCTTCGAGTCGCGCAGGTTCTCCCGCGAGATGGACTCGAGGCCGATCAGAATGCCCCTGCAGCCGCTCCGCTGGGCGAGGGCGAGGAGGTGTGCGTCGTCGGCCAGCAGCACGGTCGCGAGGCCGTACCACTGCACTTTCAAGGGGATGAGCGCCTCGAACAGGCGCGCCGCGTAGTCGCGGTCGGCCACCAGGTTGAGGTCGACGAAGATGAGCTTGCGCGCACCTTTCTGGCGGATGTCCGCCACCACCTCCTCGACCGGCTTCTGGAAGGGCTTCTGTCCCCAGGCCGAAGGGACGACGCAGAAGTCGCATTTGTGGATGCACCCGCGAGTGGCCTCGAAGACGTCGTCGGTGAGGAAGCTGCCGCGGGGGAGGAGGTCGCGCCGGGGGAACGGCATGCCCGCCAGGGAGAGGCCGGGGCGCTGGTCGTAGCGCCTGCGCATGCGGCCGGCGGCGAAGTCGCGCAGCAGCTCCGGCCAGCTCTCCTCGGCGTAGCCCACCACGACCGCGTCGGCGTGGGGCTGAGCATCCTCCGGGATCAGGGTTACGTGCGGCCCGCCGAGCACCACGGGAATGCCCCGCTCGCGGAACCGGGCGGCGAGCTCGTAGGCCCGCGGGGCCGTGCCGGTGATCGCCGTCAGCCCCACCAGGTCCGCCTCGACCGCCGCCGGATCGACCTCCTGGATCCCCTCGTCGATCAGCCGCACTTCGGCCTCCAGCTCCTCGGGCACCAGGGCCGCGAGCGTCGTGAGCGTCAGCGGCATGTAGCGCAGGGATTTCTTGAAGATACCGCCCCGGTGCCGGTACAGCGGGCCCTTGGGGGAGATCAGGACGATGCGCATGGCCGATCCTCGCCCCGGGGTAGGGGATTGTCAAGGCGGGGACGCGCCTCAGTTGTCGCGGGTTCCAGGTACCGGTGGTAGAGTTCGTATCGTGAATCCGAAAACGCGCCGTACCCGGCGGCCCTCTGCCGTCCCAGCGGGACGTGCCACGAAACGAATTGTGCAACAGCCTGTTGCACAATTGACCGTAGGTTATCCGGCCCTGCTGGAAGACCTCAAGACCCGCATCCGCACGGCCCAGATCAAGGCTGCCCTGGCGGTTAACCGCGAGATGGTGCTGCTCTACTGGGAGATCGGGCGCCGGCTCGTCGAGCGGCAGGAGAACGAGGGCTGGGGCCGGTCCGTGATCGAGCGCCTGGCGGACGATCTCCGGACGGAGTTCCCCGAGCTTCAGGGCTTTTCCCGGAGCAACATCTGGAGGATGCGGGCGTTTTTCCTCGCCTACCGCGAGGTCAAGCCGGCATTGAAGCGCTCGCGAAAAACCAATTCTCGCACAGCTGTGCGAGAATTGGAACCTGTTGATTCCAAAGGGCGAAAGGCCGTTTCCAAGTCAAATCTCGCACAGCCTGTGCGAGAATTGGATCCGGTCGAGCCTCCTGCTGTCGTGACGTCCCTTCCTTGGGGTCACAACGTGCTCCTGGTGGAGAGGCTCAAAAAGGTGGACCACCGGCTCTGGTACGCGCAGAAAGCTGTGGAGAACGGTTGGTCCCGCGCCGTCCTCGTCCACCAGATGGAGTCCGCTCTCCACCGCCGGCAGGGGCAGGCCCTCAACAACTTCGACCGTGTCCTCCCGGCGCCCCAGTCCGATCTGGCCCGCGAGACCCTCAAGGACCCGTACATCTTCGATTTCCTCAATCTTGGATCGGACATCGCCGAGCGGGACCTGGAGCGGGGCCTGGTCGCCGAGGTGCGCAACTTCCTCCTCGAGCTGGGCGCCGGCTTCGCCCTGGTGGGCACCCAGGTCCTGCTGGAGGTGGACGGCCAGGACTTCTTCGTCGACCTCCTCTTCTACCACCTGCGCCTGCGCTGCTATGTGGTGGTGGAGCTCAAGGTCGTGGAGTTCCTCCCCGAGCACGCGGGCAAGATGAGCTTCTATCTCTCCGCCGTGGACAACCACCTCCGTCATCCCGACGACCAGCCCACCATCGGCCTCATCCTCTGCAAGACGAAGAGCCGCCTCGTGGCCGAGTACACCCTTCAGGGGCTCCAAAGCCCGGTCGGCGTCGCCACGTACCAGAGGATGCCGAAGCACCTCCGCGTCACCCTGCCGAGCCCCGCGCAACTGGAAGCCGGGCTTGGGACTCTGAGCGACTGAGGGGAGCGGCTCCCCTCGGGATCTCTGCCGCGAAATGACAGGGGGCTGCCGCGACTCGACCGAGGGGAGATTCCGCCCCTTGGAATTTTGCTGCGAAACAAGCGGGGGGAGATGCGACTCCAGGGAGGGGAGCTCCGGAAGTCATGAGGGGCGCTGCGAAAAAGGAGAGGGGAGTCTTTGCCCCCGCGGGGGGTGTTGCGGATGAAGAGAGGGCCGCAGCGAAAGAACGAAGGGGAGTTGCGAACGGGGAGAGGGCCGCGGCAAGAGATCGGAGGGGAGTTGCGGATGGCGAGAGGGGGATAGCAAAAGGACGGAGGGGCGCTGCGGATCTTCACGGGGGCAATGCCGCGGAACCCTCTCCGCTCTCCGACTTGCGCTATACTTACGCCCATGGCGGAGCTTGTTACCCTCAAGGGGCGCGGGGCGGGGATCAATCCTACCAACCGGTTCGAGAAGCTCGCGGTGGAGCGGGACCCGGAAACGCCGGCCCCGGACCGTGTCGAGACCGAGCTGCTGCGGGACACGTCCCGCTCGCTCATCACCCGCAACGACAGCCCGGACGTGGGCTTCGAGGTCTCGATCAACCCCTACCGGGGCTGCGAGCACGGCTGCGTCTATTGCTACGCCCGGCCGTTCCACGAGTACCTGGGTTTCTCGGCGGGGCTGGACTTCGAGAGCCGCATCCTGGTCAAGGAAGAGGCCCCGGAGATCCTGCGCAAGGAGCTTTCCTCTCCCAAGTGGCAGCCCCAGACGCTCGCCATGAGCGGCGTGACCGACTGCTATCAGCCGGTCGAACGCAAGCTGGAAGTCACCCGGCGCTGCCTCGGCGTGCTCGCCGAGTTCCGCAATCCGGTGGCCATCATCACCAAGAACGAGCTGGTGACGCGGGACATCGACCACCTCTCCGCCCTGGCCGAGCACGGGGCCGCGGCCGTGTACCTCTCGATCACCACCCTGGACGGCGAGCTGGCCCGCAAGATGGAGCCCCGGGCCTCCCATCCGCGGGACCGCCTGAAGGCCGTCGAGAAGCTGGCCGCGGCGGGCATTCCGGTCGGGGTGATGGTGGCGCCCGTGGTGCCCGCCATCACGGACCACGAGATGCCGAAGATCCTGGAGTCCGCCGCCGAAGCGGGCGCGACCTCGGCGGGCTATGTCGTCCTGCGCCTGCCCGGAGCGGTGACGGGCCTGTTCGAGGAGTGGCTGGAGCGGCACTTCCCGGACCGCAAGGAGAAGGTCCTGAACCGCCTGCGCGACCTCCGCGGCGGGCGCCTCTACGACCCCCGCTTCGGCAGCCGCATGAAGGGCGAGGGCCTCTTCGCCGACCAGATCCGCACGACCTTCGAGACGTTCAAGCGCCGCTACGGCCTGGACCGCCCCCGGCCCGAGCTGTCCGCGGCCGCCTTCCGGCGGCCGGGACAGGGTGTGCAACTCGGGTTGTTCGGCTGAGGCTGAAAGGACCTGGCCCTACGCCGGCACGGGCACCGGGGGCAGGCCGGCCCGGGCCTTCTTCTTCTTGATCCCGACCGAGATCAGCCAGGCGAGCGCCGCCACGGCCACGACCAGGAGCCCGATGCCGAGGAGGGGGCGGACGAAGATCCAACTGATGGCGATCGTCACCAGCGACAGGAAGAGGGCGGTGAGGAAGCTGAACAGGCCGAGCCCCGCGCCGAGGATCGTGCCCACGAGCGGCACGACGTCGCCGAAGACGGCGATCGGCTTGAAGACCATCAGCAGGCCCAGGAACATCACGAAGAAGCCCACGGCGCGGAGGATCCACGTCATCATGATGTTCGCGTCCTGGGCCGTCTTGAACATGGCCGCGGCGCTCTTGGTACCCTCCTCCAGCAGCAGGATGGCGTCGCCGGCCTTCGTGGCGTAGGGCTCGAAGGTCTCCCCGACCTGCGCCGCGATGAGGCTTCGGGGTCCGGGATTGACGACCTGGAAGGAGATCCGGGCGTCGCCGATCTGCGGCGAGGAGGGGTTCTCTCCCAGGTAGAACCGGCCGTTGTCGGCCCGGATCTGCTTGCTCTGCTCCTCGGGGATCTGCTCCTGGCCAACGGGCAGATCGACTTCGCCGCCGAGCTTCTCGACCAGATCGGAGGAGAGCGTGAAGGCGCCGAGGGTGATCGGGTCCGCGATCAGCGTCTCGCTCTCGACCGGCAGGGCGCCCGGGTTCTCGTGCCCCTCGGGATGCTGGAAGGAGGACGAGTCGACCGCCTTGTCGGACCATTCCTTCTTGTAGTCGTAGGTGGTCACCGTCTCGGTGCCGCCGCCGAGCTTCTTCTTCTCCTCGGACTTCTTGTCCTCGGTCCACTGGTACATCTCGACGTTGCGGACGAGCTTCAGGGCCTCGGCCGAGACGCCGTACTGCTCGTCGGTGAGGGTACCCTCCGCCGTCACCGGACCGCTCACGTGGACGAGCCGGCCCTCGTTGGCCGGGTCCACCTTGTCGGCCGGCACGCTGACCACCGCGCCCGAACCTTCCTTGAGGCTGCGGGTGGTCTGGACGGCCCGCGACTCGTTCCAGAAGAGGAGCGGGAACGCCACGACGAACATCACCAGGCCCACCAGCACGCTCTTGATCGATTGGCCGATCCGCGAAAACCAGGACTGACTGCTCACTTCACGATAAGAATTGGACACTACGGGCCCTCCCTTTATGCGAACGAATTACGAACAGCGGATTGTGGGAAATCGGAGGGAGACGCTACTCCCCCGAAGCCCGCACGTCAAATATTGGCCTCAGATACTGGCTTCGGGGGAAGGCACCTACTTCAAGGCTGGCGAGAGGATGTGCCCCTCGCAGCCGCTGGGCTGCAGGATGCCCAGGAGGTCGGAGAGGGTCGGCGCGATGTCGAGCGTCGAGACCCGCTGGGTGTAGCGGCCCGGCTTGATCCCGGCCCCGGCCAGCAGCAGGGGCACCGAGGTGTCGTAGGCATAGGGCGAGCCGTGGGTCGTGCCGGTGAGCCTTCCCGGTACCCAGAAGGGGTCCGGGACCACGATCACGTCGCCGCTGACCTTGGGGTGGAAGCTGCGGGCCACCCGCTGGGCGATGTCGTTGTCGAGCATCCGGCCGTCCAGGAGCTGAGCCCGGGTAAAGGCGGCGTAGATCCCGGGCACCTTGCGGAGGGCCTCCGCGGCGGCGGATTCGGCCTGCGCGGGATCGATCCCCTTGGCCGCGAGCGACTGCCGGTTGAGGTAGACGTTGGTCTCCACGACGTCCTGGACCCAGTCGCCCGGCCCCAGCTTCGCCTCCAGAGCCTTCTGGACGACGTCCTTGTTGAGCTGGATGGCCCCGGCGGGGAAGCCGGCCTTCTGCATCGCGCCGGCGATGGGAGCCACGCCGTGGTCCGCGGTCACCACGAGGGTCACGCTCTGGAGGCCGCCCGGGACGTTCTTGCCCAGGAATCTGAAGAAACGGCTCAGCTCCGCGTCGGTGCGCACCGTGACGTCCAGCACCTCGGCGCTGTCGGGGCCGAAGGCATGGCCGATGTAGTCGTTGCTCGCCAGGTTGATGACCAGGACGTCCGGGGTCGCGTCCTGTCCGAGCCGCTCCTGCCGCACGATCTCCTCGGCCGTGTCGATCACGTACCGGTTGGCGAACGGGGTATTCGTGAACGCGGCATAGAAGTCGGGGCCGGGCTGCTGCAGGCCGCCGTTGACGGGATGGGGAAAGGCCGTGCCCAGGCCATAGCGCGGGCTGACGAACTCGTTGGCCGGGGCCCACAGCCGCTTCAGGGCCGCCGGCGGCACGGAGAGCTCCCAGGGCTTGCCGAAGAGAGGGTCGATCTTCTTCGCGGCGTTCCAGTCGGCGACCCACTTCGGCAGGGTGCCGTCCTTGCGGTAGAAGCGGCTGGTGATCCAGGCGCCGGTCTCGTCGTCGAACCACAGGACGCCATCCGCCAGGCGGCCCGCCATCAGGACGGCGGCGCGGTCCTTGAGCGAGACGCCCCAGACCTTGGCCTGGCCGCCGGTGGCCATCTTGAGCTCGTCTCCGACGGTGCTGACCCGCAGGGTCGCGGGGGAGATCCCGAGCTTGCCGTCCGGGTCGGCGGCTCCCACCAGCGGGCTCTGCGTGTCGCTCACGCAGTAGCGCTCGGCGTTCAGGTCGCGGTCGAACCACTCGTTGCCCACGATGCCCGTCTTGTAGGGGGGAGCGCCGGTCATGTGGATGGAGTGGCCGACGGCCGTCACGAGCGGGTAGTGGTCGTGATGGGAGTCGGTGTGGTAGGCCCCGCGCTCCATGAGGTACCGGAACCCGCCCACGCCGGCCTTGCCGACCGGCGGCAGGAAAAGATCGTAGAAGCGCGTCTGGTAGTCGGCCCGGAACTGGTCGATCGAGATCAGGACGACCAGGCGCGGCCGGACGGGGGCGGCGCTGGCGACGGAGACAAGGACCAGCAGGAAGACGACCGCGACAGCGAGCGGGCGGAGCGTGCGAGCCATGGATACCCTCCCTGGAATGCCTTCGAAAACCTTGGGAGAAAAGGCTAGCACGGGTGTCTGGCTCCCGGTCTATCCCTCCCGCCGCACCCGGAACGCCGCCAGGGCCTGGAGCTTCCCCTCGGGCAGCTTCTCGGCCATCCTGCGGATCGCCTTCTTCCAGCTCGCCTGCGCCGTCCATTTCTTGGCGTCGATCGGCTCGGGATGGAGGGTCTCGCCGGTGAGCCAGTCGGCGAGGTCGGGCCGCAGCTCCCCCTTGCTGTCCACGGCGACCGCCCGCCAGTCCGTCCCTTCCTTGTAGATGGCGAGCAGGCCGAAGGTCTCCTCCTTGCCCGGGACCTGGAGCAGGGCCACCCGGCCGCGCGAGCCCTCCTCCAGCTCGAAGAGCACGCCCTCGACCAGCGGATGGCCGGAGGAGAAGAAGTCCAGCGTCTCCTCGTCCACCGCCCGCTCGCGGCTGAAGGTGCCAAGGAAGGTCGATCCGGACGGCACCCCCGGAAGCTGGTCCACCAGGGCCTCGTAGCCGAGCTCGATCCGCCAGGTCCGGTCGCCGCTCTGCTGGTCGACCTCGAAGCCGAAGCGCGAGGCGGCCCGCACCACGATGCTCTCGTTCAACTCGTCGAGGTCCGGCGGCACGCGGGAGAGGATCTCCGGCGCCTTTTCGGGCGCGTAGGGATCGCGGTGCAGCTCGTGATAGGCGGCCCCCTGGATCCGGTCATGGGCTTCCTGGGCCTCGTGCAGCACCTTGTCGAAAGCCGCGGGCGTGATCTCCTCCGGCCCCTCGACGGCGGCGCGCTCGATGGCCTGGGCGGCGTGGCGCAGCTCCCGCTCGAGTCCCCCCAGGGGCTCGTTGAACAGGCCGATGCGCTCGTAGAGGCCGGCCACGGCGTTTCCGAACCCGGCGGGCGGGCGGAAGTAGACGATCTCGGTGGGGATCGTGCGGCCGATGCGGTCCAGACGCCCGATCCGCTGCTCGACGACCCCCGGGTTCCACGGCAGGTCGAAGAGCACCAGCCGGCGGCAGAACTGGAAGTTGCGCCCCTCGCCGCCGGCCTCGGTCGAGATCAGGATCGCCGGCCCCTCGGGCAGCCGGAACTGCGCCACCTCGATGTCCCGCCGCTCGGGCGAGAGGTCCTCGTGGAACACCCCGGCCCGCCGGCCTTGGCGCTCGATGGCCGTCCGCAGCAGGTCGAGCGTCTCGCGGTGGGCCACGAAGACGAGCGTCTTCTCGTCCGGCCCCAGCCAGCGGCCCGACTGCTCGACGAGCCAGCGCACCCGCGGATCGCCACGCTCGGCCTCGGCGGCGAGGGCGGCCGTCTCGGCGTCCTCCCGGTCCACCAGGGGCAGGAGGGCGGCGGGGGAGGCGAGCGCGCGGAAGACCCGGTCCGCTTTGCGCCGCCGCGCCAGCGGGTTGTCCGCGGCCTGGGCGCGCAGGTGCCGCACCAGGCGGTCGAGGGGCTGCCAGCCGGCGTCGCCGATGTCGTCGATCTCGACCGGCATCGGCACGCGGGGCGGCAGGCCGCCGATGTCCACCCGCCGGGTGGCGCTGGTGCAGGGCGGCAGCGGCTCGCGCCGGGCCAGCCGCTCCTCGAAGGACTCCGCCTCGGGAAACTCCTCGGGCCGCAGGAGTTGGAGCAGTCGGAAGAAGCCGTGGGCGTCGTCCTCCAGGGGCGTCGCCGTGAGCAGCAGGACGTGCCGGCCCAGGGCCGCGATGGGCGCCACGGCCCGGTACGCCTCGTTGCCGGGATGGCCCTTCGGGCGCTTCAGGTGGTGCGCCTCGTCCACGACCAGCAGGTCGATCCCCGCCTCGACGGCCTGTTCGGTCAGCCGGCGGCGCCGGACCAGCGTATCGAGACCGACGATGGCGTGGCGATGGACGTCGAACGGGTTGAAGCCCTCCCCGTGATCCTTCGCCACGTCGTCCAGCCGCTTCTCGTCGAGCAGCACGAAAGCCTGGTGATACTTGCGCCACAGCTCGCCCAGCCACTGGATGGTCAGGGTCTCGGGGGCCACGACGAGGGTGCGCTCGGCCCGGCCGGTGTGGAGGAGGCGGTTGAGGATCAGGCTGGCCTCGACCGTCTTACCGAGGCCCACCTCGTCCGCCAGCAGCCAGCGCACGGGATCGCTGTGACAGGCGCGCTCGGCGGCGTAGAGCTGGTGGGGGAAGAGCTGGATGCGCCCGCCGAGGAAAGAGCCGAGCCCGCCGGCCCGGCGCACCCGCAGCAGGCGCAGGCCGTCCAGGCGGTTGGCGAAGTCCTCGAAGGCGTCGAGGTTGCCCCGCGCCAGCCGCTCGGCGGGCGCGACCTCGGCCGGCAAAGGCCAGAGGTCCTCGAGGTCCACCTCGCGGCCGTCGGCGAGGAGGCACACGCCCTCCTCGCACGACTCGACGACGACGATCTCGCCCGCAGGGTCCAGGCGCGCCCGGCCCCCCGGCGTCACGGTGAGGGGGACCAGGGCGTCCGTGCCTGCCGCGAAGATCAGGCTCTGGCCGGCGTCGGGGAACTCGACGCGCAGCCTGCGGTCCTGCATGGCGGTGATCCGGCCGGGACCGAGCTCCGCATGAAATCGATGGGTGACACGATCGCCGGGTTTCCACATGGGAGGGGGATTGTACGGTTTGAAGCGCCTTGAGAGAAGGGCGTATACTTGGGCGTATACTTGGAGGCGCCATGAGCCAGTTGACCCTTTATCTCGACAGCGAAACGGAAGAGAAGATGAAGGCGGCGGCAAAGGCCGCGGGAGTCTCACAGAGCCGCTGGGTGGCGGATCTGATTCGGGAAAAGACCTCCACGGAATGGCCGGATTCCATCGTGAAGCTGATCGGGACGTGGGCAGACTTTCCGTCTCTGGAAGAGATCCGGGCGGAAGCTCCTCCGGACCTGCCCCGTGAATCCTTCTGATGTACGCCCTCGACAGCAATACCATCATCTACCTGTTCAAGGGCCTTGGAAGAGTCCCCTTGAACTTCCTGCGGACTCCTCCCAGGGAGATCTCGGTCCCCTCCGTAGTTATCCATGAGTTGGAGACCGGAATCGCGAAGTCCCAATCTCCTGATGCGACCCGCTTGCCTCTTGACGAATTGCTGTCGAGAGCCACCGTGCTCCCGTTCGGCTTGGCCGAGGCCAGAGCCTCAGCCCGCGCTCGCGCGGTCCTGGAAAAGTCGGGGCGTCCGATTGGCCCTCTCGATATCTTGATCGCGGGTACGGCCTTGAGCCACGGCGCAACTCTCGTAACCCATAACGTCAAAGAATTTGGCCGGGTCGACGGCCTGACGATCGTCGACTGGTTCTAGCCGGCAGTCCGTCGCGTCCTGTCTACGAAACTCTTCGTTGACAAGTACGAAGCCGTTCGTATAACGTCTCTCCATGCCTGAGACACCCCGTCCCACCGAAGCCGAGCTGGCCATTCTGCGCGTGCTGTGGCGCCGCGGCCCGAGCACCGTCAAGGATGTCCACGAGGAGCTGGCCCGACGTTTCCAGGCCGTCTACACAACGACCCTGAAGCAGCTCCAGATCATGGCGGAGAAGGGCCTGGTCACCCGGGACGAGTCGCAGCGGGCCCACCTCTACACGGCCCGCCTGCCGGAGGAGCAGACCCAGAGCCAGCTCGTGGGCGACCTGCTCGACCGGGCGTTCGAGGGCTCGGCAAGCCGTCTGGTGATGCGCGCCCTTGCCTCCCGGCCCGCGTCGGCCGCGGAGTTGGCGGAGATTCGTGAGCTTCTGGATCAGTTGGAAGGAGGAGAGAAGAGATGAACGGATTCGAGGCACTGTGGGCCACCCCCGCGGTCCAGGCCATCGCCTGGGCGCTGCTCCACTTCCTCTGGCAGGGCGCCCTGGTGGGACTCGCGGCCGCGGGAGCCTTGGCGCTCCTCGGGAAGAGGAACGCTGCCGTCCGCTACAACGTGGCGCTCGGAGCCCTTCTCGTCCTGCTGGCCTGCCCGGCCGTAACAACCCTGAGGATGGCAGGGATGGGGGAGGAGCCCGTTAAAGAGAATGCAGGGGGAGAGTTTGTCCCTGCCCAGGCGGGAGAACCTGGCTCGACGCTTCCGGCCCCAACCTCTTTCGCCGAGACGTCTCCCATCCGCGAAGCCCTCCCCACGGCCCTCCCCTGGGTCTTTGGGCTCTGGCTGGCGGGCGTCGCCGCGCTCTCCATCTACCACCTGGGCGGCTGGCGCCTGACGCGCAGCCTGCGGTACCGGGGCACCCGTCCCGTCTCCGGGGATCTGGAAACGAGGCTGCGCCAGTTGGCCGGGCGGATGGGCATCGCCCGTGCGGTAGCGCTCCTCGAGTCCTCCGCCGTGCCGGTGCCGGCCGTGATCGGCTGGCTCAAGCCCGTCATCCTCGTCCCGGCGAGCGCTCTCGCCGGGCTCTCTCACCTGCAGCTCGAAGCCATCCTCGCCCATGAGCTGGCCCACGTGCGGCGGCACGACTACCTCGTCAACCTCCTGCAGACCGTGGTGGAAACCCTCCTTTTCTATCACCCCGCCGTCTGGTGGGTCTCGGCGCAGATCCGCCGCGAGCGGGAGAACTGCTGCGACGACCTCGCGGTGGCCGTCTGCGGCGACCGGCTGGGCTACGCCCGGGCCTTGGCGAACCTCGAAGGCCTGCGCGCGCCCTCGCCCCGCCTCGCCATGGCGGCGGACGGCGGCTCCCTGGTGGACCGCATCCGCCGCCTGGTGGGCGCGCCCGCCCGCGACTCCCGGCGTTCCTGGCTGGCCGGCGCCCTGGCGCTCTCCCTGCTGCCGTTTGGGCTCACGTTCAACTACGAACGCTTTTCGAACCCCGCGGACGATGGGGCGTCCTCGGGCAGCGCCATGGAGAGCCCGGCCTCCGCCCCGAGCCGGCGGCCCGCGGAAGAACGCCGCGGCACCTGGTCGGCACAGCGCCAGGACGACGGCAGGATCCATCTCCGGATGAGAATGCGCGGCACCTGGGGGAGCTGGGAGGAGTCGAACAGCCATCCCGCGAGCGCGTTCAAGGGACTGGGCGCCGGTCCGGAGGTTCGCTTCGAGCTGCCCCGGGACGCCGGCACGTTCCATTTCGAGGGCCGGTTCGAGGGCCGGAAGGGCACGGGCTTCTTCACCTTCGAGGGCAACCCCGCCTATGTCCGGCAGATGGGGGCCCTGGGGTACCCGATCTCGGACAGCCGCCTGATGGAGCTGGCCCTCCACGACGTCTCCCTCGACTTCGTGCGGCAGATGAAGGAGCTCGGGTACGGCAAGGCATCCCTGGACCGGCTCGTCGAGTTCAAGATCCACGGCGTCACTCCCGAGTTCGTCCGGGGCATGGTGAACGCCGGTTACCGGGACCTGCCGGCGGACCGGCTCGTGGAGTTCCGGATCCACGGCGTGGACCCGAAAGTCGTCCAGGCCTTGTCGGATGCCGGGTATCGGGACATCCCCCCGGAGCGCCTGGTCGAGCTTCGCATTCATGGCGTTACGCCCGAGCTCATCGAGGAGCTCGCGAAGGCCGGCTACCGGAACCTGCCGCCGGAGCGCTTGGTGGAATTCCGCATCCACGGCATCGACGGCGAATTCATCCGGAAGGCGGCGGCCCGGGGCTACAAGAACCTCTCCCCGGAGGATCTGGTCGAGCTGAAGATCCTGGGCCAGCTCGATCGGTAACCGGATCTGTAAAAATTTGTAAAAAATTTCCAAGCTCAGGGGCTCTGCTCGCTCCAGCTCCTGAGCGCCTTTTTTTGCAATCGTTCATCCATTCTGGGTGTTCTGTAGGGACAAGTGAAATTCTCCCCTGGAAGGGGGAGCCGCCCCCTTCCGGCGGTTCTCTCGGGCCGGCGTTTCCCTCCTTGACAGGACCCGTTGGGTCGCATAGCTTCGCCATACATCTAACTGTTGAACTGTTCAGGGGGGGCACTCATGCTCCAAGGCCGTTGGTCTCAACTCCGCGGAATGCGGCTCTCGACCGCATCGCGGATCGCCGCGTTTTTCCTGGTAACCCCACTCGTCCTTTCCGGCGGGCTGCAAGCCGCCCAGGGACCCCAGCCGAGGCTCGCCGCCAGCGCCGTGCAGCAGATCGATGCGCTCAGGGGCATCAAGACGACGAGGACCGCGACGCAGAACAAGATCGACTCGCGTCTTTTCCTCGGCTTGCTGCACCAGCGCAACGATTCGCGGCTGGCTCCGCTCACCGCCTTCCGCTTCGTGCAGCCTCAGGCCGACGGCAAGGTGCCGGTCGACATCCTGGTCGCCAGCGCCGCCGGGGTGAAGCAGGTCAACAACAAGCTGGCGTCGCTCGGGGCCACGATCAAGTCCATGAGCTACGCCTACCGCCGGATCAACGCCCGCGTGCGCCTCACGGACCTCGAGACGATCGCCGCGATGGCGGAGGTGCGCAAGGTGCGGCAGGAGATGCCGGCGATCACCCACGCGATCAACGTCTCCGAGGGTGACAAGACCCACGATGCGGAGGGGGCGCGGAGCTTCTTCGGCACCACCGGCCTGGGGGTGAAGGTCTGCGTGATGTCGGATGGCGTCGATTCCCTGGCGGCGCTGCAGGCGTCGGGCGACCTGCCGGCCGTCGACGTGCTGCCGGGGCAGGCGGGAGCCGGCGACGAGGGCTCGGCGATGCTCGAGATCGTCCACGATCTCGCTCCCAACGCGACTCTCGGCTATGCGACCGCGGGAGACGGCGAAGCGCAGTTCGCGCAGAACATCCTCGACCTGGCCGCCGATGGGTGCAACATCATCGTCGACGACATCATCTACCTCGACGAGTCGCCCTTCCAGGATGGCGTCGTGGCCCAGGCGGTCAACACGGTCACGACCGCCGGCGTCCTCTACTTCTCCTCCGCGGGCAACGAGGGGAACGAGACCGACCTGACCTCGGGCACCTGGGAAGGCGACTTCCTGGCCAGTGCCGCCGCGGACCCGGCTCCCCTCGCGGGAGCGAACCTGCACGACTTCGGCGACGGCGGCAACTCGATCCTGGTGGAGTTCGGCGGCGGCAATCCGCCTCTCCTCATCTGGGCCGAGCACTACGATCTCCTCACGGGCACGGCGTCGACAGACTTCGATCTCTACGACATGGATGGCGCGCTCGCGAACATCTTGGACGCCAGCGTCGACGCCCAGGATGGCACGGGCGGCGACGACTTCCCGATCGAGTTCATCGGCAACGGTACTTTCGGTGGCGAGCGCCTGCTCATCGACAAGTTCGCGGCCGGCACGACCTCGAGCGTCCCGATGTTCAACCTCACCGTCTTCCGGGGCGAGCTCGACGACAACCTGGTGACGGGCGGTACCACGCGGGGCCACAGCGCAGCCGTCGACGCCTACAGCGTCGCGGCGACGCCCGCCGCGGCCTCCTTCGACGGCGTGACGCCGGACGGGCCGTTCCCCGGGTTGTTCACCGCCGCGAACGAGTCCGAGAGCTTCACTTCCGACGGTCCACGGCGGATCATCCTCGGCCCCACCGGCGCCGAGATCACGCCCGGCAACCGCACCAGCACCGGCGGAGTCGTCCGTCAGAAGCCGGATATCACGGCCGCCGACGGCGTCGCCACGGCCGCGCCGGGTTTCGACCCCTTCTACGGCACCTCGGCCGCCGCGCCGCACGCCGCCGCCATCGCCGCGCTGCTCAAGTCGGCCGTGCCGAGCCTGACGCCGGCGCAGGTCCGCACCGCCCTGATCAGCTCGGCGATCGACATCGAGGCGGCCGGAGTCGACCGTGACACCGGCGCCGGCATCATCATGGCCCGTGCCGCCCTGGTGGCCGCGGGCGCCACGCCCCAGGCCTTCCTGACCGCGGGCAACGCGGTTCCGACCCAGGTGGTCGGCGACGGCGACGCTTTCGTCGAGAACAACGAGACCTGGAACCTGACGGTCCCGCTCACCAACGCGGGCGGCGTCAATGCCACGGCCATCAGCGCCGTCCTGACCACCCTCACACCCGGCGTGACGATCAGCTCTCCCAACTCCACGTATCCCGACTTGGCGCCCGCCGCCTCCGCCAACAACGTGACGCCTTACACCTTCAGCGTCTCGGGCGCCGCCGTCTGCGGCGATACGATCGACTTCGTCCTGACCGTCACCTACACCGGCGGCACGAGCCCCCAGACCTTCAACTTCAGCATCAAGACGGGTTCTCCGGGTACGCCGGTCACCATCAGCTTCACCGGGCCGCCCGTCCCGATCCCCGACGGCGCCGACCTCTCGGGCAACGCGCCCGGCGCCCCGGTCAGCGCCACTCTCCCGGTGGCGGGTGTCACGGGCAACGTCTACGACGTCAACTTCCAGATCGACGGCTCAGCCTGCTCGGCCACGGCCGGGTCGACCACGGTCGGCCTCGACCATACCTTCGTCAACGACCTCGAGCTCACTCTGCGGTCGCCCGCGGGTACCACCGTCCTGGTGGTCAACAACACCGACGGCAGCGGCAACAACTTCTGCCAGACCCTGCTGGACGACGAGAGCGGCGGCTCCAGCATCCAGGCCGTGTTGACGGCGCAGGCGCCGTTCACCGGCAGCTTCACGCCCAACGCCGCTCTGTCGGGCTTCGACGGCGAGGCTTCGAACGGCAACTGGCAGCTCCAGGCGCAGGACTTCTTCAGCCAGGACACCGGCAACATCCGCGCCTTCTCGGTGATCATCACGCCGGCCGTCTGCGACGCTCCTCCCCCGCCCGTCCTGGTTGCCAACGTGACGGCGACCAAGACCGTCTCGGGCGGCGACCAGACCGAAGGCGGCACGGTGGTCTACACCGTCGTCCTGACCAACTCCGGCACCGGCGCTCAGGCGGACAACCCGGGGGCGGAGTTCACCGACACCCTGCCGGCGACGCTCACCGTGGGAACCCCCGCGGCCACCTCCGGCACCATCTCGGGCGCCGGCATCAATCCGGTGACCTGGAACGGCGCCATCCCGGCCGGCGGCACGGTGACGATCACCATCCCGGCGACCATCCAGGCCAACACCGGCGGACAGACGATCTCCAACCAGGGATCGGTCTCCTTCGACTCCGACGCCAACAACACCAATGACACCACCCGGCCCACCGACGCTCCTGGCGGCACGGTTGGCGACCCCACGTCCTTCGTGGTGGTCGAGGGCGTCGCACCCGTGACCGACATCCCGACCCTCTCGGAGATCGGGCTCGCCCTCCTCACCCTGATGCTGTCGGCCGCGGCTCTGATCGTTCTTCGTAAGCGGAAGAGCGAGAGCCAAGGCTAGGCATCGACCCGATCGAGTCCCGTCAAAACCCCGCGGCCTAGTGGCCGCGGGGTTTTTTTCGTCTGAAGGATCCCTTGAAGTATCTTCCGTAGAGCCGCGCCGTGGCGCGAGGGAGGGAGCCGCTGATGAGAGCCGTCGGACTCTACAAGTACCTGCCGATCGAAGACCCGGAGAGCCTGATCGACGTCGAGGTTCCGAAGCCGGAGCCGCTGGGGAGGGACCTGCTCGTCCGGGTGAAGGCGGTGTCGGTCAATCCCGTGGACACCAAGGTCCGCGGCCCCAAGGACAAGGTGGAAACCGAGCCGAAGATCCTCGGCTGGGACGCCGCGGGTGTCGTCGAGGCCGCCGGCGAGGAGGCGTCGCTGTTCTCCGGGGGGGACGAGGTCTACTACGCCGGGAGCATCACCCGCCAGGGATGCGACGCCGAGTACCACCTCGTGGACGAGCGCATCGTCGGCCGCAAGCCGCGCAACCTCTCGTTCGAGGAGGCCGCCGCCATGCCGCTCACGACCCTCACGGCCTGGGAGGCGCTGTTCGACCGGATGGGAGTGACGCCGAAGAGGTCCGGGGGGACCCTGCTGGTCATCGCGGGCGCGGGAGGCGTCGGCTCGATCGCCATCCAGCTCGCCAAGAAGGTGGCCGGGATGAAGGTCGTCGCGACCGCCTCCCGCGGGGAGACGGAGGATTGGTGCCGCGAGCTGGGAGCGGACGAGGTCGTCAACCACCACGAGCCGCTGAAGGGTGAGCTCGACCGGGCCGGCGTGGGCGAGGTGGACTACATCCTGTGCGCCGCCAACACGGAGAAGCACCTCCAGAACATGGTGGAGGCGATCAAGCCGCAGGGGAAGGTCTGCCTGATCGTGGGCGTGAAGGGCGGCCAGCCGGTCAACATCAACGTCTTCCAGAGCAAGAGCACGGCGATCTGCTGGGAGTACATGTTCACCCGGGCCCAGCACGGCACGCCGGACATGAAGACCCAGCACGACATCCTGGAAGAAACGGCCGGCCTGCTGGAGGACGGGACGCTACGGCACACTATGAAGGAGCATTACGGCCCCCTCGACGCGGAGAACCTGCGGCGGGCTCACGCCCGGCTCGAGTCCGGGCGGATGATCGGCAAGCTCGTCCTGAGTGGGATCGAGTCGATTGGGATTGAATAGGGTCAGACCTCGTACACGAAAGCGTCGCCCTTGGCTCGGGCCTTCCGCTTCAGGAAACCTTCGAGGTAGAGCGCCGTCTCCTCGGCGAGCACGGCGTCGCCGCAATCCGGGCAGACGTGCGCCGGCACGTGGTGGATCACCACGGTACGCTGGCGATAGACGACCGAGTGGCTGATCTCCCGCGCCTCGTGCTCTCCGATGCAGTCTGGGGTGTGGCATTTCATGGCGTGGTCTCCTCTTGGAACCGTGTCCTCTCCATGGAACCTCGTCACGGGGTCCTGCAATTCCGGGGCCGCGCCGCTTCCCGCCAATAGGCTAAAATAGCTCTGCTGGCATTCAAGCAGTATCAGAAAACAATCAAGCAACTTCCCCCTGCTCCAGGAAGAAGGATGACGAAATGCGCCGATTCGTTCCGGTTTTCTCCCTCCTTGTGCTCTTGGCCGCTCTCCCGGCAGCCGCCGACCCCTGGCTGCGGCAGCCCGCCCTGAGCCGGGACCAGATCGCTTTCACCTACGCGGGCGACCTCTGGCTGGTGGGCCGCGAGGGGGGCGACGCCCGGAGGTTGACGACCGGGATCGGGGTGGAGACCGACGCCGCCTTTTCCCCCGACGGCCGGTGGATCGCTTTCACCGCCAACTACGCGGGCAACTTCGACGTCTACCTGGTGCCGGTGGCCGGAGGCGTGCCGCGCCGCCTGACCTGGCACCCCGGATTGGAGCGGGTCCAGGGCTGGGCGCCGGACGGCAAGCGGGTGCTCTTCTTCTCTCGGCGCTCCGGCTTCAACCGGCTGTACACGATGCCCGTCGAAGGGGGGCTCCCCACCGAGCTGCCGCTTCCCCAGGGGGTCCAGGGAGCCTTTTCGCCCGACGGCAAGAGTCTCGCCTACCTGCCGAGCTGGAACCGGTCGGGCAACCCCGGCTTCTACTACGCCTGGAAGCGCTACCGCGGCGGCAGGACCTCGCCTCTCTGGATCGCCCGGCTCTCGGACTCCGCCATCGAGAAGGTCCCCCGCGACAACTCGAACGACTCGGACGCCATGTGGGTCGGCGACCGTCTCTACTTCCTGTCGGACCGCAACGGCCCCACGACCCTGTTCGCCTACGACCTGGCGGGCCGCAAGGTGACGGAGGCGCTGCGCAACGACGGGCCGGACCTCCTGTCGGCCTCGGCCGGGCCCGGGGGGATCGTCTACGACCAGCTCGGCAAGATCCATCTCTTCGATCTCTCCTCCGGCCGCTCGAAGCCGGTCGAGATCCGCGTCGAGGGGGACCTCGCCGCCGTGCGCCCGCACTACGCGAAGGTGGGGGACCGCGTCCTCTCCGCCACCCTCTCGCCCACGGGCATGCGGGCCGCCTTCGAGGCCCACGGCGAGATCCTGACCGTCCCGGCCGAGAAGGGGGACGTCCGGAACCTGACCCGCACGCCGGGCGCGGCCGAGCGCTACCCGGCCTGGTCGCCGGACGGCCAGCGGATCGCCTACCTCTCCGACGAATCGGGCGAGTACGCCCTGCGCATCGCCGACCAGACGGGTACGGGAGAGGTCAAGAAAATCGCCCTGGGCGATCCTCCCTCCTTCTTCTACTCCCCCCAGTGGTCCCCCGACGGCTCGAAGATCGCCTACACCGACAAGCGCCTGAACGTCTGGTACGTGGACGTCGACAAGGACAAGCCCGTGCGGCCGGTGCGGGTCGACGCCGACCTCTACGAGTCCCCCTTCCGCACCCTCGAGCTGTCCTGGTCGCCCGACAGCCGCTGGATCGCCTATAGCCGGGACCTCAAGAACCACCTGCGGGCCGTCTTCCTCTACTCCGTGGAGACCGGCAAGTCCCGGCAGGTCACGGACGGCATGAGTGACGCGCGCTACGTCGCCTTCGACAAGAGCGGCAAGTACCTCTACTTCACGGCCAGCACCGACGTCGGCCCCACCGCCGGCTGGCTCGACCTGTCCAGCCTCCGGCACCCGGTCACGCGCAGCGTCTACGTGGCCGTGCTCGATAAGGATCTGCCGTCGCCCCTGGCCCCCCAGAGCGACGAGGAAAAAAACGCCGCGGACAAGCAGGAAAAGGCGGACAAGCAGGAAAAAGGGGACAAACCGGGGGACAAATCCGGAGACGAATCGGCCGGCAAGCCGGCGCGGGTCAAGATCGACTTCGACGGCATCGGCCAGCGGATCCTGGCCCTGCCGATCCCGCCGCGCAACTACACGGGCCTCGCCGCCGGCAAGGAGGGCGTGCTGCTCCTACTCGAGAGCGGGCCCGTGCTGGGCTTCGGCGACGGGGGCTCGATCCTGCAGCGGTTCGACCTCGAATCGCGCAAGACCGAGAAGCTCCTCGAGGGCGTCCAGCCTCCTCTCGACGTATCGCGGGACGGCGAGAAGATGCTGGTCCACGTGGGGGAGGGGTGGAGCATCGTCCCGACCGCGCAGGCGCCCAAGCCCGGCGAGGGCGCCCTGGCGCTCGCCGGCATGGAGGTCCTAGTCGACCCCCGGGCCGAGTGGCGGCAGATGTACCACGAGGTCTGGCGGATGGAGCGCGACTTCTTCTATGACCCCGGCCTGCACGGGGTCGATCTCGCCTCGACGACGAAGCTCTACGAGCCCTTCCTGGAGAGCATCGGCCACCGCAGCGATTTGAACGCCGTGTTCGCCGACATGCTCGGCGAGCTCACCGTCGGCCATCTGTTCGTCGGCGGGGGAGACGCCCCGGAGGTGCCCAGGGTGAAGGGCGGGCTCCTGGGGGCCGACTACGAGATCGCCAACGGCCGCTACCGTTTCGCCCGCGTCTACAACGGCGAGAACTGGAACCCGGGGCTCCAGGCGCCCCTGACCCAGCCGGGCGTCAACGTCAAGCCGGGGGAGTACCTGCTGGCGGTCAACGGCCGGGAGCTGCGGGCCGCGGACAACGTCTACAGCTTCTTCGAGGCCACGGCCGGCAAGTCCGTGGTCCTCGAGGTCGGCGCCAACCCGGACGGCAAGGGCTCGCGCAAGGTCACCGTCGTCCCCGTGGAGGACGAGGGCGGCCTGCGCGATCTGGCCTGGGTCGAGGACAACCGCCGCAAGGTGGACGAGCTCTCCGGCGGCCGGCTCGCCTACATCTACCTGCCCGATACGGATGAGGCCGGCTACACCAGCTTCAACCGCTACTTCTTCGCCCAACTGGGCAAGCCGGGGGCGGTGATCGACGAGCGGTTCAACGGCGGCGGCTTCGCGGCCGACTACATCGTCGACTATCTCCGCCGCCCGCTGCTCAACTACTTCTCGAGCCGCGAGGGCGAGGCTTTCACGACTCCCGTCGGTTCGATCTTCGGGCCCAAGGTGATGATCATCAACGAGTACGCCGGCTCGGGCGGCGATGCCCTGCCCTGGTACTTCCGCAAGCTGGAGATCGGGCCCCTGGTGGGAACGCGGACCTGGGGGGGCCTGGTCGGCATCTACGACTATCCGGCCCTGATCGGCGGCGGCATCGTGACCGCTCCGCGGACCGCCTTCTGGACCCCGGAAGGCCAGTGGGACATCGAGAACCACGGCGTGCCGCCGGACGTCGAAGTGGAGCTCGATCCCCAGGCCTGGCGCCAAGGGCACGACGCCCAGCTCGAAAAAGCCGTGCAGGTGGCCCTGGAGCTGCTGGAGAAGAACCCGCCGGCCAAGGCCAATCGGCCGGAGTATCCGAACTACCACAAGGGAGGCCGGTAGGAGGGCCGTCGGGGGAGAGCAATCGGAGGTCGAAGCGATAAACTCCCCGCCATGGAACCCGACACCCCAGGCCGGCCTCGGGACGAAGCCTTCCGCCGGCTGACCTTCTTCAGCGTGCTCGGCGGGCTCTGCCCTCTGATCCCCGTCCCCTTCATGGACGACTGGGCGCTGGAGCAGGTCCAGCGGCGGATGGTCTGGGAGATCGGGCGAGATGAAGGGCGCGGCTGGTCCTCGCGGGAGGTGAAGATCCTCGCGGGCGACGAGGACGCGGTCCGCATGGGCTGCCTGGGGAGAACCGTCTGGGCCGTCCGCGAAGTCGCCGGCGCCATCCTCGGCAAGCTCTTCCGGACGGTCTTCTACTTCCTCACGATCCGCCGTAGCGCCCGCCTCTCGGCGGAGACCCTTCAGCTCGGCTACCTCGTCCGCCACGCCGCCCGCCTTCCCGCGGCCAGCGTGCCCTCGGCCGGTGGGCTGGACGATGGGGCGCGGACCGTGCGCGCGGCCATCGCGGCCGCCTTGGCGCAGGTGGATGCCGGGCCCGTCCACCGGACGCTCACCCGAGACTTCCGGCGTAGCCTCTCCCTGATGGTGCAGGCAGCCTCCCTCTTCCGCCGCTTCCTGCCGCGCCGCAAACGGGCCGGCCGGGCCGCGGAGCTTCCGGATGCCGAGATCTTCAGCCAGGAAGAGCAGCTCCTCGGCACCTTCGTCGACCGCTTGGCGGTCAATCTCTGGGGAAACCAGGCTTATTTCACGGAGTTGGAGAGCGCGCTTGAAAGGAACCTGCCTCATGCCGGTTGACGTCCCCCGCGTGCCGCCTCCCTGGCGGCTGCGGGGGAATGGCTACGTCTTCCTCTTCACTTTCAAGCCAGGGTTCCTGCGGGCGGGCGGCTTCCTGTCTCCAGAGCTGGAGGGGGAGGGCGGCATCGAAGGGCAGCTCGGCGTCCTGATGCTGGTCGAGTACCTGGAGTCCCCCGTCGGCCCCTACCGCGAGCTGCTCTTCCTGGCCGGCCGGGACCTGCGCTGGCGGCACCACCGCTTCTCGATCACTCGCATCTACGTCTCGACCGAGCCGAGCGCCGTCAACGGCCGGGAGAACTGGGGGATTCCGAAGCAGAGGGCCGACTTCCAGGTGATCCGGAAAGCGGACGGCGCCGAGCGGGTCATCCTCCTGCTCGACGGCTTCGCCAAGGTGGACTTGACCATGGCGCCCGCCAAGGGCCATGCCTGGCCGGTGGCCGGCCTGCTCGCGCCTCCCTCCTGGCGGACGATCACGCAGTTCAAGGCCGGCCAGCCCCTCGTCACCCGGCTGAGCGGCCGGGGCCTTTTGCGGCCCGCGGAGCTGCTCGATTTCCGCACCCTGCCCCAGGTCTTCCCGGACGTGAACGAGGGCGAGCCGGTGGCCGGGTTCCGGGTGGCGGACTTCCGGCTGCGGTTTCCAAAACCGGCCGGAGATGGGGCCTTCAGGAGATCGTGAAGCTGGTTCGCCTGGAACCCCCACTCGATCGTCTCCCGCCGCCCCACGACCGCGCCGAACGCCGCCGTCCGCTCCTCGGCCACTCCGCCCCCTCCCGTCGCAGCGCCTCGGCGAGCGGCCGGTGAAAGAGTAGTGTCCGTCATGAAGAGAGGATAGCGGAGCCTATCCGCGATAGGATCACACCCGACCGACATCACAGGAGACACACCCCGTGGCCATTCGCGAAGGCGCTTGGGACTGCCCGGTTTGCGGGCGGAAGAAGAATCGAGGACCGGAGAAGTTTTGCGGCGGCTGCGGCTCGCCCCGCGGTCCCGAGGTGAAGTTCTACCTGCCCGACGACGCGCCCGAGGTCGTCGAGGCCGAGGCGCTGAAGAAATCCCAGGCCGGCCCGGACTGGGTCTGCCCCTATTGCGACGCGGACAACCCCGCCGACCACGCCTTCTGCTCCGGCTGCGGAGCCCCCAAGGACACCGGCGCCAAGACCCGGGAGGTCGTCGAGCACCGCCTCGACGCCCCGCCGCCGCCTCCCTCTCCGCCGCCTCAGACCCTGGCGGAACCGCCCGCGACAGGCGGCAAGGGCTCCCTCCTCAAGAAGGGCTGCGGCATCGGCTGCCTGGGCCTCGTCGGTTTCTTCCTCCTCATCCTCTTCCTCGGCCGGCCCAAATCGGCGGACCTCACCGTCACCGGCTTCCACTGGCTGCGGACGGTCGCCGTCGAAGAGCTTCGCCCGGTCACCGAGCAGGCCTGGGAGGGCGAGGTGCCGGCCGGCGCCCGCATCCTCGGCAGCAGCCGGGAGGTCCACCACGTCGACAAGATCCAGACCGGCACCCGGACGGCGACCCGCACCGTCTCCGAGCGGGTGCAGACGGGCACCGAGCGGGTCCAGACCGGTACTCGCGACCTCGGCAACGGCTACTTCGAGGACGTCTACGAGGACCGCCCCGTCTACGAGAGCCAGTCCCACGAGGAGTCCTACGAGGAGCCGGTCTACCGCGAGCAGCCGGTCTACCGCCAGCGCATCCGCTACGAGGTGGAGAAGTGGGTCGCCGACCGCGAGGCCAGGGCCGAGGGGCGGGACCGCTCGCCCGTCTGGCCCGACACCGGCCTGGGGCCGAAGAAGCGGAAAGGCAAGCGTACGGAGCTCTACGAGGTCCTTTTCCAGGACACGAAGGGGAAGCCCGCCCGCTACAAGGCCCCGAACGAGCCGGTCTGGAAGAGCTTCGAGGAAGGGCGGATCTACAAGGCCAAGGTCCGGGACTCGGGCGAGGTCGCGGAGATCGAGGGCGTTCCGGGGACGTAGGGCGCCATGGACGAAAAAAGGGGGAGGATCGCTCCTCCCCCTTTCGGCCTGGCAGCGGTGCCTAGCAGGTGCCGCAGGTGCCGTTGTACGTGCAGGCGATGCCGCAGGACAGGTCCGGACACTGAGAGTACTGCTTCGACCTCTCACCGCCCGCCACTTCGTTGAGCTGCTTCTCGTTCAGGTTGCGCAGCGTCTCCTTGCTGAGGACCAGTTTCTTCATGCTCTTCTTCACGGAAACCTCCAATCGTGTCTATTTGATGCACCGGGACGGGCACCGCGCCCGTCCTCTGCTCGTTGGCCGGGAAGATATGTTCCGCGGCAGGGGCGGATGATCACATAGCCAGTCGGGAATATCTACCCCGGCCCGATCTGTTCGGCAAAGCCTCGGCCACCGGCAGAACTTTTTTCCGTAATGCCCGTAGAAATGTTGGCGGATTATCCTTGGATTACCCATTCGGTCCGTCTTGTTGACAGGTGTGAGAGAGGAGTGCGCAATGGATCAACATTTCACCATTCAAGACCTCAAGGCGTTCGCCAGCAGCGAGCTGCCCAAAGATAAGTCCCGGGCCCTGGTGGCCCACTTCCTCCGCGGCTGCCGCACCTGTCAGGCCCAGTCCGCCGCCCTCTGGCGTTCCGCGGAGCCCGTGCCGGAGGATGGCTACGACGCCGCCTTCGACCGGGTGCTCGCCACTATGGATAGTGGGAGAAACAACAGCGCGAGAAACAATGGCGGAAGAAATCGCGCCGCGAGCCCCGGCCCCCTGCAGGAGCAGGCCGGCGTCTCCGCCGAGGTCGAAGGCCCCGAGCTCGTGGAAGCCCTCCTTCAGCGCGCCTGGGACATCCGCCACGAGAATCTGGCCGAGATGCGGCGCACGGCCCGTCTCGCCGTGCTCACCGCCAACAGCTTGCGCGCCGAGATCTACGGCGCGCCCCAGGTGGCCGACATCCGGTGCCGCGCCGCGGCGGGCTACGGCAATGCCTGCCGCGTCGCGGGGGATCTCGACGAGGCCCAGCAGGCGCTGGACCGGGCGGCCGAGCTGCTACCGCGAGGCACCGGCGATCTCCAGACCCGGGCCCAGCTCTACGAGTTCCAGGGCTCCCTGGAGTCCGCGCGGGGGCATTACGAGCAGGCCCTCACGGCCCTCGATGCCGCCTATGCCATCCACATGGAGCGGGGCGACCGCCATATGGCCGGCCGCGCCCTGATCGCCAAGGGCCTGCACGTCAACTACACGGGCCAGCCCCGGGAAGCCCGCCGTATCACCCAGCTGGGGCTCGAGATGGTGGACGAGGCCCGGGATCCGGGCCTCGTGCTCTCCGCCATTCACAATCAGCTCTGGTTCCTGCTGGAGAGCGGCCGCGCGCGGGAGGCCCGCAGCCTCCTGGGGGCCCACCGCGACCGCCTCGCGACGGGTGAATCCCAGCGTCTCGACCTCCTCTGGCTCGACGGCCGGATCAAGGCCGGCCTGCGGGACGAAGCCGGCGCTCTCCGCGACCTCGAAGCCGCCGAGCAGGGCTTCACGGCCACCGGCCGCACCTCCCGGGCCGCCAGCGTGAAGCTCGACCAGGCCGCCGTCCACCTTCTCCTCGGCAACTCCGACCGTGCGCTGACCCTGGTCCGCGCCGCCGAGGAGATCCTGTCCGAGAACGGCACCTCGAACAGCATCCTCATGGCCCTGGCCTTCGTGCGCCGCACCCTGGCCGAGCGGGAAGTCAGCGCCAAGTTCGTCCTCCGCCTCGCCAACGTCGTCCGGCGCGGCCAGCGGGAAGCCTGACGCGCCTACATCCGATGCCGCGCCGCCAGGCGGGTCAGCTCGATGAACTCCGGGTCCGCGTGGAGGCTGGCGAACATGAAGTCGTCGCGGGCCTCCCGCATCTCCATGGCACGGACGTCGTCGAAGCGCTCGTACTCGTAGAAGTGGCGGCGCAGGAGCTCCATGGCCTTCTTGCGGTCGCCGACCTGGGCCCAGATGGCGGCCAGGTTGTAGCTCGCCTCCAGCACGCCCTCGTTGGCGACGGCGATCTGGACCGCCTCCTCCTTGTGGCCGGCCGCGGCGAGATAGACGGCGGCGAAGATCTGGTTGTACCGGTCGTCCGGGTCGAGGGCCAGGGACTGGCGCATGAAGCCCGCCGCCTTCGCCGGCTGCCGCTCGGAGAACCAATAGACGGCCAGGTTGCGGTAGGTGATCGCGAGCGGCCAGATGGCGACCGACCGCTCGAACATCGCGAGGCCGTCGGCGAAACGGCCGGCGTGGATCGTCATCTTGCCGAGACCGTGGAGCGCCACGGCCTGCGCGATGGGATCGGCGGGCTGGGCCAGCAGGCGCTCGAAGACGGCCCTGGACTTGTCCCAGTCGCCCGTCTGGTGCCGGTAGACCTCGCCCAGGAAGCGCAGGGCGGTCGGGTCCGCCGGATCGAGCCGCGCGGCTTCGGCGTACAGCTTCTCGGCGTCGAGGTAGCGGGCCGCGAGCTCGGCGGCAAGGCCCCGGCCCAGCGTGGCCTCGACTCCGGCGTTGCGTCCCCGCACGTCCGGATCGGCGAGGCCGTCCGGCCCCAGCGAGCGGAGCGCCGCCTCCTCGACCGCGACCCCCAGCTTCTTCAAGGCCTTGGCGGCTTTCTTGCCGAGACCCGGGAAGAGGCATCGCTGCTCCCAGATCTGCTTGTAGTCGGCGATGGCGCCGTCGCGGTCGCCGGCCACCTTCGCGCCGGCCTTCTTCAGCATGTCCTCCAGAGATTTCTCCCGCTTGTCGAGCTCCGCCGCGACGAGGCTTTCGACCGGCTTGGCTTCGAGCTTGCCGCCGCTCGCCGGCACACGGCCCAGGACGGCGCCGTCCGCCGAGGCGAAGACGGCGAGCGACTCGCCGGGCGGGGCCTCGAACTTCTCCACCAGCGGCTTGTTGTCGGGCGGCACGATGGTCATCGCCACGCAGCGGGCGCCGGCGAGCGACAAGGCCCGCGAGGTCTGCAGGGGAGACTTGCGCGCTTCCTCCGGCGACGAGGGGAACCAATAGAGGAGGAGCGGCGCCTTGGGCACCTCGTCCGCCGCCGAGAGCACCTTCCAGGCCACCCGGTAGACCGCGGGCTCGCCGCCGACGTTCGGGACCACGCCGCCGGCGCCGCCGCCCCCTCCGCCGCCGCACGTCGCGGACGCCGGCAGGCAGGCCAGCAGCGACAGGGTGAGAACGAGCGCGATGCGTCGGTAGGGCTGGGTCATGGCCTCGAGTTCCTTTTCCTGGATGCTGAAAGATGAATGGCTGCTCAAGCCGATGATAAACCATACCGTAGACGCTACGATCCGAAGGAGCCTGGATGATCCACCGTTTCGCTGTTCTCTCGACTCTCGTCTTTGCCGTGCTCGCCGGGCCGGCCCATGCCGACGAGCGGCCCTTCGCGGCGCTCCCCTACACGCCGAGCCTCGATCCGTCCGTGATGGACCGCTCGGTCGACCCGTGCGTCGACCTCTACCGCTTCTCGTGCGGCAAGTGGCTGGAGAAGAATCCGATCCCCGCCGACCGGCCTGTCTGGAGCGTCTACAACAAGACGGAGCAGGACAACCAGCGGTTCCTCTGGGGGATGCTCGAAGCGGCGGGCCGCCCGGACCCCGGACGCGACGCCAACACCCGGAAGATCGGCGACTACTTCAGCTCCTGCATGGACGAGGCGGCCGTCGAGAAGGCGGGAGCGGACCCGATCCGGCCCGATCTGGCGGCCATCGCCGGTCTGAAGTCCAAGGCGGAGCTGGCCGCGCTCCTCGCCCGGCGGCACCTCGCGGGCAACGGCGGCCCGATGCTCTTCGGCTTCGGCTCCGGCCAGGACCCGCGGGAGGCCTCGCGGGTCATCGCCTTCGCCGCGGCCGGCGGGCTAGGCCTGCCCGACCCCGAGTACTACCTCAAGGACGACGCCCGTTCCAAGGAGGCCCGCGAGCGCTACAAGGCCTACGCCCAGAAGGTGTTCGAGCTGCTGGGCGATCCACGCCCGGCGGCCGCCGCCGAGGCCGTGACGCGCCTGGAGACCGCCCTGGCCAAGGCCTCCCTGACGCCCACCGAGCGCCGCGATCCCTATAAGACCGTCCACCCCATGAAGCGCAAGGAGCTCCAGGCGCTGACCCCGTCGTTCCGCTGGGACGCCTATCTGGAGGGCCTCGGCCTGCCCGCCCAGGACGACTTCAACGTCACCGAGCCCGCGTACTTCCGTGAGCTCGACAAGCAGCTCGCGGCGGCCAGCCTCGACGACCTTCGGGCCTACCTCCGCTTCCACCTGGCGAACACCGCCTCCCCCTACCTCTCGACGCCGTTCGTGCGGTCGCGCTTCGACTTCTACACTGCCTATCTGACGGGTGCCAAGGAGCTGGCGCCCCGCTGGAAGCGCTGCGTCGGGTGGATCGACCGCGATCTCGGAGAGGTGCTGGGGCAGGTCTTCGTCCAGAAGGTCTTCCCGGCCGGAGTCAAGACCGACGCGGAGAGGATGGTCAAGCAGATCCACGACGCCATGGAGGCGCGCATCCTGGCGCTCCCCTGGATGGGCGAGGAGACCAAGAAGCAGGCGCTCGTCAAGCTCCACGCCGTGCGCGACAAGATCGGCTATCCGGACCGCTGGCGCGACTACTCAGGGCTCGAGGTGCGCCGGGGCGACTTCGTGGCGAACGTCCAGCGGGCGGCGGTCTTCGAGGCGCGCCGGGACTTGGCCAAGATCGGCCGTCCGGTCGACCGCGGCGAGTGGGGGATGACGCCGCCCACGGTCAACGCCTACTACAACCCGTTCATGAACGACATCAACTTCCCGGCCGGCGTGCTGCTGCCGCCCCTCTACGATCCCAAGCTGGACGCCGCGCCCAACTACGGCGACACCGGCGCCACCATCGGTCACGAGCTGACCCATGGCTTCGACGACGAGGGCCGGCAGTTCGACGCCCAGGGAAACCTGCGCAACTGGTGGACGCCCAAGGACGACGAGGAGTTCCGCAAGCGGGCGGCCTGCGTGGCCGACCAGTACGCGCAGTACACCGTGGTGGACGAGATCAAGCTCAACAGCCAGCTCACCCTCGGCGAGGACGTGGCCGACCTGGGCGGGACGATCCTCGCCTGGCTGGCCTGGAAGGAAGAGACCAAGGGGCAGAAGATCGAGCCGCGGGACGGCCTGACGCCCGAGCAGCGCTTCTTCGTCGGCTTCGCCCAGTGGGACTGCGGCGGCGCCCGTCCCGAGTTCCTGCGCCTCTCCGCGCGGATCAATCCCCATTCCCCAGGCGAGGCCCGCATCAACGGCGTCGTCGTGAACATGCCCGAATTTGCCCAGGCCTTCGCCTGCAAGCCCGGCCAGCCGATGGTGAAGGAGCCGGAGAAGGTGTGCCGGATCTGGTAGGGAGGTAGGATGGTTCCTATGACTTGGGATGTGCGAGACAAGACGGTCCTGGTGACCGGCGCGACGAGCGGCATCGGTCTTGAAGCCTCGGTGGCGCTGGCCCGGCGTGGTGCCCGGCTGGTCATGGTGGGGCGCGATCCGGGGCGCACGGAGGCGGCCGTGGCCGACGTCAAGGGGCGAAGCGGCTCGCGGGAGGTGTCGCACCTCCTTTGCGACTTCTCCTCCCTGGCGGCCATCCGCGGGCTCGCCGAGGCCTTCCTCGCCGGCCACGACCGGCTCCATGTCCTGGTGAACAACGCGGGCGGGGTGAACAAGACGCGCCGGCTGACGGTGGACGGGATCGAGGCCACGTTCGCCGTCAATCACCTCGGCTACTTCCTGCTGACCAATCTCCTCTCCGATCTGCTGGTGCGGAGCGCGCCGGCGCGGGTCGTCACGGTGGCGTCGGTCGGCCACCGGCAGGGCACCCTCGACTTCGACGATCTCGGCTACGAGCGCGGCTACTTCATCATGCGGGCCTATACGCGCTCGAAGCTCGCCAACGTCCTCTTCGCCGCCGAGCTGGCGCGCCGCCTCGAAGGCACGGGCGTCACCTCCAACAGCCTGCATCCCGGTACCGTGGCGACGAACATCTGGTCCGGCGCCCCGACCTGGGCGAAACCCCTCATCCAGATCCTGTTCCGGCCGTTCTTCATCAGTGCCGAGAAGGGCGCCGGGACCATCGTGCAACTGGCGGCGAGCCCCGACCTCGAAGGGGTCACCGGGAAGTACTTCGAGAAGGGCAAGGCCGTGCTCCCGGCGCCCCTGGCACAGGATCCGGCTCTCGCGCAACGTCTCTGGGGAGTGAGCGCGGCCCTGGTGGGCCTGCCGAGCTGAGCTGTCCTACTTCATTCGGACGGCTGAGCCAGCAGGGAGAATCGCTCGCGCCGGGGGACGAGGGGGACGTAGCGGTTGACGCGGGCGAGGAAGCCGAGCAGGGCGAAGCGCCAGCGCAGGGCAAAGGCGGGCCTGGGGAAGACGTTGCCGGAGAGGATGGCCATCGCGGCGCGGTGCACCTCGAGCGGTCCCTCGCCATTCAGGAAGAGCTCGCGGAACGAATGGTCGTAGTAGAGCTCGACCAGGCGGAAGAACGCCGCCGAGCTCTCCTCCACGAAGCGGATGTAATTCCGCCGCAGGGGGGCGGGATCCTGGCCCTGCCGCACGGCGGCGAGGATCGCCCGCCCCGCTTCGGCGCCGCTCATCATCCCCAGGCAGACTCCCGTGGAGAAGATCGGGTCGATGAAAGTCGCGGCGTCACCCACCAGGAAGTAGCCGGGGCCGGCGTAGGGAGCGCAGCGGTAGCTGAAATCGGCCAGCGCGTGGGGCTCGGTCGTCATCGTGGCCCCGGCCGTGCGTTCGCGCACCACCGGGCAGCGTGAGATCCCCCAGGCGAGCATCTGGTCCGCGGGGAGCCCCACCTTGCGCGCCACGTGCTCGTGCATGACCAGACCGATGCTGGTGCGGGTCTCGTCGAGGGGGATCATCCAGAACCATCCCTCCTCGCAGACCACGATCACGATATAGCCCCCCTCGTCTCCGGGCCGTCGCCAGACGTTCTCGAAGTGCCCGAAGTAGGCGATCTTCTTCAGGTGGGGGAGGACGCGGCGGAGGCCCAGATGCTTGCCGAGCAGGGTCGACTGGCCGCTCGCGTCGACCAGGAAGCGGGCCGTCAGGGGACCCTCGTCCGTGGCCACCTCGACGCGTCCATCCTCCAGGTGGAGGATCTTGCGTACCGCGACCCCTTCGCGAACCTCGGCGCCGGCCTGCCGGGCGGTCTCCAGCAGGCGGGCGTCGAAGGGCGCGCGCTCGAGGTTGTAGGCCATCGGCTCGCCGGGGATCAGGCTCATGGTGAAAGGGAAGAGGGAAACCGCGCCGCCGCTCCCCAGGACGAACTCCGCCCCTTTCTTGTCCACCTTGGGCATCCCCTCCAGCGCTTCGAGGAGGCCGAGCTCGCGGAGGAGCGCGAAGTTGCGTGGCAGCAGCGACTCGCCGATGTGGAAGCGCGGGAAGGTCGCCCGCTCCAGGAGCCGCACCCGCAGGCCGGCGCGGGCCATGACGAGGGCGGCGGTAGAGCCGGCGGGACCGCCGCCGATGACGAGGGCATCGCAGAACTGTGAATCGGGGCTCATGGCGGGGCATTCTACCTTGGCGGCTTGCACCGGCCGGAGTCGAGGCTTAAGATCCGAGATCTACAGCCAGCGCCGGTGGGCAAGCTCTCTTGACGAGGGAGGTTTATGGCCACGATTTCGCTGAAGGTAAACGACAAAAATCACGCTGTCGACGTGGAGCCGCGGACGCTGCTCGTGGATCTCCTGCGCGAGCACCTGCGGCTCACCGGAACCCACGTGGGCTGCGACACCAGCCAGTGCGGCGCCTGTACCGTCTGGGTCGACGGCAAGTCGGTCAAGAGCTGCACCATGCTGGCGGTGGAAGCCGACGGCCGGGCCGTGACCACGGTGGAAGGGCTGGCGACGAACGGCGAGTTGCACCCGATGCAGGCGGCCTTCCATGCCTGCCACGGCCTGCAGTGCGGCTTCTGCACGCCCGGCATGGTCATGAGCGCTACCGAGCTCCTGCGGCGCAACCCCGACCCCACGGAGGGCGACGTCCGCCACTGGCTGGAGGGGAACCTCTGCCGCTGCACGGGCTACCACAACATCGTCAAGGCCGTGCTGGCCGCGGCCGAGACGATGCGGGGAGGTGCGCAATGAGCGGCGCTCAGGGCATGGGCGCCTCCGTCCTGCGCCGGGAGGACCGCCGCTTCCTGCTCGGCAAAGGGCGCTACACCGACGACATCGTGCTGCCGGGACAGGCGTGGGGCGTGTTCGTCCGCTCTCCCTACGCCCACGCGGCCATCCGGTCGATCGACGCCGCGCAGGCCCTCGCGTCCCCGGGCGTGCTCGCCGTCCTGACGGGCGACGACGTGGCCGCCGACGGGCTGGGCGGGATTCCCTGCGGCTGGCAGATCAAGAACAAGGATGGCTCGGTCATGGTCGAGCCGCCGCACCCGGCCCTGGCGCAGGGGAAGGCGCGGCACGCCGGCGACCCGGTCGTCCTGGTCGTCGCCGAGACCCGGGAGCAGGCCCGGGATGCGGCCCAGCTCGTGGAGATCGACTACGACCCGCTTCCCGCCGTGGCGCACCTGCCCGTTGCCGTGGCGGATGGCGCGCCCCTCGTCTGGGACGAAGCCCCCGGCAACGTCTGCTTCGACTGGCACCTGGGCGACGCCGCGGCCACCGACGCCGAGTTCGCGGGAGCCGCCCACGTGATCTCGATCGACCTGGTCAACAACCGCATCGCTCCCAACGCCATCGAGCCGCGCGCCGCCAACGGCCACTATGACGCGGTCGAGGACCGGTACACGCTCTACACCACGTCGCAGAACCCGCACCTGACCCGGCTGCTCCTGGGCGCCTTCAGCCTGAAGGTGCCGGAGCACAGGCTGCGCGTCGTGGCGCCCGACGTGGGCGGCGGGTTCGGGTCGAAGATCTTCCACTACGCCGAGGAGTTGCTGGTGCTCTGGGCGTCCAAGCGGGTCGGCAGGCCGGTGAAATGGACCTCCTCGCGCAGCGAAGCCTTTCTTTCGGATGCCCATGGCCGGGATCACGTGGCCCACGCCGAGCTCGCCCTGGACGCCGACGGCAAGTTCCGCGGCCTGCGCGTGCGCACGCTCGCCAACATGGGCGCCTATCTCTCGACGTTCGCCCCGGCCATCCCGACCTACCTCCACGCCACCCTGCTCTCCGGGCCCTACGTGATCCCCGCGATCTACGCCGAGGTGAAGGCCATCTTCACCAACACGGTCCCCGTGGACGCGGTCCGCGGCGCCGGCCGTCCCGAGGCCACGTATCTGCTGGAGCGCCTGGTGGACAAGGCCGCGCGCGAGCTGGGGATCGATCGCGTTGACATCCGGCGGCGGAATCTGATTCAACCCGATCAGTTCCCCTATCAGACGCCGGTGGCCCTCCAGTACGACGTCGGCGACTACCCGGCCACTCTCGATCTCGCCCTTCAGGCGATCGATTATCCGCGGCTCGCCGAGCGCAAGGAGGCGTCGAAGGCGTGCGGCAAGCTGCGCGGCTTCGGGATTTCGACCTACATCGAGGCGTGCGGCATCGCGCCGTCGGCGCTGGTGGGCGCTCTGGGGGCGCGGGCCGGCCTGTATGAAGCGGCTTCGGTGCGCGTTCACCCCACGGGGAGCGTCACCGTGTTCACGGGCACCCACAGCCACGGGCAGGGGCACGAGACCACGTTCGCCCAGCTCGTGGTGGAGAAGCTCGGGGTGTCTCTGGACAACGTGGAGGTCGTCCACGGCGACACCGACCGGATCCCGTTCGGCATGGGGACCTACGGCTCGCGGTCCGCCGCGGTCGGCGGCTCGGCGATCTACAAGGCGATCGACAAGATCGTCGACAAGGGCAAGAAGATCGCCGCCCATCTCCTGGAGGCGAGCGTCGCCGACGTCGAGTTCTCGGACGGCAAATACCGGGTCGTCGGCACCGACCGCGAGAAGAGCTTCGGCGAGGTCGCGTTCGCCGCCTACGTGCCGCACAACTACCCCATCGACACGGTGGAGCCGGGGCTGGAGGATTCCGCTTTCTACGATCCCAAGAACTTCACCTTCCCGGGCGGCTGCCACATCGTGGAGGTCGAAGTCGACCCGGAGACCGGCGTGGTCGAGGTGACGGACGTCGCGATCGCCGACGACGTCGGGGTGATCATCAACCCGATGATCGTCGACGGCCAGGCCCATGGCGGCCTGGCGCAGGGCATCGGCCAGGCGCTCCTCGAGGAGTGCGTCTACGACGCCAATGGGCAGCTCCTCTCCGGATCGTTCATGAGCTACACCATGCCGCGGGCGGCGGACCTGCCTTCCTTCAAGGTGGGCAACCACGTGACCGCGTGCACCCACAACCCGGTCGGCATCAAGGGCGTGGGCGAGGTCGGCGCCATCGGGGTTCCACCCGCGGTCATCAACGCCGTCATCGACGCCCTGGAGCCGCTCGGCGTCACCCACATCGACATGCCGGCGACCCCGGAGAAGGTCTGGCGGGCGATCCAGGCGGCGGGAGGTGTCGCATGAAGAGCTTCGAGTTCCATCGTCCGCAGTCGGTGGCCGACGCGGTGGCCCTGCTCCAGGGCCGCCCGTTCGCCAAGCTCCTCGGGGGAGGCCAGAGCCTCCTGCCCGTGATGAAGCTCGACCTCGCGCAGCCGGAGGATTTGATATCGCTCGCCGGGATCGGCGGGCTCAGGGAGGTCCGCGACGGCGATCCCCTCGTGATCGGTGCACTGGTGACCCACGACGAGGTGGCCACGTCGCCCGTGGTGCGGCAGCGCATTCCGGGCCTCGCCGCCGTGGCTGGCGGGATCGGCGACGCGCAGGTCAGGAACCGCGGCACCCTGGGCGGCTCTCTGGGCCACGCCGACCCGGCCGCCGACTATCCCGCGGCCGTGCTGGCCCTGGGGGCCACCATCGAGACCGACCGCCGCCGCATCGCGGCCGACGACTTCTTCACGGGCCTCTTCACGACGGCCCTCGCGGAGGACGAGATCATCACCGCCGTGCACTTCCCGGTGCCCGAGCGCTCGGGCTACGCCAAGTTCGCCAGCCCGGCGTCGAAGTACGCGGTCGTGGGCGTCATGGTCGCGAAGACCGCGGGCGGCGTGCGCGTGGCGATCACGGGCGCCGGTTCCAGGGCGTTCCGCGTTCCGGCCTGGGAGTCGGCGCTCGCCGCGAGCTTCACGCCCGATGCCGTCAACCCCGGCGCCGTCGCGCCCGCGGACCTCCGGTCGGACGGCGAGGCGAGCGCGGAGTACCGGGCCCATCTCGTTACGGTGATGGCCCGGCGCGCTGTTCAGGCCTGTCAATAAGTTGGACCTGCCGCGGAACGTCGAGGACACACGGCGGCTGCTCGCGTCGGGGCGCTACGTCGCCGACGCGAGCCTCGCCACCGCGGTCTTCCTGGCCCTCAAGCTGGGCCGCCCGCTCCTGCTCGAGGGCGAAGCGGGCGTGGGCAAGACCGAGATCGCCAAGGTCCTGGCCGAAACGCTGGGCCGGCGGCTCATCCGCCTTCAGTGCTACGAGGGGCTGGACGCGGCGGCAGCCCTCTACGAGTGGAACTACCCCCGCCAGATGCTGGAGATCCGGCTGGCGGAGCTGGGCGGCCAGGCCGACAAGACGCGCCTGGCGCACGACATCTTCGACGAGCGTTTTTTGCTCAAGCGTCCCCTCCTGCTGGCGCTGGAGCCCGATCCCGCCGGTCCGCCGGTCCTCCTGATCGACGAGATCGACCGTACCGACGAGCCTTTCGAGGCGTTCCTCCTGGAGATTCTGAGCGACTTCCAGGTGACCATCCCGGAGATGGGGACCGTGCGCGCACCGTCGCCGCCCATCGTGGTGCTCACCTCCAACCGGACGCGCGAGGTCCACGACGCGCTCAAGCGGCGCTGCCTCTATCACTGGATCGGCTATCCGGACGCCGCCCGCGAGCTGGAAATCCTGCGTTTGCGGGCTCCGGAACTGGCCGAAGCGCTGGCCGGGCAGATCGTGCGCTTCGTGCAGAGGCTGCGAGCGGCCGACCTGTTCAAGCTGCCGGGCGTCGCCGAGACGATCGACTGGGCGCGCGCCCTCCTGGCGCTCGATCAGGTTTCTCTGGACCCCGGTTCCGTGAACGCGACTCTCGGCGTTCTCCTCAAGTATCAGGACGACATCGAGAAGATGGCGGGCCCGCCGGTCGACGCGATGCTTTCCGAATAGTTTCCAATGTCAAGGATGGCGAGTCATCTGGCGAACAATGCTGGCGCATAATCTGGCAGATAACATTGTCCATTTCACCCGCCTTCTGCGCGGCGCCGGCCTCCGCCTCGGGCCGGCGAGCGCTCTCGACGCCCTCGCCGCCACGTCCGCCGTGGACGTGTTCCACCGCGACGAGCTCTACTGGGCTCTCCACTCCGTCCTGGTGAAACGTCCGGAGGATTTCGATCTCTTCGATCAGGCGTTCCATCTGTTCTGGCGGAATCCACAGGCGGGAAATCCCGCGCTGGAAGAGATGTTGTCCCACGTGCGGGTACCGCCCGCGTCCACGGTCTCACGCCGGGTCGCCGAGGCGTGGCGTCCGCTGACTCGAGCAGGGACGGCCCCTGCCGAACGCGTCGAATTCGACGCGGCGCTCACGTTCTCCGCCGACGAGGTTCTGCGCACGCGGGATTTCGATCAGATGAGCGCCGAGGAATTCGCCCGTGCCCGGCGGATCGTCGACCGGATGGCCGTGGCCCTCCGGCCGGTCGCCACCCGGAGGTTCGCCTCCGATCCCCACGGCGAGCGCATCGATCTCGCGCGCACGGTGCGGGAGAGCCGCAAGACCTTCGGAGACCTGGCGCCGCTACGCTTCCGCGCGCGCGTCCTCCTGCCGCCGCCGCTCGTCGTCCTGTGCGACATCTCGGGCTCGATGGGCCGCTATTCGGAGATCCTGCTGCACTTCCTGCACGCCCTCCTCGCCGCCCGTTCCCGCGTCCACGCCTTCCTGTTCGCCACCCGGCTGACGAACGTCACGCGGACCCTCCGCCGCCGCGACGTCGACGAGGCCCTCGCCCGCTGCGGCCGCGAGGTCCTGGACTGGTCGGGAGGAACGCGCCTGCGGGCCTGCCTGCGGGATTTCAACCGCTCCTGGTCGCGGCGCGTCCTGGGCCACGGCGCCGTGGTGCTGCTGGTCACCGACGGGCTGGACCGCGATCCCGAGCCCGGCCTGGACGCCGAGGCCGACCGCCTCCACCGCTCCTGCCGCCGGCTGATCTGGCTCAACCCTCTCCTGCGGTGGGAGGGGTTCCAGCCCCGTGCCCAAGGAGTGAAGGCGCTTCTGCCGCACGTAGATGAGCACCGGCCGGTCCACAACCTGGACAGCCTGGAGGCGCTGGGGCGTGCGCTGGCCGGCAGGGCCCCGGCTTAAGACCGCGGGGCGCCGTCTGGACCTCGGCGGGCGATCAATCTCGGCAAGTTTTCAGGAGTTCGATCACCGCTCGCCTGTCGTCTTCGCTCACAAGGCGACGTTTGTCAACGCTTTATTTAGGGGAATCTGTTTCCGACCCAGTGATTGACAAATGCCTCAAATCTCTGTAAGATCTAAGATATAGAAACACAGCCATAAAAAGACGGTCATCAAACGCCCGGTACTTCGCCGGGCTGGCGGAGCAACGAACATGTATGGGACGTTGCCGCAATTGTTGCAGATGTCTCAATGTCTGTACCTCAGGGCCGTCTACTGAAAAAGGGGCCGGTTGATCGGTTTTACCTTGCAATTCTGAGCTGGCTGGATGACGGGGACGTGCGGGTCTTCTCGGTGGATGGCAGCCAATAAGAAAGGCTAACCAGAACCAGGAACTATGGAGATCGACGCAGATGAACCGCAAAATCGTGCAGAAATTGCCGTTGGCCAGCTGCCTCATCCTTCTTCTCAGTTGCGCCCCGAACGGGCTGGGGCCGGAAAGCGGAAAGGTCGTGGACGAAGCCCGCCTCGCCGGCCGGGACGCCGCGTCGCTCGCCGGCGCGGACGAGGACTACTACCACGACATGGATGGCGGCGTGCCCCTGACGCCTGCCCAGGTCGTCGGACGCAACAACTGGATCGTGTGGACCGCGGGGAACGATCGTCTGTGGGACCTCCTCACGGACAAGAGCGCGGGGTCCTTTGACCTTCTGAAGACGATCTCCTCCCACCCCTACCCGAAGGACTCCAAGCTGCCGCAGTTCGGCCGCCACAACCGGTGGAAGTGGTTCGGCCTGGTCAACGAGCCCTGTTTCGAGGAGGCCAAGGGGCCGGATCCGGAGCGCTTCGGCCTGTGGCTCGACAAGCGCCGTACAGGTCCCGACTGCCCGCCGGACCCCTTTGAGAACGAGCAGAAGTACCCGGGCGTCAAGCTCGGAGCGCGCGGCAAGAACCTGCCTGCCGGTTCCTACTACGGCTGGGGCACCGGGATCGTGGGCCTGCGGCTGTTCCCGAATCCGGCCTTCGACGAAAAAGCCGCCAAGGCCTGGAAGCCGGACCTCTATTACACCGATCCCAAGTACTACCAGCGCAAGGGCCTCGTGCGGCCTTACCGGGTCGCCATGTCCTGCGGCTTCTGCCACGTCGGGCCCAACCCGGTCCATCCGCCCGCCGACCCGGAAAATCCGCAGTGGGCGGACTTGTCGTCGAACGTCGGTGCCCAGTACTTCTGGATCGACCGCATCTTCACTTGGGATGCCGATGAGAGCAGCTTCCCATTCCAGCTCTTCCACACCTCACGCCCGGGCGCTCTCGACACCTCCCTGGTCTCCACCGACTACATCAACAACCCGCGCACGATGAACGCCGTCTACGATCTCGGCGCCCGGCTGACTCAGGGCAAGCGTTGGGGCAAGGAGACGCTGGCAGGGGGCGAACTGGAGAACAAACAATTCGGCGACTACGGCATCCTCCCCGAGCTCTTCCAGAAGCCGAGCACCGTCTGGACGACACGCGTGCTCAAGGACGGTGCCGACTCGGTCGGAGCCCTGGGAGCGCTCAACCGGGTCTATATCAACATCGGGCTGTTCAGCGAGGAGTGGCTGCGGCACTTCAATCCGCTGACGGGCGGCAAGCCCATCTCACCGATCGAGATCAAGGTGGGGCGCGCGAATTCGAGCTACTGGCAGGCCAACGAGGCGCAGACCCCTCACCTCGCCGAATTCTTCCTGGCCACCACGGCGCCGCATCGGCTCCAGAACGCTCCCGGCGGCGCGACCCACCTGACCAAGGACCCGTCGAAGCTCACTCGCGGCAAGGTGGTCTTCGCGGAGACCTGCGCGCGCTGCCATTCGTCCAAGCTCCCGGCGTCGATTGCAGGTCTCGATCCCAGCGGCTGCGCAGGTTCCGGCTACCTCGACTGCTGGAACAAGTACTGGGCGGCGACCAAGACCGACGAGTTCAAGAAGCAGATGCGGGAGATCGTCCTCAAGGACGATTTCCTCAAGGACAACTACCTGTCGACCGAGGCGCGCGTCCCCTTGACGCTCCTGGAGACGAACGCCTGCAGCCCGCTCGCCACCAATGCGATCGCCGGGAATATCTGGGACAACTATTCTTCGCAGTCGTACAAGAGCCTGCCCGCGGTAGGCACGATCACGGTCCACAACCCGTTCACCGGCGAGCCGCGGCAGTACGTCATGCCCGCCGGTGGCCGCGGCTACACCCGGCCGGCCTCGCTGCTCAGCCTTTGGTCGACCGCTCCCTATCTGCTCAACAACACGGTGGGAGTGTTCAACGGCGATCCTTCGGTCGCGGGGCGCATGGCCGCCTTCCAGGACGGCATCGAGAAGATGCTGTGGCCGGAGAAGCGCGACAAGGACCCGGTGCTCGGCGACAAGGTGCCCGGCCTGATCGACCGTACGACGAAGTCGAGCTATCTCCGGGTGCCGGTCGGCTACCTGCCGTCCTTCGCGCCGAAAGTCGCGCCGCTCGTCAAGAAGCTCGCTCCGGCTGTCGTGGGCAAAGACGGGATCGAGCTTGGGCCCATCCCCGCCGGTACGCCGGTCAATCTGCTCTCCAACATGAACCTCCTGCCCGACAACCTGACGGCGAAGCAGAAGCTGGCGCATGACAGGAAGCTTCTGGGACTCCTGTTGAAGGTCAAGCATGACCTCAAGGCCTTGCCGGCGGGCGCCACCGACGAGCAGGCGCGGAAGGTCTTTGCCAACCTGGTGGAGCCGATGCTCGAGCTCAGCAAATGTCCCGATTTCGTGGTCAACCGGGGTCACTACTTCGGCACCGACCGCTTCAAGGAGGAGCCGGGTCTCAGCGATGCCGACAAGATGGCGCTGATCGAGTTCCTGAAGACCTTCTGACGGACGGCCCGTCGCTCAGGCTCTCGAGGAAAAGGAGCGGGATGAGCTCTCAGCCCCAGCAGCAGGCGGACTGCGAATACGTCGTCGTGGGCTCCGGCGCCGGAGGAGGAACTCTGGCGGCGCGCCTCGCCGAAGAAGGCCGGCGGGTCGTTCTCCTCGAAGCAGGAGGCGACCCACGGCTGCTCCAGGGCGTCGACGCGGCCGACCCCATGGGCAACCGCCTGCCTGAGGACTACGACGTGCCCTGCTTCCACGCCATGTCGACGGAAAACCCCGCGATGAAGTGGGATTTCTTCGTCCGCCATTACGAGAGCCAGGCGCAGCAGGAGCGCGACCCGAAGTACCGCGCCGAATGGGACGGCAAGCCGGTCAACGGAGTGCTCTATCCGCGGGCCGGAACGCTGGGCGGCTGCACTGCCCACAACGCCATGGTGCTGATCTATCCGCACAATGCGGACTGGGACGGGATCGCCGAGCTCACCGGCGATCCCTCCTGGGGCGCCGGCAACATGCGCACCTATTTCGAGAAGCTGGAGAACTGCAATCACCGGCTCCCCATCTACCGCTGGCTGAGCAAGCGCGGCATCAATCTCACCCGGCACGGCTTCAATGGCTGGCTGCAGACCGAAAAAGCGATCCCCAAGTCGGCGCTCGAGGACGACGATCTCATGGAGGTGCTCCATGATTCGCTGAAGGTGGCCTTTCGCTCCTCCGCCGCTCTGGTCGACCGCGACGTCTGGACTCTTCTGGGCCAGGCCGATCCCAACGACTGGCGCCTGGTCCGCGATAACGCGACCGGTATCTGCTATACGCCGCTCACCACCCGTGGCCGCCAGCGGATGGGCACCCGCGAGCGTGTGCTCGAAGTCGCCCAGAAGCATCCGGACCGGCTGAAAATCGTGCTGAACGCGCTCGCGACGCGCGTGCTTTTCGACGGCAACAACCGCGCCGTCGGCGTCGAGTATCTGCACGGCGAGCGCCTCTACCGCGCCGCCGCCAAGCCGAATCCGGAGAGCGGCGAGCGGCGCGAGATTCGCGTTTCCCGCGAGGTGATCCTCTCCGGCGGAGCCTTCAACACGCCGCAGCTCCTGATGCTCTCCGGCATCGGGCCACGGCAGGAGCTGGAGCGCCACGGTATTCCAGTGCGGGTCGATCTGCCGGGGGTCGGCCGCAACCTGCAGGACCGCTACGAAGTCGGCGTCGTGAACCGGATGAAAAAGGATTGGGGGATGCTCAAGGGCGCCAAGTTCGCCAAGGGCGACCCGCAATACGAAGAGTGGGCGAGCTCCCGGTCGGGCGTCTACACCACGAACGGCGCCATGCTCGCGGCCATTAAGCGCTCGACGGCCGGGCAACCGCTGCCGGACCTCTTCTGCTTCGCGCTCGTGGGCCTGTTCAAAGGTTATTTCCCGAACTACTCGAAGCTGCTCCCGGAGCACCCCGACTACCTGACCTGGGCGATCCTCAAGGCGCATACCCTCAACCGGGCGGGCAGGGTGACCCTGCGCTCCTCGGATCCGCGCGAGGTGCCGGAAATCAACTTCCACTATTTCGAGGAAGGCAGCGACGAGAGCGGAGACGATCTGGACGCGGTCGTCGAAGGCATCAAGTTCGTGCGCACGATGACGGCGCATCTCAAGAAAAAGAAGCTGATCGCCGAGGAGGAGCTGCCGGGAGAAAGCGTGCAGTCGGACGACGACCTGCGCGCCTTCGTGCGCGACCAGGCCTGGGGCCACCACGCCTCGTGCACCTGTGCGATCGGCCCCAAGGATCAGAGCGGCGTATTGAGCAGCGACTTCCGCGTGCACGGCACCGAGGGGCTGCGGGTGGCGGACGCTTCGGTTTTCCCGCACATCCCGGGATTCTTCATCGCCAGCGCGGTCTACATGATCGGTGAGAAAGCGGCCGACGTCATCCTGGCCGCAGACAAGGAGTAGCCTAATGCGCAAAGCCGGATTTTCATTGATCGTTCTCCTGGCGTTGCTGAGGCCCGCGCTGGGACAGCAGATCCCGAATCCGCCACTCACCAAAGAGGAGGCCGACAAGCGCTATCCATCCGCCAAGGTCTGCGGCGAGTGCCACCCCAATCAGTACAGGCAGTGGAGCCTCTCGTCCCACGCCTATGCCAACCTTTCCCCGATGTTCAACAAGTTCGAGCAGAAGATCAATGACCTGGCTTCGGGCACCATCAACTCCTTCTGCGTCCGCTGTCACGCCAGTGTCGGCACGGCCCTGGGAGAGGAGCGCGACATTGCCTGGTGGGACCGCAGCGCGGCCTCCCGCGAAGGCATCACCTGCGTCACCTGCCACCGCGTCGGGGAGGGCTACGGCAAGACGAACGCCGCGCGGCGGATCACGCCGGGCAGCATCAACGAGCCCGTGTTTGGTCCCTTCGACACCATGGGTGGCATCAAGGCGATCAGCGACGCGAGGGACTACCACATCCTCGTGAGCCCCGACCAGCCCGACAAGGACGGCTGGATCAGGATTCACCAGGCGGCGATCCAGTCCGAATTGATCGTGAAATCGGAGTTCTGCGTCACCTGCCACCAGGTCCAGGTCCATCCCGGCATCAAGCTCGAGACCGTCTGGGAAGAGTACCGGTCGTCTCCCGCCGCCAAGGAGGGCATCACCTGCCAGAAGTGCCACATGAGCACCAACCCAGGGTTGGACACCGGTTTCGCGACAGGCCCGGCCGCTCTCGTCAACGGAAAGATCGTCAATGCGGCCCGGCCGCTCACCGATCACACCTTCGTCGGCCCGGGCTACCCCATCAGCCATCCCGGTCTCTTCCCTTTCAGAATGGAGGAGTCCCCCTTCACCCCCGAGCAGTGGCTGAGGTTCAACTACCGGGACGAATGGGGGAGCGACGCCTTCGAGAGCAAGGTTGCCGCCGGGGCGCCGGGCTCCTATACCTTCCCGTCCGATTGGCAGAGCTCCGTCGACCGTAGGAAGGCATGGGGAATCGTCGAAGAGAATCTCGAGAGGTGGAAAGAGCGGCGGGAGATGCGCATCAAGCTCCTGGAGACCGCCTCGCACCTCGACGGTCCCTTCTTCAAGGGGCGCCCCGAGGCCGGCAAAACCTTCTCGTTCGAGTACAAGATCACCAATCGCAACAAGGGTCACAACCTCCCGTCCGGCTCTCTGGGAGCCCAGCCCGAATTGTGGCTCAACGTCGCTCTCATCGATCCCGACGGGAAGAGGGTCTGGGAATCGGGCTACGTCGACAGCCACGGCGACGTCGCCGACCTTCAGTCCGAGGACGTCCAGATGGGCAAGATCGAGCACGACGACCAGCTCGTCAGCATGCAGGCCAAGTTCATCACCACGAACGTGAAGGGAACCGACCGGGAGATGTACCTGCCGATCAATTTGGACTTCGACCAGCTTCCCTTCATCCGCCCCGGCGGCACACCGACCTCGCTGCTCAATCATCCTCCCTTCGCGCGCATGGAGAAGCGCAGCATCCCGCCTCTGGCCACCCGCGTCGCCAGATACAAAGTCCCGGGGAACAAGCTGACAAAGCCCGGCACCTACCGCCTCGCCGTGCGCCTGCGCGGCCGGACCGAGCCGATCTACTTCATGAAGTTCGTCGACGCCACGAGGGACATGATCCGGGCCGAGAATCAATGGGCCGACGACATCCATCCCTACGCCGTTGAATTCGAAGTCCGCTGAGAGAGGGGCCAACATGAACGGAAAAACCTGGATTGCGAACCCTTTGCTCCTCGGCCTGCTCCTGCTCGCCCTGGGCGCCCCATGCGCTTTCGCCGAAGGCGCCGCTGAGGAGCCCCAAGCCGCGGCCGCCGGCGAGGAAAAGGGCCCCGAGACCTCATCCGAGGTCAAATTCCTCGGCGATCCTAACCATCTGGATGCGCCCGCCGAGGGCTGGTTCAAGCCCGACCCCAAGTACGAGCACGAGCCCTACGACGCCGAGGCCCAACTGGCTATTTACGGTCCCCAGTCATCACCAGGAAAACCGGGCAAGCACCTGAACCGCACGGCGAATCCACCCGTCGAGCTAGGCCGCCGCCTCTACGACCGTGGAGCCTATGAGCCCCGCCCCACCTGGCTGGGCACGAAAAACCCGATCAACTACCACTTGATGGCTTACGGCGACGTTCGTGTCGCCGCCGCCTACTACGACAACGGCGTTCCTGGGGCCAAGGAGCAGTCGGTCGTCGCCACCCGTCTCAACCTCGACATGGACCTCGCTCTCACCGCCACCGAACGCATCCACGCCTTCGTGCGCCCGCTCGACAGGAACGGCTCGTTTACGCGCTACCAGATCAGCGGCGGCGCCAAGGACGACGAGTTCATCGACGAGCTCGACTTCGCTCTCGATACCCTCTACTTCGAAGGCGACCTCGGCGCCATGGCCCAGGGCTGGACCAACAAGACCAACTCGATCGACCTGCCGGTAGCCCTCGGCCGCGTTCCTCTGTTCACCCAGAACGGCATCTGGCTCGACGACGCCTTCACTGGCCTGGCCACGGGCATCACGGCCAAGAACAGCCCGTCGCTCGACATCAGCAACATGGACTTCACCTTCTTCGCCGGTTTCAAACAGGTGACGACCGCCGCCGTCCCCAACAGCAACGACGACGCCAAAGTCTTCGGCCTTGCCGGCTTTGCCGATGCCCGGAAAGGATACGTGGAGTACGGCTATGGCTACATCGACGCCGGCGACAGCGACCTGAGCTACCACAACGTCACCGCCGCGTTTACCAAGCGGTACCAGGGCCGGCTCGCCAACAGCGTCCGGCTGATCGGCAACTTCGGACAGAAAGGAATTTTGGGACAGAAAACGGCCGACGGCGTGCTGGTCCTGATCGAGAACTCGCTCATCCCGCGGCGGCCGTGGAATGCCGTCCCCAGTCCCATCAATCTCGTCCCCTACTTCAACCTCTTTGCCGGCTTCGACACCCCCCAGCCGCTGGCGCGGGCCGCCGACTCCGGCGGCGTGCTGAAGAACACCGGCATCAACTTCGAGTCCGACGGCCTGACGGCCTACCCGACGCTCGACGCCAGCGGGCACGAGTCCTACGGCGGGGCCCTGGGATTGGAGTACCTGTTCGGCCTCGACCGTCAGATCGTCATCGAAGGAGCGGTGGTCCAGCGCATGAGCAACAGCGTGCTGGGGTCCCAGTACGCCCTCGGGGCCCGCTATCAGCACAAGGTCTCCAATGCCTGGATCGTCCGGCTCGATGCCATGCACGGCTGGCGGGAGGGTTTGAAGAACGTCTACGGTGCACGATTGGAAATCCGTCGCAAATTATGACGCCGCCTCGAAGCGACCAGAGAAGGAGGTTCTAGATGTCTCTCTTTCAGCTCACCGTCAACGGTAAGCAACTCTACGTAGACGTGGATGGCAACATGCCTTTGCTCTGGGTCCTGCGCGACGTCCTGGGGCTCACGGGCACCAAGTTCGGTTGCGGCGTTGCGCAGTGCGGCGCCTGCACCGTCCACCTCAACGGCCGGGCCGCGCGCTCCTGCGCCGTCGACGTCGGCGTGGCCTGCCTTTCCGAGATCACCACGATCGAGGGATTGTCGACCGACGGCAGCCATCCGTGCCAGAAAGCATGGGTCGAGGGCGGCGTGCCGCAGTGCGGTTTCTGCCAGCCGGGCCAGATCATGACCGCCGCGGCGCTCATCGCGAACCGCGATCCCGAGAAAAAGAAGCAGCCGATTACCGACGAAGAGATCGACAACGCGATGCGTGGCAACATCTGCCGCTGCGGCACCTATCCACGGATCCGGGCCGCGATTCACAAGGCCGCGGAGAGCTCGTCATGATCGGCCTCTACAAGATCACTCGCAGGGATTTCCTCCGCGACCTCGGTGTGGGCACCGGCGCACTGGTGCTCGGCTGTTCGATGTCGCCGGAGGCGTTCGGCCTCGATCTGCCGTCGCCTGGTGAATTGATTCACGGGATCCCGGTTAAAGACGTTCCCTTTGTCGCCATCAAACTGAACGGCGACATCGTGATCATCACTCACCGTGCGGAGATGGGGCAGGGCATCCGCTCCAGCCTCGCCGCCGTGCTGGCCGACGAGATGGAAGCGGACTGGTCGCGCGTCACACTGCGCCAGGCGGATGCCGACTCGACGAAGTTCGGCGTGCCGTTCCCATATCCCATCCCCCCCGAAACCAAACTCGGGTATCCGTATAACAAGCCGAGGGGTGCCAAGTCGCTGTTCATCCTCGACGCTGACGTCGCCCAGTTCACCGACAGCTCGCGCAGCATGGCCGCGTACTACATGCCGATGCGACTGTTCGGCGCGGCCCTGAGACGGGCGATGATCATGGCCGCGGCAAGGAAGTGGGGTGTCGATCCGAGCGAGTGCTACGCGGATCAGCACAAAGTCAAACACAAGGGCAACGGTCACCGTCCACTCGACTACAAGCGTCTTCTGCTTGGCGCGCAGAAGGTGCCGGTGCCGCAGTATGACGAGTTGACGGATAGATGGCTGAAGAAGCCGGATCAGTGGCGCTACATCAACAAAGAGAAGATGCGTGAGACGTTCAAGGGAGACGCACGCGCGATGGTGACGGGGAAGTTGCAGTATGGCGGCGACATCCAACTGCCCGGCATGCTCACGGCGATGATCGAGCGCTGCCCGGTGGCCAATGGCAACGTGAAGAGCTTCGATGAAACCGAGGCGCTGAAGGTGCCGGGCGTCGTGAAGGTGATGAAGGTCGTCATCGAAAGTCCCCTCGGGCCCGGAGGCGTCGGCACCGCGTTCCTGCCGCACGCCGGCGTCGCCGTCCTGGCCGAGAACACCTGGGCCGCGTGGCAGGGGCGGCGGAAGCTCAAGCCAACCATCGTGTGGGACCTCAGCTCTCCAGTCGCTTCGGAAAATGCCCAGTATGACTCCGCCACGTATCGCGGCACACTCGAGGAGTCGACCTCCAAACCGGGGATCGAAGTGCGCTACAGAGGGGATGTCGATAGCGGCTTCGCCCAGGCCCCACAGGTCGTGGAGGCGGGTTACTACGTCCCGCACCTCGCGCAGGCCCCGATGGAGCCGCCGGTGGCCACCGCCGTCCTCAGAGGGGAGCATCTCGAGGTCTGGGCGCCGACCCAGAATCCCGATGTGGCTCAATGGCTGGCGGGCAGCGTCGCGTTCGGCGTCTCGCCCAACAACTGGGAGACCGAGGACAATAAAGCGGAAATGCGGAAGAAGGTCACCCTGCACATGCCACTCCTCGGCGGCGGCTTCGGACGCAAGTCGAAGCCCGATTACGTCGTCGAAGCGGCGTATCTGGCCAAAGAGAATCCCGGTGTACCGATCCGCGTGCAGTGGACCCGCGAGGACGACATCCGGTTCGCCTACTACAACGCCGTCAGCAGCCAATATCTCAAAGCGGGTCTCGGCGCCGACGGCAGTCCTACGGCTCTCCTGCAGCGCAGTGCCTTCACGTCGCTCTTCGGGACGCTCTTCCCCCCGCCGCGGAAAGACTTCTCGGCCGAGGTCAACACCCACTTCGCGGAGAAACGGAGCGACTTTCGTCTCGGAGGCGAGTATCCGTACGGCTCCAGCATCGAGCGGTCCCAGGGGCTTGAGGACATGCCCTTCGACGTGCCGAACCTGCGCATCGAGAACTGCAAGGCCCCCAACTACATCCGCGTCGGGTGGATGCGCTCCGTGGCGAACATCTACCACGCCTTCGCCATCTGCTCCTTTGCCGACGAGATGGCGCGAGCGGCTGGACGCGATTCGAAGGACTACGTGCTCGACCTGATCGGGACGGGAAAAATCCTCGACCTCGCGAATGAGCACGTCAAGCAGAATTACAACAACGAGTTCCCCATCGAGAAGATCGAGGTGCCGTTCAGCGGCAGCAAAGTGTTTCAGGTCGTTGCTGGCTATCCGCCCGACACGCGGCGCTTGCGGAAGGTGGTGGAGGAGGTGGCGCGCATTTCGGGCTGGGATGCGAAGAAGGGAACGCTGCCGAAAGGCCGCGGCCTCGGCCTCGCCGCCCATCGCAGCTTCCTGAGCTACGTTGCTCTCGTGCTCGACGTCTCGCTGACGGACAAAAACGAGCTCACGGTCAACGAAGCGTTCTGTGCCATCGACTGCGGGCTGGGCGTCAACCTCGACCGCGTCCGCGCGCAGATCGAAGGAGGCATCAACTACGGTCTGAGCATGGCTCTCTTCGGCGAGATCACGGTCAAGAACGGGGCCGTCGAGCAGAACAACTTCGACGACTACCCCGTGCTGCGCATCCACCACACGCCGAAGAAGGTCTCGATCCACATCGTCCAGACCGACTTCGATCCAACCGGAGTCGGCGAGCCGCCGACCCCCGTGGTGGCCCCCGCCTTGGCCAACGCGATCTTCGCCGCGGGCGGACCTCGCATCCGCGAGATCCCGTTTAACAAGAAAGTCGTGGTGCTGTAAGCCGAGAGGTTCCCAATGCAGAGGTTGCGTCACCGAGCTCTCGCCGGCTTCCTCGTCCCGATTCTCATTGCCTCTCTGGCCGGCTGCGCCAGTCAGCCCAGGAGACAAAGCTGGGTCGTCGACTACAAGGACGTCGACTTCGACCCGTTCCCGGGGTTGGACGTTCAGGGACGAAACGTCACGCTGACCCAGCAGGACATCAAGGGGCGCGTGATCTGGAACCTCTGGTCGGGCGACAACGCCGGGTTCTGGAACTGGCTCGCGCAGTACGGCTTCGGCACCGGCGATTTCCTGAAGATGATCGCGTCGCCGCGGGAAAAGCGGTTTCAGACCTACGGCGTCGTCAATCAGCCCGGCTTCATGCGGCCTTCGCAGCCGGACGAGCACGGCCTGTACATCGACGTTCCCCGCGAGGCTGGCTCGAAGTACGACATCGACAAGCGCCTCGACCTCGCCACCTACGGCAAGTCCAGTGGCATCATGGGCCTGCGATTGTTCAGAAACCCGAAGTTCGATCCCGCGAAGTGGGACGCGAACCGTTTCTGGAACGATCCGAACTACTATACGAATCCCAAGCTCGAGCGGCCCTACCGGGTGGGAATGGCCTGCTCGTTCTGCCACATCGGGCCGGATCCGGTGAACCCCGCGGCGGATCCCAACGAGCCCGATTTCGCCAACCTCTCCGACCACGTCGGCCAGCACTACATGAAGGTGTGGGAGGTGTTCGGCCATGAGCTTGGCCCCGACAACTTCGTCAAGCAGCTTCTGATGTCGAGCCCGGCCGGTTCGCTCGACACGTCGTTCATCTCCACCGACTACCTGAACAACCCGGGAACGATGAACGGGGTCTACAACCTTCCGCCTCCCGGGCGTGTCGCCGTGGCGGCTCCGGAGATGATCCGCGGCGGCGCGGCCGATCTGAAGAACCTCGAGTACGTGCCGGGGCAGCGCGACAGGGTGGTGACTCCGCGCGTTCTCAAGGAAGGCGCCGACTCGGTGGGGCTCAACGCCGCTCTCTCTCGCGTGTACCTGAACATCGGCGAGTACTGGGAGGAGTGGACGCATCACTTCCGGCCGCTGGTGGGCATCAAGAAGCAGACCCCGATCCGGGTGAAAGATGCGCAGAAGCTCTCACCGGCGTGGAACTGGAGCGAGAACGCGGCGCCTGACCTGGCGGCGTACCTGATCAAGTTCGCCAAGGAGCACAAGCTCGCGAAGGCTCCGGGCGGCGGCAAGTACATCACCACCGATCAGGCGCAGCTCGACCGCGGCAAGCTCGTCTTCGCTCAGAGCTGCGCCCGCTGCCACTCGAGCAAGCGGCCTCCGCAGGGCATCGATCCGAAGTCGCCCGAGGGGCGCGCCTGGTTCGAGAAAGCCGTGATGGAGCCCGACTTCCTGGAGGGTAACTTCCTCGCCAGCGAAGAGCGCGTACCAATCACCGAGGTCAGGACCAACGCCACGCGGGCGGCGGCTACGAACGGGCTGGCAGGGCACATCTGGGACAACTTCTCGTCCGAGACCTACAAGAAGCTGCCGGCCGTCGGGGCGATCGACGTGTGGGACCCGATCGCGAAGGCCGACGGCAAATGGACGGTCCCGAGCCCTGGCCGTGGCTACTACCGTCCGGCCTCGCTGGTCGCCGTCTGGAGCGCCGCTCCGCTGCTCCACAACAACGCCCTCGGCAAACACGTGCATGGCATCTCCGTGGATGAACGGATGGAAGCCTTCAACGACGCCATCACCAAGCTGCTCTGGCCGGAGAAGCGCGCCGGCGCGGAGGGGAACAAGGATGGCGCGGATGGTCAATCGACGTCTCTCTGGCTGACGACGGAGGAGAGCTGGTTGAAGCTGCCGGAGTCGTATCTCAACTCGTGGCTCCTGCGGCACCGTCTGCGGAAGCACATGGAAACGGATCCCTCCACCGGTGCGAGGTCCTTCGCCTTCGGGCCGATTCCGAAAGGAACGCCGGTCAATCTGCTGGCCAACACCAACCTCGAGCTGAGCGGCGTGCGCAAGGCCGGTGACCTGGCGAGCCTCCTCATCGACTCGGTGAAGGTGATGAAGGACATCAAGCGCCAGGGCCTGACGGGAGATGCGGCCACGAAACGTTGGTTGGAGTCCGATGTCGTGAAGAAGCTCTACCGCCTCAATTCGTGCCCCGATTTCATCGAGGACAGGGGCCATTACTTCGGTACCGATCTACCCGACGCCGACAAGAGTGCGCTGATCGAGTACCTCAAGACCTTCTGAAGGAGATCAGGATCGGTACTCCAGAGAATCCCCAGTCCGTCCTCAGCACCCTGCGAGGAGGTTCCCATGACCGAAGCGGCCCTCGGTATTCAAGGTTTTACCGCCGACGATCGGCGTGTCGTCGCCGGCTCGCGTTTCAGCGCCGTGCGCGACGCGGTCCTCGCCAACCCGTATCAGAAGGTATGGGGGGCGACAGGGAACGCGCCGCTCGAGCGCTTTCCGGTCACGTTCATGCCGCTGATCAAGGGCATGCTGCCCGGCGGCGGGACGTGGCAGTTCCTCGCGGCGGCCAAGCGCGTTCTCGCCTCCGATTCCGACCTTCGCTGGGGCCCGGACGGGAAAGGTTTCCGCCGCCTCCTCCACACCAATGGCATCTGCATGACGGGCCTCTGGGAGATCACCGAAGACACGCCGTACACCGGCTATTTCCGCCAGGGGAGCCGCGGCCTGATGATCGCCCGCTACTCCACCTGCTGCACCGAAACGCGCCGCGGCAACACGCGGTCGCTGTCGATGATCGGCCGCATCTACCCGACCACCGATCCGAACCATCCCGAGCCCCTGCCGACCGCGAGCTTCATCACCCAGGAAGACATCGGCGGCGAGGACACGCCGAACATCAACGGCGCGAAGCTGCGCAACGCGCCGAACACCACCGCCACCCGCCGCGGCGCCGGCGGCATGCCGATCCTCCTGCTGTCCGGGCTGGTGTTCGGCATGGCCAATAAGCAGCCGACCATCCGGCAGGTCTACCAGATCGCCGAGCTTGGGAAACCGGCGGCCGAGCCGACGCGCGCGCCCGAGTTCCTGCAGCTCACCGTCGCCGCGGGTCAGCCCGTCATCCCCGGCGACGACCTCGACTTCCGCGACGAGATCATGGCCCACATCTACGACCCCGGCGATCCTCTGCCGAAGCGCAAGCTCGTCTTCGACGTCGAGACCTCCGACACCGGCACCACCCACGGCCTGCCGATCAAAGAGCGCCGCGACATCACCAACTGGAAGAAGATCGGAACCATGACCTTCGACGCCGCGGTGGTCTCGTTCAACGGCGACCATGTCTTTCACGTGAACCATCCGGCGTGGCGGAAGGATCGGAACGACCCGCGGACGGTGGTGGGGTTGAAGGTTTGAGGAGTTGACGGCCAAATCAGACGCGGGTTGAAACCGCGGCGGTCGGGAGGTATCTTTGACCCTCCTGGTCCGAGGGCCGGCCGATGAACCACTGGAAAGAAACCGCGGAGGTCTTCTCGCGGCTCGCCGAGTTGAAGGCGGCCGGGCGGCGGGCCGCGCTCGCCACGGTCGTCCGCATCGTCGGTTCCGCCTACCGCCGGCCCGGCGCCAAGTTCCTCATCGAAGACACGGGCGACACCCTGGGCAGCGTCAGCGGCGGCTGCCTGGAGGCCGACGTGCGCGAGGTCGCCAAAAGCGCCCTGGCGACGGGAACCCCGAGCCTGCGACACTACAGCACGGGCGCCGACGAGGACGTCGTCTGGGGCCTCGGGCTGGGCTGCAACGGCCTGGTGGACGTCTTCGTGCAGAGTGCCACGGAAGGCCCCCTGGCCGACCTGGAAGACCGGATCCAGGGATTCCTGAGGGGCGATGCCGCTTTCGTCGTCGCCACGGCGCTGGATGGCGACGGTCTGGGAGCGGCCCTGGCAGTGGGGCCGGAGGGTGCCGTGCAAGGCTCGCTGGGATCCGCGGATCTCGACGCGTTGGCCGTGGAGAAGGCCCGCGGGCTCGCGCCGGCCGGCCGCTCGGGAGTGCACTCCATCGGCAACCGGCAGGTCTTTTTCGAGGTATTGCCGCCGCCTCCCCATCTCGTCGTCTGCGGCGCCGGCGACGATGCCCGGCCGCTCGTGGCCTACGCCGCGGACGCCGGGTTCCGCGTCACCGTCGTGGATCACCGCCAGGGGTTGATGGCGCCGGCGTGGTTCCCGCAGGCGGCGCGGCTGATCCTGGCCCGTCCGGAGGAGCCGGCATCCCTGCCTCCCGCCGCGCGCTCGCTGGCGGTGGTGAAGACCCACTCCCTGGCCCACGACCGCGAATGGGCGCGGCGGCTGCTCGCGGCGGGCCTGCCCTACGTGGGAGTGCTCGGGCCTCACGCACGGACGGTGACCATCCTGCGCGAGATCGGAATGCCCGGGGACGGCAGGGTCTATGGCCCGGTCGGTCTGGACCTCGGAGCCGACGGTCCGCGCCAGGTGGCGCTCGCCATCGTCGCCGAGCTGCTCGCCTTCACCGCCGGGCGGGAGCCGCGGCATCTCTCGGAGCGCAAGGAGGCTATCCATGTCGAGTGATCGCACCGGACCCATCGCAGGCGTCCTGCTCGCCGCCGGCACCTCGAGCCGCATGGGCAGGAACAAGATGCTGTTCGAGCTGGACGGCGAGAGCGTTCTGCGCGGCGCGGCGCGGCGGGCACTGGCCGGGGGCTTGTCTCCGCTGGTGGTGGTGCTCGGCCACGAAGCGGAGAAGTCGCGCCGGGAGCTGGACGGTCTGCCCTGTCGGATCGTGATCAATCCCGATTACGAGCAGGGGATCAACTCCTCGCTCAAGACAGGGATCTCGGCCGTGCCCGCCGAGGCGGGGGCGGCCCTGGTGATGCTGGCCGACATGCCGTACGTCAGCGCGGAGATGATCGCCGGCCTGATTGCCCGTTACCGGTCGAGCGCCGCGCCGCTCGTGATCTCGGACTACGAAGGGGTCAACGCGCCGCCCATGCTCTACGATCGGAGCCTCTTCGACGAGCTGCTTGCGATGACGGGAGAGGGTTGCGGCCGGCAGGTGGTCAAGCGCCACCGCGACGAAGCCGAGGTGCTGCCCTGGCCCGCCTCCGCCCTCGCCGATATCGACGTGCCCGAGGACTATGCCCGGATCGCCGCGGGAGAGGTACGGTAGACGCACCATGCGCGCCGAGTTGCTCCGGATAGCGGCGGACCTGGCTCAGCGGGAGGAGCCGTTCGTGCTGGCCGTCGTGGTGCGCCGGCAGCCGGCCAGCTCGTCGCAGACCGGGGACATGGCGCTGATCACGGCGGCGGGCGTTTTCCACGGCTGGCTTGGCGGCAGTTGCACGCAGCCGACGGTGGTCCGCGAGGCGCGGCGGGCGCTCGCCGAGGGCCAACCCCGCCTCGTCGCCCTGGCGCCCGATCCGGAGGAAGTCCGGCGGCCCGGGGTCACCGTCTTTCCCATGACCTGCAACAGCGGAGGGACCGTGGAGATCTACCTGGAGCCCGTCCTGCCGGCGCCGCGCCTCGTGGTGTTCGGCGTCTCTCCCACGGCCCGGGCTCTGGCGAAGCTGGGCAAGGCCATGGGCTACTCGGTGGTCGCCGTCGACCCTGCCGCCGATCCGGAGCTTTTTCCCGGCGCCGATCAGGTCGTCGCCGATCTGTCCCGGTCTCCTCGCCTCTATGCGCCCTCGAAAGGGCCGCGCTTCGCCGTGGTGGCCACCCTCGGCGAGCGCGACGAGGAGGCGATCCGCGACGCGCTGGCGCTTGCGCCCGACTATCTCGGCGTCGTGGCGAGCCGGAGACGCTTCGCCCAGATGCGGGAGATCCTCCTGGAGCGGGGCGTCCCCGCCTCGGCCCTCGACGCCATCCGCAACCCGGCGGGAGTGAACATCGGCGCCACGACACCGGAGGAGATCGCCCTCTCGATCCTGGCGGAGATCGTGGAGCGGCAGCGCGCCGCGGCCGCCGGAGCAGACGAAGAGAAGCCAGCCGCTGAAGCCGCCGAGGCGACCGCCATCGATCCCATCTGCGGCATGACGGTCGAGATCGCCTCCGCCCGCCACACCGCGGAGCATGGCGGCCGAACCTGGTACTTCTGTTGCGGCGGGTGCCGCCAGCGCTTCCTGGTGGAGCCTGAGAAATACGCCGCGATGGGAGGCGCCGCCGCGTGAGGCCCGAGATCGCGGCCCTGCAGGAGGCCATGGAAGGGCAGGGGTACATCGCCGATCCGGCCATCGCCACCGCCCTGTTCCTGGCCCGGGAGATGCACCGGCCGCTGCTCGTCGAAGGCGACGCGGGAGTGGGCAAGACGGAGATCGCCAAGGTGCTGGCGCGGCTGATGGACACCGAGCTGATCCGCCTCCAGTGCTACGAGGGGTTGGACGTCTCCACCGCGCTCTACGAGTGGAACTACCAGCGCCAGATGCTGCGCCTGCGGCTGGCCGAAGGCGAAGGCAAGGGCCCGGACGAGATCGAGGACCTCATCTTCGGCCGCGCCTATCTCCTGGAGCGGCCGCTGCTGCGCGCCATCACCCGCCGTGAAGGGCCGCCGGTGCTGCTCATCGACGAGATCGACCGCGCGGACGACGCCTTCGAGGCGTTCCTGCTGGAGATCCTCTCCGACTTCCAGGTGACCATCCCGGAGCTCGGCACCGTCCGCGCCGAGCACGTGCCCCACGTGATCCTCACCTCGAACCGCACGCGCGAGATCGGCGATGCCCTGCGCCGGCGCTGCCTCTATCTCTACGTCGAGCACCCGTCGCTGGAGAAGGAGGTGCGCATCCTGCGCGCTCGCGTGCCGGGAGCCAGCGTCCATCTGGCCGAGGAGATCGGCCGCTTCATGCGGGCCCTGCGCCGGCGGCGGTTGAGCAAGGTGCCGGGAGTCGCGGAGACGATCGACTGGGCGCGGGCGCTCTGCCATCTGCACAGCGAGCACCTCGACCGCGAGACCGTGGCCGAGACCCTGGGCTGCATCCTGAAGGACCAGCACGACCAGCGCGAGCTCGGGCGGGCCGAGCTCGACGCGGTGCTGGCGGAGGCGGTGGGATGAGCTCCGACCTGGTCTGCCACCTCGCCCGCTTCGGCCGCGCCCTGCGCGATTCGGGCGTCAAGGTCAGCCTGAGCGACGAGGCGGACGGCCTGGCGGCGCTCACCCTGGTGGACCTCGGCGACCGCGGCGAGGTGCGGCTCGCCCTGCGGACGGCGCTCAAGATCCGGCCGCGCGACGTTGCCCTGTTCGAAGAGCTTTTCGAGCGGCTGTGGAGCGCTCGCGACGAGCGGGGATCGTCGAACCCGCCGCTCGCGGCTCCCCGTCTCGCGAGCCGGCCGCGGCCCGCCGGCAAGCTCCCCAGCCGGCGGGAGAGCGAAGCCCGGGCGGCGACCGCCGCCGAGGGCGAGGAGCCGGGATACAGCCGCGAAGCCGTGTTGCGCCGCAAGTCCTTCGAGGATTATTCGGCGGCCGACGCGGCAGCCATGGAGCGCCTCCTGGAACGCCTGGCCCTGCGTCTCGCCACCCGGCCCAGCCGGCGGCGCGTGCCGACGCGCGGCCGCGGCGAGGCCGACCTGCGGCGCAGCTTCCGGCGGGCCGTCGCCCAGGGCGGCGAGTTCCTCTCGCTGGCCCGGCGGACCCGGCCGATCGAGGAGACGCGCCTGGTGGTGCTGTGCGACACCAGCGGCTCCATGGACCCCCACGCCCGCTTCCTGCTCACCTTCGTGCTGGCGCTTCGGAGAGTGGCGCGGCGCAGCGAGGTCTTCGCCTTCAATACGGCGCTGGTGCGGCTCACGCCCTGGTTGCGGGCGGGCCGGGTGGACCTGACGCTGGACCGCCTGGCCTCCCAGGTGCCCGACTGGTCGGGCGGCACCCGGATCGGCGAGTGCCTGGCCGAGTTCGTGGAGTACTATCTCGACGAGCTGATCGATGGGAAAACCGTGGTGCTGATCCTGAGCGACGGCCTCGACCGCGGCGACCTCGCGCCGCTGCAGGGGGCCATGCGCGCCCTCGGCGCGCGGGCCCGGCGGGTGCTGTGGCTCAATCCGCTGGCGGGCGATCCGCGCTACGAGCCCACGGCCCGGGCCATGGCGGCGGCGCTGCCTTACGTCGACCGCCTGCTCCCGGCCCACAACCTCGAGTCGCTGGAGCGGCTCCTTCCCCTGCTGGCGGCCTGAGGACCTTCAATCATGGGTATGCAGATCGAAAAGAGCTTCGTCGTCAAAGCCCCCGCCGGAGCGGTGTGGGATTTCCTCACCGATCCCTACAAGGTGGCAAGCTGCCTGCCGGGCGCCGCCATCACCGAGAAGGTGGACGAGCAGGCCTACACCGGCACGATGACCGTCAAGGTGGGGCCGGTGACGGCCAGCTACCGCGGCAAGATGCGCTTCGAGCGCCTGGACGCCGCGGCGGGGGAGGCCGACATCGCCGCCTCGGGCCAGGAGACGCGCGGCAAGGGAGGGGCCGACATGCGGATGAAGAGCCGCGTCGTCGAGCGCGCTCCCGGCGAGACCGAGGTGACGGTGGTCTCCGACGTCAACGTCATGGGCATCCTGGCGCAGTTCGGCCGCGGCATGATCCAGGACGTCAGCGACCAGCTCTTCCAGAAGTTCACCGACGCCATGCGCCGCCAGCTCGAAACGCCGGCGGCTCCAGCCGATGCGACGGTCGCCGCGGTGCCCATCGCGCCAGTCGTGCCTGCCGAGCCGCCGGCCGCCGGTGCCGCTCCTGCCGAGCCGCCGCCTGCCGCCGTCGAATCCGCTCCGGCAGCGCCGCCCCCGGCACCCGCGGCCGAGGCCGTCCTGGACGTCGGCGCCCTGGGAGCGCAGGCGGCGGGCCGGGCGGCCCGCCGCACCCTGAGCCATCCCGGTTTTTGGATCGTAGTGATCGCCCTCGCGCTGCTCCTCTTCTGGCTCCTGCGCCCTTAGAGGCAAACCAGCGCGGGGAAAGGAGAGACCGATGATCCCCGCACCGTTCGACTACCATTCACCGCGGACCCTGGAGGATGCCTTGGCCCTCCTCCAGAGCCACCGCGACGAGGCCAAAGTCCTCTCCGGCGGGCAGAGCCTCCTGCCGCTGCTCAAGCTCCGGCTGGGGGCCGCCGGCCACCTCGTGGACATCGGCCGCATTCCCGGCCTGGAGTACATCGAGGAAGAAGACGGCGTCCTGAAGATCGGCGGCCGCACGCGCGAGTCGGCGCTCGAACATTCCGAGCTGATCCAATCCCGCTATCCGCTGCTGGCGGAGACCGCGGCGGTGATCGCCGATCCCCTGGTGCGCAACCTCGCGACCGTGGGCGGCAACCTGGCGCATGGCGATCCGGCCAACGATCATCCTGCCACCATGCTGGCGCTGCGCGCCGAGGTGGTGGCGACCGGCCCCAACGGCGCGCGCACGATTCCGATCGATCGGTTTTTCCTCGGCCTCTTCACCACGGCGCTGGAGCCGGACGAGATCCTGACCGAGATCCGCATCCCGGCGCCGCCGGCGAGGAGCGGCGGCTCCTACGTCAAGCTCGAGCGCAAGGTGGGCGACTTCGCCACCGCGGCCTCCGCCGTGCAGTTGACGCTCGGGGCCGGCGGCGAGGTGGCAAGCGCGGGCATCGGTCTCACCAACGCGGGCCCGACGCCGTTGCGCGCCAGCGACGCCGAGCAATATCTCATCGGCAAGCAGCCGGGCGCCGACGTGATTGCCGAGGCGGCACGGCTCGCTTCCACGATCGCCATGCCCAGCGCCGACCGGCGGGGGGCCATCGAATACAAGCGGCAGATGGCGCGCGTCCTGACGGCGCGCGCCCTCCAGCGGGCCATTCAGTGGGCCAGGGAGCATTGAGCCATGGCGCAACACGAGATCCGAGTCAAGGTCAACGGCACCGAGCACAAGGCGCAGGTCGAATCGCGCCTCCTCCTCGTCCATCTCCTGCGCGAGACCCTGGGCATGACCGGCACCCACATCGGCTGCGACACCACGCATTGCGGCGCCTGCACCGTGCTGCTCGACGGCGTGCCCGTGAAGTCCTGCACCGTGCTCGCCGTGCAGGCCGACGGGCGCGCGGTGTCGACGGTTGAAGGCCTGGAGCAGGACGGCAAGCTCCACGCCATCCAGGAAGGCTTCTGGCAGGAGCACGGCCTGCAGTGCGGCTTCTGCACGCCGGGCATGATGCTCACCAGCGCCGCCCTGCTCGCGCATAACCCCGATCCCAGCGACGGGGAGATCCGCCAGGCGATCTCCGGCAACCTCTGCCGGTGCACCGGCTACGTCAACATCATCAAATCCGTGCAATACGCGGCCGCGAAGCTGCGGCCCGCGGCCGAATCGGCGGCGGAATAGGAGGCAGCCATGGAACCCCGAACCTCAGCGGCCGTCTGCGGCATGGGCCACTCGATGAAGCGCAAGGAGGACCCGCGCTTCATCCGCGGTCAGGGACGCTACGTCGACGACATCAAGCTCCCCGGGATGCTTCACATGGACATCGTGCGCAGCCCCTACGCGCACGCCAAAATCCTTGCCATTCACACGGAAAAGGCCCTCGCCATCCCGGGCGTGCTGGCGGTGATCACCGGCGAGACCCTGAAGGCCTACAACCTGCACTGGATGCCGACGCTGATGTCGGACACCCAGATGGTGCTCCCCGTCGAAAAAGTGATGTATCAGGCGCAAGAGGTGGCGGCGGTGATCGCCACCGACCGCTACATCGCGGCCGACGGCGTCGACGCGGTGGAGGTCGAGTACGAGCCGCTGCCGGTGGTGGTCGATCCCAGGAAGGCGCTCGAGCCGGGCGCGCCGGTGCTGCGCACCGACAAGGAAGGGAAGACGGACAACCACATCTGGCACTGGGAGACCGGGGACCGCGCCGCCACCGAGCGCGCCTTCGCCGAGGCCGACGTGACGGTCAAGCAGGACCTCTACATCCCGCGCATCCACGTCGCCTCGATCGAGACCTGCGGCTGCGTGGCCGATTTCAACAAGACGGACACCCATCTGACCGTCTACATGACGACCCAGGCGCCGCACGCCATCCGCACCGTCTTCGCCCTCGTCGCCGGGCACGTCGGCCTCTCGGAGGAGAAGATTCGCATCGTCTCTCCGGACATCGGCGGCGGCTTCGGCGGCAAGGTGCCGGTCTACCCCGGTTACGTCATCGCCGTGGCCGCCTCGGTCGTGATCGGCAAGCCGATCAAGTGGGTCGAGGACCGGATGGAGAACCTCCAGGCCGACTCCTTCGCCCGCGATTACCACATGACCGCCGAGCTGGCCGCCAAGCAGGACGGCACGATGACGGCGCTCCGCATCACGACGCTCGCCGACCACGGCTACACCGACGCCGCCGCCAATCCGTCGAAATATCCGGCCGGCCTGTTCTCGATCTGCACCGGCTCCTACGACATCAAGACGGCCTTCACCGAAATGGACGCCGCCTACACCAACAAGCCGCCGGGCGGGGTCGCCTACCGCTGCTCCTTCCGCGTCACCGAAGCCGTGCACGCGATCGAAAGGGTTACCGACGTGCTGGCGGCGGAGCTCAAGATGGATCCGGCGGAGCTGCGCTTCAAGAACTTCATCCAGGCCGACAAGTTTCCCTACAAGTCGGCGCTGGGCTGGGAGTACGACAGCGGCAACTACAAGGCGGCGCTCGAAAAAGCGATGGAAAGGATTGGCTACACGGAGCTGCGGAAGGAGCAGGCCGAGAAACGGGCGCGCGGCGAGCTCATGGGGATCGGCATCTGCTCCTTCACCGAAGTCGTGGGCGCCGGGCCGTCGAAGGACTTCGACATCCTGGGCATCAAGATGTTCGACTCGGCGGAGATCCGCATCCACCCGACCGGCAAGGCGATTGCCCGTTTCGGCACCAAGTCGCAGGGCCAGGGGCATGAGACGACCTACGCCCAGATCGTCGCCGAAGAGCTGGGCATCCCAGCGGCGCACATCCAGGTGGAGGAGGGGGACACCGACACCGCCCCTTACGGCCTCGGCACCTATGCCAGCCGCTCGACCCCGACCGCCGGCGCGGCGGCGGCGGTGGCGTCGCGGAAGATCCGCGACAAGGCGAAGAAGATCGCCGCGCACCTGCTGGAAGTGAGCGAGGACGACCTGGAGTGGGAGCCCGGCAAGTTCTCCGTCAAGGGGGCGCCGCAGAAGTCGAAGACCATCCAGGAGATCGCCTTCGCCGCCTACACCAACCATCCGCCGGGGATGGAGGCGGGGCTCGAAGCGGTCGATTATTACGATCCGCCGAACCTGACGTTCCCCTTCGGCAGCTACATCTGCGTGGTGGACATCGACCGCGGCACCGGCGAGGTCAAGGTCCGCCGCTTCATGGCGGTCGACGACTGCGGCAACATCATCAACCCGATGATCGTCGACGGCCAGATCCACGGCGGCCTGAGCATGGGCCTGGCCCCGGCGCTTTTCGAGGAGATCAGCTACGACGAGAGCGGCAACATCTCGGGCGGCAGCTTCATGGACTACCTCGTCCCCACCTCCATGGAGACGCCCAAATGGGAAACCGACAAAACGATAACCCCCTGCCCGCACCACCCGCTGGGAGCCAAGGGCGTCGGCGAGTCCGCGACCGTGGGCGCCCCGCCCGCGATCGTCAACGCCGTGGTCGACGCGCTGTCCCACCTCGGGGTACGGCACATCGAGATCCCGATGACGCCGGAGAGGGTGTGGAACATCCTCCGTGAGAAGGGAGTGGCGGAGTAGGCGCCTCTCCCGTGTCTCCATCGCCGGGCCGCGATTACTCGCAGCTCCTCGGCGCGATGAAGCCGGTCCTCGTCCTTTGGCGAGCGCGGCACAGGCAAGGACCTGATCGCACGCTACCTCCATGCCTACAGCTCGCGCAGCCGCAAGTCCCTGGTGGTGGTCAACTGTGCCGAGATCACGGACGAGCTCGCGGCCTCCCGCTTCTTCGGCCACAAGCGGGCCTCCTTCACGGGCGCTTTGACGGACGAGCCGTACTTCTTCCGCGGCAGAGAGGCTACTCTGATACATGTCCGAGCAATCCGAAGCGCAGCCGTTATACGGATTAGCCTGCAGTCGTCGAGGCACCACGTATATTCCGACTGCCGGAAGTCGATATAACTGTTTACGGCCTGAACCGTTCCAGATTTGGAACGTCTACTGTGCAACTTACCTCCAGTCGCCGGTGAGTTGGAAGGCCGCCCAGTAGAAGGGATGGGATGATCCGGACTTGCCCCGGATCTGATCAATCTGTGCCGTACGCAAGGCCTCGTCCTTCGTCTTGCCGCTGCGGAGATAGCTGTAGAAACGCTTCATGAAGCGAGCGGTGGAGACATCGGAGATACCCCAGACCGAGGCGAGTACCGAGCGGGCGCCTGCGTACTGGAAAGCACGGGTGAGGCCGACGAGCCCTTCGCCACCCATCTCCTGGCCCAGGGCTGTGTCGCAGGCCGAGAGGGTCACCAGGTCGGCGTCGAGGCGTAGGCGCTCGAAGATCTCCCAGGCTTGGAGAAGGCCATTGTCCTGACCTTCGACTTGCTCCTTCGGTAAGGTCAAGGCCAGGGAAGAATTGAGCGGGAATCGCTCGTCGAGCAGGCCGTGGCAAGCGAAGTGGAGGAGGCGCGACTTCGGCGCGACGGACTTGGCTCTCTCTTCGGTAGCTTCCTGGCCAAGGTATACCTGCGCCTGTGGGTACAGGGTGGCGACAGCTTCCACTTCGTTGCGAGTGTACGGGAGGGGCTTGAGGGACAACCCTCGCCGAACGGCCTCCCGGAGCTCGGGATCGGAGCGGCTATCCGGTGCCACTGACGGGTAGACGGGGTCGCCAAAGACGGTAATGTGCTCTTTACCGGGTTCCTGACGGGTTGGGCGCGACCGTTTGAGCTCCGCGTAGACGGTGACGGAAAGAACTGTATGGATCGGTTTCCACTCGACGAGATAGCGGTCTCCGCGCATCAGCGCGGAGAAAGGCAAGATGTGCAGCGGCCCGTCCGGAGAGAGGAGGATTCTTTGTGCTTTGGAGATCTGTTCCTCGGCGGGCCGGACCAGCAAGTTGTAGAGGTGCCGCGCCCGGCTCTGGAGTGCCGCGCGGCTGGAGGCTGGGCGCTTCAGCAGGGAGCGGAAGCTCTCCACTTCTTTACGCAGGGTCGCGTCGCCAACGGCGATAGGAAAGACTTTGAGGCTTGGCCCCAGTGTCCCATCCGGCTGAATCACGAACAGGAAGGTCCGTTCTTTGCCTACAGACCAGGTGAGGAGCACTGTTCCGGAGTCGAGGGCAGCCCGGGCTCCATCAAGGTTGATCGGTTGAGGGTCCTGCAACGCGGCAGCCTGCGGTGTGGCCAGGCGGATCTTCGCCATGATCTCTTCCTGTTGGGCACGGAGCTCCCGGAGGCGAACCAGCAATCGGTCGACCTTGGCCTGATCGTGTACCGGGCTCAAACGGCCGAGGGCTGCCTGCGTACTGTCGTACTCGGCGTCCGCCTGCTTGCGTTCCCGACCAAGCTCGGGCGGAAGGGTGGCCGTCCACTTCAAGTCGCGCTCCGCTAGCAGATCGAGGAACGAGCGAGCGCGTCCCCTCTCTAAGGCTAGGAAGGCCTTCTCCAACTGGCCGATATTGACCAGAGCAGAGAGACAGTCCCGGTAGTGCTCTGTCATGGTTCCGCCGAAGGCGAACCTCGCCTCGGTCGTTCCGCCGAGCCTTTGCCTCTGCCGGTCGAAGGCTTCGGTGGCGCGGCAGAAGTACTTTGCGGCGAGTTCCTGACGGCCGGCCCGGCGGTACACCTGCCCCAAATGATTCAGCGACAGTCCTAGCCGGGTGCTGCCTGGCGCGATTTTCTCGCGGACCGCCAGCGAGCGCCGGAAAAGCTCCTCGGCTTTCGTCAGGTCTCCGCGCTTGAAGGCGATGATTCCCAGGCTCTCTAGATTGTCGGAGACGCGAACGCTTCCCGGCAATTGCTTATCCAGAATCGTCAGCGAGCGGCCGTGCAGCTCTTCGGCCAAGACCAAGTCGCCGCGCTTGACGGCAATGATGGCTCGATATAAGTAGGTAGACGCCGTTTCGAAGCCTTCGGGCGAGAGGCTGTCCTGGATCTTCAGGAGGCGTTGCAGGTACTCGTCGGCTTTCGCTAAGTTTCCCTTGCTTATCTCGACCTCTGCCAGGTTGTATAGGTTGTAGCGGTTGATTGAGGTGGCGTCAGGGGAGCCGTGCGCGAGCTTCTCGTTGATAGCGAGGGCATGCCGGTGGTACTCCTCAGAAGCCGCAAGGTCACCCCTCTTTTCGGCCAAGGTGCCCAGATAATTGAGGATTATGGCGACAGTTTGGCTCTCGGACGCGAGCTTCTCTTGGATGGCTAGCGCACGCCGGAAGCGCTCTTCGGCAATCGCCAGGTTGCCCCGGGACATGTCTACAACTCCGAGTTGGGCCAAGGCCCAGGTGAAGTCGGTGCCGTTCGGCTCCACCCTTTCGAGCAGGTTCAGTGCGTGTCGGAAACTCTCTTCGGCCGTTGATAGGTCACCCCGCGCTAGGGCCACGTTGCCCAAGTTCGTCAGAGTCCAGGCGAAGTTGAGACTCCCGGGAATCAGCCTCTCTTGGATGGCGTGTGCCTTACGAAAGAGGTCTTCGGCGGCCACCAAATTCCCACGGTCGAGTGCGATATCCCCTAGCGCACTTAAGTCCCAAGCTGCAGATAGGCTATCCGCTGGTTCCAGCGCCAGTATGCTGCGATAACACGATTCGGCACGTTCCCAGATGTTGTATTGCCAGAAGATCTCGCCCCATTCGCGCAGGAACTGTGCGGCTGAGACTCCGAGCGGCTCCAGCCGCTGGATGGCTCGCTCCCAAGCCGCGTCTGCCTCGGGCCATCGCCGAGCGCTCGCCAGTTCCCGGGCCACACGGCCTTGAAGCCAAGCGGCCCGCAGCAGATCCTTCCTCCGGTCGGCAGACTCTATGGCTAAACTCCAGTATCCCACTCCCGCTTCGAGGTCTACGATGGCGATTCGCTCCCCACCTTGCTTATAAAGGGCGCGGAGGGGCTCCGGGAATGTGGGTCTTGCCTGAAGTCCCCATGCGCCCGGTGGCACGATCCACTCGTGAGTTCTGCCCTCTCGTTTTCCGTGGAGGGTTATCACGCCGAATGGCGCCTGTTCGATCTCGAGCTGATTGAGATCGAAGGAAGACCGGACAGGCCTACGGCTCCCGTTCTCCTGTGACCAGGACAGAAGCAGGTCACCCGGCCGGAGCCCCGCCCTATCAGCCGCCCACCCCTTGGTGGCCTCTTCAACCACGGCGCCCTCCTCCGGCTCATCGGGTACGGGAGTTGTTGCTAGGGCTGGGAAGAGGAGCGAGAAAGCCATGAAGCCCAAGATCAGGGAAAAAATCTGGAGATTCCTGTTCGAGATCATCTTCGTCCTCCATTGCGGAGTGAATCGAATCGTCCTCGGAATATCAATTCCAGTCGCCGTTGAGCTGAAACGCTGCCCAGTAGAAGGGGTGGGACGATCCGGACTTCCTCCGGATTTGATCGACCTGCGCGGCCCGCCAAGGCCTTCTGAAGCCGGTCCACTGCCACGTCCCAGTCAGCGCGCCTTTCGAAGGTTCCCCCCATTCGCGGAGGAACTGGGCGGCGGCCGGATACGCGGGCTTCTGTTCCAGGGCCGACAGGGAGTCTTTGTACGCAGCGTCTGCCTCGGGCCACTTTCCAGCCTCTGCCCGCGCCATGCCCTCCCGCAGTCTTCGCACAACCTCACCCGCTGTGCCGGGGCGGCCGAGGAGCTCGTACGCGAGCACGCCGAACGAGTAGATGTCCGATGCGCGGCTGGCCTCTTCCTGCCGGATCAGCTCCGGGGCCGCGTAGAGCGGCGTTCCGTGGAGCGCGCCCGTCGCGGCCACTTCTGGCGGGCTTTCGGCAAGTTCCTCCGTCTCGCCCGGTTCCGCGAGTAATTCCGCGAGGCCGAAGTCCAGGACCTTGACGCCCCTCGCTCCCGCCGAGGCAACGAGGACGTTGCCAGGCTTGAGGTCGCGAAGCAGAACGCCCGAGTCATGGGCGGCGTCGATCCCGCTGGCGATCTCCTCCAGAAGAGAGAGCGCCCGCGCGAGCGGCAGGGGACTCTGTTGGCGGCAGATTTCCGAGAGCGGCGCCCCCGCGAGAAGCTCCATGACGAGGTAGGGGACGCCCGCTTCGTCGATCCCCGAATCCGTGACTTGGACGATGCTAGGGTGCTGGAGCCGCCCGAGCGCCAGCGCTTCCTTCTGGAAGCGGGCGAGAGCGGCGGCGGACGGGGCGTCGCCCGTTTTCAAGAGCTTGATCGTGAAGGACTTCTCCAGGCCGAGGTGGACCGCACGGTGGACGACGCCAAGGGCACCTTCTCCGAGACGTTCTTCCAGGCGGTATTTACCATCGACGAGGTGCCGGACCCCCCTGAGGATCGTGGGCGCGAACTCCGGGAGAGTCTTCGGGGTGCCTGAAGATGGGGGATGCAGTGTGCTCACACGTAGAGCTTCCAAGTTACTACCATGTTGAAGTGTTTATACAGAGCAATTCATTTCATCCCTCCCTGAGAACCCTTCTGTTAACATCAAGTCGGAGTCGAACTAATTCAGGCCACGGACGGACGGCGCCTTGGTGAACTCGATCAGCGCGCCGCCGCTCGTGCCCAGGTAGATCCGGCGTGGATCTTTCGGGGCCAGCTTCAACGAGAAGGACAGGACATGGTCCGGGCCGTCGCCCAGGGGGCGCCAGGTGACGCCTCTGTCGGTGCTCTCGTAGACCTTGTCGGTCCATACCGAGAGATAGAGGTTCTTTGGCGCCGCCGGATCGATGGTGATCGCCGAGCCGAACCGGCCGTGGAAGGCGTTGCTGACCAGCGACCAGGTAGTGCCGCCGTCGACGCTTTTGAACAGGTCGCCGCTGGCCGTCATATAGAGCTTCGCCGCCCGGGCCGGATCGATGGCCAACGAGTCGATGTCGTTCCCGATCGACAGCTTGACCCAGGTTCTTCCGCCGTCGGTCGTGCGCAAGAGCTGATAGTGCAGGGAGGGGCCCGGAGGAGAACCGAGGACATACCAGGTCCCCGGAGAAGAGGGCGAAAGGAGCAAACTGGCGTATTCGAGTTGATCGGGCGCTCCCCCGAGCGGTGACCAGGTCGTGCCGCGGTCGGTGCTCCGCCAGAGCCCCCGGCTGAAGGCATAGAGCGTCGAAGGGCTCCGTGGATCGAGCCACAGTCCGAAGGCTGGAAAACCGGTCCTCATGGCCGCCCAGGTGGCTCCGCCATCCCGGGTCCGGCAGATCTTGCCGGAAGAGATCAGAAGATAGGTCGTCGCCGGTTCCGCTGGATCGATGGCAATGACGTAGGGCCGGCCGTTGGACTCCGCGCAGGAGGACGGGAGCTCGATCTTCGCCCATCCCGCGCCCCGGTCCGTGCTCTTGAAGAGGCCCGCGTAGTTGCTGAGCCAGAGGGTCGAGGGCGTCCGCGGATCGATGGCGAACGCGTGGACGGAAAGGGCGGAGAGGCCATGGCTGCTGAATTGCCAGGACCTGGCCGAGTCGCGGCTCCTGAATATTCCGCCCGGACTGCCGTTGTCGACGCTGATGAAGGTGGCGGCGTAGAGAACCCGTGGCAGCGATGGGGCGAGCGCGAGGACCGGGACCCCCGTATTGACGAGGCCCTGGTTCATCGGCGACCAGTGGCCGCCGCCGTCCGTCGTGCGGAAGACGCCCCCCCTGGTCCCGGCGTAGACGGTGCCGGGGAGAGAAGGGTGAACCGCCAGGTCATGGACATCGAAGCCCGCCAGCGTGGTGGCCTGCCAGCTCCCTCCACCGTCGGTGCTTTTGAACACTCCTCCGTAGGTGCCGGCGTAGAGGGTGAGAGGGGAAGATGGGGCGACCGCCAGCTTGTAGACGAACCGGCCGTTCAGGGCGCCGGAAGAGATGTCGTTCCAGTTGGTCCCACCGGTGACGCTCTTGAAGACGCGACTGGTGGTGCCGTTGGTCTCGCTCAGCACCGCGTAGACGATCTGGGGAGACACCGGATCGGCGACGACCGTGAGCCCTTCGACCAGGGAGGGCGGAAGCCCGCGCGTCAGGCGCTGCCAGGTGGCGCCGCCGTCGATCGTCCGGAACACGCCGCCATAAGCGGCGGCGAAGATCCGGTTCGGCACGCCCGGAGTGAGGGCCAGGGCCGCCACCCCGCGGTCCGACAGACCAGCGTCAATGTGCGTCCAGGTGGCTCCGCCGTCCGTGCTGCGGACGACCCCGTCGGAGTCACGGCCGGCGTAGACCGTGGAGGGGCTCGCCGGATCGATGGCCAGGCAGGTGACGCCGACGAACACCGACAACAAGGCGCCACTGCTGAGCCCGCGGTTCGCGGCGGCCCAGCTCTCGCCGCCGTCGACGCTGCGGAAGACGCCTCCCCAACCGCCGGCATAGACCACCTGCGGATTCTTCGGATGCACGGCGAGGGAGAGCACGACTCCCCCGTCCGGACCCAGGTTGCGCCACTTTCCGGGAATCGGCGGCCCTTGCGCCGCCGAAAGGGGAGCGGCCAGGACGGCGGCCAGGACCAAGGCGAGCCGGAAGTTGGATAGCGGAATACGGAGCGGCCGCGTGCCACACATCTCGTCCCCTCCCGCGTGAAGGTTGATCGAATGGATTCGAGTCTATTACACCACGCCACCCCGGCGCGCGGCCGCCGCCGGCGTTCCCTGTAACCTTTTGCCTCCTTCCAGCGTAGAGAGGTTCGAAGGTAGTTGACGAACCGAACCTACCGGCCCGAAATCGGGGTCGTGAAGAAAGAAGGGCCTCTCATGCGCAAGAAGAGTTGGGTGATCGCTGGTTCCGCGGTGGTGCTTCTGGCTGGGAGTCTCGTCGTGGCCCGCGCCACCACGAAATCGGCTCCCAAGGACGTCGAGTCGCCGTTCCGCCTCGGCAAGGTGCAGTCCGAGGATCTGCAGGTCAGCGTCCGCGAGGTGGGCGTGGTGGACCCCGAGATCAAGGCGGAGGTCAAATCCGTGGTGTCCGGTCAGGTGATGGCCCTGCGCGTGCGGGAGGGCGACGTGGTGCGGACCGGCCAGGTCCTGGCCGAGGTCGCGCCCGACGTCAACCAGGCGCAGTCGCTCTCCGACGTCAAGGCCGCCGTGAGCCAGGCCGACATCAAGCTGCGCGACAGCGAGCGGGCGCTCGCGGCGCAGCAGGCGCTGTTCGACGCGGGCCTGATCGGCAGCCAGACCCTGAAGGATTATCAGACCTCCCGCGACCTCGCCGCCGATTCCCTGGCGAGCACCCGGTCGCGCTACCAGATCGTCGAGGACCACGGCATCCCGATCTCCGGCGCCTCGGCCAGCCAGAAGGCGCGGGTCACCTCGCCCATGTCCGGCGTGGTGATCACCAAGGGCGTCGAGCTGGGCGAGACCGTGACCTCCGGCGTCTCCTCGTACAACGAGGGCACCGTGATGTTCACGGTCGCCGACCTGAAGTCGCTCATCATCCGCATCAACCTGAACGAGGTGGACATCGCCAAGGTGCGCGTCGGCCAGCCCGCCCGCGTCACCCTCGACGCCTATCCCCAGAAGACCTTCGCCGGCAAGGTGCGCTTCGTCGCCCCCGCCGCCAAGGTGGTGGACAAGATCAAGGTCTTCGAGATCGAGGTCGCCCTCGACAAGCTCGACGAGTCATTCCGCACGGGCATGAGCGCCAACGTCGAGATCCTGGGCGAGCGGCGGGCGAGCGCCCTGTCGCTCCCCCTCGAAGCCCTGCAGCGGCGCGACGGCCAGACCGTCGTCTACCGCCTGAAGAGCGGCCTGGCGCCCGAGAAGATCGAAGAGGCGCGCGAGGCCCTCGACGGCCGCAGCAAGTTCGTCTGGATGTCCGAAAACTGGAAGGAATACTTCGAGCCCGTACAGGTGAACGCCGGCATCGCGACCCTCGAGCGGGTCGAGATCATGTCCGGCCTGCGTCCGGGCGATCAGGTGGCGCTCGAAGACGTGACGCGCAAGAAGGTCGAGAAGGACGACGACAATTGACCCCCTTTTCAGGCAATTGACCCCCTTTTCAGGCAACGGATCCCCTTTTCCGACCGTCTTCGACCCAGACTTTTACGACTGGAACGCGCCATGAAAATCATCGAAACCCGGGACCTGAACAAGATCTACGGCAGCAGCGGCAACCAGGTCCATGCCCTGCGCGGCATCGACCTCGACGTCGAGCGCGGCGAGCTGGTGGCCCTGATCGGCCCCTCGGGCTCCGGCAAGAGCACGCTGATGTCGATCCTGGGCTGTCTCGACGTCCCGACGGGCGGCACCTACTCGCTCGACGGCGTGCAGGTCGAGAAGCTCTCGGGCGCCGAGCTGGCCGCGATCCGCAACGAGAAGATCGGCTTCGTCTTCCAGCAGTACAACCTGCTGCCCAGGGCCACCATCGTGCGCAACGTCGAGCTGCCCATGCTCTACGCCGGCGTGCCGCGCAAGGAGCGCCGGCAGCGCGCGCTCGATCTCCTCGAGCGCGTGGGCATCCCCGACAAGGCCAACACCCTGCCCGGCGCGCTCTCCGGCGGCCAGCGCCAGCGCGTGGCGATCGCCCGCGCGCTCGCCAACCGGCCGGCCCTGCTGCTCGCCGACGAGCCCACGGGCGCCCTCGACTCGAAGACCGGCCAGGAGGTTCTCGCCCTGTTCCGCGAGCTGCACGCCCAGGGCAACACCGTCCTCCTGGTGACCCACGACCCGGCGATCGCGGCCCTGGCCGAGCGCCGCGTCGAGATGCGCGACGGTCTCCTCTACGACCGTCAGGAGCAGGCGGCATGAAGACCAGCGGCGCCTTCCGCGAGCGCCTCCACGAGGCGTGGATCGAGCTGCGCGGCAACCCCGGCCGCTCGTTCCTCCAGGCCCTGGGCGTCATGCTCGGCGTCGCCTCCGTGCTCGGCGGCTTCTCGATCTCCGACAGCCAGCGGCAGCAGGCGCAGAACCTCTTCGCCCGGCTCGGCGGCACCGACAAGCTGAACGTCCTGCCCACCGACACCGTCTACCAGGGCACGCGGAGCGCCCTGAGCACGGCCAACCGCGGCCTCAGCCTGGAGGACGCCCTCGAAGGCGGCAAGGTGCCCACGGCCGAGGCGGTCAACGCCGTCAGCGTGCTCCGGAGCGCCCGCGCGCGGGTGCGCTCGGAGCTCGCGGACCAGGAGCGCGAGGTGAGCGGCATCGGCGCCGACTACGCCGCCCTGAACGGCTACGACATCGAGCAGGGACGCGGCTTCTCGGCCCACGACTTCGCGGCCGGCGCCCCGGTCGCGGTCCTGGGCTCGGAGGCGGCGAGCGTCTTCTTTCCCACCGGCGACATCGTGGGCAAGACGCTGCGCATCGGCGACGTGCCGGTGACGGTGATCGGCGTCTTCCGCGAGAAGGTCTTCCGCTTCCGCGAAGCGCAGGGGAACATCTTCGCCTGGCGCAACCGCATCGTCGCCGTGCCCTCGCTGCTCGTCGCCGCCCGCATGGAGGGCGACGACTATCACCGCCTGGACCGCGTCACCTTCCGGGTGCCCGATCTCGCGGCGATGGCCGACTTCTCGAAGGAGCTCTCCTCGCTCGTCACCGCCAACCACCGGCTGCAGGACGACTTCCGCCTCGACGACGTGCACAAGCGCCTGGAGCGCCAGATGAGCCAGAGCGACGTCTACAACATCGTCTTCATGCTCTCGGGAGTGCTGGCGCTGATCGGCGGCGGCATGGTCAACGTCAACATCCAGCTCGCCTCGCTCAAGGAGCGGGTGCGCGAGGTGGGAGTCAAGATGGCGATCGGCGCCTCGGGGCGGGAGATCTTCAAGGCGTTCATGACCGAGGCCATGCTGCTGACCCTGCTCGGCAGCGCCGCCGGATATATCGTCGGCATCGTCTTCTCGTGGGCGATCACGAAATCGATCGGCACGCCGCTGTCGCTCTCCCCGTTGAGCTTCGTGTGGGCCACGCTCCTGGCCTTCCTCTTCGGCTTCCTGTTCGCGCTCTATCCGGCCGCGAAGGCCAGCCGCCAGTCGCCGATGGAGGCGCTGCGCTATGAATGACGCGCTTGTAACCCTCGCTCCGGCCACCGCGCCGGCCGCGCCGGGCACCGCCCGCCGCCGCACCCTCGGCACCCGCGCCGCCCTGGTCTGGGAGGTCGTCACCGGCGGCCTGATCGAGCTTTGGGCGCACAAGCTGCGCTCGATCCTGACGCTGACCCTGCTCATGCTGGGCGTCTTCGCCCTGGTTGTGATGACCTCGGTGCTCGGCGGCATCAAGGACAAGGTCTCCACCGGCTTCGCCGGCATGAGCTGGGACGGCACCCTCGTGCTCGCCCCCAAGCAGGCCAAGACCTCCGAGGAGCAGAAGCGCTTCGCCATGAGCACCGGCCTGCGCTACGAGGACCTGGCGCGCGTCGCGGCGCCTCATCCCGGGGTGCTGGGGTTCTCCCCGCGCGCCACCAAGAGGAGCGTGGTGCAGGTGGCGGGCGGCGGCGAGCGCATCTTCGTCAGCGGCGTCACCTCCGAGTACTCGTTCCTGATGAACCGTCCCATCGGCCTCGGCCGCGGCATCACCGAGAACGACCAGCGCCGGCATTCGACGGTCGCGGTGGTGGGCGCGACGCTCGCCTCGAAGCTCTTCGGCGGCAGCGACCCCGTGGGCCGCGACCTGGTGATCGAAGGCGTGCCCTACCGCATCGTCGGCGTGCTGGCCTCGGGACAGATCTTCAACGAGGAGCTCTACCAGGACGCCCACGGCGCCCTCATCCCGCTCGAGACCTACATGGACCGCATGGACACCGATCATCAGCTCACGCAGGTGGCGGTGAAGCTCAAGTCCAAGCGGGACCTCGACGAGGTCTCCGAGGTGATGTTCGCCCGCGCCCGGCAGGCCCATCACGGCATCGAGGACGTGGAGGTCAAGGACCTCGACGCCGAGCTGGCCCGCGGCTACCAGGACTTCCAGAACCAGATGCACGGCTGGAGCGTGGTGCTCTTCAGCCTCGCCGGCACGGTGCTCCTGGTGGGCGGCGTGGGCGTGCTCTCCGTGATGCTCATCTCCTTCTCCGACCGGCGCTACGAGATCGGCCTGCGCAAGGCGATCGGCGCCACGGACCAGCAGATCCTGGTGCAGTTCCTGCTCGAATCGGTGGTGCTGGCCGCGCTCGGCGCCTCGGTCGGCACGATGGCCGGCAGCGCCCTCTGCCGCGCCCTCTCCGACAAGTTCCCCTGGGGCCTCGTCGTCAACCCCTACGGCCTCGCCGCCGCCTGGGGCATCGCCCTCGTGCTCGCCGTCGCCTTCGGCCTGTACCCCGCGATCCGGGCGGCCCGCCTGTCGCCAATGGCGGCGATGCGGTAGGAAATCGGCGCTACGCGGATTTCGGCGTCGTCTTGCCGTGCTCGGAGCCGGTACGGACGGCTTTCTTGAGCGGCGTCTTTTGCACGCGGGGCTGAACCTCGATCTTCAGGATGTTGTAGCCCTCAGGGCCCCTCCTGCCCAGGGACTCCATGAATCGAAAGTTGAGCTCCGTGTATTGGCGGTCCCGCTCCGTCCTGGCGTCGTAGCTCTCCATGAGCTGATCGATGGAGGGCTGAACTTCAATCCGGGCGATGAGCTCTTCCACGGGCACGCCTTCCGCATCCGCCCGTTGACGAAAATAGTTGTAGCGGACGATCTTGTAGGCCGTATCCCAGATCACGATCTCGTCCAGCTTCAGCGTCCCGGCGATCTTTTTGAGCAGGTCCTCGGTCATGCCCCGGCGGCCGGACTCGTACTGATTGAGGGTGCCCGGCTTGATGCCGATCCTCGCGGCGAGCTCATGCTGCTTGAGGTTCTGGCTGTCTCTCAGAAATGCGACCGCTCTGCCAAGATGCTCGTTCCCGAAGACCATGAACGCATCTTAGGAAGACGCTCCGACGAGCACAACTCAATAAGTCGAGAACCAAATCCGATGGAATCCAGGGAAAATGACGAGAACCTGTCACTTTTGGCGTTTCTTGAGATTTTTGGGACTCCCGCGGCTTTAGAGCGGCCGGGAAGCGAGAATTTAATCGACGGGGCCACGCAAATGACGGAAACCTGGAACTTGAGCTCTATGGAGAACACGCCCGGGTTTCCGAAAGGAACGGCGTGTCGTGAAGACGGGTAACGATCTCTATTCCGATACCTGAGGGGGCCCGCTCATCCGAACGGGCGAACGGGCCCCTGGGACTGCTTTCGCGCCCCTACGGAGCGGAGAGACCGACTCGCGGCCCCCGCTTCGGCGTCCTCAGCTCTCGTCGCCACAGGGGGGCGGCGGGGCACAGTCGAGGATAAAGCAGCGTCCATTGCAGCACTGCTTGAAGCAGCAGAAGTAACCGCACTCATTCGGTGCGGAGCAATAGGTGATGCAGTCGTCCGCTCGTGCCACGGGCGGGGAGAAGAGACCGGCCATGGAGCCGGCCAGGACCAGCATCGCTACCAGCATGAGCTTTCGCATGTTCAGACCTCCGGTCAAAGACGTTGTCGGGAGGATCGGCGGGCTTCTATTCCTGAAATTATGGCATCTTCCAAAATTTCTATGCAACCCAGGCCAGGCATAGCTCGCTTGCGCGACCGGCAAGCACCCATTTAAGTAATGAGTAATGCCAAATTACTCATGTGACAGACAAGGAGGCTTGCGTGAGAACCCCGTAAAGCCGGGGAGGGGCAAGAGCGCCCGCAAGCTGGAGATGACGGGCAGCTTCACGTTCCCCGCGAGCCCCATTCCCTGGAGCCTGGCGGGCGGCGCGACCACGAAGAGGCTCGGCGGCTCCGTTCTCGTCGACACCAACGGCGATCTGGCTCCCGATACGGTCCTGTTCGGCACCTCGAACTTCTGGCCGGGCTGGTCGCCGGACGGCTCCATGGAGAAGATCTACACAGGCGGCGGATCCTGCTACACCTGCGAGCCGCGAAGCTGCCACATCGATGACGCTACTGGCAAGGAGCACTGCACGGGGCCGATCCTGGCCTGCAACGGCGCTTATTGCCCCTAGTTTCCCCGGGATGAACGCCTCCGGCGCGGCCAGCCCGCGCCGGAGGTTGGAGAAGGCCATGGACGCCTGTATGATCCCCGTTCCGACGACAGACCGGCTTCTGCGCACCAGGAGCCTCCCGGCGGGGCGGAATCAACCATGCGGACTCTTCCCATTCTCCCAGCTTGCGCGCTCCGGTTTCCTGGGCGCGGCGCCATGTTCGTGCTGCTGCTCGTCTTTCTGCTGACCGGCCCTTCCTGGGCGAAACCGCTGCTCCCGCCGGTCGTGATCGTGCCCGGAGCCCCGGGGACGGAGCTGGTGGACCGCGAGACCGGCAAGCTCCTCTGGCCGAGCCCGCGGCTGATGATGTACGAGAAGAACGGCAACGCCCGCCTGGCGCTCCCTCTCGACGACCCGGAGAGCACGTCCGTCGTTGCCGGCGGGCTGCTGCGCGAGATTCGCGTCGCGGGATTGAAGTTCTCCATCCACGCCTACGACGGGCTGGAAGCGAGGCTCCGCGAGCTCGGCTACCGCGCGGGCGACTGGAGCGCCCCTGCCGGCGGCGGCGAGTATTTCTACTACCCCTATGACTGGCGCCAGAGCGTCGAGACCACCGGCCGCCGGTTCTCGCGCGCTCTCGCGGACCTCTACGGCCGGATGCCGCCGGACACCCCTCCCGCGGTCGTTCTCGGCCATTCGCTCGGCGGGCTCGTCTCTCGCTACGCCTTGATGTACGGCGACACGGCGCTCGGCGAGACGGGGCCGCTGCCCCCGGTGACGTGGGCCGGAGGCCGGTACATCGGCACGCTCTTCCTGGTCGCGACTCCGAACCAGGGCACCTTCACGGCCTTGAAGTACCTTGAGAAGGGGACCTTCTACCGCTGGCAGCGCGGTGCCTTCTCGCCGGCCACGCTGTTCACCTTCCCAGCCATCTTCGACATCCTCCCCGGCTCCATCGAGCCCCTGATCGACGGCGACGGCAAAGCCCTGCCGTTCCGCCTCGACGACCCCGAGGATTGGCAGCGCCTCGGCTGGTCGGTCTTCGGTCAGGGGGGCCTTGGTCAGGGGAACAAGTCCGTGGCGTCCCAGGCCGAGCGCGGGCACCTGGAGCGGGAGCTCAGGCGCTCCGCCCGGTTGCGGGCCGCTCTGGCTCAAATCGCGGATACGCCGAATCCGACGGCCCTCCACGTGATCGGCAGCCTCTCGCAGACCGTTCAGCGCTCGGCCGTCGTCACCAGCAAGCGAGGGCGGATGATCGTCCGCTTCGAGCCGCCCTCCGGCGCGCGGCAGGATCTGGGGCCGCTGCTCTTCGAGCCCGGCGACAACATGATCCCCGTCCGGTCGCTCACCGCGGAAGGCTCCTCCCACGATCCGGCCAGCAGCCTGTACTTCCTCACCGTGCTCCACTCGACCCGCTCGCACCAGGGCCTGATCTCGAGCCCCGAGATGCTGACCTCCCTCGACCGGCTCCTCCGGTCCTCCCAGGCGAGCGGCGCCCCGAGCGTGGCCGGAACGGACGCCGAAGCCACGGCCCGCAAGTCGCCTTAAGCCCCTTCGCCTCTCGGGTCATGGACCTCAAGCCGCTCCGGCGCCACCGCGACTTCCGGTCGCTCTACGCCGCCCAGTTCGTCTCCTTCCTGGGCACGATGGTCACCTACGTGGCCTTGCCCTTCCAGATGTTCCAGCTCACCCACTCTTCGCTGAAGGTGGGCCTGCTCGGGCTGGCCGAGCTGCTGCCGCTGCTCGTGACGGCCTTCGTGGGTGGCGCCCTCGCGGACGCCATGGACCGCCGGCGGATGATCCTGATGACGGAGGTGGGGCTGGGCCTGGGCAGCGGCGCGCTCGCCCTGATCGCCTTCGCGGACAAGCCGCCCGTCTGGGCGCTCTATGCCGTCGCCGCGTTCATGTCCGCCCTCAACGGCCTGCAGCGGCCGTCGCTGGAGTCCCTCGCGCCGCGGCTCGTGGATGCGGACGAGATGCCGGCCATGGCGGCCCTCGCCACCCTCCGCGGCAGCGTCGGGATGATCGCCGGGCCGGCCCTGGGCGGCGCGCTGATCGCCTCGGCGGGCCTCGGCGCGACCTACCTCTTCGACGTGGCGACCTACGTCTTCTCCTTCTTCGCGATCCGGTCGATCCGCGCCGTGCCGCCGCCGGAGTCGGGCGAGAGCCCGAGCCTGCGCAGCGTGTTCGAGGGCTTCCGCTACGCCCGCGGCCGCCAGGAGCTGATCGGCACCTATGTGGTGGACTTCGTGGCCATGGTGTTCGGCATGCCGCTCGCCCTCTTCCCCGCGCTGGCCGAGCCCTGGGGCGGGCCGCGGGTCCTGGGCCTCCTCTACGGCGCGCCGGCCGTGGGCGCGCTGATCGCCAGCCTGACGAGCCGATGGACGTCCCGCGTCCATCGCCACGGCCTGGCGGTGATGCTCGCGGCCACCGTCTGGGGCCTGGCGATCGTGGGCTTCGGCTTCAGCGGCGGCCTCGTGGCCGCGCTCGTCCTGCTCGCCCTCGCGGGAGGCGCGGACGCCGTGAGCGGCATCTTCCGCATGACCCTCTGGAACCAGACGATCCCCGACACCTTCCGCGGGCGTCTGGCGGGCATCGAGATGTTGAGCTACATGAGCGGCCCGCTCCTCGGCCACGTCGAAGCGGGCCTGGTCGCCGCCGCCTTCGGCCTCAAGGCGTCCGTGGTCTCGGGAGGCGCCCTCTGCGTGCTCGGGGTCCTCCTCTGCGCCGCCCTCCTGCCGCGCTTCGTGGCCTATGACGCGCGGGTGTAGAGCGCCTCGTGGTGCGCGTGCCCTTCTTGACCAGGCGGACGGCGCCCAGGGCGAGCAGGCGGCGCAGGCAGCCCGAGGCCGTGCGGGAGTCCAGGGGCCTGCTCAGCTCCCTGGGGTAGCGCCGGTTGACCTCCGTCGCCACCCGCGAGGCCTGGAAGACCTCGCCCGCCGGCAGCTCCTGAACCAGCCACGCCACCAGGTCGACGAACAGGCGCGGCTTGACGGGAGCGTGGGGCGGCTCCTCGCGCGGCGGCGCCTTGGGCGCCGGAGCGGGCGCCACGCTGCGGGCGGCGATCTCGGCCGCGTTGCCAGCCGTCGATTTGAACGCCTCGTAGTTCTTCACGACGTTCTCGTACTCGGCCGCGTGAACGGCCCGCTGCTCGCGATGGATGGTTTCCTGTTCGGCATGATGGGCTGCGCGCTCGCGGTGGAACGCCATCTGCGTCTCCAGGCTCGCCAGGATATGCGTCACGGAAAATTCCGAGCTCAAGACTCCTCCTTCGGCCGCATCAACGCGAGCCGTCTACTGGCAGGGCTCTCCGCCGCGAAGTAGCCGCGAACCGGATCGCGGCGGCATCGCCGTGAGCACCCAAGATTCGTTGAGATCCTGCCCGGCTATCCTACGCCAGAGATCCCGCGCCGCGAAGAGGCAGCCCAAGGCGCCGCGATCTCGCGCAACTTCGCGGCGCCTCCCCAAAGATTGCGGCGCTTAAAAAAAGATCGCGGCGGATAGCTCCACTTCGCGGCGCATAAGCTAACTTCGCGGCGTGTAGCCTTACTTTGCGGCGCGCAGTCTTAGTTCGCGGCGGCTAACCTTAGATTGCGGCGCGCAAGAGAAGATTGCGGCGGATAAGAAAACTTCGCGGCGGATAATCTTAGTTTGCAGCGGGTAATCTTATTTTGCGGCGGATAATCTTATTTCGCGGCGATTAGTCTTGCTTCGCGGCGCATAACGCCACTTCGCGGCGCAGAATCTTATTTCGCGGCGGGCAATCTTAGTTTGCAGCGGATAAATTTACTTCGCGGCGGGTAATCTTATTTCGCGGCGCATAAGGGCACATCGCGGCGAATTAAATTACGCCGAGGCAGTTTTTCGGGATTCACCGCGGCTCCGCGGGATTCAAGGGTCGCAACTCACCCCACAAAACCGGGTTGGTGTCTCCATCGGTAGGAGGGGGCTTGTCTGCCCGAGAATCTATGAACGGAATCGTGCCCATGCCGCAACCGCCGGGAACCGGCGATCCTCGACGGCCGTACTACCGGAGCCTCCATGTCTGGGGCCTGGTCGCGGCCGTTCTGGCAGTAGGTATTGGTTTGCTGAACTGGGTCCTGCCTTTCGCGCCCAGAGCCATGTCTCCCGTGCCGAATCCCCTGGGACCCCCCGTGGTTGCCGCGGGACCCGCCCCCGGCCTTCCGCCCCCGGTGGTTCCGCCACCCGCCGCGGCCCCGCCGCCCGTCGTCGTGCTGATTCCCAGGGAAACGCCACCGCCCGTGGAACCCGTGGCGACGAGGGCTCCAATCGCGGCCGATCCTGCCCCCCGGCCGATCGAGGCTTCCACGCCGTCGCCGTCGCCCGGCTACAAGCTGTTCCCGGGGGTGAAGCCTGCGGGAGATGCACAAGCGGTACATCCGCCTGCCGAGGCCGAGGCGCCTCGCCGAGAGGATCCGCCGCCCGTTCCCGGACCGGAAACGACGGAGGACGAGCATCCCGAGATGACGGTAGGGGACCAGATCGACGTCGTGGTCGAGGCGCTGGTCGAGCCCCAGGGCGCCCGGCCCCTCGGCCCGCTACGCTCCCCGCGGATCCCCGCGGATGCGCTGCGGTCACGGCTGAGCGGCGGCCTGATCGTGTGCCACGTCGCGGTCGGGCCAGACGGCCAGGCGGCAGCGGACTGCAGTGGGAATCCACCGGACATTCCACCGTTTGTCCTGCGCCGGGCCGTGGAGAGCCTGGAGACCGCTCGGTGGCAGCCGGCGACCGATCAGTACGGCCAGCCGTGCTCGGACCTGGTGACCGTGCATTTCCGCTGGTGACGGGCGGTCTGTTCATCGGGTCTCCTGCCCCTGGACCGGCTGGGGTGCCGCATTCCCAGCCGGTGCCCCGGCGAGCTTCGAGACGTCCGGCATCTCGGCGCTTGGCGCGATCTCCAGGCCTGAATCCTGGACCAGATTCTGGAAGGGGATCGGCGGCGCCGAGCGGAGCCGCTCCAGCAGCCCCCCCTCGGCCACCTGGATCGAGGCCAGGAACTGGGAGAGCTCCTGGTAGACGAGGCAGCGAGGCTCCCGCACGCAGAGAAGGGCGAGGTGCACTCCGGTCTCCTCGTCACGGTCCGTGGCGCTGCCCAGGATCAGATAGGCGGAGACTCCCGTGGCTGCGGGCCGGGAAGCCGGCTGCGCGGGGGCGCCGCGGAGGCCCGCCAGAGCCTCCGCCAGAGCCGGAGGCAACGGTCGAGGAGCCGCCCACACGCCGAGGTGGCGCCCGGTGCGGAGGGTCACGCCCTGCGGATTGCGGCCCACCCAGCGCCAGCCGGAGAAGGTGCGGGGAGTCGCGCGGAAACCGAGCCCATGCCCCAAGGTCCGGGTCGAGAGCAGTTGGAGCCATCGTGCGGTCTCGCCGGGGCTCAGGTGGGCACCGGCGAGGCCGGGTGCGCCGGCGAGCAGCCTGCCGGCGGAGGTGAATCCCAGGTAGCCTTTCGCGAGACCGGGGTCGACGGTCATCTGGAAGCGGAGATGCTCGGCGGCAGGGTGGCCGTGGATTTCCGGCGAGAACGATTCGGCGTAGATCAGGGCCCCCGGGCGCCCGAAGCCGGGAGCGTAGGTAATGAGCGTCGCTCCACCGTCGATCGACCACGTCCAGCCTTCGCCGCTGGGGATCCGGCCGGTCATCGCGCTGCCGAGCGGCACGTTCTGGCCCTCCGGCTCGGATGGCGCCTCCTGCCCACGTCCGCCGTTCAGGTCTCTCTTGAACTGGCTCGCGGTTTCGCCCTTCCGCGCGAGCCCGCCTTCAGACTGGTACTCGGGAAAGGACGCCTCGGCCTGGAAGGCAGGGAAGGCAAGCCGGCGCGGCTCCCGCGTCCTGGATTGGCAGCCGGACATGAGCACCGCGCCGAGGCTCAGGACGGCGAGGAGGCGGCGGGACGAGACGATGCTGGGATTCATGGTTTGCGCGCTCGACGGGAGAGCTCGTCTTCGGAACGAAGACGGCTGTTGAGCCAGGCCAGGGCATCCACCTTCGCCTGCTGCCAGTCCGCCGCGGAAGCGGTCTGCACACGGCTTTCCGCGCGGCTTTCCGAAATGATCTCGGCCTCGTCTCCCCATTCGTCGAAGAGGGTCCGCAAGAGGTCGAGAGAAGGTGCCCGCTCGAGGACCAGGCGGCAGAGGCGGAGGAGGAGCTCGAGGCCGTCGCGGTGGATGGCCCGGGCCGTGCCGTTCCCTCCCGGATCGGCGTCGAGCAGATACAGGCCTTCGCGGGGGCCGAGGGTCTGCCCGGGCGTCGCCGTCTCCGGCCGGTCGAGGTGCAGCGCCACCTGGAGGCCTTCGCGAGCCCCCCGGTACATGGTGGGGAGGAGAGCGCGCAGCACGGTCGCCAGCAGCCGGGCGGCTTCGAAGGTGAGCCGAGGCCCGGCGGTATCTTCGGCCGGCGGGGGATCCTCGTCCGGCGCGGGATCTCCCTCCAGGCTGGGGCCGTCCGTATCGGAGTTGGGAAAAATCGCCAGGGCCACGGTCTCGAACCTGAGCTTTTCGTAGCGCTCCCTGACCGCCGTTTCCAGCAGCAACCTCTGGCGTATCTCCCAACGCACGGGATCGAGCCGGTAGGTGGCGATGGGGCGCATCCGCACGGAGACCGGCTCGAGCGCCGCACCGAACGGGTAGCGGCCGATGAGCACCCGGTCCGGGGAGGGAAAGCTTCCTCCGGCCGCCTGGACCATCTCGGGAGTGGCCGCACCGGCCGGCAGGGGGGTAAGGAGGAACAGGCGCCGGGGCGACGAGACCTCGTCCGTCAGGAGCGGCTCGACGAGCACGTCTCCCGCCGGCGGCGCGTCAGGGGCCGCGTCCTCGTCGCCCGCGCGCGCCACGGCGACGAAGATGCCGCGGGCGTCCTGGAAGATCCGGCCGGGATAGAAGTGCACGTGGGCGGTCTCGGCGGCCGTCATCCCCAGCTTCGCAAGGCGGGTGCGGTCGCGCACGGCAACCGTGCGCGGCACGGCCAGCTCGACCTGCGACACCTTGGGGGGGAGCAGATCCTCGTCGCGCTCGCCGTCGCGCGGGCTCACGGCGGCCGCCAGGGCGCGTACGAAGACGTGCTCGACGTACTCGTTGGAGCGCTCGTCGACGTTGGTCCGCCGTTCGCTCAGGAGCAGGCGCTGGTCCGCCAGCTTCCGCAGCCTCGGCACGCACATGCCGCCGAAGACGTGGAGAACGTCCTCGACCTCGAGCCAGTGCTGCGCCAGGTCCGCGGACAGATGGGGCTCGACGGTGAGGCCGGTGGGGGGCCGCACGAAGGGCCACGGGAGAGAGGCCAGCCTGCCGGCGAGGTCGGGATATTCCTGGAGGCTGTCGAAGGCTTCCGCGAGCCCGGGCTCCAGGATTGCCACGAAGGCGATGGGTCCGGAGGGCTGCGCCTGACCCTGCGAGCGGCCCCGCGAGCGGTCGAACCGGGCACCGGCCCGCCGCAGGCGCTCGCGTTCGCGCTGGACCTCGCTCCAGTTCCCTTCGAGCAGGATGACGCAGGCCTCTTCCGGCGACTCGCGGTAGCTCACCGGCTCCTCCCGCAGCAGGAGCGGCCCGCGCCCGAGATCGCGTCGGCCGTCGCCGCAGAGCCGGTAGTGCCAAGGAACGGCCAACTGCTCGCAGGCCTCGACCAGGTCGGCGAAGGTCAGGGGGCCGCCCGAGCCCTGGAAGTCCGGCAGGCGGTAGAAGCGCTGCTCGGAGCCTGGCTGAGCCGGGCTTGAAGAGGGGCCGGCCGGCTCCGGCTCTGCCAAGGTGATGCCGCTCGCCGTCAGCTCGGCCTTGTCGCGCTCGGCCGTTTCGAGCACGGAACGCGAGAAGTTGCGCACTACGGCGTCGACGCCGCAGAGGCTCCGCACCCACTCCGGCATGCGGTGCATGGTCTCGGCGCCCAGCATCATCACCTGCGGCGCGCTCTTTTCTCCCAGTGTATCCACGCCGGTCAGCTCCCGCAGACGCAGCGTCAGGCGGCGGAAGGCGAGTTGGGCGTGGACCTCCACGGGCCCGGCGAAGGATTCGACGTCGTCGACGATGACGAGGCCCAGGTTGCTCAGCAGCGGCGCGAAGGTGTCGGACCGGTCGAGCACCGTGGTCGTCAGGTCGAGAAGGCTGCAGACCACGACGTCGGGGATGATCCCCTGGGCGAGGTCGGTCATCAGGTCGCTGCCCGGCTGCCGGACGCGAACGTTCCAGCGCAGGGTCGAGGGTTCGATGGCCTGGCGGAAGCGCTCGGCCAGCCTCTCGGCGGCGGCCTCGTTGCGCACCACGACGAGGGTGCCGCGGGTGTGCACCAGGGCATGGTTGGCGGCGGCGAGGAGGGCGAGGGTCGACTTGCCCCAGCCTTCCGGCGCCAGGACGATCAGGTTGCGGCTGCGCTGTCCGCCGCGGTCGTCGGATTCCTCCGGGGGTTCTCCGAGGGTGAGCTCCTCGAACGTCACCGGCGGATCGACGTGGACGTAGCCCTGGAGCGCCAGCCGGGTCAATACGGAGCGCTGCATCGGAGTCAGATGCCGCGGCTGCTGGAGGAGCTCGACGACGAGAGGGGAGAGCACCCCGGCCGTGCGGGGGTCGGCTTCCGACTTTCCCAGCGGCTCCAGGGGCCGGATCTCCACCGGCTCCGGCGCCGCGGCGCCCCAGCGGTCTTCGAGCAGCTTGAGCACTTCGGGCCATCCCGCGCCCTGCGGGGGTTCTTTCGCGGTCTCCTCGGCCGGAGCTTGCGTCAGGCGTTCCTTGCCGTTCAGCACGAGATGCATGGACCACGACGTCCAGAGGAGGAGGGCGACGGCGAATTCGGACGGTGGGAGCCGGTAAGGGTCTCCCGCCAGCGAGAGCCAGGCCCAGACCAGGAGCGGGAAGGCCACGGCCGCCAGCCACGAGGCCCACTCGCGGAAGGAGGGCGCCACCCTGGTGAGGAACGGCACGCCGCTCCAGCGCCGCCAGAAGGGGAGCACCTCTTCGTCTCCCCGGTCGGCCGCGAGGTTGCGCCCCAGGTGACGCTGGAACACGAGGCGGACCGCGATGCCCATCAGCGACCAGACCACCAGCCACAGGAGCAGGACGAGGAGGCCGCCCAGGTAGGGGAAACGGCTCAGGGGCAGGTACCAGGCGAGCTCCGGCCGGCGTCCCAGGAAAAGGTATTGCCAGGCGGAGAGACCGGGCGACAGCTCGAGCGCGCGGGCCAGCAAGGGCTCGGCGAGGCGCGCGGCGACATAGAGCGCCGCCGTGCCGAGGCCGGCCAGGAGGAACCCGGGGCCCAGGCTCGCGACCAGCAGCGGGGGAGGGGGAGCCGGCTTGGGCGCGGCGGGTGCTCCCGTCTCCACGGCCGCTTCCGGTGTGGGCGGGCGCCAGCGGGCCTTGCGCGCCAGCGTCCGAAGGCCCGCCGCCATGGCGCGGAAGAGCATCAGCGGCAGGCGGACCAGCCAGAAGGGCAGCCCGACCAGGGAGTAGAGCAGCTCCATCTTGAAGAATTGGCCGAAGCCGAGGGGAGCCGCCGGCGAGGCTTCGATCGATTCCACCAGCCGGCGCTGCCAAAGGACGGCAAGCCCGGCTACCGAGGCGACGAGAGCGAGGGCGGCGAGCCCTCCCCAGAAGCTCCCGATCCTCTGGAGCTGATCGAGGGTCCAGGCCACCACCGGCCAGAAGACCAGGGCCGGCAAGGTGACGAGGTAGCGCAGCAGGTCCAGGAGGTTATTGCTGGTCATGGCTGATCAAGATTGCTGGTCATGGCTGATCAATTGCTGGTCATGGCTGTCATAGTCCGCAGGGGGCGGCGGCAAAAGGCCGAGAACGGTCTTGGCGAGGTCGTTTCCCACGTCTTCATAGCCGGTCAGGGGATTGACCGGTGAGCCCATGGGTTGGGGCTCCTGGGAGAGCGGGAACATCCGGTCGTCGGGCATGTTGGGCCGGTTGTGGAACGACTCGAACCGGCGGAGGTTGCGCAGGCTGTGGACCCGGATCCCCTGGACGAGCGACAGCATGTAGGCGGCGTTGGGGCGCACGGCGACCGTGTGCAGCTCCAGGGTCTCGGTCATCGGCCAGTCCTTGCGGAGCTTGCGCCGGGTCTCGCGGAAGAGGTCTTCCAGACCGCCGTGGATGACGAGCGTCGCGTCCGCCAGCAGGCGCACGTTGTCGGGATCCAGGCCCTCATAGCCCTTGAAGCCCGCGCCGAACCCGAGGTTGGCGTAGTAGCGCGACACGAAGCGCACGAGCCGTGGCCCCACCTCGTCGGCGAAGAAGTGCTGGTCGGAGATCGGCTCGCGGACCAGATCGTCGAAACGGGCACGGCAATACCTGAGAAGCTGCTCCGTCTCGGTGAGGCACGCCTGCTCCCGCCAGGAGGAGAACCCGCCCGCCGCCTCGATCAGGTCCGGGACTTCGCGGATGAGGTCGCCGCCGATCCGGCGCTGGAAGTAGCCGTGCAGCTTTTCGGGATCGACCAGCCGGTCGGCGGGGGTCCGGTCGCGGCCTTCGAAAAGGCTGCGCAGGTCCTCGCGCCCTTCGCTGCCGTGCCCCATCGTGGCCCGCACTCCCAGCTCTTCGCTCTTGCGTCCCAGGTGCGCGCTCTGCACGTCGAGGCTGCGGGCCAGGCGGTAGGCCAGATGAGAATCGGCGAGGGCGTGCTCGAAGACGGTGGTGGCGAAGCCGCGGGTCGCGACCGCCCCGGTCAGCTCGAGCCGGCTTTCGAGGAACGAGCGCACCGAGGCGCGGGCTTCCCGCTCCGGGTGGCCGCCGGCGCCCCAGAAGAAGGCGCGCACCTCCTCGGCCATGGCCTGGATGGCCTCGGTCACCGCGTGGAACCGGCGGCGCATGAACCAGCGCAGCAGGGCCCAGGCGGCGCCCCACAGGACCAGGCCGCCGGTGATCCCGCCGGCCGGGCCGAGGAGCCACTCCATGGGGCCGGGCCGCAGGTGAAGATCGAACATGTAGGCGACGCCCTGGGCCAGGGGAGCGCCGAGCACGAGGCTGAGCAGGGCCCACACGGCGAGGCCCAGGCGGATGGGATCGCGGTCCGGCTTGCGCTCGGCCGCCGCCAGCACGGCCCGGCGCGCGCGGCCGAGCTGCGTCAGCTCGGGGATCGCATGCCGCTCGCAGAGAGCCTCCCGGTCGCGGCGCAGCTTCTCCTGCTTCTGGAAGGTGCCCTGGGTGCCTATGCGCAGCTGATGGAAGGCTGCTTGCGCCGCCTTGAGCCCCCCGGCCCCGGCGTAGTCCTCGATCAGGTGGTCGCTGTAGGAGCGCACCCGTTCCACCGCCTTGCCCACCAGGTGCGACGTCTCCAGGCGCAGCTCGTCGACCAGCTCGTCGACCCGTCCCAGGCGGCCGGTGAGGTCTCGCCAGCGCGCCCAGACCTCCCGTTTCAGCTCCGCTTCGAAGCGCTCGTCGAACGCCGAGAGGATCTCGCGCGAGGGCGTCGCCGGGACGAGCGGAATGCGCTCCTGGACGCGCTGCGACAGGTTGTCCCCGACCTGCCGGGTCTGGCTCCCGAGGGCGTCTCGCGCCGGAGCGGCGAGGTGGTCCAGCTCCGGCGGCTCGAGCGGCTCCGGCGGTTCGATGCGCACGTTCTCGCCCTGCTTGAGCTCGGCCAGGCACTCCCGCGCCAGGCGGTTGGCCAGGTATTCGCGGCTCCGCAGGGCCGGGAAGTCGATCTCATAGCAGGCGAACGACGAGAAGAGATCCCCTCCTCCGGCGCTGATCGACGTCTGGCGCAGCCAGGGGTCCTGCCCGAGGTCGTTGCGGATCTGGAACGAGAGGAAGTCCCGCGTCTGGCGCAGGGCATCGGCGAGGCTCAGGGTCGCCGTGTCCGTGACACGGCTGTTGACGAACACCTGGGAGATGCTGCGCCGGCCCGCCGGCAGCACGCACTCCACCCAGCGGCGGATGCCGTGGACGGCGTCGATGATGGCCGCTTCCTCGCAGCGGCTGACCTCGAGGTCCTCGCCCTGGAACGGGTCGGCCGGATGTGGCATCCAGAGGATCGGCGTGACGCAGAGGCAGCGGTCGAACCCCACCCGGTAGGACTCGAAGATGGGCGTGAAGGCCCGCAGCAGCTCGGCGTGCATCTCGCGCAGCACGTGGCGCATGGCTTCGCGGGTGAACGCCTCGCTCATGTCGCCGATCACGAAGACCGTGAGCCGCGGCGGCTGGCGGGTCGGCTGGTTGCGATAGCTGGCAAGGAAGCGGAAGTCATACAGCTCGCGGACCTGCCGGTTGAGCGCTTCACGCAGCGGTGCGAAGAGCTGTTTGATCTTGCCATCCATGCCCTCGCCGCCGGCCTTCAGGCAGACGTCCTCGAACAGCGCATGGCGGCGCGGCTTCGCGCCGGCCGGCGGGAGCCCCTCCCCGGTCTCCGAGGCCGGCGCGAAGCCGAGCTGCGCCAGCCGGCGCTCGAGCCAATTCCGGGGCGATTCGTCCCCGGCGTCCTCGACCTCCAACCCGAGGAGGAAGCGGCTGGGGTCGCCGGGCAGCTCCAGATCCGTCACCGAGCCGGAGGTGCGGCGGGGTACCTCCCGGAGGGCTTCTTCGCCGTCGGCGCCGCGCGCTTTCTTGAGCGGGTCCACGACGATCTCGCCGAGCACCTCGAGAGACTGCCGCAGGGCCTCGGTCAGCTCGTCGCGCTGGCGGGCCTGCTCGAGGACGTTGACGTTGGGGTCCTCGACCCGCTCTCTCTGGAGGTCCACCCAGAGCCGGACCAGGCCGCCGTGCAGGAACCGGCCGAGCTCCTCGAGCCGGTGTTTCAGGAGCTCGACGGTCTCGTCCGGCAGGCTCTCCCGGTCGTCCTGGTCGAAGAGCCCCAACTGGAGAGGATGGGGCGTGAGAGGAGTGAAGACGTCGTCGCCCGAACGGCCCTGCTCGCTGGCCCAGCCGGTGACCTCCCATTCGCGGCCGAGAAGCTCGGCGGGATTCAGCGGCGACGGCAGGTCGCCGGCTTGCCGGACGAACGGTTCCGGTTTCCTGAGGATGGGAGCCTTGCCCTCGTCGCCGTGGAGCCACTCCTGCCATCCAGGGAGGGGGGGCTCCATCACCTTTTCCAGGAAATGGGCCGATTCGCGGATCTCCTTCTTCTCCATGGCGTCGACGAGATCCGAGACGGGCACGGCGATCCCGTCGGCGCGGAGTCCGTCGGGACGCTCGCCGTCCTGGGCTCCCCAGTCCCAGGGCGCCGGATCCCGTCCGTCGAGCAGGGAGCGGCAACGGTCCAGGCAGGCCAGCAGCGTGTGCGGGCTGTGCCCCTGGCGGATCCGGTTGAGCAGCGGCGTGATGAAGAGATCGACCTCCTGCAGGCGCTGGGCGAGGTGGTGCAGCCGCTCCGCCGCCACGATGGGGTCCGGATCGAGCCGGAGCCACTCGAAATAGCGCAGCCGTCTCGACTGCCTCTCCGTCTCGACCTCCTCGCCGCCGTCCGGCCCGGGCGCGCGCACTTCCACCTCCACCTCCACGACGCCCGCGTCGCGCGGCAGGGCGACCTCGTAGCAGCCGTCGCGGTAGCGGACCAGGCCGAGGGAGCGGACGATCGCCAGGCTGAGGGCCAGCGACGGCAGATCGCTGTCCCCCAGGTTACCGGCGATCCGCACCGCGTCCCGTTCGAACGAGCGCCAGCCGTTGGCCGTTTCCGCCGAGCGCACCGCCAGCAACCGCAGATTGCCGACCGAAGCGTCCGCTCCGGAGAGGCGGAGCCCGGACCAGTCGTCGCCGAGACGTTCCAGCGTAGCGAGGCCGAACCGGCCGACGCCGACGACGATCACCGGGGCCGGAAAGACAGGGTGCAAGCTCAGCTCCTCGCCGGGATGTCGCCCGGAGCGGGTCCGTTCGTGGGCATCGCGGCCGCCGCGGTGCCGCCGGGAGCCGGCTCGACCGGGCCCCCCGTGCCGGCCAGCGGCCGCCGGGCGCCGGGCCGCGACGGACTGCTGCGGAGCCTCTCCAGCAGTTGGTTGAGCTTGTTCTCCGGCAGGGGCTTGAACAGCCTCTGGAAGCTCTTCGCCACGGCTCCCGGTTGATCCGGGTTCTCCAGCGCCTTCCAGACCTCGCAGAAGGTCTCGAGGATCCTGAGGCTCTGGACGAGGTTGGCCTCCGCCTCCTCCGGCATCAGGTTGGCCGCGTTGGCGCCGAGGTCCTCACCGAGGGTCCTCTGCTCCACGCTGACGTTGCTCAGCCGGTCGTAGAGCTTCTCCAGGGCCTCCCGCAGGCGCTGGTAGGCGTCGGCGTAGTCCTTGAGCTTCTCCTGCTGCTCGGGCGTCCGGTTGGGGCCGTACTTGTTGCGCAGCTCGTCGTGGTTGCTCCGCCAGCGGAACGGCAGGTCGACCACGGCGGCGAGCACCTCCGGCGCCAGCCCCTCGCGCACGGCGCGCAGCATCTGCTGATAGGGGAGGTAAGTGACCTTCTCCGACTCCAGCACTTCGGGCAGCTTCTGGATCGAGTCGGCCAGGGTCTCGCCCATCCGTGTGAGGCCGTCGTCGCCGAATTCGCCGTCATCGCTCAGGCCATCCCAATTCGGGTCCGTGAGGCAGTACTTGCCGGCGCGCCGGACGATGAACGTCGATCCGCCGTCGGCCCGCCGAGTGGTCATCAGGGCCGCGAAGTTGATCACATGGTTGCGCAGCAGCTCCTGGCGGTGGTTCTCCTGCGCGCTGTCGGGGTCGAGGTCCGGGAGCGTGTCCTCCCAGTTGTGATCGATGTGCAGGACCTTGGGCCGCTTGGCCAGGGACTTGAAGCGCTCGTACTCCGCCTTCATCTCCTTCATGCGGCCAAAGACGTAGAGCGGGACGTTCAGCACGGCCCGGTAGAAGATGATCTCCTTGGGATTGGACCAGCCCGTGGTGACCCAGGTGAGGTTCGGATCGGCGCCGCGGATCGACTCTTCGATGGTGCTGTTCTTGAAGTTCTCGTCGATGGCGGCGACGAAGACGTTGTCCGGCCGCACGCCACCGTGCTGGTCGCGCCCTTCCTCGTAGACGCAGAGGAGCGAGGCCTTCTCCTTGACCAGCCGTTTGATCTTGTCCCGCAGATAATCGCTGTGTTTGTCGTCCCTGAGGTCGAGCTGCTCGTCTTTCTGGAAGCGGTACGAGGAGATCAGCTCGCGGATCGTCTTGTCGCCGCCGGCTTCCACCTGCGGGCTGTTGCTGCGGTAGAGCGCGCGGTAGGCCACCTCGAGCTCCAGCGCGTCGGACAGCGTCAAGCCGTCGCGCCGCTCGCGGTCCGGCGAATGGGGATCACCGCCGATCCGGTCTCCGAGCGTCTTCACCACGTGCTCGCGCAACGCCGTGAAGAGCTTGTCCAGGTCGGCGCTGGTGGCGCCGCCCCGGCGCACGCTCATCGCCGTCACCGTATCGCTCAACAGCACCTGGATCTCGCGGTTGCTCAGCGACAGCTCCGGCAGGCCGGCGATCTGGTCCTCGAAGTAGAAGTCCCACAAGCGGCGGCCGTCCTCGGCCTGCAGGGCCTCGGCGTCGAGCACGTACTGGTTGGCCGAGCTGCCCTTGCCGCCGTCTTCCCGGAGCTTGCGCAGGCGGTTCAACTGCTCGGTTTCCAGTTGATCGAAGCCGTCTTCCAGGTTCCGCTGGGTGACCGCGAACTTGTCGAGGTTGGCGCGCAGATCCCCCAGGCCCTCGATGAAGAGCTGTGTGACGATCTCCATCGCGCGGTCGATGGCCTGGCTCTGCAGCGACTCGAGCAGCGCCGGGACATCGTTGGCTTTGAGCTTGTCCGTGTCCTTGTGATCGCCCAGGTCGAAGTCCGCCGTACGGTCCTGGAGCTTGATGTCCCAGCGGACCCTCTCGAGGATCGACAGCACGGCGTAGCGCTTGGCCGCCAGGTCCACCTCCCCGGCTTCGTCGTTGAGGAACGACAGCTCCACCAGGGAATCCATCCCCGGATATTTGACCGTTCCCACTTTGTACCCATTCTTGAGGATCCGCACGCCGACGCTCTTGAGCTCGTCGAGCCACACCGAGGCGCGGGTGCGCGCGTCGTAGACGCGGTTGATGCCGGCGGCCGTGGGCGAGTCCTCCTCGGCGCGCAGCTCCATGGCCTTGCGGGCCTGCTGGAGGAGCCCCGGCAGCTCCTGGAGGCTGTCGCTCGTGATCGCCGGCAGGACGATGGCGCCGATCGAGAGACGCATGCCGTTCCTCGCGAGCTGCTCCTGGTCTTCCTTGACCCGTTCCGGCTTGAGGTCCCAGCCGGTGCCGTCGGGCCGCGGCACCTCGCCGGCCCGGTGGCCGTGGCGGAAGAGGGTGAAGAAGCGCTTGATCTCGTTGTCTTCGAGCTCGCAGGCGGCCAGCAGGCGGACCCGCTTCATGTACAGCCGGTCGACGAGCCGCTCGCGCTGGTCCTTTTCCTTCTTGTGGAAATCCGCCACGTGGACCGGCTTCTCGTTCTTCTCGTTGCCGAGGGCGACCTCGAAGAACGGCTCCGGCACGTTGCGCAGCGTCGCGTAGGTCATGTCGCCGGGGATCGACCGCAGGAAGCTTGCCCGCATCAGCGAGAGCGCCGCCGCCTGCGAGCAGTAGTCGACCAGGCCGTCGACCGGCACGAGGAGCACGGCGGCGCCGTAGGAGCCGTAGAACGTCGTGAAGCCGACGATCCCCTTGGTTTCGAAGTCGTGCGGCACCAGGAAGCGCTGGTGCTGGGTGAAGTTGTCGTAGTCGGACGCCTGATGGCCGTAGAGCGGCGAGAAGAACTGGAGATAGAGCCCGTCCGCCGCGGCATCGACCGGATCGGGCACGGTGAAAGACTGCGGCTTGTCCACGATGTAAACGAAATCGAACGGCGGCTGGCGCACGGTCCGCTTGGAGACGTTCGATGGGTCGTAGTGGAACGGGATCCCGTCTTCCGGATAGAAACGGGAGTCGGGAGCGCCCAGCTTCATCAGGTACTCGGTCTCCTTGAGAGCGGCATAGGCGTTGGCGAACGTGCCGTCCCGGTTGATGCCGGTCTTGTCCTCGAACACCGCGGGCTGCACGGCGACGCCGATGACGCGCGGCTTGCCGAGCTCGCTCGCCTGGTCGCGCAGCATGTAGGCGATGGGCAGGTGGCAGCCTGACCCGGTGCCGCCCGCCACCGAGTAGCAGAGGACGATGCGGATCTCCTGGCTGTCGAGACGCCGGTGCCCGTGCTCGTGGGACTTGAGGTCCTCCAGGAGCTTGCGGAACTTCGACACGAAATCCTTGTGCTTCATCTGATAGAACACGCCGAGCCGCGATTCGATGCGGATCTGTCCGGCCCCCGCCGTGTCGCCGGCGCGGAATCGGTAGTTCTGCGGCACCCATTGCGTAAAGTACGGATCGGCTTCCAGGAAGAGCTTCCCGGAGGCGAGGTCGGCGTACTCCTCCTTCTCGAAGTCGCTGATCAGGAAGGTGCTGTCCGCCAGCTCGCGGAAGCCTTCCAGCTCGTTGACGTTGGTGTCGACCATGGCGAACTTGACCAGCGCCTTATAGCGCTCCTCGTAGTCGGGGCGCCTCTGCAGGTGCTTGGCGACCCGGCTCACCAGCCGGCAGCCGCAACCTCCCAGGCCGACGAAGAGCGTCGGGCAGACCGCGCTCGGCTTGGTCAGCATCTCGTCGATGACTACCTTCTGATGTCTCACCATTTCCTTATTTCCTCCAGCGGAATCCGTACGTTTCATCCGTCCGTTTCAAGATCTGCGGTCCGCGGCTAACCGATCTGCCAGCCGGCGGCTTTGCCTTCCTCGTGGGTTTCCCAGTCCTCGAGGGGACGCAGGAGCTTCGCTTTGTGCAGCTTCATCGCCCGCAACCGCACGGGCTCCCCCTCGGGCGCCGTGGGCATCGTCCCGTTCTGCCAGACCAGGCTGCCGAGCCGGCCCTGCGCGTCCGGCACCGCCAGGAACAGGACCTTGCCGGCGGCGATGGCGTAGAGCCGGCCGCGGAACCCCTCGGGCTCGCTCTCGGCCCTGGTCTGGATGTCGCCTTCGGCCAGCAGCACGATCTGGGAGCGGGCCACGTCGCGGTTCGCCTGGAGCAGGATCTGAGCGGTCTCGCGGTAGCGCCCTCCCGGCAGGCCGAAACGCAAGGGGTTGGAGCGCAGCCAGGCCGCGGCCCTGCGCGGCCATGGCAGGGCCTGGCGCACCAGCCGCGTGACCTCGCTTTTCGACTTGTCGAGCTCTATCGCGTCGCCATACTCGGTCCACACCAGGGGCTTGAGCTTCGCCGCCAGCGCGTCGGGTTTGATAAAGGTGCTGTTGCGGAACATGTTGATCGCATAAAGGATGAGCAGCAACAACAGCAGGATTGCCAGCGCCGCGAGGATGAGCGGTCCGTAGCAGGCCCAGAACCCCGCGGGCTCGACCTCGATGCGCACCGGCACGACGATCGGCTCCGGCGGCTGGGCGCCCGGCGGCAGGGGCTGGCCGCCCGCGGGGGCGAGCCCCAGGCGCGTCTCGAAAGAGCCCGCCGCGCAGCAGCGGCCGGGCAGGGCGCGCAGCCGCAGCGGGGCCGCTCTCGGACCGGCGGAGAAGTCGTGGCCGAGGAGCGGGTCGCCTTTGCCGCCGCGCAGCACCTTCTTGCGGCCTTCGCCGGCAAAACCGAGGACCAGGTCATCGCTGTCCTCCGGCCAAGCCTCGGACTCCTTGGGGCCCGCTACGACGGCGCGCAAGGAAACCTTTTTCTGGAAGTTCCCGCCCACGGTGACCGGCAGGTCCTGCACCTTGCCGCCGCGGACCTTGAGGGTCAGCTCTCGCGGAACGTCGATTCGGTAGTCCAGCTCGAAGGTCAAGGGCACCTCGACCGTGGGGAGCTGCCGCCCTCCTTCAGCCGCCAGCACGAGGCGGAGGACCGTGTTGACCCGGCGCTCGATTGGCTGCGGGCCGCAGTACGGCGACACGCGCAGCACGAGGTTGTAGCCCTGGCCGGGCGTGATCATCTGGGGCTTGCCCTCGGGAACGCCGCTCAGCTCCGCCGTCACGCAGGCCGGCAGGTCGGCGCGCTCGCCCAGCTCGAGGTGCCCGGAAGCTTTCGGGAAGTTGCCGGCCAAGCGCCAGGGGCTCTGCGCCAGGTCCCCCGGCCGCAGCCGTTTGAAGTCGAACCGGGCGGGTTGGGGTTGGATCTCGACGGAGGATACTTCCAGCGAGGCAGGCGCACCCCGTAGGGTGATCGATTCGCCGGAGGAGAGCCCCAGGGTCACTAGAGGCTGGAATTCATAGTCTCCCTTCTCCAGATGGCTGCGCGGCAGGCCGAACCGTGCCTGGCCGGCGGCTAGTTGGTTCGCCGCCAAGTCGAAAGGCCCGCCCGGCAGATTGGCGCGGTGCACCTTGACCCGCGCCGTGAGATCTCCGCTGGTGACCTCGCCGCCCACCACCTGGCCGTCCGCGTTGACCAGCTCGACGATCACGCACACGGACTCCCCGACGGCGACGGTCTTGGCCTCCCCTCCGGGGCGCTCGCAGCTTCCCGAGCGGACCGACTGGCGCACCGACAGGCGATACTCCGGCAGCGCCACCACCTTCCAATGCTCGCCGCCGCCTTGGACCTCCACCTCCACCGGCTCGGTGTCCGGAAGGTAGTCGATCGCGGCGAAGCGGAAAACCTTGCCATTGGCACCGTACCGGTGGGTGCCGGCGCGGGGTTTGCCGATGGTCCGCGGAGCGCCGCCGCGCTGACTACGGATACTGAAGGAGAGCTCGGGTCCGAGATCCGGGGCGATGGCGAGGAGGCGCACCCGCTCGGCGCCGCGGTGCGCCGCCAGGTGGGTGTCGCGCGGCGAGAGCAGGTAGGACTGATACCCCTGGGAACGGGATAAAGCGGCGGCAAAGGTCTGCAGGATCGAAGCCGGATCTCCCGCGTTGGCCTCGATCGCCTGCCCTCCGGTGCTATCCGCCAACTGCACGAGCGCCGTCGAATACTTTTTGCCGCGGAAGCGCAGCAGATAGAACTGGAACAATCCCTCTTCCTGGGAGCGCAGGCCACTCAGGAGCTCTTCGACCGCCGGCTCCTCCTCGGAGGGCGGCGTGCATTCCCCATCGGTCAGCAGCATGACCACCTGAGCCACGCCTGGCTGATGGGCCTCGTCGAGCAACCGCCGCACGGCCTTCAAGGCCGACCGGCAGGGGGTGTGCTGGGCGGTGTAGCCCGCGATGCCCCCCTTGAGGTCCAGGAGCTGCTCGACCTGTCGGCGGTTCTTCCGTAACGGCTCGATGGGCGGCGGCGGAGCCCCGTCGCGGGGGCCGTTCAGGCGTACGACGGAAACCTCGTCGCGGTCGTCGAGCATGCTGACGAGAGACCGTGCGGCAAAGACGCCGAGGCGGTCGCGATCCGTCGTCTGCATGCTCTCGGAGTCGTCGAGCACGAGCACGAACTGCGCCGAGCGAGTCTCGGCGGAGCGGGCCGTCGACTGCGCGGCGGCGGGGGCCGAAAGAAGAGCGGTAAAGAGGCATGCCATGGCCGCAGCTCTCCCAAGGTTCTGGGCTTGGCTGGGGTGGAGAAGGGGCTCTGCGGTCATGGCTCCGCTCTCCAACGGCGATCCAGCTCGAATTTCGAGTAGTTTTCGATCAGAAACTTGAGAGAATTGTCTCCTTTCATCCTGCGCTCCAGACACGATTCGAGGTCAAGGTGCTCTTGCTTCTCGGTGACCGCTATCAGGACGATGCGCCTCTGATTCCATGTGTTGGCTGAATTGCCCGCAGAGCAATCCTTCTGAAAGCGGCCGAGGTTGAGAGCCAAGACGTTGCGCATGGATGCGCCAGGATGCCGCGCCGCCTGCCCTCGAGACTCTTCGATCCATGTGACGAGTTGTTGGGCGCGTTGCTCGGCCCGCCGTTCCTCCATGAACGGTCCCCAGAGATACCGTGACGCTTCGCAGGAAGCGGTTCCGGCGGCGACGACCTCCTGTGCTTGGGTCAGGATCTGCTGCAAAGGCTGCTGGCGCAGGACGGCAGGAAAGTCCGTCGGCTGGCCATTGAACTCGACCCGGTCGATGCTCTTGTAAGCCCAGTTGTAAGAATCCAGAAACACCATCGCCTGGAAGGCCCCTTGGCGGCCCTCAGCGTCGGTGCAGTCACGGGTACGGACCATTCCTGTGTCCGGTATTTGGAAGTCGGATTGCTTAGGTAACTGCTCGATCTGAGCGGGAGCGGGACGCGAGGGCGCCAAGAAGACATCGACCTCCTTTATGTCGATCTGAATCGAGGGACGTTCAGGGGCTTGAGATCCTAAGGCGGTGGTCAGGAATACCTCTACCAAAACTCCGAGGACGATCGCCGGAATGTCCCGAACTAGCCTCTTGAAAAACGAAGCCACTTTCATCGCCTCACGCCTTTTCGACCCTGCGCTTGAAGAATCCGCCATCCTGATGGCTGTAGAGGACGCGCCCCGTCCGGAGAGTCACGTAGCTCGAGATTGCCCAGGTTTCTCACATGGTGTGGATCGAGCTCTTTGTCTGGAATGAGCCCGCCGAGCCTGCCGTTATTGGGCAGCCCGAAGACGATAGGGCCTGTGCCGCTCGTAGCAGTGACGAACAGGTGCCCCTTGGCCCGGTGGGGGTTCTTCTCGAAGTGGTGACGGGCCCGCCGGATTGGAACCGGAATCAGAAAGAGCTCTTCGACACTTCGCCCCGGAAGGATCTGCGCCGTTTCCTCATAGGTCTGGAACGGCAGGCCGAAAATGAGGGGATTGGCAAGCAGCCAGGCTTTCGCGCGATCGACGAATCGCAAGTGCGTTTCAATGCGTCCCCGGACGGCGGATGCCGATCTCTCGATGGGCTCCGTCCCGCCGCCTTCTTTCCAGCGGTGGGGCCGGAGAATTTCGGCGAGTTGACTTGTCGAAAGGAAGCGGCTGTGATTAAAGGAAGTCCAGCCATAGAACACGAGGAGTGCCACTGGCAGAGCAACGAGGAAGGAGCCCAAGGGGCTCGCCCACCAGGCAGCGCTTTCCTGGATCTCCATTCGCACGGGGATGGAGATAGAGCGGAGACCGTCTCTCGCCTCGGGCTCTCGGGCCGAGATCTCGACCCTGGCGTTGTACACACCCGGCATGGCGCACCGCTCGACCACAGCATCCAGCCAGAGAATCCGGCCGCCGGGAGTGTGACGGAGAATGGTCTCCCGGGCATGGTCCTGAGAAGAGTTGCGCACGATGCTAAGACGCAGGCACTCCGGCTTGGGCCATCGTCCATCCAGGACCAGCCTGGCCTTCAAATCGATGTCGGAGCGGTTGTCGGCGCCCAGGTTCAGGTAGACGTCCTGGCTCTCGCCTCCGTGGAGGCTGATCGTCTGGGGCGCGATCACCGGCGCTTCCTCCGCCGCCAGCGGCAGGCCGAGGACCCCGATCAGGAGCCAGAGGCTCCCGAAGATGCCTATCGCTCGACCGCGCGTCCGGTCACTGCACGTCTTGCAGTCCTGACGTTCCTTTTCCGAGCCAGCTTGCATCACCCGCTGATCCCTCCCGGAGAGAACACGACTTCGTGGCATCCATCAATAAGGACAGCATGAGCCCCTGTTTGTTTATCGCGAGAAGACCTGGCCACGAGTGCCATGTTGCTGCCGAGCGACCTCGGAAGGGCTCGCCGGAATGGACAAGGACGCGCTCGCCGTGGGGTGGCTCGAAATCCCGGCGTTTTGCGCGTCTTCTTCTGAGACTCCTTACATGAGGCGGCCCTAACCCTTGTCCAGGGCGTTGGTGTCTTTCATGCCTGTAGACCGCAGAGGCCTTTCTAAATGAAGCCCATACGTCACCAGCGGCGGGGTTATTTCGACCTTCGGAGTCATCTCGGTGACCGTCACTGGATAGCCGGTTTCGCGGTAGCCCTTTTCTTCAGCCTTGGAGCTGCCGCGCGCGCCCAGACGCCGGTGACAATCGCCACCGGCAGCCCGGATGGTGTGTACTCGGAGCTGGCACGGGCCATTGTCGAGCAGAACCCGGGGCTCGCGGTCCGGCCCATCGAGACCGAGGGCTCCAGTGAGAACCTGGAGAAACTAGCGGCCGGACAGGTTCGCTTCGCCTTGGCGCAACAGGACGTCGTAAGCGAGCATTTCCGAGATCGGCGAGCCACGAAGGTTCCCACGAACGTCAGGGTCGTTGGGCAAATCTTCTTCGATTATCTGCATATCTTTGTGCGCGATTCGATTTCGATCGACACGATGAGCGATCTCGGACGGCTGAGGATCCAGGTGGGGACACGGGGCAGCGGGACGCGACTGACCTCCAGCCGGTTTCTCGACAGCCTGGGGATACCCCTCTCCTCCCTGGGCCTAAGGGCTCGGCCGGTGAAAGGATCGGCGCTGCCAGCCAGCCTCTCCGAAGAGTTCCGCGGCGATCGACTCGACGTAGCCATGATCGTCACTACTCCGGGATTCTCGAAAACCTGCAAGCTGATGGAGTCCGGAACGGTCAAGCTCCATTCTCTCGATCCGAAGACGCTTCGTGATCTGACCGAGGAGGATGCGGGCCGGCAGACCGCCATTGGCCGGATTCCCGCCAACACTTATCCGAATCAGCCCAATCCGGTAGCGACGATCGCCGTCCCGGTCCTGCTGCTGGCACGCGCAGGGGAGAACCCGGAGACCGCGCGATCCCTCCTCCAGGCCGCGCAGGAGGCCTGGAAAGGCTTTATCGCGAGGAAGGCGAGGAGAGACCAGGCGTGCAAGATTCCGAACAGCTTTCCGGAAGCCGCCTCCCTGAAGGACTCCGGCCTCGAAATCCTGCAGGGCGTCAAGGTCCCCGATCCTCTCTGGCCGAGGATCCGGCGGGGGGGCTTGGTCACGCTCCTGCTCTGCGGGTTCGCGGCCTTCGGGCTCTGGGGATTCCGGCGCGGGTGGCACGTCCAGGCCCGGAGTCTGTGGCGCCAGGACAAATTGCCATTCATCCTCGCGCTGCTCCTCGGCCTGGGCATCATGCTGGTGACCCTGACCACGTATCTCCTTGAGCGCGGGATCAACGAGCACTTCTCGACGATCCGCGAGTCCTTCTGGTCCATCACCGTCTACCTGTTCAGCGGCCTGGAGGATCGTACCCCCTACACCAGCGAAGGCCGAGTCGTCGCGACGCTGGGTCTCCTCCTCGGTCCAGCCTTTTTCGCCGTGATGTCCGGCTGGCTGGCTCGATTCTTCATTCACAGGGAGAAACGCATGCCCCACAACCTCACCAACCACTTCCTGCTCCTCAACTGGAACCCGCGGGCGGCCGACGTGGTCCGGGAGATCCACCACCCGATCATCCGCGAGCGGGAGGGAACCTTCGTCGTCGTGGTGCTCACCGACGACGAATCGCTGGAGATCCGCCGCTTCAAGGAGGCCGGCAGCGGCCGCGACGAAGCGTTCGAAGACTTCTACGTCAGCATCGGCGATCCCACGGACGAACGGGCCTTGCGAAACGCCAACGCGCAAGATACGCGATCGATCCTCATCCTGACCGACGACCAGCACGGTGACGAACGCACCATCCGCTCCGTGCTGATGCTGCGCAAGATTGCCCGCGAGGTCGGACGGACCGATCTGCACGTGGTGGCGGAGCTCTCAAATCCGGCCAACAGTACCGTCCTCGACGAGTTGGCCAAAGACTTTCCGGGCCTCCTGGAGCGGATCTCCGGTCTCCAGGTACGGACATCGTTATTGTCCCAGGCAGCGCTGAGGGCGGGGATCGTAGGCTTCTTTTCCGACCTGCTGCAGATCTCGGCCGAATCGAACGAGATCTACACACTGGATCTCCCGCCCAGCGCGGTAGGCATGACCTTCCGTGAGTATGCCGGCCTGGTGCTCGAAACGGATCCCCGGGAGCCATTGGTCCCCGTCGGGGTTCAACGGACGATCAACGGCAAGTCCCAGATGTTGACGAATCCACGCCACGGAGAGCCGGGCTGGGTGCTCGAAGAGGAAGACCGCCTGCTGGTGCTCGCCTATCTTCCTCCGCTGCCGAATGTCCTGCCGGTGCCCAGGATGGTAAGGGCCGTCGGGTCATGACCCGGTTGCGTTGGGCCTTTTGCTGCGCCGCGTTCGTTCTGACCGCGGGCTATGCCGAAGGCCAAGCGAAGACGATCCGTTTTGCCGGCGGCCCCAAGGAGGGGATGCATGGGATTCTTACCGAGAAGGCCTGCGAGGCCCTTCACAAGCAGGGAATCGAGATCGAGGTTGTCGGCACGTCAGACAGTGCTCAGAACCTGGACCTCCTCAGGGAAGGGGAGGTGGATTTTGGTTTAGTTCCGCAGGATCTCCTCAGTGAGGACTTCCAACTTCATCCAGACAAGGGCCTTGCCGTTGTGGACCGGGTGTTCTTCGACGATCTCCACATCCTGGTGAGACAACCCCTACACATCGCCGCGGTTACCGACCTGCAGAGGGTGAGGATCTGGGCTGGAGAAGCCGGCAGCGCGACCCGCATGACCGCGGGCCTCCTGTTCGACAGCTTTGGGACTCCCCTGGAAGATCTCGATAAAGATCATCTCTGCAGCTTCAACGAGCTCGAAAAGAGGAGGGGGGAATCAGCGGACCTCTGGGAGATGGAGCGCGCCCTGGACCGCCTGCCGGACTGGTTCGCCGGACGGCGGCTCGACGCCGCGGTTCTGGTGGCCACTCCAGGCACGTCCGCCCTCTGCCGGCTTGTCGGCTCGGGCCAGGTCTCTCTCCTTTCCCTCGACCGCGGCACCCTGCGGCGGCTCATTGCGGAGAACAAGGAGGCCACGCCGGGCAACCGGCTTTTGCGCCAGATGACGATCCACCATCTCGACCGCGGCACGTATCCGGGGCAGCAGGAAACCTTGACCACCATTGCGATTCCCGTCCTCCTGGTCTCCAAGGTGGACGTTGACGTCGGTCTTGCCGCGGCCCTACAGGGAGCCTTGCTCAAAGAGTGGTCCCAGATGAGCCAGGAGTTGGACCGGAGCTGCCGTTTGCCGAGGGGGGCGCCCGCCGCCAAGCCGTTGGCTCACGCGGGTCTTCCCCTCCTCAAGGGAATCTCCCGGAACGAGCCTCGCCGATTTCCCCTGCCGCTGATCCTTTGGACGGTCGGAGCATTCGTCGTGATTGTCGTTTTTATATGGTACCTGGCAGTGAAATGGGACCGGAAACTTGTGACCTCCCGAGGCCTGCGCTTTCTGCATGACGCATGGACCCATTATCGCTGGATCACTGTGTCCTTCATTAGTCTTTTGGGGCTTGTTGTCGGCTCCACCGCTCTGACTTTCTATGCGGAGCAGGAAACCAACGACAATTTCGCAACACCTCTGGAGTCTTTCTGGTCCATAACTGTGTGCTTGTTCAGTGGCCTCGAAGACCGCGTCCCCTACACTCAGCCGGGGCGCTTTGGAGTGGTTATCGCTCTATTTGCCGGCGGTGCATTCGCCGTGTTGACCTCCGCCTTGGTCACGAAGGAAGTTTTGATGACTAAAAAGAAAGTTCCCACAAGCCTGAAGGATCATTTCTTGATTCTCAACTGGAACGATCGTGTGAGTGAGCTGATCCGTGAGTTACACCACCCGCTTCTGACGGAATACAAGAAGACCCCGATCGTCGTCCTGAGCGATAAGAAGGGCTTGACACTGGGAGATGTCGTTAATCTCGGTAATGGCCAGCAAGGTGAGGTTGTGGACGTCTATCTCAAAACCGGTGATCCGGCGCACGAGCAGTCCCTTCGGCAGGCGAATGCCCATAAGGCGCGCTGTGTCCTGATCCTTGCCAGCGATGAGACCAGCGATGACCGGACGATCCGGTCCGTCCTGATGCTCCGAAAGATCGCTCGCGCCGAGGATCGCCAGAACCTGCACGTCATCGCGGAATTGACTAAGCCGGCCAATGCCTCCACCCTCGACGAGCTCGCTTCTGATTTTCCCGGCCTCCTGGAGAACGTCGCAGGCTTGCGGGTGCGGACCTGCCTCCTCGCTCAGACGGCGCTGAATGCTGGAATTTCGGGTTTCTACATGGACCTGCTGAGCGTTTCTGACGATTCCAACGAGGTCTACACTCAAAAGGTTCCCTCTCGGGTCGTCAAGGACGGCATGCACTTCCGCGATTACGCGGCTCTCGTCCTGAAAGACGCGACGGAACCGATGGTCCCCGTTGGCATCCAGAGGACCACGGATGGGAAGGCCAAGGTCCTCATCAACCCCCAGAGAGGGAACGACGAAGGGCACTTTCGGGAAGGAGATAGCCTGGTGCTGATCGGCCTGAAGCCTCCCCCTCCTTCGGCGCTTCCGGACTTCGCGGAAGAACCTCTTTGCTTTGGATCGTCGCGGCCGGATGTTTGGGGGGTTGGCTCCGGATAGAATCCCCGCCGGAGCCCCCAATGATCCCAACGCCCTTCCTCCGAGCTTGCCTTGGTCCTCGGGTTGGGCCTTCTCGTGGGGCTTCAGCGGGAGCTATCTTCCGAACCCAAGCGCGAACAGAAGGGCCGAGCGGACCTCGTCCATTCGCGAGGCGGGGAGGACGGTGATAACGCCGCCGAGCTTGTCCTTGGAGACGGTCTGGACATGGTCGAGATTGATCGCGCACGTGCGAAGCATCCCGTCGTCCGCAGTCAGAAGGACTTCGGAGGGGATGTCGCGGATCGTCGTGGTGATCGGGGCGATGGTGACCTCCCCGAGGTACTCCAGGACGGAGTCACGGGTGAGAAGAAGGACGGGGCGTTTCTTGTCGGGGTTGCTGACGCGGTAACAGTGGATCTACCCCCGACGCATCAGCTATCCCAGGCCTGGTCGTTTTCCCAGTCGCTGAATTCACCCGGCTCGACGGGCTTGCGCTCATAGCCCATCCGGTGCCGGCTCTCCAACTCCCGTTCCTTCATGCTCAGGAGGGCGGCCCGGAGCGCGTCCCGCGTGAAGGCGGAGCGGGTGGTGCCCAGAGATTTGGCCGCGTGGTCCACCTCATCAACTAAGGCGTTCTCGAGAGTCATCTGGACGGTCTTCATGCCGGGCCTCCGGTATCTTTCTCGTGTCCGACAGGATGATAGCGGTCCTCCTCCACACGTTCCAGAATCGAGCCTGTCCATAAGGCCCGGGGCTCCGGATAGAATCCCCACCGGAGCCGCCATGATCCCCACCCCCTTCCTCCAGCTCGCCGTGGCCCTCGGGCTGGGCCTCCTCGTGGGGCTTCAGCGGGAGCGGATGGACTCGGCGATCGCGGGGATCCGGACGTTCGCGCTGATCACGCTGTTCGGGGCCGTGGCGGCGCAGCTCGGACGGGTGTTCGGCGGATGGGTGGTGGCGGCGGGGCTGGTGGTAGTGGCTGCGTTCGTGGTGGCCGGCAACCTGGCGCGGCTCTCGAAAGGCGAGGCGGACCCGGGGCAGACCACGGAGTTCACCGCCGTCCTCATGTATGGCGTCGGCGCCTGGGTGGTGGTGGGGGCCATGCCGGTCGCCATCGCTCTCGGCGGCACGGTCGCCGTGCTCCTCCATCTGCGCGAGCCCCTCCACCGGTTCGTGGCGCGGATCGGGGAGGGGGACCTCAAGGCGATCATGCAGTTCGTGGTCATCGCCCTGGTCGTCCTGCCCATCCTGCCGGACCAGGCGTTCGGGTCCTACGGCGTCCTCAACCCCTATCAGATCTGGTGGATGGTGGTCCTCATCGTCGGCCTCTCGCTGCTGGGGTACGTGGCCTACAAGCTGTTCGGGGCGCGCGCGGGGACGGTCCTCTCGGGCGTGCTGGGGGGCGCCATCTCGAGCACGGCCACGACGGTGACCTACGCCCGCCGCTCGAAGGAGGCGCCGGAGAGCTCGCGGCTCGCCAGCCTGGTGGTGACGATCGCCTCGACGGTGGTGTTCGCCCGGCTGCTGGTGGAGATCGCGGTGGCCGCCGGCAACCGCTTCCTGGAGCTGGCGCCGCCCCTGGCGGCCATGCTGGGGGTGATGGGGGTCCTCGCGCTGGCGGCGTGGCTCGCGGGGCGGCGGGAGAAGGCGGAGCCGCCAGACCCGGCGAATCCGGCCCAGCTCAAGTCGGCGCTGGTTTTCGGGGCCCTTTACGCGGCGGTCCTGCTGGCCGTGGCCTTCGCCCGGGAACGCTTCGGCACGGCTGGGCTGTTCACGGTGGCCGCGCTCTCCGGCCTCACGGACGTGGACGCCATCACCCTCTCCACCGCCCGCCTGGTGAGCGGGGGAGGGCTGGATCCCGGCACGGGATGGCGGGCGATCCTGCTGGCGGCCCTCGCGAACCTGGCCTTCAAGGCCGGGATCGTGGCCGTCCTGGGCAGCCGGCGGATGCTCGGCCGCGTCGCCCTGCTCTTCGGGGCGGCCCTGGCCGGCGGCGGGCTGATTTTCTGGTTGTGGCCGTAGGGAGTTGCCCAGGGAATAGCGGAACGGCCCGAAAAGTTGTAGAGTAGCGCCGACGCCCGACATGGGCCGGAAGGTGAGCGCCCTCTCTTCCCGGAGGTTCTCGGGAGGAGGCAAGGGGTTCAAACCGCCGGCTTGCGGAGTTTGGGGCCAAAGGCTATACTGCGTTTCCCGCTGGCCGACCTCTCGAAGGTCAAGAGCACTTTTGGTGTTGACTCGTGCTTGGCCGTTAAGCTAGACTCTGCGGGTTTCACCGCCGATGGTCCCGCCAGGGACGGGGGCGGTTAGTCTTCAAGTCGAAGACAAGCGTCTTCAAGCCGAAGACATCCCCTGAACACCGTTCGGGGCCGGAGTGTGGGCCGTTGGACCCATCTTCGAATGGGGGTCCGACAGGTGTCGTCGCTTCGCGAAAGACACATCGGGTACTAAAAAACGGGTCGAGGAGATCTGGACGCATGCCTACGATTCATCAATTGGTGCGCAAGGGACGTGAGCGCATTGAGACCAAGACGAAGAGCCCGGCTCTGCAGGGGTCTCCCCAGCGGCGCGGAGTCTGCGTTCGCGTGTACACCCAAACGCCCAAGAAGCCGAACTCGGCGCTGCGCAAGGTGGCGCGCGTCCGGCTCACGAACGGCATCGAAGTGACGACGTACATCCCGGGGGTCGGCCACAACCTGCAGGAGCACTCGATCGTGCTGATCCGCGGCGGCCGTGTGAAGGATCTGCCGGGCGTCCGCTATCACGTCATCCGGGGCACGCTCGACGCGGTGGGCGTTCAGGCCCGCCGTCAGGGCCGCTCCAAGTACGGCGCCAAGCGGCCCAAGTCCTAAGGGAGCTATCGAGACATGCCGAGGCGGAGAGAAGTCCCCAAGCGCGAGATCCTGCCGGATCCGCTGTACAACTCGCAGCTCGTCACCAAGTTCGTGAACGTGGTGATGAAGGATGGCAAGAAGTCGGTTGCCGAGCGCATCCTCTACGACGCCCTCGAGGCGATCCGGACGAAGACGAGCGACGATCCGATGAAGGTCTTCAAGAAGGCGATCGAGAACGTCAAGCCCGCGGTGGAGGTGAAGTCGCGGCGCGTGGGCGGGTCGACCTACCAGGTCCCCGTCGAGGTGCGCCCTTCCCGCAAGCTGGCGCTGTCGATGCGCTGGCTCATCAACACCGCCATGTCGCGGGGCGAGAAGACGATGCGCGCCCGGTTGGCCGGCGAGCTGCTGGACGCCGCCGAGAACCGTGGCGGCGCCATCAAGAAGAAGGAAGACACGCACCGCATGGCCGAGGCCAACAAGGCCTTCGCCCATTACCGCTGGTAGCGGGCGGTAGCCAGCGGTAGCCAGCAATAAGGGCCTCCTGCCGGCCGCCCATCGGGGTGCGGCCGGTTCCTCCGGGACGGAATCCCTTCAAGAGCGCAGACGAGAAACGAAGCGGTAGAGACGGCGACGTCAAGGTAGACCATGGCAAGGCAAGTATCACTAAAAGACACGCGCAACATCGGCATCATGGCGCACATCGACGCCGGTAAGACGACGACCACCGAGCGGATCCTGTATTACACCGGGGTCAACTACAAGATCGGTGAGGTGCACGAAGGCACCGCGACCATGGACTGGATGGTTCAGGAGCAGGAGCGCGGCATCACGATCACGTCGGCCGCCACGACCTGCTTCTGGAAGAAGCACCGCATCAACATCATCGACACGCCCGGCCACGTGGACTTCACGGCCGAGGTCGAGCGCTCCCTGCGGGTGCTCGACGGCGCGGTCGCGGTGTTCGACTCGGTCGCCGGCGTCGAGCCGCAGTCCGAGACGGTGTGGCGCCAGGCCGACCACTACCGCGTGCCCCGCATCGCGTTCGTCAACAAGATGGACCGCATCGGCGCCGACTTCGACCGCACGGTCTCGATGATGCGCACCCGCCTGGCCGCCAACCCGGTCGTCATCCAGATTCCCTGGGGCCGCGAGGACCAGTTCAAGGGGATCATCGATCTCCTCGAGATGAAGGGGATCTTCTACCGCGACGAGACGATGGGCGCCGATCACGAGCTGATCGACATCCCGGAGGACTACCTCGACGTGGCGCACAAGATGCGCGAGCAGATGGTCGAGGCGATCTCGGAGACGGACGACCAGCTCCTGGAGAAGTACCTCTCCGGTGAAGCGGTCAGCAACGACGAGCTCAAGGCCGCGCTGCGCCGGGCGACGATCTCCAACCAGGTCCAGCCCGTGATCTGCGGCAGCGCCTTCAAGAACAAGGGCGTCCAGCCCCTGCTCGACGCGGTGGTGGACTACCTGCCCTCGCCGCTCGACATCCCGGCGATGGAGGGCCTGGACCCGCACTCCGATCAGAAGGTGACCCGCAACGCCGACGACAGCGAGCCGTTCTCGGCCCTGGTGTTCAAGATCATGAGCGACCCGTTCGTCGGCCAGCTCGTGTTCTTCCGGGTCTACTCCGGCCACATCGAGTCGGGCCAGGCGGTGATGGGCTCCAAGAAGGGCAGCAACGAGCGCATCGGCCGGCTCCTCAAGATGCACGCCAACAAGCGTGAGGAGATCAGCGAGGTGTGGGCGGGCGACATCGCCGCGGCGGTGGGCCTCAAGAACGTCACCACGGGCGACACGATCTGCGATCCGAAGCACCCGGTGGTGCTGGAGGCGATGAACTTCCCCGAGCCGGTGATCGCGGTGTCGATCGAGCCGAAGACCAAGGCCGACCAGGAGAAGCTGGGCATGGCCCTCGGCAAGCTCATGCAGGAAGACCCGACGTTCCGCGTCCACACGGACAAGGACACGGGCCAGACCCTCATCGAGGGCATGGGCGAGCTGCATCTCGAGATCATCGTCGACCGCCTGGTGCGCGAGTTCAACGTCGGCGCCAACGTCGGCAAGCCGCAGGTCGCCTACAAGGAGACCATCACCCAGGAGGCCGAGGGCGACGGGCGCTTCATCCGTCAGACCGGCGGCCGCGGCCAGTACGGCCACGCCAAGATCCGGATGCGGCCGACGACCGAGGCGGACTACATCTTCAACAACAAGATCATCGGCGGCTCCATCCCCAAGGAATTCATCAAGCCGATCGATCAGGGCATCAAGGAGGCTCTGGAGACGGGCCCCCTGGCCGGCTTCCCCTGCACGGGCGTCGAGGTCGACCTCTACGACGGCAGCTACCACGACGTGGACTCATCCGAGATCGCGTTCAAGATCGCCGGCTCCATGGCCTTCCAGGACGCGTGCAAGCGGGCCCGGCCGGTGCTGATGGAGCCGATCATGGCCGTCGAGGTGGTCACGCCCGAGGAGTACATGGGCGAGATCATCGGCGACATCACGTCGCGCCGCGGCCGGGTGCAGAGCATGGAAGGGCGCGGCAACGCTCAGGTGATCACTTGCAAGGTGCCGCTGTCTGAGATGTTCGGTTACGCGACCGACCTGCGGTCGCTGTCGCAGGGGCGTGCCAACTACAGCATGCAGTTCGCCGCCTATGAGCAGGCCCCGAAGAGTGTCAGCGAAGAGGTCGTGGCCAAGGCCGCCGGCTAGGGCATTATCCGCCGGCCAGGGCATTACCAAGAGACTGAGGAGAGATCATGGGCAAGGAAAAATTCAATCGTTCGAAGCCGCACGTCAACATCGGGACGATCGGCCACGTCGACCACGGCAAGACGACCCTGACGGCCGCGATCACGAAGGTTCTGGCCTCTCAGGGCTTGGCCAACTTCGTGGCCTTCGACCAGATCGACAAGGCTCCCGAGGAGCGCGAGCGCGGCATCACGATCGCGACGGCCCACGTGGAGTACCAGAGCCCCAACCGGCACTACGCGCACGTGGACTGCCCGGGCCACGCCGACTACGTGAAGAACATGATCACGGGCGCGGCGCAGATGGACGGCGCGATCCTGGTGGTGTCGGCGGCGGACGGCCCGATGCCGCAGACGCGGGAGCACATCCTGCTGTCGCGCCAGGTGGGCGTGCCGTACATGGTGGTGTTCATGAACAAGTGCGACATGGTGGACGATCCGGAGCTTCTCGACCTGGTCGAGCTGGAGCTTCGGGAGTTGCTGTCGTCGTACGACTTCCCGGGTGACGACATTCCGATCATCCGCGGCTCGGCTTTGCGGGCTCTGGAGAGCGGTGTGGCCGACAGCGAGTGGGGCTCGAAGATCATGGAGCTGATGGAGGCTGTGGACACGTACATTCCGTTGCCGGAGCGTGCGGTGGACAAGGACTTCCTGATGCCGATCGAGGACATTTTCTCGATCTCGGGCCGCGGCACGGTGGTGACGGGTCGGGTGGAGCGGGGGATCGTCAAGGTCGGCGAGGAGGTCGAGATCGTCGGCATCCGTCCGACGGCGAAGACGATCGTCACGGGTGTCGAGATGTTCCGCAAGCTGCTCGACCAGGGCCAGGCGGGCGACAACATCGGCGTGCTGCTTCGTGGCACGAAGAAGGACGACGTGGAGCGGGGTCAGGTGCTGGCGAAGCCGGGATCGATCAAGCCGCACACGAAGTTCAAGGGCGAGGTGTACATCCTGACGAAGGAGGAGGGCGGCCGTCATACGCCGTTCTTCAATGGCTACCGTCCGCAGTTCTACTTCCGGACGACGGACGTGACGGGCGTGGCGAAGCTTCCGGAAGGCACGGAGATGGTGATGCCGGGCGACAACGTGAACCTGGAAGTGGAGCTGATCGCTCCGATCGCGATGGAGAAGGGTGTTCGCTTCGCCATCCGCGAGGGCGGCCGCACGGTCGGCGCCGGCACGGTCACGGACATCGTCGCGTAATCTCGTCGCGTCATAGTAGAGGAGTCGAAGTACAGGCCAGTAGCTCTAACGGTAGAGCATCGGTCTCCAAAACCGAGGGTTGGGGGTTCGAATCCCTCCTGGCCTGCCAATCTTTTTTCGGAGTCTAGATCGGGGCGCCAGCATGAATTGGTGGACCAAGGCAAAGGAATTCCTGTCGGAAGTTCGCGCTGAGATGCGGAAGGTCTCCTTCCCCACGCGTGAAGAGGTGATCGCGACCACGGTCGTGGTGCTGATCACGAGCTTCGTGTTCGCGGTCTTCCTGTACCTGGCCGATTGGCTGATCATCAAGGGCTATCAGCAGATCGTTACGGTGTTCTCGTGACCGAAGCGGTAGTCCCCGACCGGAAGTGGTACATCGTCCACACCTACTCCGGCTTTGAGGAGCGGGTGAAGGAGACCCTGCGCCAGCGCGCCGAAGCGCTCGGCATGGGGGAGGCCTTCGGCGAGATCCGCATCCCGACCGAGACGGTGGTCGAGTACAAGGGCGGGAAGAAGAAGGAGACGCAGCGCAAGTTCTTCCCCGGCTACATCCTGGTCGAGATGGAGATGTCGGACGCGGCCTGGCACGTGGTGAAGAACACGCCGAAGGTCACGGGCTTCGTCGGCACGGGCAAGAAGCCGACCCCGCTCTCCGAGACCGAGGTGAACAACATCCTCGAGCAGGTGGTCACGGCGAAGGAGAAGCCGAAGCCGAAGTACATGTTCGAGAAGGCGGAGCCGGTGCGCATCACGGACGGCCCCTTCAACAATTTCACGGGCGTGGTGGACGAGGTGAACCTCGACCGCAACACGCTCAAAGTCATGGTGACGATCTTCGGCCGGCAGACGCCGGTCGAGTTGGATTTTTCGCAGGTGCAGAAGCTCTAGTCTGAGCGGGGGTTGAGCTCGAATGGCCAAAAAAGTCACAGGAATGATCAAGCTGCAGATCCCGGCCGGCGCCGCGACGCCGGCGCCCCCCGTTGGGCCGGCTCTGGGCCAGGCGGGTGTCAACATCATGGACTTCGTGAAGAACTTCAACGCGCGCACGGCGGCCCAGACCGGCCTGATCATCCCCGTGGTGATCACGGTCTACGCCGACCGCAGCTACACGTTCATCACGAAGACGCCGCCGGCGCCGATCCTGCTGCGCAAGGCGGCGGGCGTCGACAAGGGCTCGGGCGAGCCGAACAAGAAGAAGGTCGGCAAGGTGACCCGCGCGCAGGTCGAGGAGATCGCGCGCACCAAGATGCCCGACCTGAACGCGGCGACCCTGGAAGCCGCGATCAAGACAATCGAAGGAACGGCCCGCTCGATGGGCCTGGACATTCAGGGCTAGGGCGCGCGAGCGCCGTTCCGGATCGATTCGAGAGGAGAACCGTCGTGCCGAAGCATGGAAAGAAGTACCGGCAGTCGGCCGCCAAGGTCGAGGCCAGGCCCTACCCCTTGCGCGAGGCCATCGACCTCGCGCGGGAGACGTCGTACGTGAAGTTCGACGAGACGCTGGAGGTCGCGTTGCGCCTGGGCGTCGATCCCAAGCACGCCGACCAGATGGTCCGCGGCACGGTTGTGCTGCCGCACGGCCTGGGCACCACGTCCCGCGTGCTGGTGTTCGCCAGCGGCGAGAAGGTCCGCGAGGCCGAGGAGGCGGGGGCTGACGTCGTCGGCGGCGAAGAGCTGGCGAAGAGGATCGAAGGGGGCTGGCTGGAGTTCGACTCCGTGGTCGCCACCCCGGACATGATGCGGGTCGTCGGCCGGCTGGGCAAGGTGCTCGGTCCCCGCGGCCTGATGCCCAACCCGAAGGCCGGCACGGTGACGATGGACGTCGCCAAGGCGGTGCAGGAGATCAAGGCCGGCAAGGTGGAGTTCCGCGTCGACAAGACGGGGATCATCCACGCGCCGGTCGGCAAGATCTCCTTCGGCACCGACAACCTGCGGGACAACGCCGAGGCCCTGTTCGGCGCCGTGCTCAAGGCGAAGCCGAGCGCGGCCAAGGGCAAGTACGTGCGGGGAGTGAGCCTCTCCTCCACGATGGGCCCCGGTATCAAGGTGGACGAGAACACCCTCACGGCCGCCGAGGCGTAGGAGACGACATGCCTTTGACCCGTAGTGACAAAGAAGAGCTCCTGGACGAGTACGTGAACGGCCTCGCCACGGCTCCGCACGCCTTCCTGATCGGCTTTCAGGGGATCACCGTCCCCCAGGTCACCGAGCTGCGCCGGAAGGTCCGCGCCACCGGTGGCGAGTACGTGGTGGTCAAGAACACCCTGGCCCTGCGGGCCATCGACAGCAAGGCCCTGGACCAGCTCAAGGAGCACTTCGTGGGCCCGACGGCCGTGGTCTACAGCCAGGGCGATCCCGTGGGGCTGGCCAAGGCCCTGACCGACTCGCTCAAGGACATCCCGGCCCTGCAGTTCAAGGCCGGCCTGGTGGAGGGGCGGGCCATCCCGGCGGAGCAGATCCGGGACATCGCCTCGCTGCCCAGCCGCGAGGAGCTGATGGCGAAGCTGCTGTTCCTCATGCAGTCGCCGATCGTCCGTTTCGCGCGGGTGCTGGCCGCCGTGCCGCAGTCGTTCGTCATGGTCCTGGACCAGGTGCGGAAGAAGAAGGAAGAAGGCGCCGGGCCGGAGACCGTCGGGCAGGAAACCGCCGGGCAGGAAAACACGGAACAGGTTTGAAGGGCCGGGCGCTCCTTGCCCGGGCCTTCGTCAATATAGAAAAACATCCTCCGGACTTCGTAGTCCGCAGCGTTTAAGGAGAGAAAATGGCTATCGCGACCGAAGATTTCATCAAGCAGATCGACGAGATGTCCGTCCTCGAGCTGAACAACCTGGTCAAGGCTCTCGAGACTCACTACGGCGTCTCCGCCGCTGCCGCGGCCGTTGCCGCTCCGTCCGGCGGTGGTGCCGCCGCTGCCGCTCCCGTCGAGGAGAAGACCGAGTTCGACGTGGTGCTGAAGGCGGCCGGCGAGAAGAAGATCAACGTCATCAAGGCGGTGCGCGAGGTGACCAGCCTCGGCCTCAAGGAGGCCAAGGACCTCGTCGAGTCCGCTCCCGCCACCGTGAAAGAGGGGGTCTCCAAGGACGAGGCCGAGTCGATCAAGAAGAAGTTCGAAGAGGCTGGGGCGTCGATCGAGATCAAGTAAGCGTGGAGCGCAGCGACACGTTTACGCCGATTGTGGACGACCCGCCAGGTCGACGAGAACCATCAGATGCCGGAATGGCGTCCGGCGCGGGCATAAAAGCCTGCGCACGGCTGTTCTGGTCATTGTTCACCATGCCCGGTGACCCTCCGCGCGACGAGCGGGGGGCCGGGCATGGTGTCTCCTGCTTCCGGAACCGTATTTTTCGAAATCGAGCCCCGGATGCCCCCACGGAAGTAACTTTGGTTGCCGCGTAGAAGCCGTACCCATCTACCAAGGCATCGAGGAGATAGCAAGACCCCTATGGATACGTTTCCCACCCCGCATATTACAGCGCGCAACGGCCATCGGAAGGACTTCTCCCGGATCAAGACGTCACTGCCCATCCCCAATCTGATCGACGTCCAGAGGCGGTCCTACGAGCGTTTCCTGCAGATGAACCTGCTGCCCGAGGAACGGGCGAACCAGGGACTGCAGTCGGTCTTTACGGGCATCTTCCCGTTCTCCGACTTCCGGGAGACCTGTTCGCTGGATTTCGTCAAGTACTCGATCGGGGACTGGCAGTGCAAGTGCGGCGAGCTCAAGGGGCTCGAGTACCTCCGCATGACGTGCACGAACTGCAGCGCCAAGATCATGACGGACCATCCGCACGAGGAGACGGTCACCTGCACCGAGTGCGGTTTCGTCAACAAGAACCGGGTCACGAAGTGCGACATTTGCGGCAACCCGGTCGACTTGCAGCTCAAGTACTCGATCTCCGACTGCCAGGAGCGGGGCATGACCTTCGCCGTGCCGCTGAAGGTCACCTTCCGCCTCTTCGTCTACGACCGCGACCCCGAGACGGGCACGCGCATGATGCGTGACGCCAAGGAGGAAGAGGTCTACTTCGGCGACATCCCGCTGATGACGGACAACGGCACGTTCGTCATCAACGGCACGGAGCGGGTGATCGTCTCCCAGCTCCACCGGAGCCCCGGCGTCTTCTTCACCAAGGAAGGCCCGCGCTCCTACCTGTCGAAGATCATCCCGTACCGCGGCTCCTGGGTGGAGTTCGAGTACGACCAGAAGGACGTGCTGTCGGTGCGCATCGACCGCAAGCGCAAGTTCCACGGCACCGTCTTCCTGCGCGCCCTCGGCCTCGAGACGGACGAGTCGATCCTGCGCCAGTTCTACACGCCGGTCGGCCTCACCTCGCAGGGCGCCGGCAAGTACCTGCTGCACGTCACGCCCAAGGTCCTCGAGCCCGAGCGGTTGAAGGACCGGCAGAGCCGCGGCCGCCGCGAGGCCTACCCGATCTTCGCCGGCATCACGCTCTCCAAGGAGAACATCGGCAAGCTCGAGACCGGCCAGACGCTGGCCTCCGAGGTGGACCAGGAGGACCTGGCGCGGGCGTTCTTCATCGCCGACGTGGTCGACCTCGACACCGGCGAGGTGATCTTCGAGGCCAACGAGCTGGTGCCCGAGGACCTCGGCGAGCGGCTCGACGGCCGCAACGCCACGCCGGTCGAGGTGTTCTTCCCGGACTGGGAGCTGGTCGGCGCCACGCTGTCCAACACCTTGGCCAAGGACACGACCCGCAACTCGAAGGAAGCGCTGATCGAGATCTACCGCCGCATGCGCCCCGGCGATCCTCCGACCCTGGAGAGCGCCCGGTCGCTGTTCTACGGCATGTTCTTCGACGCCAAGCGCTACGACTTCTCGCGGGTCGGCCGCTTCAAGTTCAACATCAAGCTGGACACCGAGGTGCCGGTCGACCAGAAGACCCTGGGAGCGGACGACTTCTTCCGGGTCATCGAGTACCTGCTGCGCCTGCAGAAGGACGTCGGCCGCGTCGACGACATCGACAACCTCGGCAACCGCCGCGTACGGGCCGTCGGCGAGCTGCTGGAGAACCAGTTCCGCATCGGCCTCGTGCGCATGGAGCGGGCGATCAAGGAGAAGATGTCGGTCCACCAGGACATCGACTCGGCGATGCCGCACGACCTGATCAACTCCAAGCCGGTCATCGCGGCCATCAAGGAGTTCTTCGGCTCGTCGCAGCTCTCGCAGTTCATGGACCAGACGAACCCGCTGTCGGAGGTCACGCACAAGCGGCGCCTCTCGGCCCTGGGACCGGGCGGTCTGTCGCGCGAGCGGGCCGGCTTCGAGGTGCGCGACGTCCACGCCACGCACTATGGCCGCATCTGCCCGATCGAGACGCCGGAAGGCCCGAACATCGGCCTGATCTCCTCGCTCGCCACCTACGCGCGGATCAACGACTACGGGTTCATCGAGAGCCCGTACAAGAAGGTGGAGAACGGGCGGGTGCTCAGCCACTTCCGGATCCTGAAGGTGGGCGACGGCGCCTTCCGCCTGGGCCAGATCGTCACCGGCGACGAGCTCACGGCGGAGAACGAGCGGCTGGCGAAGGCCGGCAAGCGCTCGGTGGACGCCGAGCCGCACGCCTTCTACCTCTCGGCCTGGGAGGAGGAGAAGTACATCATCGCCCAGGCGAACGCCCGGGTGGACGAGCGGGGCGTGTTCGTCAGCGACCGCATTATCTCCCGGGCCGGCGGCGACTTCGTGACGGTCGAGCGCGACCGTCTCGACTACATGGACATCAGCCCGAAGCAGCTGGTGTCGGTGGCCGCGGCGCTCATCCCGTTCCTCGAGAACGACGACGCCAACCGCGCCCTCATGGGCTCGAACATGCAGCGCCAGGCCGTGCCGCTGCTGCGCAGCGACTCGCCGATCGTGGGCACCGGCCTCGAGGGGATCGTGGCCCAGGACTCCGGCGCGGTCGTGCTCTGCAAGCGGGGCGGCATCGTCGACTCGGTGGACGCCGAGCGCATCATCGTGCGCGTCGAGGGCGAGGACCTGGAGACGGGCGAGACCAAGGACTTCGGCGCCGACATCTACCAGCTCATCAAGTTCCGCCGCTCCAACCAGAACACCTGCATCACCCAGAAGCCGGTGATCCAGGAGGGGGAGCGGGTCAAGAAGGGGCACGTGCTGGCCGATGGGCCGTGCACGGAGGAGGGCGAGCTGGCTCTCGGGCGTAACGTCCTGGTGGCCTTCATGCCCTGGCGCGGCTACAACTTCGAGGACGCCATCCTGATCTCCGAGAAGCTGGTGCGGGAGGACTACTACACTTCCATCCACATCGAGGAGTTCGAGATCGAGGCCCGGGACACCAAGCTCGGACCCGAGGAGATCACGCGCGACATCCCGAACGTCTCGGAGTCGGCCCTCAAGGACCTCGACGAGAGCGGCATCGTCCGCATCGGCGCCACGGTCAAGGCCGGCGACATCCTGGTGGGCAAGGTCACGCCGAAGGGCGAGACGCAGCTCACCCCCGAGGAGAAGCTGCTGCGCGCCATCTTCGGCGAGAAGGCCGGCGACGTCCGCGACGCCTCGCTCAAGGTGCCGCCGGGCATCGAGGGGACGATCGTCGACGTCAAGATCTTCTCCCGCAAGGGCGTCGAGAAGGACGTGCGGGCCAAGGAGATCGAGCAGTCGGAGATCTCCCGGCTCGAGAAGAACATTCGCGACGAGGTGCGGATTCTCACCGAGGAGCGCAACAAGAAGGTCAGCGACCTGCTGGTCGGCAAGAAGGTCAACGCGTCGGTCAAGGCGCGGACGGGCCAGGAGCTGCTCAAGGCCGGCGATCCGATCGCCCAGCAGACCCTCGAGCGCCTCACCCGGCAGGAGATCCTGCGCCTGCCGGTGGACGAGCGGCGGCTGATCGACGCCGTCGAGATCGTCTACAAGAAGACGGACTCGCACATCGAGGTCCTGCACCGGGTCAACGAGGAGCGCATCGCGCTCCTGCAGAAGGGCGACGAGCTGCCGCCCGGCGTCATCAAGCTGGTCAAGGTCTACGTCGCCATGAAGCGCAAGCTGCAGGTGGGCGACAAGATGGCCGGCCGCCACGGTAACAAGGGCGTCATCTCGCGCATCCTGCCCGAGGAGGACATGCCCTATCTGCCGGACGGCACGCCCGTCGAGATCGTGCTCAACCCGCTCGGCGTGCCGAGCCGCATGAACGTCGGTCAGATCCTGGAGACCCACCTCGGGTGGGCCGGCAAGATCCTGGGGCTCAAGTTCGCGACGCCGGTGTTCGACGGCGCCAAGGAGCCGGACATCAAGGCTCTGCTCCGCGAGGCCAACCTTCCGGAGTCGGGCAAGACGGACCTCTTCGACGGCGTGACCGGCGAGATTTTCGAGCAGAAGGTGACGGTGGGCTACATCTACATGCTCAAGCTCTCGCATCTCGTGGACGACAAGATCCACGCGCGCTCGATCGGACCGTACTCCCTCATCACCCAGCAGCCGCTCGGTGGCAAGGCGCAGTTCGGTGGCCAGCGGTTCGGAGAGATGGAGGTCTGGGCCCTCGAGGCCTACGGCGCCGCCTACACTCTCCAGGAGCTGCTGACCGTCAAGAGCGACGACGTGGAAGGCCGGAGCAAGGTCTACGAGGCGATCGTGAAGGGGGACGTGCCGGAGCCGCCGGGCCTGCCCGAGTCTTTCAACGTCCTCGTGCGCGAGCTCCAGAGCCTCTGTCTCGACGTAGAACTCCTCAAGGTATAAAGGGAGGACAGACAGTTGCAACCATTCAGCAGTTTTGACAAGCCACAGTCGCTCAAGGATTTCAACGCGATCAAGATCTCGATCGCGTCACCGGAGAAGATCCGCTCCTGGAGTTACGGCGAGGTCACGAAGCCGGAGACGATCAACTACCGGACCTTCAAGCCGGAGCGGGACGGCCTCTTTTGCGCCAAGATTTTCGGTCCGATCACGGACTGGGAGTGCCTGTGCGGTAAATACAAGCGGATGAAGCACCGCGGCGTCATCTGCGACAAGTGCGGCGTCGAGGTCACGCGGTCGCGCGTGCGCCGCGAGCGGATGGGCCACATCGAGCTCGCCTGCCCGGTCTCGCACGTCTGGTTCTTCAAGGGGCTGCCGAGCCGCATCGGCCACCTCCTGGACATCAGCCTGCGCGACCTCGAGCGGATCCTCTACTTCGAGAGCTACGTCGTCATCGATCCCGGTGAGACGGAGCTCAAGGAGCAGGAGCTCCTCACCGAGGAGCGGTTCCGCGAGCTGCGCGACAAGTACAGCGAGGAGGCCTTCAGCGCCAAGATGGGCGCCGAGGCCATCAAGGAGCTGCTCGCGCGGATCGACGTCGACGAGCTGGCCGAGGAGCTGCGCATCGTCATGCGCACCGAGACGAGCCAGATCCGCCGCCTGAAGGCCGCCAAGCGGCTCAAGGTGGTGGACGCGTTCCGCCGGTCGGGCCACCGCCCGGACTGGATGATCCTGGACGTGATCCCGGTCATCCCGCCGGAGCTGCGCCCCCTGGTGCCGCTCGACGGCGGCCGGTTCGCGACCAGCGACCTGAACGATCTCTACCGGCGCGTCATCAACCGCAACAACCGGTTGAAGAAGCTCCTCGAGCTGCGCGCTCCCGAGGTCATCGTGCGCAACGAGAAGCGCATGCTCCAGGAGGCGGTGGACGCCCTGTTCGACAACGGCCGCCGCGGCCGGGTGCTCAAGGGCTCCAACAACCGTCCCCTGAAGTCGCTCTCCGACACGCTCAAGGGCAAGCAGGGCCGCTTCCGCCAGAACCTGCTCGGCAAGCGCGTCGACTACTCGGGCCGCTCGGTGATCGTCGTCGGTCCCGAGCTCAAGCTCTCGCAGTGCGGCCTGCCGAAGAAGATGGCCCTCGAGCTCTTCAAGCCGTTCATCTACAACCGGCTCGAGGAAAAGGGGCTGGTGGGCACCATCAAGGCCGCCAAGGAGATGGTGGAGGCCGAGGTGGACGAGGTCTGGGACGCGCTCGAGGAGGTGATCGAGGATCATCCGGTGCTCCTCAACCGGGCGCCGACGCTGCACCGCCTGGGCATCCAGGCGTTCCAGCCGACGCTCATCGAGGGCAAGGCGATCAAGATCCACCCCCTCGTCTGCGCCGCCTTCAACGCCGACTTCGACGGCGACCAGATGGCGGTCCACGTGCCGCTGAGCCCCAAGGCCCAGATTGAGAGCAAGGTGCTGATGCTCGCGAGCAACAACATCCTCTCGCCGGCGCACGGCCGTCCGCTCACGGTGCCTTCGCAGGACCTCGTGCTGGGCGGCTACTACCTGACGCTCACCAAGCCCAACGCCAAGGGCGAGGGCCGGATCTTCCCGGACTTCGATTCGGTGCTCCTGGCCCTCGACGGCGGCCAGGTGGAGACGCTGACGTCGATCAAGGTGCGCTACTCGGGGCCGTACATCAACCTCGACACGCAGCTCGACCGCCAGGACGTCGTGCACGCCGAGCTCGAGGAGCTCGACGGCACGCTGATCGAGACCACCGTCGGCCGGGTGATCTTCAACATGCACCTGCCGAAGGAGATCCCGTTCATCAACGGCCTCCTCAAGAAGCGCGGCCTCCAGGACCTGGTGGGCTACTGCTTCATCAGCCTGGGCAACGACAAGACCGTCGAGATGCTCGACGAGATGAAGGAGATCTGCTTCCTGTACGCCACCAAGTCGGGTATCTCCTTCGGCGTCGACGACATGGTGGTGCCGAGCCGCAAGCCGGAGATCCTCCAGCAGGCGGGCAACGAGGTGGTCGAGATCGAGAAGCAGCGGTCGGCCGGCGTCATCACCGCCGGCGAGCGCCACAACAAGATCATCGACATCTGGCACCGGGTGACCGAGAAGGTCTCCGAGGAGATGTTCCGCGAGATGCGGGAGGCCGAGAAGGAGACGGGTGTGTTCAACCCGATCAACCTGATGGCCGACTCCGGAGCCCGCGGCTCCCGCGAGCAGGTCCGCCAGCTCGCCGGCATGCGCGGCCTGATGTCCAAGCCTTCGGGCGAGGTCATCGAGCAGCCCATCACGGCCAACTTCCGCGAGGGGTTGTCGGTGTTGCAGTACTTCATCTCGACCCACGGCGCCCGCAAGGGCCTCGCCGACACGGCGCTCAAGACGGCCGACTCCGGCTATCTGACCCGCCGTCTCGTCGACGTGGCTCAGGACGTCATCATCAACGACGTGGACTGCGGCACGATCGACGGCATCGTCGTGACGGCCATCATGGAGGGCGGCGAGATCCTCGAGGCCCTGCGCGACCGCATCGTCGGCCGCGTCAGCCAGGAGGACATCTACGATCCGATGACCGGCGAGATGATCATCGCCGCCGGCCAGGAGATCACGGAGCTGCTCGGCAACGCCGTCCAGGCGGCCGGCATCGAGCGGGTGAAGATCCGCTCCGTGCTGACCTGCGAGGCGCGGCGGGGCGTGTGCGCCTTCTGCTACGGCCGTAACCTGGCCACCGGCAGGATGGTGGAGATCGGCGAGGCGGTCGGCGTCATCGCCGCCCAGTCGATCGGCGAGCCCGGCACGCAGCTCACGATGCGGACCTTCCACTACGGTGGTACCGCTTCGCGCGTGTCCGAGCAGTCGAAGCACATCGCCAAGAACCCGGGCGTCGTCAAGTTCCTGAACGTCAACACGGTCGAGAGCCGGCGCGGCTCGCTGATCGTGATCAACCGCAGCGGCAAGCTCGTCATCACCGACGAGAAGGGCCGGGAGCGGGAGCGCTACGCTCTCACCTACGGTTCGCAGCTGCTGGTGCACGAGGGGGACATGGTCGAGCCCGGCACCGAGCTGGTGACCTGGGACCCCTTCACCTACGCGATCCTTTCGGAGATCGGCGGCAAGGTGGAGTTCCAGGACATCGTCGAGGGCGAGAACGTCCGCGAGGAGACCGACAAGGTCACCGGCCTGTCGCAGAAGATCATCGTCGAGGCCTCCGCCAACGAGAAGCGGGTGCCGGCCATCCTGATCCACGGTGAGGACGGCCGCGAGAAGCGGTACCTGCTGCCGTCCGGCTCCCACCTCGTGGCGCTGAACGGCTCCGACGTCTTCGCCGGCGACACGATGGTCAAGATCCCGCGCGAGACGACGAAGACGAAGGACATCACCGGCGGTCTGCCCCGCGTCGTCGAGCTCTTCGAGGCGAGAAGCCCCAAGGAGCCGGCGATCATCACGGAGATCGACGGCGTCGTCCATCTCGGCGACGTCCACAAGGGCATGCGCAAGGTGCTGGTCGAGAGCGACATGGGCGATACCCGCGAGTATCTGGTGCCGCGCTCGATCCACATCAACGTGCAGGAGGGCGAGCGTGTGCGGGCCGGCGATCCCCTGATCGACGGCGCCATCAACCCGCACGACGTCCTCCAGGTGCTGGGCGAGAAGGAGCTGCAGCGCTACATGACCGACAAGATCCAGGAGGTCTACCGGTCGCAGAGCGTCGCGATCAACGACAAGCACATCGAGGTCATCGTGCGCCAGATGATGCGGTCGGTGAAGATCGAGGAGGTCGGCGATACGGAGTTCCTGATCGACGAGCAGGTGGACCGCTGGAAGTTCCAGGAGGAGAACGAGCGCGTCGTCGCCGCCGGCGGTACCCCCGCCATCGGCCGGCCGCTGCTCCTGGGCATCACCAAGGCCTCGCTGTCGACCGACAGCTTCATCTCCGCCGCGAGCTTCCAGGAGACCACCCGGGTGCTCACCGAGGCGGCGATCAGCGGCAAGGTGGACGGCCTGCGCGGCCTGAAGGAGAACGTGATCGTGGGCCGTGTCATCCCAGCCGGGACGGGCATGCACTACTACCACGACTTCCACATGGCCGAGGAGTACGTCGAGTCCGAGCCGGAGACCGAGGAGGAGCTCTTCTTCGAGTTCGGCGAGGAGGAGATCCGCAGCCTGCCCCAGGAGGTTCTCGAGGGCGACTGAGCCTTCGGCTCCTCGTGAGCGGGATTCAAGGGCGGCCTGCCGAGGCCGCCCTTTTTCTTTTCCGGTTCTCCGCCCCCCAGGTGTAAGATGGTCCCGTTATGTTGTCGCGGACGAAAGGAAGCTTCATGCGGATCCGGTCTCTTCCTCTTCTCCTCCTCCTCCTCTCCATGATCGCTGTTCCCGCGCTCGCGGACGACGTCTACCTGGCCAACGGGCGGAAGTTCGAGGGCGTGATCGCCGAGACCGTCGGCTCCCAGGTGCGCATCCAGATGCAGGGCGGCATCCTCAGCCTGCCGAGCAGCCAGGTGCTGCGGGTGGAGACGGGGGAATCCAGCCTTGCCGAGTACCTCCGCCGCAAGGAAGCCTTGAAAAAGAACCCCTCGGCCCACGCCGCGGACTGGCTGGCGCTCGCCCAGTGGACGCAGGGCAAGCAGCTCGAGCAGGCCACCCGCGAGTCCGCCCTGACGGCCGCCACGCTGGACCCGAAGCTGCCGGGAGTGGGGCCGGTCCTGCGCGGCTACGGCTACGTGCTCGACGACCAGCTCGGCCGCTGGGTCCCCTACGCCGACTCGATGCGGCGGCGGGGCTTCGTGCTCGCCAACGGCGAATGGATCACGCGCGAGGAGTACGCGGCCAATGTGCGCGCCTATGAAGAAGAGAACGCCCGGCGCCGCGCCGCCCGCGAGCAGCAGGCCCGCGACGCCCGCCAGGAGCGGCTGGTCGCCCTGACCGAGCTGAGCCTGGTCCGGGACCTGACACAGTCCGTCCTGACGCCCCAGCCCGCCTATCCGCCGGCGTACTCCGTGCCTTTCTACGGCGTGCCGGTGGTGGTCGTTCCCGGCGCCTGGGGGCACGGCAACTGGCGGTCCCCCAACAAGCCGGATCCCCGCAGCTTCACCCACGTGCCGGGGAGCCTGATTCCGGGCAACGATTTTCCTCCGTCGGCCGGCTCGAACTGAGCTTGTGGCCGACGCGATCGAGGTAGAGGACCTCCGCAAGACCTATCCCGGCGGAGTGGAGGCGCTCCGCGGGGTCTCGTTCGCCGTCCGCTCCGGCGAGGTTTTCGCCCTGCTGGGACCGAACGGCGCCGGCAAGTCCACCACGGTCCGCATCCTGACCACGCTTTCGGACCCGACCGCCGGCGGCGCCCGCGTCGCCGGCTTCGACGTCGTCCGGCAGCCTCTGGAGGTGCGGCGGCGGATCGGCTACGTCGCCCAGAGCTCCGGCGTCGACGCGACCGCCACCGGCCGGGAGAACCTGACGCTGCAGGGCCACCTCTTTCGCATTCCGGCGGCGCGGCTGCGCGGCCGGGTGGAGGAGCTGCTGCACCTGTTCCAGCTCGAGGCCGCGGCGGACCGTCCCGCCCAGACCTACTCCGGCGGCATGAAGCGCCGCCTCGACGTGGCCATGGGCCTGATCCATGGTCCCGAGGTGCTGTTTCTGGACGAGCCGACGACGGGGCTTGATCCGGAGAGCCGGGCCGTGATGTGGAAGGAGGTCCGGCGGCTGGCCGAGGGCGGGCTCACGCTGCTGCTGACCACCCATTACCTGGAAGAGGCCGACCAGCTCGCGCAGCGTCTGGCGATCGTGGACGGCGGCCGGATCGTGGCCGAAGGGGCTCCCGAGGAGCTCAAGAGCCGCCTGCGGAGCACCGTGGCGAGCCCGTCGCTCGACGACGTCTACCTGGCCGCCACCGGCCATGCCTATCGGGATGGAGAGTCATGGAGTTCCTGAAAGACACCTGGTATCTCTTCCGCCGCCTGTGGCGAGCGACGCTCAGAATGCCGGTCTTCGTCATCATCTCGATCGTCCAGCCCATCCTCTGGGTGCTGCTCTTCGGGCAGCTCTTCCGTTCGGTGACCACCATCCCGGGGTTCGGGAGCGACTCCTACGTCCAGTTCCTGGCGCCGGGCATCGCGATCATGACGGCCCTCTTCGGCGCCGCCTACTCGGGGATGGGCCTCCTCGCGGACATCGACCGCGGCGTGCTCGACCGCATGCTGGCGACGCCGGTCTCCCGCGGCGCCCTGATCGCCGGGCGCATCCTCCACTCGGCGGTCCTGGTGATCTTTCAGGCGGGCCTCATCCTCATCGTCGCCTGCCTGCTCGGAGCGCGCCCCCGCGGCGGCATCCCGGGCCTCCTGGTCGTGTTCCTCGCCGCCTCTCTCCTCGGCGCCGCCTTCGCCTCGTTCTCGAACGCCCTGGCCCTCCTCGCCCGCCGGCAGGAGCTGGTCATCGCGGTGATGAACTTCGTCGTGCTGCCCACGACTTTCCTCTCCAGCATGATCATGTCCCGCAACCTCATGCCGGGCTGGATCCGCGGCGTCTCGCGCTTCAACCCCGTCAACTGGGCCGTGACCGCCGCCCGCGACGGCTTCGAGGGGCGGGCCGCCGCCGAGATGGCCCTCTCCCTCGCCCTGCTGGCCGGTTTCGCCCTCGTCTGCGGCTTCCTGGCGACCCGGGCTTTCGGCCGTTACCGGCGGGCGATGTAGGCGGGGCCGGCCGAAGTCCCTGCGCAAAGAAGAGATATGCGCAAGGATGATACGATAGACCACTTTTTCCAGGCGGACTGCATTCAAGCAGGCCACTCGTTGCGAAAGGATGGGGGCTCATGAAGAGGCGCTCGCGGGACAAGAAGCTCTTGCTGTCCAAGGAAACGCTCCGCAATCTGATGACCACCGAGCTGCGCTTCGTAGCCGGCCGCGGGTCCGAGTGCAACACGGAAAACAACACCCAGGGTGACCTGAGCGCGTGTGACTGCTCGACCAGCAGATTCGCCACCGACACCTGTGGCGCCTGCTCGACCGTTCAATGGTAGAAGGCCTTTCGGGCGTCGAGCCAGAAGCTCGACGCCCGGTATCCTGACGGCATGCAAGTCGACGATGTCCTGGTCGCCTACGTCGAGGACTACTTCGAGACCCTGTCCGGTCTCTCCTACAGCGATCTCGAACGCCGGCAGGATGGGTTTCATGCCAGTCTCGCCTACGGTGCCGCGGGAATCGCCTACGCCTGCTGGCACACGGCGCTGGTGCTCGAAGAACCCGAGCTGCTGGACGAGGCCGAGCGCTGGCTCGCCGCTACCAGGGGACGCGAGCAGGACAGGTTGTCCTTTCTGGTGCCGCTGTCCGAGCTTCGAGAGCGGCCCGCGAGCCACTTCCTGTTCGGTGAAGCTGGGCTGGTCTTCGTGCGGGCTCTCGTCTCCCACGCACGGCAGGACGAGGCGGCGCGGGCTACCGCGATCACACGGTTTGCGGAGTTGAGCCGGGCGTCGCGGGAGGGCTCCCCGGAGCTCTACAACGGTGTGGCCGGCTGCCTCGTGGGCACCGCCATTCTCATGGCGTACACAGGCGATGCCCGGCTCCGGGAGCTCGGTGCGGAACTGGCGAGCGATCTCGCCGGCCGGGCGATTCCCGACGAGGAGGGGACATTTCTCTGGCCGGAGCTCCGGGGGCTCGGCCTCTCGCACGGCAGCTCGGGACCCCATCTCGCCCTGCTCATCCACTCGGCCGCCACCGGATCGCCACTGCCGGAATGGTACGCCCTATCCGTAGAGAAGCTGCTCGGCCTGGCGCTCGCCACTCCCTCCCGGCTCTGTCCGAGCCCGTCGCATCATGCGATGCTCTGCAATGGCTTCGCCGGCCTCACTTTCCTGGGTGCGAGGGCCTACCGCGCCTTGGGCGGACAGGGGCTTCTCGAAGGGGCGCGGCAGGCCTGCCTTCTCGCGCTGGCGATGACTTCCCACCGGCCCGATCTCTGCTGCGGCCGGGCCGGGGTGGCCTACGGGTGCCTCGCCCTGTCGCGCGTGGATCAGGAGGGCTCCTGGAAGACCAAAGCCACGGACCTCGCGCTCTCGACGCTCCTGTGCGAGCGCGAGGAGTGGAGGAAGGCAGGCCTCTACGGTGGCGAAGCCGCCATCCCGTGCCTTGCCTCGAGTCTCATCGCCGGGATCGCCACCGGACCCCCGGCCTTGGACCTGCTGGAGCTGTCCGACTCGGATCTCGGCGCTGGCCAGGTGATGGACAATTCCTCTACGGGGACTACGGGATGACCCTGCCGCCAGACTCTCCAGAGGATCCGGAAACGAACCGGCTCGGGGAGGACGCCCGGCGGGAGAAGAACTGGAAGCGCTGGGGGACCTATCTCGCCGAGCGCCAGTGGGGCACCGTCCGCGAGGATTACTCGGCGAACGGCGATAGTTGGGGCTCTTTCTCCCACGACCAGGCGCGCAGCCGGGCCTACCGCTGGGGCGAGGACGGCCTGCTGGGGCTCTGCGACCGCGAGGGCCGCGCCTGCTTCGCGCTGGCCGTGTGGAACGGCCGCGATCCCATCCTCAAGGAGCGGCTCTTCGGGCTGACCAACTCCGAGGGCAACCACGGCGAGGACGTCAAGGAGCAATATTTCTTCCTCGACGCGACGCCCTGCTGCACCTACGCCAAGGCCCTCTACAAGTACCCGCAGGCCGCCTTCCCCTACGCCCGGCTGGTCGAGGAGAACGGGCGCCGGAGCCGGGAGCAGCCGGAGTTCGAGATCCTCGACACAGAGGTTTTCGACGAGAGCCGCTACTTCGACGTCTTCGTCGAGTACGCCAAAGAGGGGCCCGACGACGTCCTGATCCGCGTCACCGCCGTCAACCGCGGGTCCGAGGCGGCCACGCTCCATGTCCTGCCCACGCTTTGGTTCCGCAACACCTGGAGCTGGGGGCGCGCCGGGCAGGAAGGCTACTGGCCGAAGGGCTCGATCCGGCGGAATGGAGATCGAGGATTGATGGCGGACCATCCCGGCTTGGGACGGCTGCGCCTGGCGGCGGAGACGGCTCCCGAGGCTCTCCTGTTCACGGAGAACGAGACCAACGCCGAGCGCCTCTTCGGCGTTCCGTCCGAGTCGCCATACGTCAAGGATGCCTTCCACCGCTGGCTGATCGAGGGGAAGCGCGAGGCCGTGAACCCGGCGGAGGAGGGGAGCAAGGCCGCCCTGGTCTACCGCCTCGAGCTGCCGCCGGGAGGCGCGGCGGAGATCCATCTGCGGCTCTCCTTGCAGGCGGAGGAGCCGGCGCCGGCCGAGCCGTTCGGCGACGGCTTCGCCCAGACGTTCGCCGGCCGCATCGCCGAGGCGGACGCGTTCTACGCCGGCCGGCTGGCGGCGGGGCTCTCCGAGGACGGCCGGCGGATCGCCCGCCAGGCCCACGCGGGGCTCCTCTGGTCCCGGCAGTTCTATTACTACGTCGTCCGCGACTGGCTGGCGGGCGATCCCGGCCAGCCGCCGCCTCCCCAGGAGCGCCGGCAGGGCCGCAACGCCGGCTGGCAGCACCTCCACAGCCGCGACGTGATCTCCATGCCCGACACCTGGGAGTACCCCTGGTGGGCGGCCTGGGATCTCGCCTTCCACATGCTGCCGCTCGCCCGGACCGACCCCGAATTCGCCAAGGAGCAGCTCATCCTGCTCCTGCGCGAGTGGTACATGCACCCGAACGGTCAGCTCCCCGCCTACGAGTTCAACTTCTCGGACGTCAACCCGCCCGTGCACGCCTGGGCCTGCTGGCGCGTCTACAAGATGGCGGCGCCCCGCGGGCGGCGCGACCGCCTGTTCCTGGAGCGGGCCTTCCAGAAGCTCCTCATCACCTTCACCTGGTGGGTGAACCGCAAGGACCCCGAGGGGCACAACCTCTTCTCGGGCGGCTTCCTGGGGCTCGACAACATCGGCGTCTTCGACCGCTCGCGTCCCCTCCCGGGCGGCGCCTCGCTGCAGCAGGCCGACGGCACGGCCTGGATGGCCTTCTTCTGTACCACGATGCTCTCCATGGCCCTGGAGCTGGCGCGCGAGGACCCGGCCTACGAGGACGTCGCCTCGAAGTTCTTCGAGCACTTCGTGGCGATCAGCGACTCGATCAATGGCCTGAATGGAATCGATGGCCTGGGCGGCTCCGGGCTCTGGAACGAGGAGGACGGCTTCTATCAGGACCAGATCCTGGCCGGCGGCCAGCGCATCCCGATGCGCGTCCGCTCGATCGTGGGGATCATCCCCCTGTTCGCCGTCTCGATCCTGGCGGAGGAGGTGGTCTTCCGGCGGCTGCCGGGCTTCGCCAAGCGGATGCGCTGGTTCCTGGAGAACCGCCAGGACCTGGCGCGCTCCATCTCCTTCATGGAATCCTCGCGGCGGCCGGGAGACACGGTCTACCTGCTCGCCATCCCCTCGCGCGAGCGCCTGGAACGGGTGCTGCGCTACGTGCTCGACGAGTCGGAGCTCCTCTCGCCTCATGGCGTCCGGTCGCTCTCCCGCGCCCACCGCGAGCATCCCTTCGAGCTGACGGTCGAGGGCGAGGTCCACCGCGTGGAGTACGTGCCGGGGGAGTCGCGGGACGGGCTGTTCGGCGGCAACTCGAACTGGCGGGGGCCGGTCTGGCTCCCCCTCAACTACCTGCTGATCGAGGCCCTGGAGCGGTACCATCACTTCTACCACGACACGCTGAAGGTGGAATGCCCGACGGGCTCGGGGCGGATGATGACGCTCGACGAGGTCGCCCGCGAGCTGCGCCAGCGTCTCGCCAACCTCTTCCTGGCGGACGAGGCGGGCCGCCGCCCCTGCCACGGCGGCGAGCGGCGCTTCGCCGAAGACCCCCACTGGCGCGACCTGCTGCTTTTCCACGAGTACTTCCACGGCGACGACGGCCGCGGCCTCGGAGCGAGCCATCAGACCGGCTGGACGGCGCTCTCGGCGCTGATCCTCAATGATTTAACGTAGAGTCAGCGGCCGAAGTCCTGCACCCAGAGCACCGTGTAGCCCACCGAGCTCCGGCCCACGGCGACGCCCACGCCAAGGCCGGTGAAGGCGGGGTCGAGGAGGTTGCGGCGGTGCTCCTGGCTCGCCATCCAGTTGTCCATCGCCTCGCCGACCGACAGCGGTCCGCGGGCGATGTTCTCTCCCACCACCCGCGCCCTGTAGCCGTTCTTGCGCACGCGGTCCGCGGGACGGCTGCCCTCCGGCGACACGTGGTTGTAGTAGGAGCGCAGCAGCATGTCCTCGGCGTGGCTCTGCGCCGCGGCGTTGAGTTGGGCGTCGAGGACGAGCGGGGGCCGGCCGGCCGCGGCCCGCTCGGCGTTGGCGCGGGCGAGCATCTCCGAGCGCACCCGCGCCGGATCGGCGAGCGCGGCCGTCTGGCGGGCGAACGACTCGCTCTCCCGCCAGGCCAGGAAGAAGGTGTAGAGCGGCGTCCCCTTGATCTCGCTGATACCGACCCCGAGCTCCTGGTAGTCGGCTTCCATCAGGGACTGGAAGGTCTCCGGATACTGCGTCTTGATCCAGGCCAGCAGGGCGGCGGGCTCGTCCGGCCCCGCCGCGAAGGCCTGGTGCCAGCCATGGGCCTCGTAGCCCGATTTGCGCAAACGGCGTTGGATCGTCGGGATCGACCGCTCGTCGTAGGTCACGCCCCCCTTCTCGTGGATCTCCTGGGCGTTCTCCTGCGCCACCTGGTTCAGCGGCTCGGCCAGCCGCAGCGGCGCCATGCCCGCCGCCACCCGCTCCTCGTTGAAGCGGGCGAGCAGGCCTTGCCGGAGCGTCTCCGGAGAGGGCGGTCCCGCGATGGCGGGGATCTGGGCAATCAGGGTCAGGAGGAGAAGGACAGCCGGTGGGTACATGGATTGCTAAGGATCTTCTCCGGAATGCGAATCGCCGTTATCGTCAACCAGGGGGCCGGCTCGGTCGTGAGCGGATCCGTGAGCGCCGAGAGCCTCCGCCGGTCGTTCCTCGAAGAGGGAACCGAGGCCGACGTTCACGTCATTCCCGGCGAGCGGATCTGCGACACCGCGCGCGAGGCCGTGGCCCAGGGAGTCGACGCGGTGGTGGCCGGCGGTGGAGACGGCACCATCCGGGCCGTGGCCTCGGTGCTGGCCGGCGGCCAGGTTCCGCTGGGTGTCCTGCCGCTCGGGACCCTGAACCACTTCGCCAACGACCTGAAGATCCCCACCGACCTCGAGGACGCCATCCGCCTGATCCCGAACGGCGAGATCAAGGCCCTCGACGTCGGCGACGTCAACGGCGAGATCTTCCTCAACAACTCATCGCTCGGGTTGTACCCGCCGATCGTCCAGGCGCGCGACCAGGAGATGCGGCGCTCGAACCACGGCAAGTGGGTGTCGATGGCGATCGCCACCTTCAAGCTGTTGCCGAGGCTCTCCTCGCTCCACGTACGGATCTCGTCCGGCGACTGGCAGGTCGAGCGCAAGACCGAGCTCATCTTCGTCGGTAACTGCGAGTACCAGATGAGCGCCCTGACCCACGGCTCTCCCAACCGGCTGGAGAGCGGCAACCTCTATCTCTATCTCGCGCGCAGCCGCAGCCGGCTGGGCCTCATCGGTCTCGCGCTGGTCGGCCTGGTGCGCGACATCAAGGAGACCCGGAGCGTCGAGGACTGGCCTCTGCCCGAGTTCAAGATCGAGGTGCGGAAGAAGCACTCCATTCCGGTCGCCTTCGACGGCGAGGTCACGATGATGAAGTCTCCCCTCCTTTATCGGACACGCCCGCGCGCTCTGCGGGTGATCCTGCCGCCCGCCGAGCCTCCGGCTCCCGCTTGATTTGAAGGTTTAGGACCGCGTCCAGCGGATCTCGGCCTCCTCGCGGTCGCCGAGCAGCTTGCGCAGGAGGGCGGTGAGCTCGGGGTCGGCCCCTTCGGACTCGAAGAAGTCCACCGTCGTCCGGTTGAGATAGTAGTCGTCGTCCTCCGACGACTCCTCCTCCAGGCGGTCGGCCATGAACTGGAACTGCTCGTCGGTGAGGGTGCCGATTTCGGCGCCCGTCTGCTTGTCGAAGATCTGAACCATGAAGAAGCCTCCTGGGAAGTGAAACCAACGGTCGGCACCTGCGTCTGGGGAAGTGTAAGCTAATCCAGCTCCAGGAGATGGCCATGAAGACAACCCGCACTCCGACCCTTTGCCTCGTCCTTCTGGCCGCGATCTGGACCTTGCCCCTTCCTGAAGCCACCGCCTGCACCACCTTCTGCCTCAAGAGCGGCTCCCAGGCCGTCTTCGGCAAGAACTACGACTGGGGCGTGGGCGATGGCCTCGTGATCGTCAACAAGCGCGGCATGAGGAAGGCCGCCGCCCTCCCGCCGCCGGAAAAGCCGGCCCGCTGGGTGTCGAAATACGGCAGCGTGACGTTCAACCAGTACGGTCGGGAATTCCCCAACGGCGGCTTGAACGAGGCGGGGCTCGCCGTCGAGCTGATGTGGCTCGACGAGACGCGCTACCCCGTGCCGGACTCGCGGCCGGCCCTCGGATGCCTCGAATGGATCCAATACCAGCTCGACAACTTCGCCACGGCCGCGGAGGTGGCGAGGAACGCCGCTTCGCTGCGGGTCTCGGCCGACGCCAAGGTCCATTACCTGGCGTGCGACAAGAGGGGGAGCTGTGCGGCCGTCGAGTTCCTCGGCGGCAAGCCGGTCGTCCACACCGGCTCGCGGCTGGCCCTGGCCAATCATTCCTATGAGGATTCGCTGCGCTTCCGCGAGCGGAACCGCGGCGACGCCAAGGCGCTCCGGGGGATCGGCTCGCTCCAGCGGTTCGCCCGCGCCTCCGAGCGGACGGAAGCGTACGCCCGCCGTGGAACGGGCGACCCCGTCCGCTACGCCTTCGAAACCCTGGACGGCGTGGCCCAGGGCTCCTACACGCGGTGGAGCATCGTCTACGACCTCGAGGCCGGTCGCGTGCACTGGCGCACCCGGGAGAACCGGCGGCCGCGCTCCGTCGCCCTCGCCGCGTTCGACTTCTCCTGCGCCACGCCCGTGAAGATGCTCGGCATCGACGACGGCGCGGGCGACGTGAGCCGCCTCTTCGCCCCGTACACACCCGCGGCGAACCGCAAGCTCGTGGCCTCCGCCGTCCGCCAGACGGAGTTCCTGGCCGGCATCCCCGCGGAAGAGGTGGCCCAGGTGGTCAACCACCCGGAGAGCACGTCCTGCGTGGTCGCGCGGAAGAGCCGCTGATTCTCCCTCGGTAATCCTCAGTAATCCTCGGTAATCCTCAGTAATCCTCAGACAGGTGTCTGGAAAACCTGCCATGGCGCTCGGGGGCCCCGCCGCGCCGGGGCGGCCCGGTGTCCTCAAGGGAGGCCGGCCCAACGCTCCGGTTCGTCCTCAACAGGAAACGGCAAACCTGAAACAAAGGGCTTTTCGCGCCGTCTACCCCCTTGTGGACCCCTTGGCATCGCGGTTGCTCCCATGGGGCTGACGTAAGGGTCACAAAGGAGAGAAAAAATGATTTCCAGACAGACACGAGCATTCATCGCCCTCACGGGGCTTCTCGTCGTTGCCATGCCGGCCTTCGCTCAGCGCGGCCGGGGCCATCGCTACGAGCCCGAGAGGGAAGGAGCCTTCCGCATCCACCTCGGCGCCTTCCAGCCGGAAGGAGATTCGGAGTACTGGCGCGACAAGCAGGAAGACTTCACCGGCGCGGCCGTCGAAGACTTCGAGAACGCGAGCTTCGGGCTCGACTACATCCTGCCTCTGAACGGCCGGCTGAGCCTCATGTTCTCCGGTTCCTACTACGAGGGCGATTCCACCAACGCCTACCGTGACTTCGAGGACAACTTCGGCAATCGTATCCGCCACGATACGACGCTGGGTATCGCCTCGGGCACCATCGGCCTCCTCCTGAACCTGACCGGGCGGGACGCCGCGATCCAGCCCTACCTGGGCGTGGGCGGCGGCGCCTATCCCTGGCGGCTCGAGGAGTCGGGCGACTTCATCGACTTCGGCCCCGCCTCGCGGCCGGTCTTCTCCGCCACCCTGGAGTCCGAGGGCGTCGGCTTCGGCTACTACGGGCTGGCCGGCGTCGAAGCGCCGATCACGCGCAACCTCTCGATCTTCGCCGAGGGCCGCTGGACCCAGGCCGACGACGATCTTTCCGACGACTTCGAAGGCTTCGGCAAGCTCGACCTCAGCGGCCGAGAGTTCGCCGCCGGGCTTTCCTGGAGCCTGTAGACCCCTCCCCAAGAATGCTGACAGGCCCGGCAGGGAAATCTCTCCCTCCGGGCCCTTCAACTCGCCGCCCGGGCCTCGTTGACGAGGGCGGAGAGCACTTTCCGGTATTCCTGATCGAGGGCGGTCAGGGGAGCGGCGAAGGCCTCCGCCGAGGTGCCGCGCGGCAGGTGCTCCACGTCGGCGCACAGCCGCGAGAGGCTCATGGCTCCGAGCGCCGCGCTGCTGCCTTTGAGGGCATGGACCTTCCGCTTGAGGAGCTGCCAGTCGCCGAGCGCCACCGCCGAGCGGATCTCCGCCACGTAGGCCTGGGACTGGAACGTCGCCGCGATGTCGCCCAGCACGTCCCGGCCCGTGGCCCGGCCCAGCGCGCGCAACTCGTGGATGCGGGCGCCGTCGAGCACCTCCGAGGTATCGGCCGCCGGGCCGGGGGCTTCAGGGTCGGCGTCGCCTAGCCAGCGCTCCAGTTTCTTCCGCAAGACGTCCTCCAGGCAGGGCTTGGTGATGTAGTCGCTCATACCCACGGTGAGACAGTGGTCCAGCTCCTCCCGCCGAGCGTGGGCCGTCAACGCCACGATGGGGATCCGCTGGTTTCTGTCCGCGCCCTCCCGGATGCGGCGAGTGGCCTCGTAGCCGTCGAGCTCCGGCATGTGGCAATCCATCAGGATCAGATCGAAGGAGCCGTTCTCCAGCGCTTCCAGCGCCTCCCGGCCGTTGCTGACGGCGACGACGTCGTAGTCCAGCGCCGAGAGCTGCTGGACGATGACGAGCTGATTGATGACGTTGTCTTCCGCCACCAGGATGCGGTGCCGCCGGCCGTCGCGCTCCCGCGCCACCGGCTCGCTCCCGGGGACGGCGGCTTCCGGCGGCGAGGCCGGTTCGAGCCCCAGGACGAACCAGAAGGTCGAGCCGTCCCCGAGAGCGCTCTCGAACCCGATCTCGCCGCCCATCTGCTCGACGATCCGCCGGCTGATCGCCAGGCCCAGCCCGGTGCCGCCGAAGCGCCGCGAGGTGGAGCTGTCGGCCTGCGAGAACAGCCCGAACAGCCGTGGATGGGCTTCGACGGGGATGCCGATGCCCGTGTCGCGGACGGTGAACTCGAGCCGGCCGTCGGCGAGCCGCCGCACCTCGACGTCGACCCTGCCCGCCGTGGTGAACTTCACCGCGTTGCCGATCAGGTTGGTGAGCACCTGCCGCAGGCGTCCGGGATCGCCCCAGACCCACGGCGGCACGTCCTCGCCGATGTCGAGGTCCAGCTCGGTGTCGCGGCCGCTGGCGGTGAACCGCAGCAGCGCCACGATCTCGTGCAGCGTGCCCGCCAGGTCGAAGGGCACCCGTTCGAGCGACAATCCGCCGGCTTCGATCTTCGAGAAGTCCAGGATGTCGTCGATCAGCCGCAGCAGCGACGTCGCCGAGCTCTGGATCAGCTCGGCGTAATCGCTCTGCTGCGGTGTCAGGCCGGTCCTGCGCAGCAGGCCGATGAGGCCCAGGACGCCGGCCATGGGAGTGCGGATCTCATGGCTCATGTTGGCGAGGAACTGGCTCTTGGCCAGATCGGCCTGCTCGGCCGCCTCCTTGGCCAGGCGCAGCTCCTCCGCCCTGCGGCGCTCCGTGACGTCGCGGTTGATGCTGAGGATGGCCGGCTGGCCCTCGTACTCGATGAACGAGGCGTTGATCTCGAGGAACATCCGGCTGCCGTCCTTGCGGAGCTGGGTCGATTCGAAGTTGTAGAAGACCCCCCGCTCCATGGTCTCGGCGATCTGCCGCTGGCCGCGCGGAACGTCCTCCGAAACAGCCTCCAGAGACATGCCGATGAACTCTTCGCGGCTGAGCCCATAGATCTCGCAGGCCCGGCGGTTGACGTTGAGGACGATCTCGTTCTGGGGCGCGAAGACGATGATGGCGTCGTGGGCGTTCTCGAAGATCCGGCGGTAGTCCAGGCTCGCCTTGCGCAGCTCCTCGGCGCGCTCCTCGACCCGCCGTTCGAGCTCGTCGCGGTCCTTGCGGAGCTCTTTCTGGGCCGTTTCGAGCTCGGCCGCCCGCAGCGCCAGCAGATGCGACCGGGTGAGGCGCTCCCAGCGTTCCCGGCGGAGCTGCGCGCCCAGCAGCATCATGTAGCCGAAGAAGAAGAACAGGCAGAGGATCTGCCAGCGGCCGAGATTCCAGTCGGCCAGACCCAGGCCGCCGACGATGGCCAGGAGAGCCGGCAGGACCAGGGAGACGACGAAGACCAGCACCACTCGGGGCACGTGGGAGTAGAGGATGACGCCCATGCTGGCGACCACGGCAAGGATCGTGAGGATGAAGAACGACTCGCCGCTGGGGCCCAGGCTCGTGAGGACGGTGAAGAACAGCCAGCCGAGGGTCTGAGCCTTCAGGATGAGCATGGAGTAGAAGCCGAGCCGCCACCGCCGGGGGCTGGCGGCGTAGATCTCGTCGAAGTGCCGGACCAGGTAGATGCGCATTGCGGCGAGAGCCACGATGGCGATCACGGCGACGGTGAAACGGACGGGGGTTTTCCTCTGCAGGTCCGCCGCCAGCCCTACGATCAGCAGGATGATGGGGTAGCTGAAGGCGCCCGGAAAGGAGCGCTGGGCTGACAGCCGGTCCGCTGACTCCCTTACCGCGGGCAGTATTTCGGGCAGCATTTCGGGCAATATTCCGGGCAGCATTTCGGGCAGTCTTCCGGGCAATGCTGCGGGCAATATTTGGCGTTGACTCCTCGGTCGTGTCACGGCAGAGGGCCCCTTGAAGCAAGTCTACGAGTGTGACGCGATCCTATCCGGTTTGTGCCAATTTGAACAGCGGCATTCAGGAATGTTAAAAGATCTAGCTTTGACTATCTTCGCTTGTGAGCACACCGCGAAGCCGGCGGACGCCGTCGAGGATCTCCGGGACGCTCGTGCCGCCATAGCCCAGGACGAGCCCCGGGCGGGAGGCCTCGCCGAGATAGCAGGCCGAGAGCGGCATGGCCCAGAGGCCCTGCCGGGCGGCTTGCCGGGAGATCCGCCGGTCGTCCGATCCCTCGGGAAGGGTCGCCACGAGGTGCAGGCCCGCCTGGCCGTCGTGCACCTCCAGCCCGCCGCCGAGCTCCTCGCGGATGGCGTCCACCAGGGCGTCCCGCCGCTCGCGGTAGAGCATCCGCATCCTGCGGATGTGGCGGGCGAAATGCCCCTCGACGATGAAGTCCGTGAGCACCGCCTGGTGCAAGGTCGATGGAAAGATATCCATCGCGTCGCGCACCGCGGCGAAGCGTGGGATGAGGTCGGTGGGGAGGACGATATAACCGAGGCGCAGGGCGGGAAATAAAACCTTGCTGAAGGTTCCGATGTAAATCACGCGGGAGTCGCGGTCGAGGCCCTGCAGCGCGGCGATGGGGAGGCTTTCGTAACGATATTCGCTATCGTAATCGTCCTCCAGAATCCAGGCGCCGCTCTTCTGCGCCCAGTCCAGGAGCTGGAGGCGGCGCGAGGCGCTGAGGGTCGCTCCCAGCGGATATTGATGGGAGGGCGTGACATAGGCGGCCCGCGCCTGCGGGCAGAGCGCGATCCCGGCGGCCACGTCCAGGCCCTCGCCGTCCACGGGAACGGGCACCAGGCGGGCCTCGGCCATGGTGAGGACGTCCCGCGCTCCGCCGTAGCCGGGCTCTTCCACCCAGACCGCGCTGTGCGGGTCGAGCAGGACGCGGGCCGAGATCTCGAGGGCCTGCTGGGAGCCGCTGACCACCATGATCTGCTCCGCCTCGCAGCGCACGGCGCGCGCGGTCCGCAGATAGGCGGCCACGGCCTCGCGGAAAGGTGCATACCCCATCGGATCGCCGTAGAGCAGCAGTCTGGCGCGGGGGTTCCGGCTGTGGCGGGCGGCGAGGGCCGACCAGGTCTGGAAGGGGAAGCGGTCGACCGCGGGCTGACTGACGCGGAAGGCCCCCCAGCCGCCGAGCCATGGGTCGGGCTCCGGCCGGAGCAGGATCTCGGAGCGCCGCGCCACGATCCGGCGGGCGGAGCGGGGCCCCGGCTCGCGGACATCCCGGCTTCCGGGCGCGGGCCGAACGTCGGGGAGGGAGCGCGCGACGAAGGTGCCGGCGCCGACCTGGGTTTCGAAGTAGCCCTCGGCCAGGAGCTGCTCGAACGCGGTGAGGACCGGCATGCGCGAGATCCCCAGCTCCGTGGCGAGGCCGCGCGTCGAGGGCAGGCGCTGGCCCGGTCGCAGCCGGCGTTCCAGGATCGCCTCGCGATACCGGTCGTAGAGCTGCCGGTGCAGGGGCGTCGCCGAGCCGCGGTCGATCGCGATGACGGGCGGCAGTCCCGGAGGCGGTTTCTTCACGCGGCGATCATAGTGGTTCCAGGAACGAGGACGACGTGGCAGGCCCTTGGGGCACGCGGCATCTCTTGCCGGACACGCGGTATATCCTCCAGGGCACGCGGCATATCTGGCGGGGTAAGCGGCATTCCCTTCGGGCTACGCGGTAGATCCGGCCGGGTATGCGGTATATCCTCGGGGGTACGCGGTATATCTTCGCGGACACGCGGCATATCTTCCAGGGTACGCGTTATCTCCTCTCCGACACGCGGTATATCCTTCGGGACACGCGGCATCTCCTTGAGGGTACGCGGTATCTATTCCGGGACACGCGGCATATTTGTCTCGACTCGCGGCATCTCTGCCTCGGCGGGAGGCTCATCAGGACAAGGTCGCGGTATATCGCCGCGCAACGACGGCGAAAATACCTTCCTCTCCCCCGGAGAATCGTCGGGCGCCAGGCGGGCTTACCACCTAGAGTATTTCGTCTATAATCTAAATCATCAACCGTCCGCGACGCGGATTGAAGGGAGCTCCCATGAAGAAGAGAATCGGACTGCTCGTGTGTGCCCTGACCCTCACGGCCGCTGCTTTCGCTACCGGACCTGCGCCGGCCGAGGCCGCCTGTTTCAAACCCGCCTGTTTCGCCTCTCCCGCGTGCTGCTTCGACAGGGAGTGCACCACCTGGTGCAACACCACGGGTGGCGGCGCCCCGATGTGCCAGGGAGCCGGAATGGGGCAGGGCGGCTGCTGCGCCTGCGGCCCCATCGAAAGCTGAGCTTTCCGGAAGCGGCTCAGGGCTCCGGGAGGATCGGCTCGGAGCCCGGGTCTTCCCCGGGGTCTTCCCAAGATCTGGCCTCGTAGAGCCGGTCGACGAGCGCCGCCCGGCGCTCCAGCACGGCACGCTGATTGACGTAGCCCTTGTCGGTGATCTCGCCGGCCTGGAGAGACGGCGGCTCGGCCACCAGCAGGGCGCGGGCGATGCGCCGGCTGCTGGCACCCTTCGCGGCGTTGTGGGCCGCGAGGCCGGCCGCCAGCCGCTCGCGCACCTCGGGCCGGCGGATCAGCTCGGCGAGAGGCGTCTCCTCTGCCAAGCCGGGACAGAGCGAGCGGCAGCCGGCCGGGTTGGGAAAGGCGAGCAGGCCGATCGCCTCCCGGTCGTGGCCCGTCACCACCACGTCCTGGAGGAGGGGAGCGCAGGCCGCGATCACCTCCAGGCGCAGCTCGCCCACGTGGACCCAGGTGCCCGACGTCAGCTTGAAGTTCTCGGCGAGACGGCCGTCGAAGAGGATGCCCTTGGCGGGGTCGTCCGGATCGGCGAGCCGGCCCGCGTCCCCCGTCTTGAGGAAGCCGTCCTCGTCGAGCTGCTCGCGGGTGAGATCGGGGCGCCGCCAGTAGCCGGGGGTCACGTTGGGCCCCTTGACCCGCAGCTCGAGCTTGCCGCCGACGGGCGCCAGCTTGATCTCCGTGCCCGCTCCGGGCAGGCCGATGACGCCCGCCCGCTCGATCAGGAAGTGGATCTGGGTGGCGCTCGGCGCCGTCTCCGTCGAGCCCCAGGCCGAGAGCATGACGACGCGCCGGCCCGTCGCCTCGATCGACAGACGTTCCAGCTTCTCCCACAGGTGCTGCGGCAGGGCCGCGGCGGCGTAGAAAAGGGCGTCCAGATCCCGAAAGAAGGCCTCGCGCAGCTCGCCATCCCGCTCCAGGTAGGGGATCAGCATCTCGAAGCCGCGCGGCACGTTGAAGTGGAAGGTGGAAGGCACCTCCCGCAGGTTCCGGACCGTCGTCTCGATCAGCCCGGGCGCCGCCTTGCCGCCGTCGACGTAGAGCGTGCCGCCGTTGCGCAGCGCCAGGTTGAAGTTGTGATTGCCGCCGAAGGTGTGGCTCCAGGGCAGCCAGTCCACCAGTACGGGGGGACGCTCTTCGAGGAAGGGCCAGGCCTGCGCGAGCACCTGCTGGTTCGAGCAGAGCATGCGCTGGGTGTTGATGACGCCCTTGGGCTTGCCCGTCGATCCCGAGGTGAAGAGGATCTTGGCGACGGTGTCGGGGCCGACCGCCGCGAAGCGGTCGTCCAGATCGGAATGCCGCGAGGTCTCCAGGAGCGCGCCGAAAGAGGCCGCGCCGGCCACGATCTCGACCGGGCCGATCGATGACATCGCGGATACCGCCCCCAGGGCCTTCGCGTACCGGTCGCCGTCGGCGGCGTAGACCAGGCCCGGCCGCACCATCTCGAAGATGTAGCGGAGCTGGGCGTGGTCCTCCGACAGCAGCGAGTAGGCGGGCGAGACCGGCACGGCGGGGATGCCCGCGTGCAGGGCGGCGAGCTGAAGCAGGCCGTGGTCGACGCCGTTGTCGGAGAGGAGCGCCACCGGGCGATCTTCTCCAAGCCCGCGCGCCAGCAGGGCGCTGGCGAGCCGCTCGACGCTCTCCAGGGCCTCCCCATAGCTGACGCGGCGCCAGCCGCCTTCCGGATGGCGTTCCGCGAGGAAGGTGCGCTTCGGCGCGGCCCCGGCCCAGTGGCGCAGAAGCTCGCCGAGACAGCGTGGATAAGGCCGCAGCTCGTGCCGCGAGCGCATCACCAGCCCGCCGCCTGGGAGGGGGCGGGTGTCGACGGCGACGGGCGCGAGGTTGAGAGGTTTGTAGGGAGGTTTGGTCATGGGATCGGAAGTCTATACGCCGAAGGCCAGAAACGTTTCTTTTCCCCCGGCCACTCACATTCAGGAGAGAGAAAAAACCTTTCCTGACGGGTCGCGTATCTCTTACTACCCCCCCTACAGAACCTGCCCCCCGAAACGCCGTCGGCGGGGCTTCGCCGTGGGGGCCAAACCCAAAAACGCACCTACAGAAACTGGAGACCAACATGTCCCTCGTTACCGTCGCCGCCCTCGTCCTGGGCTTCCTCCTCCTCATCGTGATCTTCCGATCGCTCGTCTACATCCCCAACAACCGCGTGGGGATCCTGGAGAAGCTGATCAGCGGCAAGGGGTCCGTGCGGTCCGGCCTGATCGCCCTGGAGGGTGAGGCCGGCTTCCAGCCGGACGTCCTGCGCGGTGGCTGGCACTTCCTGAAGCCGTTCCAGTACCGCGTCCACAAGATGCCGCTGGTCACCATCTCGCAAGGTGAGATCGGCTACATCTTCGCCCGCGACGGCCAGACGCTGCCGCCCAGCCAGACGCTCGCCTCCAACCTGCGCGCCAACGACTTCCAGGACGCCGCGGCCTTCCTGCGCGCGGGCGGCCAGAAGGGGCCGCAGCGCATGCTCCTGCGCGAGGGCACCTATGCGATCAACCTGGCGCTCTTCGTGGTGCTGACCCGCAACCGTCTTTACTACCTGTCTCTCGACCGCAACGAGCAGGAGGTGTTCGAGAAGATGGGCGACCTGATCGGCGAGCGCCACGGCTACCGTCCGGTGGTCATCCTCGGCGCCGAGGACCGCATCGGCATCGTCACCGTGCACGACGGGCCGGCCATTCCGGCCGGCGAGATCATCGCCTACCGGGTCGGCAACGACCCCAACAACCCGGAGACGTACCACAACAGCTTCCAGGACGCCGACAAGTTCCTGGTCGCCGGCGGCCAGCGCGGCCGTCAGCTCCACGTGCTGGTGGAAGGCACTTATTACATCAACCGCCTCTTCGCCACCGAGGAGCTGGTGCCCAAGACCGTCGTCGACGTGGGCACGGTGGGCGTGGTCGTCTCGTACACCGGCGACGCCGGCCGCGACCTCTCGGGGCGCGACTACAAGCACGGCGAGCTGGTGGCGGTGGGGGAGCGGGGCGTGTGGAACGAGCCGCTGCTGCCCGGCAAGTACGCGTTCAACACCTACGCGGGCAAGGTCATCATGGTGCCGACGACCAACTTCATCCTGAAATGGAACCGCACGGAGACGGGCGCGCACCGCTTCGACGAGAACCTCTCGGAGGTGAACCTGATCACCAAGGACGCCTTCGAGCCGAGCCTGCCGCTGTCGGTGGTGGTGCACATCGACTACCGCAAGGCGCCGCTCGTCATCCAGCGCTTCGGCGACGTCAAGAAGCTGGTCGAGCAGACGCTCGACCCGATGGTCAGCGCCTACTTCAAGAACATCGGCCAGACGCGCACGCTGATCCAGCTCCTGCAGGACCGCGCGGAGATCCAGGACATTTCGGGCGTGCAGATGAAGGAGAAGTTCGTGGTCTACAACCTCGAGCTCCAGGAGGTGCTGATCGGCACGCCGACCTCGGGCGAGGGCGGCGGCCAGATCGAGCAGATCCTGGCGCAGCTCCGCTCGCGCCAGATCGCCGAGGAGCAAGTCGAGACCTACAACCGGCAGGAGCGGGCCGCCGTCAAGGAGCGCGAGCTGCGCGAGGCGGAGAGCCGGGCGCGCCAGCAGCAGGCGCTCACGGAGTCGGAGATCGCCATCGCCGTGCAGTCGAACCAGGGTAAGGCCGACTACGCCCGCGCCCAGCAGCAGGCGTCGCAGATCCAGGCCCTGGCCACGGCCGAGGCGGAGAAGATCCGCATCCTGGCCGAGGGCGAGGCGAAGAAGATCCGCCTGATCGGCGAGTCGGAGGCCGACCGTGCCGGCCGCGTGGGCGTCGCCCAGGCGCTGGCCCTGGAGGAGCAGGTGCGCGCCTACGGCGGGCCGCAGTACCAGCTCATCCAGAACGTGATGGGCCGCTTCGCCGAGGCCATCGAGAAGTCCGGGTCCGACGTCGTGCCGAAGATCCAGATGAGCACGGACGGCAAGGGCGGCGGCAGCCTGGTGGAGAACCTGCTCGCCCTGCTCCTCTCCGGCAAGCTGAGCGAGACGGTGGGGGACCTGTCGACCCCGTCCATACCGGCGGGCGATCCCAAGGCCGAGACGCTGCGCTCGGAGCTGCGCCGCAATCTCCAAGGGGGGAACGGGGCAGCCGCGTAAGAAAGAGCTGTTGAGACCAGCCTGAGCGGAACGAGCGGCTCGTTCCGCTCAGGCTTCGCACGGTACCGATTCCCTCAGACTCGGAGTCTTCGCGTATTATAGATTTGCATCAGTTGTGTCAGCCGCATTCCGCAATGATCACCACTCCCTGAAGGAACTCGCCATGAAACGATCACTGCTCTCGGGTCTCTGTCTCTGCCTTTTCATGTACGGCACCGTTCTCCCAGGACGGGCACAAGCTGACCCCGACTCGGGAAGAGACCCTCTCAAGCAACTGCAGAGGGACGGCTGGAAGATCGTGAAGGACGGCGTCCTTCGGCACGAGCTGAGCACCAACGAGGTCGAGACGTTCGTGTTCGGCGAGGCGGGGTTCTCCTGGAAGCTCCAGGACCTCCAGGCCCAGCTCCAGGTGCTTCGGCGGGAATTCCAGGCTCACCCCACTCCCGAGCTGCGGCGGGCCATCGCGAGCCACCGGAAGCTGATCGCGAGCACCGTGAAGATGATCGAACGCGCCCGGGCCGCCGAGGCGGGGGGCGAGACCATCGTCTTCAAGAGCGGCTGCACTCCCACCTTCGCCTACAGCGCGAGCGCCTCCTACAAGACCGATCGTCAGGGCACCTGGGCGGACGCGAGCGCCGATTTCAATGTCGCCACAGGCTGCGGCTCTTCCGGCGAGGTCTACGCGTACGCCTTCGCCAAGACAACGGTGAACGGGGCGCCCTCGACCGCAACCGTGACGGACGGTCCCAGGAGCGGCTCGAACGTCAATGCCAGCGCGGACGCCAACCGCAACGGCGGCTCCCCCTGCGAGTCCTACGCCTATGCGAGCGTGACCAGCGACAGCCTGAGCCCCACTTCGTACAGCATCTCGCAAACGAACTATCAGTGCCCGGTGCCGGCCCCCACGGTCGCGATCAACGACGCCACGGTCGGGGAGGGCGGAACGGCCGACGCCATCTTCACGGTCACCCTCTCGAACCCCTACGATCAGCAGGTCACGGTGAGCTACGCCATGGCGGATGGGACGGGCCTCGCGGCAACGGACTACGTGTCCACCTCCGGCACTCTCGTCTTTACGGCCGGTCAGACCTCGAAGACGATCACGGTGCCGCTGCGGCGCGACGACCTGCCGGAGCTCGCCGAGCGCTTCTTCGTCAACCTGAGCGCACCCGTCAACGCGACCCTGGCCGACGCCCAAGGGGCCGGCACGATCACTGACGACGACGCCAACAGCTACTGGGCCGCCCTCGCCACGACCACCACGGTCCTCCCCGGCTGCTTCACGATGGCGGACACCTATCTGGAGAAGAGCGCGGTCTACGCCACGAAGGCGTTCAGCCTGGCCAACAAGCTCGACATGACGTTCAAGGTCTTTTTCGGCCAGTACGACGCCGGCGGCGGCGGTCTGGTCTGGGTTCTCTCCCAAGCCTACGCCCTCGGCGACGACGACATGGGCTATGGCGGCATTTTCCGGTCCGTCGGCGTGGAGGTGGACACGACGGCGAACTACAGTCAGGACCCTGGGGAGGACCACGTCGCGGTGGACTACAACGGCGCCAGCTGCTGCCACCAGGGCAACCCGCCGGTCCAGGCGAGCGCTACGTCGACCAACATCGAGGACAACGCCCAACACGAGCTCCGGGTCAAGCGCGACCCGGTTGCCCAGAGGATGGACGTTTATTTTGACGGGTCGGCCCGGTTCGCGACCATAGACAACCTCACCAGCAATGTCTTCGGCGGCAACCCGAACGTCTACTGGGGCTTCACGGGCGCGAACAACTGTGCCGACATCCCCTGCCCGAACAGCGTCCTCTACTGGTGTCCGGTGGCCGTCTGCATCGGCGACACGGCGACCCAGCACGTGCTCGTGGAGGACATCGATGCGTCCGAGAGAAGCCCCGGGTCGGTCGCCGTCTTCAAGGTCCGGCTTTTCTGCCCGCGGAGCCAGACGGTCACGCTCGGCTACGCCACCGCCAACGGCACGGCTACGTCTGGCGCCGACTACATCGCGGCCGCAGGCACCCTCACCTTCGCTCCAGGGGAGACGGAGAAGACAGTATCGGTGACATTGGTGCGGGATGCCGTCCCGGAGGCGGCCGAGATCTTCTATCTCAACCTGAGCAGCCCGAGCAGCAATCTGGCCACGCCGGACACCCAGGCGGCCGCTCGGCTCGTCGACTAGCCGACGAGCCGGTTTGGCGGCAGCTATACGAGATGTACCGCCGGGAGGCCGGCCGATGGGATCCCCGGCGGCGGCCCGCCTCCCGAGTTGATACAGTAGCGAAGTGATTCCCCCGCCCGTGACCGCCGGCCCTCAACCTCCTCCGGGACGTTTCCGCGTCGGCGAGTTCGTCCGCTGGAGCGACATCGACCTGGCGGGGATCATTTGCTATGGCGCCTACGTGCGGTTCTTCGAGATCGCCGAGAGCGAGCTCTTCCGCTCCATCGGCTGGCCCTTCTCCGTGCTCTTCGAGCGCTTCGACTTCTGGCTGCCCCGGGCCGCGCTCCACTTCGAGTTCCGCAGCCCCGCCCTGCTCGACGACCGCCTGGACGTCGAGATGTGGGTGTCGAAGATCGGCACCTCGTCGCTGCGCCTCCAGTTCGAGGTGCACAAGGACGGCCCGGAACGGGCGCTGACGGCGGAAGGCTACGCCGTCCTGGTGGCGGTGGCGCGGGGCGACCTGCGGCCGATCCCGCTGCCGCCGGAGATGGTCGCGGCGCTGGAGCCGTATAGATCCCAATAAGACGGGCCCGAAAAAAAAGCCGCCGCTCCGGGGAGCGGCGGCGTGGAGGAGCGGGCCTTGCGGCCCCGAATGAGGCCGGAAGGTCAGTGCGGGATGCTGGCGAAGGTGCCGTCTTCGAGCTTGCTCTCGAAGAGGAGGCGCCCCTCGCGGTAGGTGGCTCCCCGGAGGGCCAGGGCGAGCACGTCCCCGAGATCGTCGGCGAAGTTGATCTTGAGGGTGTCGCGGACCTCCTGCGGCAGATCCTCGATGTCGGCCTCGTTGTCCTTCGGCAGCACGACCTCGGTGATGCCCGCCCGCACGGCGCCCAGGACCTTCTCCTTGACGCCGCCGATCGGCAGCACCCGGCCGGAGAGAGTGATCTCACCGGTCATGGCGAGGTCGAACCGCGCCGGCCGTCCGGACAGGGCGGAGACCATGGAGGTCGCCATGGAGACGCCCGCCGAAGGACCGTCCTTCGGGATGGCGCCCGCCGGCACGTGGATGTGGAGGTCGCGGTCGAAGCACTCGGCCGGGATTCCCAGGGACTCCGCGTGCGACTTGGCGTACGTCCAGGCCGCCCGGGCCGACTCCTTCATCACGTCGCCGAGCTGGCCGGTGAGTACCAGCTCGCCCTTGCCGCGCATGGTCGAGGCCTCGACGAACATGATGTCGCCGCCCATCGGGGTGTAGTACATGCCGGTGGCGACGCCGATCTGATCCTGGCGGGCCGCCCGCTCGGGGTGGACCTTGGGCCGGCCGAGGAGCTCGCGCACCTTGGCGGCGTCGACGTCCATCCGCTCGACTTCCCGCGCCGCGATCTTGCGGGCCACCTTGCGGGACAGCTTGCCGAGCTCGCGCTCGAGCTGCCGCACGCCGGACTCCCGGGTGTAGCCCGTGACGACCTCGGCGATGGCCTCCTCGCCGAGCGCGATGCGGTCGGTGTTCAGGCCGTTCTCCTTGAGCTGCCGCGGCACCAGGTAGCGCTGGGCGATGGCGAGCTTCTCGCGCTCCGTGTAGCCCGAGAACTGGACGACCTCCATGCGGTCGAGCAGCGGCCCGGGGATGTTCTGGATGAAGTTCGCCGTGGCGATGAACAGCACCTCCGACAGGTCGAACGGCACGCCCATGTAGTGGTCCGTGAACGAGTCGTTCTGCGCCGGGTCGAGCACCTCCAGCAGCGCGCTGGCCGGATCGCCCTGGAACGAGGCGCCGAGCTTGTCGACCTCGTCGAGCAGGAAGACCGGGTTCTTGACGCCCGCGTTCTTCATCCCCTGGATGATGCGGCCGGGCATGGCGCCGACGTAGGTGCGCCGGTGGCCGCGGATGTCGGCCTCGTCGCGGACGCCGCCGAGCGAGATGCGGACGTACTGGCGTCCCATGGCGCGGGCGATCGACTTGGCGACCGAGGTCTTGCCGACGCCCGGAGGGCCGACGAAGAGCAGGATGGGCCCCTTGGCCTTCCTCTTCTCCTCGGGAGTGACGGGGGAGGCGGTGGCCTCGTCCTTCTCCTCGGCTTCGATTCCGGCCGTGCCGTCCTCGGCGGCCTCGGCCTCCGCCTTGCGGGTCTCCGCCTCCTCCTCGGCCAGCCGGAGCTGGCGGACGGCGAGGAACTCGAGCACGCGGTCCTTCACGTCGCCCAGGGCGTAGTGGTCCTCTTCGAGGATCTCGGCGGCCACCGGGATGTCGATGTGCTCGGGGCTGCGGGTGTTCCACGGCAGCTCGGCGATCGTCTCGAGGTACGTGCGGATCACCTGCGATTCCATGCCCTCACGGCCCATGCGGGAGAGGCGCGAGAGCTCGCGGTCCACTTCCTTGCGCACCTCCGCGGGAAGCTCGAGAGCGGCCAGCTTCTCCTGCAGCTCCTCGCTGTCGGCGCCGCCCTCGCCCTCGCCGAGCTCCTTCTGGATGGCCTTGAGCTGCTCGCGCAGCAGCATCTCGCGCTGGCGGTCGCCCAGCTCTTCCTGGACCTTGGTCTTGATGTCCTCCTGGGCCTCCAGGACGCTGAGCTGCCGCTGGACGTGCACCAGCACGCGCCGCATCCGCTCCTCGACGGAGAGGGTTTCGAGCAGCATCTGGCGCTGGGCCTTGGTCAGGTCGGTGTAGCCGGCGACCAGGTCGGCCAGGCGGCCCGGATCGTCCACGCCCTCGAGGACCTGGTGGACCACCTCTTCCGGCAGGCCGGCCTTGGTGCCGAGCTCGGCCGCCCGCTCGCGCAGCTCGCGGAACAGGGCGATGAACGCCGGGTCCTGGGTATTGAGGGGATGCATCTCCTCGGCCTCGCGGAGGACGGCCTGGAGATGGCCATCCTTCTCCGTGATCCGCATCGCGATGGCGCGATGCTCGCCATGGAGGAGGAGCTGCATGCCGGCCAGCCCTCGCTGGAGCTGGCCAATACGGGCCACCGTGCCGATGGTGTGAACCGACTCGGGCGTGGCCTGCGGAACGTCCTCGCGCTGGGATACCGCGAACACCAGCCGGTCGGGCGTGTTCAGGGCCGCTTCGATGGCCTTCAAGGTCGCGGGCTTGCCGGCGTTGATCGGCGCGGTGACGCCCGGAAACAGCACGAAGTCCCTCAGCGGTAGGACGGGAAGAGTCATTCTCTCGGTCATCTGAAATCTCCTTACCGGACCGCGGTGCCTCCAGGCGGGGCGGTCTTCGGTATCAGGGATAACCAGATGCCGGAGGGCCTAATTCCAGGATGTGCGTGCTGGCGACTCAGGGCGGATGGGAGGGGCGGGAATAAGGTCAAAGGCTGACAAGGGTGAACTCACATCCCCTCGGGTCAGCGCCGGTACTCGATGTACTTCGCCGTCTCGTCCGCCACCGCCCGGCCGAAGACGGTTTCGACGACGTAGAAGGACATGTCGATGCCGGAGGCGACGCCGGCGGAGGTGATGACGCCGTCGTCGACGACCCGCGAGGAGCGTTCGACGGTGACGCCGGCGCCCAGGGAATCGAGGAGGTCGAGGGAGGCCCAATGGGTGGTGGCCCGGCGGCCTTCCAGGAGGCCCGCCTTGGCGAGGAGGAGGGCGCCGGTGCAGACGGAGGAGACCTGCCGCGCCTTGGAGGCGGTCCTGCGGATCCAGTCGAGCGTGTCCTCGTCGCCCATGAGGAGCCGGGTGCCGAAGCCGCCGGGCACGACCAGGAGGTCGATGCGGGGCGTCTCGGCGAAGCCGTACTTGGGGACGACGACGAGGCCGCCCGTGGCCGTGACGGGCTCGCTGGTCTTGGCGATCGTGAAGACGCGGAAGGGCGCGCTGTCCTCCGACCGGCGGGACTCGACGCCGGGGGTCAGGCGGGTGCGCGAGAACACCTCGAAAGGTCCGGCGAAGTCGAGCACCTCGACGTTGTCGAAGATGAAGATGCCGACGTTGATCCTGTCCATGTCGCTGATCTCCTGTTGTCCCGTCTCCCCTTGACCCCGGCGGCTAACGATATACCAGGGCCCGGGACCAGCCGCGCCGGGGCAAGTGACCGGGGGCGAACCGAGGGTGAACGATCGGGGCGATCCGCTATGCTTGGGGGCATGATCGGCACCTCTCCTCGCGAGCGCTTCGCGGCCATCGCCTGCCTGCCCGACGAGGAGATCGGCCTCGCCGAGGCGGCCCTGTGGATCGCCGCCGAGGAGCAGCCGGGGCTCGATCCGGAGCCCTGGCTCGCCCGGCTGAACGAGATGGGCGAGCGGCTGCGGCCCCACCTCGAAGCCCTGCGCGATCCCCTCGACCGGCTGGAGCGGCTCTCCGCCTTCCTCTCGGAGGAGGTGGGCCTGCGCGGCAACGGCGAGGACTACTACGACCCGCGCAACAGCTTCCTCAACGAGGTCCTCGAACGGGGGCTGGGCATCCCCATCACCCTCGCCCTGGTCTACATCGAGGTCGGCCGGCGGGCCGGCGTGCCGCTCGACGGCGTGGGCTTCCCCGGCCACTTCCTGCTGCGGCACTCCCTGCACCCGCAGCTCCTCATCGACCCGTTCGACGGCGGCCGGCTGCTCACCGAGGACGACTGCCGGGAGATCCTCAAGCAGTTGAGCGGCGGTACCCTGGCCTTCGACACCCGCCTGCTGCGCCCTTCGAGCCCGCGGCAGATCCTCGTCCGCATGCTCAACAACCTGCGCGGGGTCTATCTCCACCGGGGAGAGTACCTGCGCGCCCTCGCGGCGCTGGACCGCGTCCTGCTCCTCGATCCGGACGACGTGGGAGCGCGGCGCGACCGCGGCCTGCTGTCGCTGCGCTGGGGGGATCCGGCGCGGGGGATCGAAGACCTGGAGCACTACCTCATCCTGGAGCCCGACGCGCCGGACCACGAAGCGATCGAGCAGGTGATCGTGGAGGCCCGGGGGCGGCGGGTGAACTGAGGGCTATCTTTTTGTTCCGAACGCCTGGGCCCAGGTCACCTGATAGCCCTTGCCGCTCTTGCCACGGGCGAGGCCGATGCCGAGCTCCCGGAAGCCGGGCTCCAGGATGTTGCGGCGGTGCCCGGGGCTGTGCATCCAGGTGTCCATGACCTCTTCGACGGAGAACTGCCCCGAGGCGATGTTCTCGCCGATCATCCGCCAGTTGTAGCCGGCGGCCTTGGCCCGGTCCCGCACGGTCTTTCCTTCCGGGCTCTCGTGGGCGAAGTAGTCGCGGGCCAGCATGTCCTTGGCGTGGCGCTGGGCCGCCTGGTCGAGGCGGGCGTTGGCGCGCAGGGCCGGGGCCAGCCT